>Ga0307379_10003011_pt1 | contig 24577 bp, 18 predicted proteins | sample UN2MG_FD_202237 | JGI IMG/M metagenome (GOLD analysis project Ga0307379, IMG submission 202237) | Soil microbial communities from Risofladan, Vaasa, Finland - UN-2 | ecosystem: Environmental > Terrestrial > Soil > Coastal area > Acid sulfate soil | place: Finland: Risofladan, Vaasa | collected...
ACTTTTCAAGCTGCTGCAATGTCCACGAACAATCATAACAGTCTATCAAAACAGGAGTTGCGGAGAAAATGGTAACTTGTGGAGCATAGAAAAGTGTTACCCTGTTCTGAACCATGCCGAATTTTCGTTAAAAAACGCTCACTCTCAAAAACAAAAATCTAAAATTTCAAAATTTTTTATCTCCTTTTTTAACAACGAGTTACAAGAATCCAGCATCGAAAATCGAGACATTTTTCGACTCAAAACTGCACACTCGTCTAATTATAGAGGCAAGCTTTTTTTGCCTGCCCCCACGTTTAGAATGCATTGTATTCTGTGGGGGCCTGCCCCGAGCGAAACGGAAAATCCTTATAGGGAATTACCAATCATGAGCATCGAGAATCCAACTTTATCCGCCGCGACGGATTTAGCTCACTTTAGGCACTTTAGGCACTTTAGGCACTTAAGGAGATTTAGCTCACTCTTAACTAATTTTCCCTCTACAATTGTAGAGAACTCTCTACAAATCACCCCTTTTTATGCAAAACAAAGCCAATTTCAGAAATGACAAAATGAACATAACTTTAGACATGACAAGTAAATATGAAATATTAGAGGCTTGGCGGGGCCAAAAAACAAAGCCAATTCAAACCCAATTAAAGCCAAAACAAACCCAATTCAAAGCCAATAAAGCCAAAAACAAACCCAATTCAAACCCAAACAAAGCCAATCTCAAGCAAGTAAACGAAAAGACTGCTACTTTAGCTCCAGGTAATTATGCCGACCAAATGTTACTGTTTTGTTACGCTTTTGTATATTTTTTGTTACTTTTCAAAGTGCCACATCTCTTCGGTCATCTCTTCGGCCGCCATCCATCCGACATGCCAGTCAAGATACAGCACATTGCAGCCCTTCTTATGACGGGCCCTTGCGACCCGTCTGCCTCCGGTTATGTCCTGACTATCAGAGTCAGGCAGATGACTGGGACGAAAGACGTCACATCGAGTTACATCCCGATCGGTTGCATTCCTGAGTATGGTCCGCCATGGCCCATCTTCGTTGTCGGCAAGATAAATGGTAGAGGCCGGACGCTTGCAGTCCGTCAGCTTGGTTGCCACCCTTTGCATGCCGAAGCTATTGTTATTTTCACGACCCCAGCCGTTGACGACATAGCAAACGGTTTGTTCCTTGTCTGGATAGCTCGGACAGCGGAATATCTCGACGTTGCGGTAATCATCGTCTATCGACTTCTGCGCAAGAAAGGGCATAAAAAGCTGGAACCAGGGCTTTATGTTTCCCCCCCATTCCGCAGAGCGCGGGATGAACGAATCGTAATGCTCCGCATAAAAGTTGGCCCCGAAACCGATTTGGCGCAGATTATTCCTGCACACTACGTCCCTGCCCTGCTCACGGGCCTTCCGCAATACCGGCATCAATATCCCCATTAACAAAGCAATAATGGCAATCACCACCAGAAGTTCTATTAATGTGAATCCTCTTTGTCTGTTCATAACGACACCGCTGCTTTTATAAGAGCGAACCTATGGCCATCATATCCTGTAAGGGCAATAAAATCAAAAGAAATGTCCCCCATCTTGCCTTTGCCAATTTAAACTTCAACATCACCGCTTAAAATACGGAAATTGTAAGGGTGATTCTGAAGCTTTCGGTTGAATTCCGCATGGCTACAGTTAGAATGGTTGATTAAGCCAATGGACATTTCTAAAGGTTGACAAAACACGAAACTTGGCTTAATTGAGAAAATTGGTTCAGTCGGCTCACCCATCGATGGCTGCGGTATAGAATGGTAAATCCAGTTGGAAAAGTCCAACATATTCAGATCAAAAGAAGTTTGAATGAAGAGGCTGTCAAGAGAAAGGAATATTTTATGAAACGTCGTGATTTTCTCAAGAAAAGTACAGCGGCAGTGGGAGCTCTTACTATGATAGATTTCCATGAGGAAGCATTTCAGGCCGAAACAGAACACCAAGAGGCTGAAAATAAACACTTAAGCGGCGAAGCTATTTCAAGATTAAGATGGCAAGACTATCCCAGAAAATCCGCAGAAAAAAAAGCCAAATGGTGTGGCTTTGTCCATGTAACAATCGAAACCGAAGAGGAGATATTCCCGCAACCCCCGAGGATGGTTAAGTTGGTATTTCACGTTCAACGTATTAGAAATTATGATCCCGTTATGTTTTTTGCCCCTTCGCCCATACGGGCCGGAGCTGGTCTGGTTATTCAGCATATTGGGACTGACGGAATTAAAACAGATCAGGTTTTGCCTTACAAGCTGTGGTGGCATTCAAAAGGCAAATTCATGCAAATAACCTCGCCTCGACCACCGGAGGGTTTCGGTTTTATTGAGTCTGGACATAGGTTGCCTTCGACATATTTTGAAATTTGGGTGGGACCTCTTGGTCAGTTTGATTTCTCCAAACGCGGGATATATCAAATATCTTATGTCCATCCATGGTCAGATATGAAAAATACCAATATGAAATTCTCCTCCAAGGCTATAACAATAGGTATGGTAAGCTCGGCGAGATTCGAGTATTTGAATTTGATGCTGCAACAGAACCCGGAACTGGCTCTGACAAGCCACAAGTTCAGGCATCCACCACTGTCTGAATTACCAGCCGTGGCCCGTTCAAGATACCTTGCCGCATTGGATGAAGCGATAAAGAAAGGAACCAAATGGGATCAAGTACTTTTGTTATTAGGTTCGCCGGATATACTCGGGTACAATCAGAGTAAGTACTTTGACTGGAACGAAGAATGGCATTACGAAACGGGACCGGTATCCAGTTACAATATACATTTTAAAGATGGCAAAGTAGTTGGAAGAGTCAAGTCTTTTGACACTGTGAATCCATAAACGAAGCTCTTATGTGAAGTTTCACAAATTTAGACTTCCATCAAAAGGCCTATAGCGAAAAGTAGATCTGTCCAAATGCCGCCACTTCTCGTTTTGCCTGGGGTGAGTTCACTGCAAGTAGTTAGTTTATTTTTAAATTGCGTGATAGTCAGATACTGCTCAAGATTAGCTCGCCGCTTAAATGACCTCTGAATCGTTTTAATCGGAGACTTATGACGGTTCAAAAGAAGTCTTATTTTTGCTTGTAAAATACTAAGGAGACGCTATAATGCACGAGTATAGTAAATTTTTTGGAGGAGATAATCCTAATGGCGTTCAACAAGTGAGATTTTCATCGAGACATGCTTAAACTTTTATAAAATACAAAAAGTATGCTTTGTAAAAAAATATCAACATTTTTTGAAAGGGTAAACGATGAACAAACAACGAACAGCAAAAGTCAATCCGGCAAAGACAGCGCTTTTAGCCTTGGTAGTCCTCATCATCTTGAGCGGCTCAGCAATGGCCCAGCAAAGCTTACAGGCCCTTGCAAAAGAATACGGGGCCGACTGGCTGGCTGGCCGATGGGCCGCCACAACCGACGACGGCACGGAGATAACGTTAGTGTATCAGTGGATACTTGATGGGCACGCCATAATAGTTGATTTGAAGATGGGCGAGTATGCTTCACACGGCATGATTTATTATGTGCCGGACGATGATAAGGCCACTGCGTTCAGCGTTGACAACAGGGGCGGCAGATCCAAAGGAACTTGGCAGGCACAGGATGACAAGCTCGTTTCAAAAAATGAGCGTATTGACGCCGAGGGCAACGTACAGAAGAGTGCTGCTGTTTACTCGAAAGTGGATGCCAAGACGATAAAAATAGCTCTATACGGCCTTAACGAATATGATGAGCTCAATGATGAGCCGTGGTTCACTATGGATTTCAAACGCCAGGTAGAAAAGACCAAAAAGAAGACAGACTAACCCGCCCGTAAATAAAAACAAAGACAACTGGCGATACTCATTGATTGAAATTTGTTAGGGACTTTTCATAGGTTCTTATTGGAATGCTGAATGTGATACCCGTAGAGGACATCAACTACCATAGCATAGTGAATCTGTCTGAAGATATTATCTTATCTACAGCCTAAAGATTGTCCTTGACGGCAAAGTGGGTGATTTGGTATAAATAGATTGACGAGGTTTGTGTTCGCTGATGGCCTGTCCTGTGAGATCCTTTTATTATAGAGGAGGATGTGTATATGCAAAGTACAAAATTGCAGGCAAAATTTTATACTTTGCAGTTATGTCTCTATCATCTCTTTGAAACATTCTATATGTAACTTCTGAAGGAGGATTATTATGTACAGGAAATTGATGTATTTGGTTTCTTTTGCTTTAGCACTCGGGTTGGTTGGAAATGTGAGTGCTTTACAAGTCATCGATGATTTCGAGAGTGGCAACCTGGATGATTGGGAGATCCCGGTGGGACCGGATTTAGTGGCAGTGGAACCTGACCCTACGGACCCGAGTAATCAATGCCTGGTAATTTCTGATGCAGAGACAAGGTTGCGCATCCCCTGGGGCTTGCCGGAAGGTGAGACGGAAACCCTGTACTACAGGTTTATGTACGAGACGGCGCCGGAGGGCGGCACGGTTAATCTGCACGTTGGCGCGACCGACCCGGTCGACACTGAGTGGGGTGACTACTACGGCCTTTCTCGCTTCAATAGCTACGGCGATGCGACGAACGTGCCCGACATGGACGTTCGCGACGGCGGCGCCTATAGCGCCCTCGTCTATGAGGATTTTGAGCCGCTTCGGTGGTACCAGGTAGTGCTGGAATATGACACCGTAGCCAGGACATACGATCTCTACGTGGACGCCGAGCTTGTCTTCAAAGGAGCGGCGTTCCGTTCCGGGTACAGTCCCACAAACCTTGAGTACATCCTCATCCGGACGACCACGTGGGAGGGCAACTTCGCGAACGGCACGGTGTACGTTGACGATATCACCGTTGGGGCCACGCCGGGCTTTGTGCAGGCTACGGCGCCGGAACCGAAGAACGGCGCCAAGCTGGATGACACATGGGTCAGCCTGAATTGGAGGCCGGGTGATTCCGCTGTCTCAAGCGACCTTTACGTTGGCACCAGCTTCGACGACGTCAATAATGGGACCGCGGACACATTCGTGGTAAATACCACAAACAGCTTCCAGCTCATCGGCATCCCCGGGTACCCCTTCCCCGACGGCCTCCTGCCCGGGATGACCTACTACTGGCGCGTGGACGGGATCAACGATGCCGACCCCGATAGTCCCTGGAAGGGCAACATCTGGAGCTTCTGGGTACCCTCGAAGGCGGCCTACGAACCTATCCCACAGGACGGCATGAAGTTTATTGAGACAGACGCCGACCTGACATGGACCCCGGGTGAGAATGCCGCCTTGCACACGATTTACTTCGGCACGAACGCCGATGAGGTAGCCAATGCAACCAGCGGCGGCACAAACCAGGGCGAGACAACCTTTGATCCAGGATCCCTGGAGCTGGAAACCACGTACTATTGGCGGGTCGATGAGCACGCCGGCCTCGTCGAGACCAGGGGCGAGGTCTGGAGCTTCACCACAAAGCGTGAAGGCGGGGGCCTGCGCGGCGACTACTATGACATCAGCTCGGGTACGCCGGACCCACCGGAGTCGGCCTTCTCCGGCCCGGTTTTGTTGACACGCATCGATCCGGGCATCAATCTTGAGGGCAGCAGCGGCACCAGTCCGGAGCCCAACGTAGTGAGCAGCGATGCCTTCGCCGTGCTCTGGACCGGCGAGATCGAAATCCCCTTGACCGGAACTTACACCTTTATTCCACGCACAGCCGACGGGGTGGTCCTCTGGATCAACGATGAGGAGGTCGCCCGGGGATGGCGGACGCAGCCCCCTGAGAGCGTACCCGGCCGCCCGCTGGAATTGCGGGCCGGCGATATCGTGACCATGGAGATGTGGTACTTCCAGAGCTCCGGTTTTGGGAGTGACTGGACCGTACGCCTCGACTGGCAGAGTGATCGCTTTCCGCGGCAGACCATCCCTGCAGCGGCATGCTCGCCCCCGCTCCGCGCCAGCAGGCCTCAGCCGGCGAACGGCGCCGTGGATGTGACGCAAACACCGCAGCTAACGTGGAACGTCGGCCAGAACGCTGCCCAACATGATGTGTACTTCGGCACCGATGCAGACGCCGTTGCTGCTGCAGATACGAACGCGGCAGACATCTACCAGGGCAGGCAGGCTGAGACGAGCTTCGCGCCTGCAAAACTTGAGTGGAACAAGACCTATTACTGGCGTATCGACGAAGTCAACGATCTGAATCCGGATAGTCCCTGGACAGGTCCTGTCTGGAGCTTTACGACAGCCAACTTCCTTATCATTGACGATTTTGAATCATACAATGACATTAATGAAGGTGAGCCCGGGAGCAACAGGATATATATTGCCTGGGCGGACGGATTCGACAACCCGGCTATAAACGGCTCTGTCGTTGGCCATCCATTTGCCGAGCAGACTATCGTCCACAGCGGTTCCCAGTCGATGCCGTTTGCTTATGATAATGCTGTTGGCAAATCCGAAGCGACTCTGACATTGACAGATACGCGCGACTGGACTGTAAAAGGCGTTGACACACTGGGTATTTGGTACATTGGCGATGCGGCCAACGCCGCCGAGACAATGTACGTTATTCTCAACGGCACCGCTGGTGTCGATAATGATAATCCAAATGCAGCACTGGTTGATGAGTGGACAGAATGGAAAATCGACCTCCAGGCGTTCGGTATTAACCTTACTAATGTCAATACGATTACTCTTGGTCTTGGTAACAGGAGCAATCCCGTTGCCGGAGGCTCGGGCATGATGTACTTCGATGACATTCGTCTCTATCCACCAGTGCCATAAGTGACAAATTAGCATTTTTTAAGAGCAGCTAAAGTATAATTGTTTTACTATTTTTAAGGAGGATTATTATGTACAGGAAATTGATGTATTTGGTTTCGTTTGCTTTGGTGATGAGCGTTGCAGGTAACGCCTCTGCTGATCTGGTGGCCCACTGGAGGCTGGATGAAGGTTCTGGCAACACCACAACAGCAGCTATCGGCTCTCCTGATGCAGATGGCACATTGGTCGGAGCAACCTGGGTAACCGCTGATGTAGCTCCGATTTCGGGGTCCAATGCCGCTGTCTTTTTCGAATCGGCGAATAGTGACCGGATTGAGACTAACTATGTGGGCATTCTGGGCCAGGCGGAGCGTACCGTGACCGCCTGGATTAAGGCCGAACCCACACAGAACAATAATGCCGTCTTTGTTGGTTGGGGTCTGAACAATCCCACCGAAAGATATAGCTTTCGCTTAAATGCAAGCGCTTCTAATGGGTCGCACTGGGCTCTTCGACTCGAGATTCAAGGTAGTTATGCTATAACTCAGACACCACTTAATGACGGTCAATGGCATCACGTTGCCGTAACCAACGCAGAAGGATCATCTATTGAACAGGTAAGTTTCTATGTCGATGGTCAACTTGAGGAAGGTCTGTCGGGCACTTCCGGCGGTGGAGTAATCAACACCGCAAGCAGTTCCGTGGTATTGGGTAATTCCGGCCACGCCGTTGGAGGCTATGGATTTGACGGTGCCATCGATGACGTACGCATCTACAACGAGGCTCTCCCGGAGGGACAGATTCAGGCTGTTATGCAAGGTGGTGGTACAACATATCCATTTGCCTTTCGCCCCAGCCCTGCTGACGGTGCCATGATTGAGGATACATGGGCGATCCTTAGCTGGTCGCCGGGAGATTTTGCTCTCTCGCACGATGTGTATATCGGCGAGAATTTTGACGATGTGAATGCCGGAGCCGAAAGCACGTTCCAGGGTAACCAGACCACAACGCTTGTTACAATCGGCTTTCCCGGATTCGCTTTTCCGGACGGTCTCCTTCCGGGCTCGACATATTACTGGCGAATCGATGAGGTCAATGACACCGAGCCGAACAGCCCATGGAAAGGCAAAATCTGGAGCTTTAGCGTTCCTCCCAAGACAGCTTACTTCCCCGATCCGGCTGATGGCGCCGAGTCTATAGCTGTGGATGTACAACTTAGCTGGACGGGAGGTTTCGGTTCTAAATTGCACACCGTCTATTTCGGCGACAACTTTGACGATGTGAACAGTGCTGCCGGTGGCCCCCCACAGGGAAGTGAAACATATACTCCAGGTCCGCTCGAATTGGCCAAGACCTATTACTGGCGTGTCGATGAGTTCGATGCCGTCGATACATTTAAAGGCGACATCTGGAGCTTTACGACTGAAGGCGCCGTCGGCAGCCCGCAGCCGGCTAATGGTGCTGTCGATGTCACGCAGTCACCTGTTCTTACGTGGTCGCACGGAGTCTATGCTGATTCGCACGAGGTCTATTTCGGCACCGATAAAGATGCCGTCAAAAACGCCGATACGAGTTCAACTGAATATAAAGGCACCGGAAACCTTGGTTCCGAGAGTTACGACGCCGGTAACCTTGAATGGGATACCACTTACTATTGGCGGATTGATGAGGCAAATAACGCCAGCGCCGACAGCCCGTGGAAAGGCCCTCTCTGGAGCTTCACTACGGCCAACTTCCTTATCATTGACGATTTTGAATCATACAATGACATTAATGAAGGTGAGCCCGGGAGCAACAGGATATATCTTGCCTGGATAGACGGCTACGACAATCCGGCTACAAACGGCTCTGTCGTTGGTAATGCTAATGCTCCATTTGCCGAGCAGACTATCGTTCACGGCGGTTTGCAATCGATGCCGATGTCTTATGACAATGCCGTTGGCAAATCCGAAGCGACCTTGACGTTGACTTCTAATCGTGACTGGACAGTCAAAGGCGTCAATACATTGACAATCTGGTTCCGAGGCAGTGTGGGTAACGCTACTGAGAATTTGTACGTTGTTCTCAACGATAGCACTGTGGTCAATCATGATAATCCTGATGCGGCACAGAAAACTTCCTGGACACAATGGAATATCGACCTGACGCGCCTTGCAGACCAGGGTGTGAACCTTGCCAATGTCAATACGATTACTCTTGGCTTTGGTAACAGGAGCAATCCGGTGGCCGGCGGCTCAGGTATGATGTACTTTGATGATATTCGTCTGTATGCTCCGTAGCTGAAAACACCGTAATTGGCAATTGTGTGATTGATAAGAATTGAAGATTTGGAGATTGATCTTTGTTGAAAATAATATTTGTTTTGGTTTGCGGCCAAAGCATAAATAGCTATTTTTAACTGTGTTGTAAGGAGAACTTTGATGTGTGTGTTCAAATGTCGTAAAAACACAGGACCAAGAAATATACACTGGGGATGTGTGCTATTGCTGCTGTTGAGTCCAACCCTGGTGGCAACAGCGGACCTGGTGCTTTACCTGCCATTTGAGGACGCCGTGAGCCCCATTGATACGTCTGCCAATCCCACTACAGTAGTGGTCCATGGCTCACTCAACTCAGTCGAAGGGAAGATTGGCAAGGGACTGGAGTTTGACGGGAACAACGCCAACCGTATTGAGGTTACTCATGCCGCCAAACTGGAAGGCATGTCTGCTCTCGCCATCGCAGCATGGGTGTTGCCCCGGAACATAGCAAGTTACGAAGGAATGTCCATCGTCTCCAAGAGAAATGCGTGGGAGGATGGCGATGTGTACAACTTGTTCATCTGGACAGACCAGTTTGTGAATGGCCGGGTGAATGCTAACAACACAAATATAGGCCTATCCACGACAACCCTCGAAGATAACACCTGGTACCACATCATCCTCGTATTTGATGGCCAAGGCAAGGCCGGCGAGAAGATTAAGCTATATATCAACGGAGTCCTGGAGTCCAGCAATGACCACCCGGGCAATGCCGTAAACCAAGGCGGAGCCCCCGTGTGGATAGGCGAGCTGGATGTTAATCGAGGATTCGCATGGGACGGTATTATTGACGAGGTCCGGCTGTACAACCACGCTCTGTCAGAAGTTGAGATACTCAGCGCCATGGAAGGTAAGCCGTGGCCATACGCTTTCGGACCTGATCCGGCTGACGGCGCTTTACTTTCAGACACGTGGGTGAACCTTAGCTGGACGCCCGGGGCCCTTGCGGTATCGCATGATGTGTACATTGGTGATAATTTTGATGCTGTCAGCGAAGGCGCCGAAGGCACTTTCATCGGCAATCAGACCGACACTTTTTTTGTTATTGGATTCCCAGGTTTTCCATATCCGGATGGTCTTGTTCCGGGCACAACTTACTACTGGCGAATCGACGAGGTCAACGACACCGAGCCGAACAGCCCGTGGAAGGGCGACATCTGGAGCTTTAGTATTCCTCCCAAGACTGCATACTTTCCCGACCCTGTTGAAGGTGCCGAATCTGTAGATGTGGATGCGAGACTCGGCTGGACTGGAGGTTTCGGTTCTAAATTACACACCGTTTACTTGGGCGACAATTTTGATGATGTCAATAATGCAACCGGAGGCCAGGCTCAGGGAACTACGACCTATACTCCCGGCACACTTAAAATGGCCAAGACCTACTACTGGCGTGTCGATGAGTTTGATATCCTCGCTACGCATAAAGGTAATGTCTGGAGCTTCACAACCGAAGGTGCTGTTGCGGCACTTAACCCGGTTAATGGCGCTGTCGATATAACGCAGACGCCTGTTCTTACATGGACACCCGGATTTGGTGCTTCACATGAAGTTTACTTCGGCACCGATGCAATTTCACTTGAGCTTAAAGGCAGCGGCAACCTCGGCTCCGAGAGCTATGACCCCGGACAACTCCAGTGGAATACCACTTACTACTGGCGCGTTGATGAGGCCAATAACGCCAATGCCGACAGCCCGTGGACAGGGCCATTATGGAGCTTTACTACGGCCAACTTTCTTATCATAGACGATTTTGAGAGCTACAATGACCTTGATGAAGGTGAGCCGGGGAGCAACAGGATATATCTTGCCTGGGCGGACGGATTCGACAACCCGGCAATAAACGGTTCTACCGTTGGTCATTTAGATCCTCCATTTGCCGAGCAGACTATCGTTCACAGCGGTAATCAGTCGATGCCGATGGCCTATGACAATGCCGTTGGGAAATCCGAGGCAACTTTGACATTGACTTCCAATCGTAACTGGACGGTGAAAGGTGTAGATACGCTAACGATTTGGTTCAGAGGTGAAGTGGCTAACGCTGCTGAGAATTTGTATGTTGTTCTCAATGGCAGCGCTGGTGTCGATAATGATAATCCTAACGCAGCACAGGCAACAACCTGGACCGAATGGAATATCGACCTGACACGCTTTGCCGACCAGGGTGTGAACCTTGCCAATGTAACTTCGATTACACTTGGCCTTGGTAACAGGAGCAATCCTGTGGCCGGCGGCTCAGGTATGATGTACTTTGACGATATTCGCCTGTATCCACCTGCACCGTAAACAGGCTTTTGACTGTTAAGTAAAAGTATGTAGTAGATTTGTAAATTCGGGGCCTATACTGATTATGTATAGGCCCCTTTTTCTTAGAGCAGTAGCGAAAGACCTATATACATAATGAGAAAAAATTAGGGGGCCTCTAAAAATTGCTTTTGTCACGAGAACGTGCGAAATTTTCTCCGGCTTTGGCGGAAGGTCAAAATCGCCGCAGGCATAGCCAAAGCTATGTCGAGGACGAAGTTTGGCCTGACAACGCCGCCGGAGGAGATTGCAGCCGTTCGCAGTAAAAATGAATTTTTAGAGGTTCCCATTATATTAACTTAGGATTTCCATAAAAGCGACATTCTCAGCGGATTTAGTAAGGTGATCCCCGAAAAGAGACTCGCCGTTCAAATGACCGGTGAGACACCAAAGTTAAATTGAACACCGATGGACGTTCAACCAGATACTTATAAAAAGCCTCTGCTTTGCTTCAGGAGTGAATCAAACAAAACAGAGGCCCAAGCGATAGTGTATATCCAATACACTTAACCGCCTCCCTCCTTCGAAAACCAATCATCAGTAACTATAAATAAGTGCCGGCAGTGACACTAAATGTAACGTTTTTTTCCGCTATTCAACCGGCGAGACGATGAGGTAATAGCCGTACCATAGTCACCCCCAACAGGAAATCTTTGACTTAGGACGCAGATGTTGTGCAAACAATGTATTCTCATGAAGTTTTTTAGCTGGCAACTTTAACTTGGATACGTCAAAGATAACAACAGAATCTTTCAAAAGCAGCTTCATATTGTTGCAATGCGGACAAGGTCGTGGTATTATGACCGAATCGTAAGATGTGATTATATGGGCATGATTCCGATATGGAAAATATTAACGGAAAGGAGCCGAAAATGTCACGATGTTATTGTCGAGTTGTACTGTCAATTTTAGTAATCGTTTTTGCCTGGCTGACTTTTTCCTGGGCTAAAATTGTATTGACTGTCCTTGGTGCCATACTGGCAATTCAAGCATTAGCCGGTGTTTGCTGTTGCGCTTCCAGATGCGAAGAGAAAGCAGCGTCAGAACCGTCAACATCCGAATAATTGTAGAATATATGTCATCCGGCTGCATCCACCCGCGCCAAGGGTATTCTGTCAGATTGATCCGGATTGTGTAACCGGAAAGCCCGTATTTTCGAGACAGATTTGCAGATAATCTCGTCAGGTCTTGCAGGGCCGGCGAAGGTCGTGATGAGTTCGCCATTTAATAGCCTGTCAGGAAATGCAAATCGAAAGATGACGGGGAATTTTTATAGCTGACTTAAGTAGTTTTATCGGAACAACACAAAAAGGGCTGCGAGTGTCCGCTCACGGCCCTTTTTAAGTCCTATATCCTGATAAAGTTGCCGCCTGAATAAGCCGATTAATGGTTGTTAAAAAAGTTAGTATCTATATTTAATAGTGTTTTATTCTATAAAATCCTTGCCTTGTGGGAGATCGATAGTCGGTAACTTCAAAAGAGGAGAAATAAATATGTTTAAAATAGAAGACATTATGACAAAGGATGTGATTACAGTTAACAAGGAAACTACGATACAAGAAGCCATAAGGATTATAGTTGAAAATAATATAACTGGGCTGCCCGTAGTCAATGATAAGATGCAACTGGTTGGTATCATCTCAGAAAAAGACGTAATGACGCTGCTTTATAATGTTGGCAACAGGACGGGCAAGGTTGATGAATTTATGACACGCAAAATTGTTAGCTTCGATATAGAAGACAGTTTAGTTGATGTTTGCGATTGTCTCGTTAACAACCACTTTCGAAGAGTCCCGATAGTAACAGGGCCGAAGAAAACGCTGGTGGGAATCATCACCAGAAAGAACATAGTCCAAAGAATATCCGAGTGCCAGGATTTCTTCAGAGATACCCCGCACAAAAAGGATGAGCTTACCAATGTTAAGGCCCGGGTTTAGCCGCTGAAATCAACGATCCATTGAATCTCAGATAAATTACCTCCCGAGGTGCTTAAAAACGAAATCTGATGGTCGCTCTGTAAGATTCTTCGATGCATTTATTAGTTTTCACAAATGTAAAAAATGCCTGCAAAAACGCTAAAAAACTCCAAAGTACTCCACTTTCCGAGCCGATAATAAAGACGAGAAAAGCCAAAAGTTTTTGGAGAACAAAATGAACATCCCTGAAATTGAACGGTTGATTACAGAGGCAATTTACAACAGACCAAAGGTAACAACAGCTCCTTTGAACCTTTACTTATACGACTCAAAACTTTTCTGCGGCGCAAGAATAGTCATGCCGAAAGATGCAAAATTCGTAGCTTACGTGCCCGACAACTGCCTTGAAAAAGGCTTCAGCGACAAGGAATGGAAACTGGTTGTACAAAAGATAAACCAGATTACAAACAACCGGTATGACAACGATAACAAACCAAAGGAGATGTCCGACAAAAAACCACTTAAGCAGACAAGATTCAGTGAGCGAAGAAGAGAGCAAAGATTATATTATCGCCGTCCGATGTGGTACTTCCAAAGCCTTAACAAAGCTCGTCACAAAGGCCGGATGGTCGATATCTCAAGTAACGGCATGGGATTTACCTGCTGCATAACCGCACAAAGCCCTCTTGCCGCCAGGCAGACGATTTCAACCCGGCTTGATGTCCCGCTTTTCGGCAAAGACGGCAGTTACGATATGGTAAGATTCGACCGGGAAGGTCAGATTTGCAGAGTAGAAAAAGTAAATAATACCACACATCGCGTTGCTCTTCAGTTCTCTCAACCTCTGCCTTTCAAGCCGGCCGAACAGGGGCTGCCCAGCTCTATAGTAGAAAAAACACTCGCCGCACTGTAAATTCTTGACCTCTATTGTTTCGGGCCCTGACTACACCAAAACCAGGCAGTAAAAAAGTGGATTTCTCAGCTTATTCCCAACGACCCTGAGAAAACAAAATCATTTACTACAAGACAATATAAAAGCCTATTTCTTGTTTTTCAGGTGATAATCCGCAAAGTCCAGGAATCTTTGCCAGTCGTACATCTCGATGGAATGACCTCCCTTGCGGATGTGGTATCCTACATCACTTTCAATAATCGCTTTGCCGACCGGCGGTGACGATTCCGAGCTCAGCCCTTTCTTTCCAAGCAGATGATACACCTCGCTCGCGTGGTATGCTGATAAATACTCACCCCGTCCGTCCGCCCAGGTATCTTCAACGCCGCTGTGCACATAAACAGGACGCGGCGCGATGCAGGCCAGCAGCATATGCTGGTCAACCGGCAAATCTTCTTCCCGACTCACAAACTTCCATGCATTCCGGCAGAGCCAGTAAGGAAAGCGAGTGACCATTTTCTCCAACGTTTCGCCCGAACGTCGCCGCCATAGGGCCGCCCCGGCACATCCTGACTGCGCTGAAATCGCAAGAGCGAAACGCTCGTCCTGGGCGGCCGTCCAAAGCGCCGCCTTGCCCATCTTCGAATGCCCCATAATCGCCACACGATTGTGGTCAACATCGCTGTCGGTTTCAATATAATCCATCGCCCGCATGGCGCCCCAGGCGACGGCCGAAAGCACACCCCACTCGTTCGCTTTGGGAAAGCTCTGCCCTTTCCTGTAAAACAGCCGATGGATTCCTTTGAGGAATTCCACTTCGTTGTGCCCCACGAGGTCCTGCTGATATACCGCAACAAAGGCATAGCCGCGGTCGAAAAATTCTCCGAGAGGCCATCCGTTTCTCAGTCGGTCGCGTCGGGTCGGATGCGCATCAAAGTCGCGCGAGCCCGTATTATTGAAGCTGTGCTTCATGAAGGCCGGCACCGGCTTGCTTGCTTTGTTGGGCACAAAAACGAGCACCAACATTTCCGCCGTGCCCTTGTCATTACTGAAGCGAATATGCACGTCTTTGCGTGTGGCTTTTCCATCCATGAATTTCGAATCGGTCTTCTGGACCTTAAACACCGTTTTAATCGGGCTCTCCGGTTCCGGAACACAGCCGTAAACAAGATTGCTGAACAGCGAAAGAATCTGCGGGCGCCGAATGTTCCTCCATTCTTCGCTCGTTGTGATCTTCTTACCTTCGGCGGTCACCAAGAGTTGAGGAAGGTCGTAATGAGGAATCTTACTCTCATCATAAATAACATCACTGTCGTACTCTTTCGGTTCACGGCTCAATACAAGTGTGCTGCTTAACAAGAGAACCGCTATACAAATGATCGTTTTCTTCATCATTTATTCCTTTCTTTTAGTACATCTGACACTTCCAATATCAAACACATGGCTATACAATCAGCCTTTCCAGCCCCACGATAATGGGAGCCTCTAAAAATTGCTTTTGTTACGAGAACGTGCGAAATTTTCTCCGGCAAGGCGGAAGGTCAAAATCGCCGCAGGCATAGCCAAAGCTATGTCGAGGACACATTTTGGCCTGACAACGCCACCGGAGGAAATTGCAGCCGTTCGCAGTAAAAATGAATTTTTAGAGGTTCCCTTATATCAAAATCTTCACCGAATTGCATGCCCTGTTTCCTTCTACTGATTTGAGCGGATGAAAAAACAGGATAATTCTATGCTCACCTGGAAGCGGTTTCAAAACTGCTTTCGTCGCGAGAACAAGCGAAATTTACTCTCGCAAGGCGGAGGTTCAAAATCGCCGCAAGACTAATCAAAGCTGCGTCGAGGACTAATTTTGCCCCGACAACGACGCGAGAGTAAATTGCAGCCGTTCGTAGCGGAAATTGAGTTTTGAAACAGCTTCTAACCAAAAAATTGAACCGATACTTATCCTGCTTTGAATGTGTTTTCCTCCCCCCCACAGCACTCAGTGTGAGCTTCGAAATAGCCGCTTTGGATTTATTAACAAATAGAAAAGCCCCTACGGTTAAGGAGGAAAAGGGAATGTGTAAACCCGCAGGGGCTCTTATACTCAAACAATATTTTAATAAGAATAATTTTCCTTACGTACTGCCCATAAAAGAACAAACCTTTGAATTGGAGGAACTTCAGATAGAGAAATAAGAAAGCTTTCCAATCCCCATCATCCTCCTTAACTAACATTCATTGTATCCGTATGAAAATAAAAGTCAAGAGAAATTTCTCACTAATGAGATTATTTGTCGCAGATATTAGAAATAAATCCCAAAAAATCAGCTTTACTTCTCGCCATTATCTCACCCATTGTTAACTTCAGGAAAAACACACGTTAGTGGTACTCAATAACCACATAAGCATAATCCAATAATGTTTTTCCATTAGCAATGTTGTTATTATTTTTAATTTGTAACTGAAGGGAATTTATCTTTTCGGCTGTATCTACGACATTTGTAATATCCCATGCGTCAACAGCCTCACTTGATTCTCCTTCATGCACCGGAGCTTTCATTGCGGCCCAAACCACAGGCTTGCCCGGCCAGCCTGTACCAATTGACCATTCTAATTTTCCCTCGGCAAATCGTTCTTCCTCGAAGTGTTCAACAAAAAGAACGACCGACCTTATTGCAGCATCGGCCGGCATAGAAATATCTGAAAATTCATAATATATGTATGAACCGGCCCTGGTTTCCAACCGGTTACCATCACTGAATTGGACAATGTTGCTTGTACCTTTCGCTGATGCAGTTATTTTAAGCGGTGCCGGATTTGCCGTAATCGTCAATAATTGGGTATCTGAGATTGGAACGCTTTTTCTTTCGCTGACTTTGAATGTGACATGGTCCTCGCTCCTATAGTTCACCGCCGGCGCGTAAGTCATACCGGGCGCCGACCCTTTTAAGCTCCCGAGGGACGGTTCCGCTGCCACATCGGAAATCAGTTGCTCTCTATCGGTATCACTTCCCACTATTGTTTCCGGCGCCGGTGTCATTACACCACTACGCTCGACCACCACCGGATCGTTAGCTACGCTCAGTGAAAATGTTAGAGCCGAGAAAATCACTAATACCAACAAAAGAATAATTTTCCTTTTTATATTTCCGGGATGGAAAACGTGCCGGCGGATTCGCCCGAAAGTATATACCCCTTTTTCAGGCCGTTCAAAAATTCTTTGGCGGTCTTTTATTTCAGTCTTAGGGCCCTTTTTTGCTTTGGCAACAGCCTTCGCCATTACTTGTCCTTTAGCTTCGATTAGCTTTTCCTGGGCCTCGGTCAGCGACACCTCATACGATTGGACCTTTTCTTCTGCTTTTGCTCTGGCGAGAGCCTCGGTCTTCATCTGTTCTTTGGCTTGGCTTAGCTTTTCCTGGGTCTCGGTCAGCGCCGCCGCATACGAATGGAACTTTTCTTCTGCTTTAGCTTTGGCGGCCGCTATAGCATCTTCAACCTGAGCCTCGACTCTTTTCCGTTCCTCGCTTTCAGCCTTCAGGCTTTCTTCTGCTTTTGCTCTGGCGAGAGCTTCAGCCTTTAGCTGTTCTTGGGCTTCACTTAGCTTTTCCTCCGCCTGAGCTAATGCCGATGCATACAATTGGATCTTTCCTTCCGCTTCTTTCGCTTGAGCACTGGCGGCCCCTATAGCCTCTTTAGTCTTAGCCTCGGCTCTCTCTACCTGGACGCTATACTTGTTAAACTGAGCAAGAAGCATCTTCTCTGCTTCAGCCTTAACTTTTCGCTCCATCGCAGTTTTGGTCTCAATCTCCACCCTGAGCTTTTCCTCTGCTTGCGCTCTTGCCAGTGATTCGGCTTTCAGACTGTCCGCCATTTTGGCCATTGCCCTGGCGGTTTTCTTATTAAACCAGGCAGCCATACCTCATCTCCCATAACAGTAATATCCGCGAATTACGATGCTATAATGCTATATTGAATAAAGATAAATTTCCTCGCTCAAAGTTAATACGGCCAATCCGCATAATGCCGTTTATATGTTAACCCTGACAGGTCTTTGAGCTTTAGCCGAAATTCCACAGACTTCACGTCTTGTTTTCAACAAGCCGGATACAGAAAAGGCTATCATCACCAATATAAAACTGATGGTCTTTCCCAGCTCCTCCCTGAGTGTTCTGGCACTCCTGACGCTCAATTTATAATAATACAAACTTAAAATCATTAAATCAAGGAAAAAAAGAGCCGAACATCGTTTTTGGCAAAAATAAAATAAATAACTGCTTTGTAAAAGGTCGAAATTAATTACAGAGTTGAGTTTTTCAAAAAAAGAAGGGATAAAGTTATGAAAAAGGGAATAATAATAACATTACTTTTAAGCGCCTTGCTGGCCGGTTGCGGTGCCGTCAAAGGTCTCGAAGCGAGCGCCAACAGAAACCAGCTCGATAATCTGAAGGTCGGTATGACAACAGACCAGGTCAGGCAAGCTATGGGCAAACCATATAAAAGTGAGTTTTATGGCACTAAGCAGATGTGGTTTTACATAACCGAATGGCAATCCGACGGCCAAACCACTTTAGATGAAATGACGCCTTTGGTATTCGAAAATGATATACTTCTGGGCTGGGGCATTAATTTTTTAGATGGGAACAGTCGGAGATACAGACCAAGGACAAGGTAAGGAAAACGCAACGGCGAAGCCTGGAACCGTGTACTTTTCGGCAACTTGTCCGGGCCGACAAGCCGGCTGTTCGTCGCCGGCAAATTAAGACCTGAAAAAAGTTGATACAATTTTCAGGTAAGTATAGCAAGTTAATGAAAGTTTTATATGTATCCACGTTTGTTTGAGATTCCCTTGCTCCCCCTGACCATCGGCACCTTCGGCCCCATGATGGTCCTCGGGTTCCTCGCGGCGCTTTTTTTGATGAGACGATTGACCCGGCGGGCGAACCTGGACCCGGCCATAATGACCAGTGCCGCTCTGTATTCACTTATCGCAGGTGTTGTGGGCGCCCGGCTATTCTTCGTCGTCCACCACTTCGAACAGTTTCGCGGCAATCTCCTCGGTATTGTCGCCACATGGCGGGGAGGCCTGGAATTCCTCGGCGGAGTGATTGTGGCGACGGGCCTGCTGTTAATCTATCTGCGATATCATAAACTGCCTGTCCGCAGGTATCTGGACATTATCGTCATCGGGCTGATGATGGGACTGGCATTCGGGCGGATAGGATGTTTCTTAAACGGCGACTGCTTCGGCAAACCTACGTCCCTGCCCTGGGGAGTTCGATTTCCATACGGATCGTTCGTGTACATCAGTCAGATAAATCCCGACCTAAAGAGAAACAGAGCCGTTCCACACCTTCACCTGCCGCAGGCCGACTACTTCTTCTCCTATGACGAGCAGGGAAAATGGTATCCAAGGCCGTTGGAGGACCTGACAGAAATGCAGCGGCATGAGGTCACAAGAGGCAGGTATCGTTGCCTTGCCGTACATCCCTCGCAACTCTACTCATCCGCCAACGCCTTGCTGTTGTGTTTTATTCTGTATTTGTTCTGGCGTAAAGGTTTGACCAGAGCCAACTCCGGCCTCGCCCCCAAAAGACTAAGCCGCCCCGGCTCCATAACCGCACTAATGCTAATCCTCTATGGCATCACACGATTTCTAATTGAATTTATCAGAGACGACAATCCATACGAATTCGCCTCCCTGACAATCTCACAGATCCTCGGCATAGTAATGATAATCTCAGGAACAGCCCTCCTCACACTTCTACCATACATAAAAAGCTATACTCAATCCCAATAATCACTAATCATTAATCATTTGATAGAGGTTGCCTGTTGTTAAGATACGCTTTACTTACGAACAGCTTTGTTATATTATAGAATCACAGTCGCTAAGTTTCTGATGCACAAATTATATACAATACTTAAACTTTGACCGGCAATCCTAATAAGAAGGAGGTTCAGACTATGAAGCGGATTTTATTATGCTTACTTATCGTCACAAGTTTCACAACGGCCTCAGCCAGCGAAAAGCTGAAGAAACAGCTCGACTTCGCGGCCGGCACGATTGAATCGAAGGTCATCGAATGGCGCCGTCATTTTCATCAGTTCCCGGAACTGTCAAACAGGGAATTCAAGACAGCCAAAAAGATTGAAGAGCACCTGAGAAATCTCGGCCTGGACGTAAAAACCGGCGTTGCACACACCGGTGTTGTCGGACTCTTGAAAGGCGACAAACCCGGGCCGGTAGTCGGACTTCGCGCCGACATCGATGCACTGCCCGTCACCGAGCGTGTCGATGTGCCGTTTGCTTCCAAACTGCGCTCCACATACAACGGGCACGATGTCGGTGTCATGCACGCCTGCGGCCATGATGCGCACATCGCTGTTCTAATGGGTGTCGCTGAGATTCTTTCTTCGATAAAAAAAGAGCTGCCCGGAAGTGTGAAATTTATTTTCCAGCCCGCAGAAGAAGGCGCCCCGCAGGATGAAGAAGGAGGCGCCGAACTCATGGTCAAAGAGGGTGTTCTGGAAAGTCCCAAGGTGGATGTAATTTTCGGTTTGCATGTTTGGGCGATTGCCGAAGCCAACACCATCTCCTATCGTCCAGAGGGAATGATGGCGGCCGTTGACGGCCTCCGTATTACGGTCAAAGGAAAGCAAACGCACGGATCCACGCCATGGACCGGCATCGACCCGATTACTGTCTCTGCACAGATTATCATAGGGCTACAGACAGTCATCAGCAGACAAACAGAATTAACCGAAGAAGCGGCGGTAATAACCATTGGTAGCATTCACGGCGGTGTTAGGAGCAATATCATACCTGAAGAAGTCGAGCTGATAGGGACAATCCGCACGCTTAATACCGATATGCAGGATAAGATTCATGAAAAGATACGGCTGACCGCAACGAAAATAGCAGAAAGTGCCGGGGCTATTGCGGATGTCCGGATTGCCAAAGGCTACCCGGTAACATTCAACGACCCTGAGCTTACCGATTTGATGCTGCCTTCCCTGCGGCAAGTCGCAGGCCGGGAAAATGTAAAGCTGGTCAAGGCAATAACCGGAGCCGAGGACTTCTCATTTTTCCAGAAGCAAATTCCAGGCCTGTATTTTTTCCTCGGCGCAATGCCCAAAGGTATCAAAACCGAAGATGCCCCGCCGCACCACAGTCCGGATTTTTATATCGACGAAAGCAGTTTGAAGCTCGGCATCAGGGCGTTGTCTTATCTGACGCTGGATTATATGGACAAACGCGAAAAGTAGGATAAAGACATTAAAGAAGTCACCAACGTAAAAAATTAATTCATAGCTTCCATTGACAAAACAACAAGACCGCAGTTAAACTTGTAATTGTGAGCAGACAATACAGAACGCGCGGCCGGGCTCCGGCTTCGCATATACGGCGCCGTGTGCCGGCCGTTTTATCAACAACCCAGAGACTATTAGACAAAGGAGATTACCACATGACTATGGAGATCATCGCGGAGGAACTTGACACCGAACAATTCATTACTGAAAAGGTAAAGGAAATCAAAGACGCCGTTGCTGATGGAACGGCCATCAATGCCCTCTCAGGAGGCGTCGATTCATCTGCGGTCACGATGCTCGGCCATCGTGCCTTAGACTCGCAGCTAAGGACCGTCTTCGTCGAAAACGGCCTAATGAGAGAAGGAGAATCCGAACAGGTCGTGGGTTTTTTCGAAAAGCTCGGCGTCACGGTTGAGGTTGTCGATGCACGCAAAGAGTTCTTCGCTGCGCTCGAGGGAATCACCCACCCGGAACAAAAACGTGAAGCCGTTACACAGACCTTTTATAAAAATGTCTTTGGACGTCTTGTAAGGCAAAGCGGCGCGAAGCACCTTCTCCAGGGTACTATCCTGACCGATGTTGACGAGACCGTCGCGGGCATCAAACGCCAGCACAATGTCTTCGAACAGCTCGGTATCGACCCGCAGGAGGCCTTCGGCTACAAAATCATCGAGCCTCTCATTCAGCTTCGCAAGGATGGCGTCCGAAGGGTAGGTAAGGCCCTCGGCCTGCCCGTAGAGCTTTTTGACCGCATCCCCTTCCCCGGCCCGGCGCTTGCCGCACGCGTCATTGGCCAGGTGACCCCGGAGCGCATAGAAACTGTCCGCAAGGCCACGGTCATCGTCGAACGGCTGCTAAAGGACACCGGCGCTTTCCAGTACATGGCTATCCTCCATGAAGACCGCGTAACCGGAATGCGCGATGGCAAACGCGACTTCGGCCTGCAAATTGAGCTGCGCTGCTGGGACAGCATCGACGCAAGGACCGCAAACCCGACAAATCTCCCGTATGAAACCCTGACCAGCCTGGCCGCAGAGATTAACCGGGAGGTGCCCGGCGTAGTAAGCGTCACATACAACATAGCCGGCAAGCCGCCTTCGACTATCGAAGCAATATGATATTCTCCGATGTTAGCTCACTTGCTTTGGAGTTTACCCTCGGTGTGTGCCTACTTGCTTTTCTGCCGGGGGTCGGGGGCCGGGGCTCGTATCGCTCTTAGCTGAAAAAAATGATGGATAAATTCGATTTTTTATTGGGAACCTGGAACCTTGAATACAGGGTCCCGAAGAGCGCCTTCTCTGAAGCAGACACGGGCTCCGGCACCGGAACATTCAAAAGGGCTATGGACGATAAATACGTTTATTTTGATTATGAATGTTCCTTAGCTTCGACGCCGCAGCAAACAGGAAAAGCACACGCAATTTTTGCCTGGGACGAAAAGGCAAAGGTCTATAGATTCTGGTGGTTCGAAAATTCAGGGGCTTTCCGGCAGGCAACCTGTAATTTTATTGATAGCCAGACCCTTTTCTTAAATTGGCATGACACCCTTTTAATCCAGACCTTTACAAAAGCCGGCCAGGATAAAGTGACCTTGAGAATGGAACATCCCGTCGCCACCGACAAGTTCGAATTAATAATGGAGGTAATCTTCACAGGGAAATAGTCCTTAGAGTGGATTTAAACGAGCTAATATCGAAATACGAGACACGAGTCACGAGCGACGAAATTTTGCTTATGCAAAATTTTCCCCTTGCCTTTCCTAAAAACTCCAACAATAATATATCTCAATAAAGCGGCACGTTTCTTCCTCGATAGAGCAACAAAAAAAACTTAAGATAGGCCTGCCACGCTGCGAAATAGAGTTTGTTAAAGTACTGTTATCCAGTAATCTTTATTGAAGGAGACTCCAAATGAATTGTCCAAAATGTAAAGCGGAGAATCCCGATGATGCCCAGTGTGCTGAGAACTGGGCTCAAGTCTCTCAGTGTGCCTGCCTCATTGGTTCCGGATGTGAAGAATTCCATAAGGAATTTATGTTCAAAGGACCTTGTCGTTAGGATGAATGAAGGATCTCGAATATGAGTAAGAGTGAGAAGACCAAACTAAAGGGACGGGAACTGGCCAATCGTTTGACAGGCATTTCAACCCCCACTGGTGGAATCAGTTGGAAGCCACCGGTTGATGAACGGGGCAAGGCGCAGCGCCTATTGGTGTACCTTGCAGGTCAGAAGGCTTTCCACTATCCATATGACAGAGAGATCGGCACCTTCATCGTGCAGTCCATCCTCGATACCAGTGAGCGACTTACCCGCGACATCGAGGCTCTCTCTACGGACACTCTTCTGAGAAAAATCCTGCGAGCTATGCAGGCTGCCTGTCGAAAGTTTCTGGATGAGAATCAATCCCCAAGCGCAGGTTATGGGTGGCCGTATGAGGCTCAACTCTACTGCACACTCGGTGAGTTGCGAGCCCTATTAGGAATCCACATCGCTCGGATTGCCTGCGCATATGATCTGGAAGTGGATGCGTGTTTGGGAGATATACTACCTCCTGAGCCTGAACCAGAGCCCAACAAAAGCCACAACACGAACTCGGGAGATTCAGATGGGTCCTAACATATCGCTGCAGCGACCTCTTCGAGACACCATCTGCCCTTTGAAGCCCGACAAAAAAGCCTATCAACACAGGAATTCAGAACCCGATCCGTACCCTTTTTGTCAATGGCCTCTAAAGCCTTTCGATCGCTGAAAATATAAAAAGTTAAAAGTTGAGGAGATTGTCGACGGGGGGTAAGCACATTATATCGATGATACACCCAGGCTATCAAAAAGTGCTTTTTATTTCAGCAGGGCCCAAACAAAAGTAGGGGAAAAAGCGTTTTCTGGGCATGATTAGTCCGGTTTGATTCTTTTGAATGTTCGCAACGCCGATTTACTCCGATAAATCATACGCATAAGTAAAAGTTTGTTTTCAAGGTTCTGTCTGACACCGGAACGGTGTGTTCTTTTTTTTTATTTTGTTCTTCTTTTATTCTTCTTTTTATCTCTTCTTCTATTACCTAACTAAATTGATCGAAATTTTGATATAACCGTTGAAATACAGAGATTTA
>Ga0307379_10003012_pt1 | contig 24559 bp, 16 predicted proteins | sample UN2MG_FD_202237 | JGI IMG/M metagenome (GOLD analysis project Ga0307379, IMG submission 202237) | Soil microbial communities from Risofladan, Vaasa, Finland - UN-2 | ecosystem: Environmental > Terrestrial > Soil > Coastal area > Acid sulfate soil | place: Finland: Risofladan, Vaasa | collected...
CCGGCGTTGGGTCTGTGTGGCGCACAGGCTCCTGCGGCGCGGCAGCTCCCCGTACCTCCGCCTTCGGAGCGGCCACACAGCCCACAACGCCGCCCGACACCCCGGCCAGGCTTCCGACGATCAGCACGCGGCTTAGGGTCCTGAGCATGGTTCTGTTCCTTAGAGACAGGCAGGCCCTCGCCTTGGTCGCCACGTGTGCCACTCTCGCTCTCACGCTTACCTCACTGCGAATGGTCCTGCCAGTGCAGGCGCGCCCTGCGTCTTTGTCGTGCCACGCTCAGGCGCTGGGATACGGCAGACGCCGCGAACACTGGGCTGAGGAAACCGACTTACGGACCGACCTCGAGGAACCTCAGCATCCCGCCCGGCGAAGAGCCGCCCGCACTGGTCAATGAGCCACGACGCTCGTACACGGGATACGTACCGGACGCGGGAAACTCCACGATCGCGTCTTTCGTCTGGCCGGCCGGTAACGCGAGCGAGTACTGCTGCCTGGGATACGGATACACATTCCCGTCCTCCGCGATCACGCTCATGTGCGCGCCCAGCAGAGTGGGAGTGAGCGTTCGCAATCCCGCGTTCAGAAACCGAATCAGTACGCGATCGCCGACGTTCCCTGCCGCAATGGGAGCGGTTGACGCAGTGTACGGCTCACCGTTGATCAGGAAGTACTTCGGGCTATAGTCGATTGTGCTGGTCATCCCAGTGGTGCCGTAAGATCCGTCGTCAACTTGCTCGTGCAGCACTGGGTCGATCTCGCTGTAGAGCAACACCACTTCTTCGTCATAGGGGATTCCACTGTACACCTCTCCGGCGGCCGCGTCCCTCGTTACGCCGCCGTACAGGCCCATCTGGACTTGCACCTGCGGATGGGTTCCACTGTGGTAGAGGTACGTGCCGGGTTTGAGGCCCGTCCAGGTGTAGGTCACCTGGGTCGCGTTGCCTGCCGGCGTCTCGTGCGTAAATGAATACACCCGCTGCCGTCCCTGGTCGTCCGTAAAGAAGGTCGGCGTCATGGTCGCGGTCTGGCCGCGGATCACGATCGAAATCGGGACGGAGAGGTTGTTGTCCAGATGAATGGTCAGGGTCGTGTCACCGGGCGGGACTACGAGCCGGGGCCCCGGGACATCTGCGGCCTCGAGCTCTGTCCCTTCGAAGCTGTCGTCGAGGGCGAAACCCCACATTGGCACGGGCAGGTCGGGGCCACCGTTTGGATCGGGCATGTTCTTCGTGAGGCCCTCGGCGCGCAGATAGAAGTCGGCGGCGGAGGCTCCGCCCGCCATCATCGCCAAGACGGACAGCGCAAGTGCTGTGGTGACGGCCGTTTTCATCATGCTATGGCTCATGCTCGTTACCTCCTTTTCTTACGGGATGGGCACGCCGGGCGGCTCGATGATTAACATGGTCATCATCCCGCCGGGGAAGATGTCGTTGTTCACCATTTCCTTCTCGTTGTGGCTGTGCCACATGTAGAAATAGCCGGCGTTGGCGTTAAGCCCGCCCTCCCCCGGGCCCATATCGCCAAAGACGCCTAGAAACGGGCTGCCGCTGTACGCTGCGCCGAAAGTGAGTTCCTGTTGCCCCGGCAAGACTACAGGAAACGCTTTCCCGTGATCCGGCATGTACTCGTTGGGTTCTGGATCGTCACCTGGGGCATGGCCGTAGATGTCCCAGCCCAGGGCTGCGCCCGTCCATTCAAAGATGGCATCTATGGTTTGGCCCGGCACGGACGCAAGGGTGAAATCGCTTATGGCCAGATCCGCTCCGGCGCCGGGCGTGCTCTGCAGGAGCCGCCCATCCTTGGCAATGATCCGCGCGTTGTTGCCGTGCGGGTGGAACGGGTGCGCATCCCGCCCGGCGCCGATGATGCGCATCAGCAGTTTTTCGCCCGGGTGCATACGCGGCATGCAGTTGTACGGCTGTGTCGGGAGCCACGGAATCCCGGCCATCAGCATGGTGTCCGGTGCGTTGCGCCCGTTAATGAACCAGTAGACCGGAAAGAAGGTGGTCGTGTCGACCTCATCCATCCTTCCGAACTCAACAAGTCGGTGGATGTTGTAGTCCATCTCGGTCAAAAGGAACAGATACTCGTGGTCGTACGCCGAGTCGGCGTGGGCATACGCCCGCGGGCTCCCAGGGTCGAACCCTGTCGGCCGGACGATGATGGCACCAACCAGGCCCATCTCGATCTGCAGATCCGGTCGTGTACCGCTGTGATAGTGATAGGTCCCCGGCTCAGTGGGTGTGAATGTGTACGTCACCACGGTGGTCCCGTCCGGCGGGGCCTCCCGTGTAAGCAGACCAGGATCACCTCCCGTCGCCGTCACGTCCATTTGACCGGGGAACACGAGCGAGACCGGCACGGGCTCTGGCCACGAAATCTCGTTCTTCAAGTGAATCGTGACGGGAATGTCCTCTTCCAGGATCAGCGTCGGGCCGGGGTACTGCGCCCGGCCGTCGCCGTTGGCAAAACCCCATATGAAGAGGCTGAGCCCGTCCGCACCGCTGACGCAATCCGCCTTGGCGGTGAAGGTGAAGTCGGTTCCGGTGAGTCCATCGATCTCCGCCCCGGCATATGCGCTCGCGACGGAGAATGAGAAGAACATCGTCACCACAACCGAGAGCCGTCCGATATGGGCAACAAGTCGCGGAATCATTATCCATTTCTCCTGTTCAGACTCCCTGGATAACCAGGTCTTTCCTCTTGTCCCGCCGTTTACGATCATCTCCGAAGCAGCTTGCGACCAACCGGCCGCGCAAATCGTCCTTCCGCAGGTACGGGCGGCGACGGTGAAGGCGCCGAAATGACAATCTCGGTCATCATGCCGCCGAAGTCTTCAGTGTTGTTGCTCAGGTGATCGAGATTGGCGGTGTAGAGGAAATAAGTGCCCGGCTCGACAGCGCTCGTATCAAGAATCGCATCCTTTGCTTCTCCACCGCCGAGCGTCACCGAAGTAGTCTCGTAGGATAGGTCCTCTCCGAGCAGTGGCCCGTCCCCGTCGGGATCCTTGCCCCTCAGCGGGCGGGCGCCCTGGCCGACGACTCTCATGGGAATCCCCAGCACCGTCAGCGTATGGAAGCTCGTCGTGGACAGGCTGGAAATGCGCAGCAGGATCTTGTCTCCCTGCGTGGCCGTGATCAGCGAAGAGATTTTCTGTGAATAGCGCGGCTCCAGACCCAGATCATCGGCCGTGTTGAGAATGGGATCCGGATCAACGGTATCCGGATAACCCCGGCCATTCAACATCGGGTATTTGTCCACCATCATCGCGAACGGCAGCGGCTGAACGTTCAGGCTGGCGTCATGGAACTCGGGGTCGAATGCAGCGATTTGTATGGGATAGCCTACATCGTAGCACGTGGAACCATCGCCGTCGTTGTAGGCGTACTTGTAGCCCGTGTGGTGAGTAAAGCCGTTCAGGTCGCTGCCGTCCTCCAAGTTGTTCTGTATCGGCAGCACGTAGATCTGGCAGAGCATGCCCATCTGCATGTGCTCGGCCGCCTCCACGTGACAGTGCCACATGTAGGTTCCGGGCTCTACCACGTTATAGTAATAGGTGAGGGTTGAGCCCATGTTGATGGAGATGGAAGCATCGGGCACACCGTCGAAGATGGATGCGGCGTTGGGGAACCCGTGCCAGTGAACGGTATGCGGATCAAAGAGGTCGGGCCGTATCGTCATGCCGACGTTCGTCAGGTTCAGATACAGTATCTGCCCTTCCTTGACCACGATCGTGGGTCCCGGGAACTCGGCGGCGAGCATCCCTGCCATCATCACGTCCCCATCCGGAATGCCCGTTACGTCACTGAACCCGAACGTGTACGTGAGACGGCCGTCGCCCATATTGATAAAGCCGTCGCCCGCGGACACGTGCAGGCACACGTGATCGTTGTCATCGATGCCGTCGCCATCGGTGTCAACACCGTCTGTGTCGGGTGGACACTGGGACCAGACGTCTGCGACGGCTGGAGCCGCCGCGACGGCAAGGACCATCATCAGCAGGCCACATACGCGGTAAAGCCTGATGCGCTTCATAGTTCAGCTCCTTTCGTAGCCCCGGAGGGCTGCTTATTCGGTGTATTCACAGCGCCACCGGTTTTGGGCCCCGCCGCCGCACCCGGTGTGTAGACCTCATCTGCGCCGATATCGACGAGTCCGGTGTCTGGATTGGGACGAGCTTCGCCGTCAAAGTCGGTCGCCAGTTCAGGGAACGTGGCGGACAGGTCGGTCCCGGCGTCTATTGCGGGCGAGCTTAGCTGGAGGTGGTAGTCACCGTCGCTGATCGTCAGCTCGGTATATCTGACCGTGATGAAGTTGCCTCCCTCGTCGAGCACGGAGGCTGTCAGCAGCGTATTGTTGTATTCGGTGACGAATATCGGATCGTCGGAGATGTTGCTAGCGTCGTACCCCGACGTATCCGTGAGGACACAGTATTGCGGATTCAATGAACCGGCGCCGACGACCTGCAGGTCCCAGTGCGGCGGGTCATTGGCTACCAGCTCACCTTTGAAATCGTTCAGCGTCCCATCCCAATAGAAGGAGCGATTGTGCCAAACCACGTTGTCTACCAGCTGCGCGTCGGAGAACGACGGCAACCCCAGCGGTCCGGTGATTCCCGCCAGGTTCGGACTGTGTTGCGTTGACACAATGCCGGCGCCCTGCGGGTTGGATTGCAGCAGATTGCCGGGCGGGAAGGCCAAGGCCGACGTGGCCGTACAGTCGTTGTTGGCCACGGTGTTGTGGATAATATGCGACTTGGCGACGTCGGTGAGTGCGATGCCACCGCCCTGGTAAGCCGCCACGTTGTTGACGATCATGTTGCTAAAGACCTTCAACGTGTACCAATCGGCGGGGTCAAGTTCTGCGGACTCCGAGCCATTGATGGCAAAAGCCCGCAGGCCGCCACCACTATCCGACCCGGCCAGGTTGCCCTGAAGGAGGTTGGACACGATGGTCACCGAGCCGGCGCCGGGAGCCCACTGGCCCGGCGGCTCCCCGGGGTCCGGCACGCCGCCACCGACGTAAATACCGCCACCTTCGCCGCCGAGCTCGCCGCCGTAGAATACCTCGTTGAAGACGATCTGGTTGCGGGCGATGGTCCCGCCGTCGCTGAGCCCATGGTGGCACACGCCGCCGCCCGAGAACCGTGTGAAGTTGCCGATGATCAGGTTGTCGGCCAGGGAATAGTTGTCCGACCCCCTGAAGATCGTCACGCCGCCGGCACCGTTGATGCCGCCGTTCTTGCCGATGAGGTTATGGTGAATATTGACGTGGTCGTTGAACCCACTTTGATCGGACAGGCCGACGGTAACACCGCCGCCGAAGGTCCCTTGGTTGTTCATGAGCTTGTTGTTGCTGATCTCGAGGTAGTCGGCATAGCCGGCGGCGTAGATGCCACCGCCCGAGACGCCGCCCATGATCGTGAACCCGTCGATCAGCCCCGGTGAATCCTCGTCGAACGTTTCCGGTTTCCCGTGAACGAAGATGCAGGGAGCCTCAATGGGCTCGAACATGCCCGGGTCGATGGGATCCAGGTCGCCGCTGGCAATCAGCGCATTGATCTTGTTGTGCCAGGCGGTCACGCGCTCAAACGGAACCGGATTCCCGTTGATGAACGTTCCGCCGGCTCCTGCTCCCTGGAGTTTGACCTGCTTGTAGATGATCGGGTTTTCTTTGTAGACGCCGGGGCCCACGATAATGAGTGTGCCGGGAGCGGCGGCGTCAATCGCGTCCTGGATCGGCGTGTTGGGCCAGGCACCTCCCTGGGTTACTTCAACCACCGAGCTACAGTCGTCGAGGACATGGAGCGTGACCCCCAGCGGGGTCGTGCGCCCGTTATCGCCGCGCGTCACGAGCAACTGCCCAGTGGAAACCAGGTCCGTGTCCACCACCGCTCTGATGTTGCGGCTATTCCAGACCCTGATTGTCAGCGGGACGCCGCCAACGGTGACTTCTCCCCGAGTCCTTCCGAAGCCGTAGTCGCGCCTGACAATCCCGCCGCCCGGCTCAACGACCCTCGTGGGCCCCAGCGACCCAATCGTGATTAACTCGCCGTCCGCGCACACGTACGGCCCCTTGGCGGATCCCCGCCCCTTAACGGAGTGGATCATGGGGGTCTCGTCCGGCGGATCGATATCGACGCCATAAGTGGGGTACCCGACAAACGCGGCCACCGGTATGACCGGGGTGTCCAGATACGTGGTCCGGCCCGATTCGAAGTTGAAGGTATACGGTGTCTGACTGTATCCGGCGTCGAACCACGGGTCCATAATCAATTCGCCCGGCGGCCCCTCCGGATCAGGGATCGGACCCGGATGATTGATGACAAACGATATCATGTGTGGTGACACGCCCGTCGGGCTGGGCAGATTCACCGTGAAGCTTGACGGCAACAGCGCGTTGTACGCGCCGAATTCGTCGCAGTAGACCCGCGTGATCTCGTTGCCTACATAGTCCTGAAACGATATCGGCAGCCACGAGGGCGCCTGCTTCTCGCCGAAGATGGGGCTGCTTTGATCAAATTCGGGTGCCAGGTCGTTGTTGATAAAGCCCACCGCCCGGGCGGCCTTGGGCACTTCGGTGAACAAGAAGAACTCAACACCGGTGTTCTGGCCGCAGGAGTGGGTTACCTGCTTGCGGTCACACAACGGGCGCTCTGTTCCGGCAAAGGGGGCTTCAATGTCACCGAAAAGTGTCAGGTAATCGGGAACGGTATGAAGGTCACCGACGCAGGCTGGGGGAATGGCCGCGAGGGGATCCCCCGGTATGTACTCGTCCCCGTAATCGACGTTTTTATCTTCCTCCTTCACGGTCTCGTAGCCGGTCGCCGGAACCGCCTCGACAATGTAGATTCCGCCGGGCAGACCCTCCTCTTCAACGTCGTTGTTGGCCATGCCACCCGGGAAGTACGATGCGAAAGCGAACCCACCGTCAAAAACACCCGGGCGAACCTGGTTCCACGTGCCGAAGTTGTCGAAGCATTCCGCGACCTCGTGGCCGTGGATAACAGGGAGGTCCTGAATGCAGCCGGTCGGCGTGTCGTCATCCCAACTGTCGGTCCAGGTTACCTGGATCGCGTCACCGGGATCGAAGACGCCGTTCTCATTCCAGTCCATGTCTTCGTCGCCCTTGAGACCCGGGTCGTCAAACCAGCCGAGCGGGTAGTTGTCCCGGTCCGCCAGGGTGGGAACTCCGTCGCCGTCCAGCTCATCGATGACGCCGTCCTCGTCCGCATCTTCATAAAGGTTGACCTGCAACCGCGGGACCCCGGACTCCCACGGTTCGGCGGCGGCGTACCTCGGATCGTCCTCAGCCCGAGTGACCGCATAGTAGACGATGCCGGTAATCCCGCCGCTTTCCCCGGGCGCATAGTTGCTCTTGCCCCAATCAATAACGTTGGCCTGACTGAGGAACAGGTGCATCGCGTGGGTCAGGACTTGTCCGATCTCGGTGCGCGATAAGTTAGTGCCGGTATTGGGATTGATGTCCGCTTGAGGCTGCGGGTTAAGCTTGCCGAACGAGGGCGTGATCCAGCCGTCGTGCGGGGGAATCTCCCCACCGTAGTCCACAGCTGTCGTGATTCCGGTCGCATTGTGGCGCAGGAAGTCCACCTCGGCGACCAGCCACTTGAAGAACGGGAAGACCTCCGTGAAAGCGTAGTCTCCAAAAACATCCGTAGGAGCCGCCTGATAGATGGTCCCGTCCCTGAACCGGAGGAGCACCCCCATACCCGGCATTCCGATTTCTTCGGGATCTCTAAAACCGTCTTCATCCGCGTCGAAGAAAACGCTCCCCTGCAGCGTGCCGAACCACGCAAACGCGAGTACGTCCCCCAAGTCGATGTTATAGCCTTGCACGGGGTCTGGTACCGTCACGGCGTGGAAGCCGAAGATTGAGTCGAGGTGCTTGTCCCAGGTCACCAGCTGATAAGTGCCTTCGGGAACGCCAGAGATGGTGAAATTGCCATCCGCTGGATTACACGGCTGGGCATAGTAAGCCTTCCGCGAGAACGCCTCGTTCAGCCCGACCCAAGCGTCCTCTACCGGAGACCCGGAGAAAAAGCCCTGCAGCTTGGGCGGTCGAGAGAGATGGTTGTAAACGACGCGCCCGGTGATCGTGGCCGTGGGCCCGCCCCCGTCACCCAGTTCGCCCAGGTTGTCAAAGGCCTGGATAAATCCGACAAACACGTGGTACGCTGCTGGCCCGAACTCGACGAACACCGGCGGCTCGCCCGCCTTTACCCACGCATCAATCGTCGGCGTACCCTCGATGGTCGTGGTCTGAATCCAATTCTCATCGGCCGGCGGAATGATCTGAATGCCGTACTTGCCCGGCGCGAGGTACTTCACCAAGGCCTCACCAAGCACGTCTGTGGTAATGACACCTGACCCCATGACGACCACAACCGGATTCCCGTCCTCATCGAATACGGGGTTACCGTTTGCGTCGTACTCGTACGTCGTCCCGAGCGGATTCCCGAAGGCGTCCTGGGACACCTGGCCCGCCGCGTCGTGGATCACAATCGTGAAACCCGGAAGGCCGGCCTCGATCGGGACTTCGGGCGCATTGTTAATCGGCCAGTTGTCGTGAAAGGCCAGGATGGAGATCTGCGCGGTCGGAACCGGGTAGGCGTTGACGATCACCGTAATCTGGCCCTGGCCGATCGCTACATTGCCCCCGCCAATGGTATGGCCCGACTCGGGTAGTACCGATACAACATAGGGCGTTTCACTCGGCACATCAATGAAAGCAGAGCTCCCATCCGTGTGCCCCTTGGCGACCACCGGCGCGTGACTCTTGTGGATATCCACCGCCAGCATGTCCCAAACCGCTTCCCCGGGGATGGGCTGATTCGTGTTGTCTTCTTCCACGAGCCAGCGAAACCCACTGACAGGATTGCCACCCGAATCTCTGACCTCCAGCGTGAATCCAGCCTGAACGTCTCGTTCGGCAACAGCGAGGACGGCCAGCGCGATGACTGCCCGGTACAACCATCCAACCTGGTCTACGCGCGGCTTGCTAATAGTCGTCATGTCGACACCATCCTTTCGAAAACCCTGTGGTGCTGCGTGGATTCCAGCTGCGCCCGGCTATGCAATGTACCTCTCCACCAGCACAGTTACTGGTAGCATCGTTTGCCCAGGAGCGACCAACTGCTGTACAGCGCCCTCAGCCGCCGGTCGTCAGTCTCCGGGCTCGCCGTTCGATCTACTCCCTACTTCCCGCCCCCGTTGAAATCAGGCTTCTTGCGGCACCATGGCGGCCAAGACCTGCCCTAACAGAGAGATCTCACTGTTGGGAAGATAGCAGGTCGCCCCCGCGTCTCGCACCGCTTGTTCCACGGTATCCTCGTGCGCGGCCGCGGCCGCAATCAGAGGCACCGGTCGAGCAGCAGATGCCACCAGGCGGATCAGCCTGAGAGCCTCCTGCACTGGCGCTGAGATCTGAACGACGACCGCCGGAGGCCGTATGCGGGCGATCTCTCGGAACGCCTCATCCGCGTCTGTGGCCTCCAGAACCGGCAGTGCGCTCTGGTCGGCCACTCGTCGGAGCTGTGGTTCTACGAGGCCTTCTAGCGCCACGACTAATGCCTTTGTTGTTGACTTCACGCTCACTCTGCCTGAGCGTAGCTGGTTTCAAAAGGTCGATTAGCCGTCCTGATGGCAAGTCGCGTGCCGGAAGGGCCGGCGGCGCACCGTCTCCGCTGAATGCCTATAGACTAACGGCGTTAGGAATGCTCGCCGGAACTAAAGCGGTTCTCCGGCGGCGCACACGGACGGAGCGTTTTGTTACTGACGTCTGGCAGAGCAGAGCTATAATCCACGTGTGGAAGGGGTTAGGCCAGGCGGTAGCTTTTCGTTCCGTTGGTACAATGTGTTCCAGGCAGGCCACTCTGGACCTTGTCCAATCGGTGCGGGCGGGCCCGTAGCAGGCGCAGAGAGTGGCCATAGTGGATATTGGGTTTAAGCCCAAGGGAAGGAATACAGAGGTCACGGAGAGTCACGAACAGTGTGGCGCGGTGAAAGCCTCTAGCCCGTGGCGACGGATCATTCGTGCAAGGCGATGGCGTTCGACGCCTAGCATCGTCGCGGCGCGCACTTGGATGCCACCTGCGGCCCGCAAGGCGCGTTCGATTAGAGACCGCTCAGCCGCTTCCAACGTCGTGATCTCTCCGTGACGGATTGTCTCGTGATTATTGCCAACCTGGCGGAGTGCCGCCGGCAGATACGCCCTCGTGACACTCCCGTTCTCCGAAAACACGCAGGCATGTTCGATTACGTTTCTGAGCTCTCGGACGTTCCCAGGCCAGGAGTAGTCCTCCAGCGCCAGCTTAGCATCGGGCGAGAGCGTCTTGACCGGCTCCCCGAGTACTTCGGCATGCTGGGCCAGGAAATGTTCGGCCAGGGGGATGATATCAGAACGGTGATCCCGCAAGGGGGGGACGTCCAGGCGGACGACGTTCAGGCGGTAGTAAAGATCCTCCCGAAAGCTGCCGCGCCGGACCATGTCCTTCAGGTCACGGTGAGTGGCAGCGATGATGCGCACGTCGACCGGGAGCGGTTTCACCGCCCCGAGCGGGACTACCGCGCCTTCCTCGATGCAACGAAGCAGCTTGGACTGGATGTGCGGTTCCAATTCCCCAACCTCATCGAGAAGCAGCGTTCCGCCATCGGCGGCCCGGAAGAGGCCGAGCGTTGCCTGGTCGGCACCGGTGAACGCGCCCTTAACGTGGCCGAAGAGCTGTGACTCAAACAGCGTGTCGCGGAGAGTGGTGCAGTCGGCTGTAATGAACGGCCCGCGAGCCCGTGGGCCGGCAGCATGAATCTGGCGCGCTACCAATTCCTTGCCGGATCCCGACTCACCACAGATCAAGATGGTGCAATTCCGGTTGCAAATCGCGTTGATCGTCGACCGCAGCCGGTTCACACAGGCGTGCGTGCCAATGATTCTCGGGGCCGGCTTGCCGTTGTTCCGCGAACAAGGTTCGCTCGCCGCGATTGTCAGCATCATCTGTGCCTCTCCTCCGCGGGAGCACCACGCGTTAGTTCCCCGCACCTCAGACCGGACCCGTGAATATCGTTCTCCGCCGCGTCGCTCCTGCTGAACCTCGCGTCAGGGAAGGTCGCGGCCGCGAACCCGTTCGCGACGACCGCCCTCTCCGGCCGCGGGTGCGGGCGATGCCCACCCGGTTGACGTCCGCATTCAGGAACGACCAGCTCGTCCGATTTGGCGACTACTTCGATCATGGACCCGCCGTACATGCTCGACGATCAGAAAGCCACATTGCTCCCAGGACACTTGGGCTCTGAACGCATCCCTCTCCGAACTTCCACTATCGACCTAACTACCGCGCCGAGCGCGTCCGTTCAACGCGGCACTTTGCCTAGGGATTCTGCTTATGTGGGCCACAAACCGCGACATGGGGCCCGGCAGGAAGGCGCTCCCCAGGCCTCCCGCACCGACCCACTTTCTGCCGCCGAGGCGCTGCTGCGCTCCGGGCACGTGTGCTGGCGTCGGGGCGCTGCCGCTCTGAGGCAGACCGTCAAGGTTACGCTTCAGAACCATCCACAGGCAATTGGCGACACCTACCGGGGGGCCTGCCGTCAAGACGGGAAGCGTCCTCACCCTCGCCCTGCGTCTGGAGCATGCGGACCAGCTCGACCGACGACTCAACGCCCATCTTCATCATGATATGGCCGCGATGGACATCGACGGTCTTTCGGCTGAGGCCTAGTTGCAGGGCGATCTGTTTGGGAGACTTGGCGGCGACCACCAGCTGCATCACCTCGCGCTCGCGCGCGGTCAGGCGCGCCATGCGGGCGGCGACATCGGCTCGGGCTGCCTCCTCCCGGCGGATGCACGCATCCAGTTCCAGGGCTTGCCGGATGCGATCCAGCAACACCTTGCCCTTGTACGGCTTCTTGATGAAGTCGACAGCGCCCGATTTCATCGCCCGGACGACCTTCTCCACGTCCCCGCGCGCGGAGATGATGATCACCGGTATCCGCAGCCCTTCTCGGGCGAGCTTCTCCTGAAGGTCGAGGCCGCTCATGCCCGGCATGCGGATATCAAGCACCAGACAACCCGGCCGGGTAGGGCCGGAACTGTCCAGAAAGGCTTGGGCGCTCGGATATGTCTCAACCGGCAGGCCCACCGACTCCATGAGCCGGCGTAGGGACGCGCGTAACGCTCGGTCGTCATCGACTACAAAGACTGTCGGTTCAGGAGTCACTCCGGTGGTCTCCACCTTCAATCGGCAACGTGAATCGGAACGTGGCGCCCCGCTCCGGATTGGGTGTCGCCCACAAACGGCCGCCGTGCGCCTCTATGATAGTACGGCAGATCGACAAGCCCATGCCCATGCCGTCCGGCTTGGTGGTAAAGAACGGGTCGAAGGCCCGCTCGCCGACGTCGGCGGACAGGCCCGGGCCCGTGTCGCTGATGGCGCACTCGACGGCGTCATGCCCGGCACTCGAGGTTTGGATGACGAGGCGCCGCCCGTCGCCCCTGGTCTCGCTCATCGCCTCCATGCTGTTCCGGATCAAGTTCACGATGACCTGTTCGATCTGGATCGAGTCCGCCTCCACCTTCGGCAACGGATCGGTTAAGTCAAGGATCAGTTGCACCTCATGGTGTCTCAGCTCGGTTTTCACCAGATCGGCTGCCTCGCGGACAAGGGTATTGGGATCCATCGCCGTGCGCCGCGCTTCAGGTTTGCGGACGAACTTACGGATGCGCTCGACGATTTCGCCCGCACGTTCGGCCTGGGCGGCGGCCTGCTCCATGTCGCTGAGCAGCTCGCTCGGGTCCCCCGCACCCGATTGGATTCGCTCCAAGCAGGCCTGAACGTAGTTGACGATTGCCGAGAGGGGCTGGTTGAGCTCGTGGGCGAGCCCGGCGGCCATCTCGCCCATGGTCCCCAGACGAGCCACGTGGGCCAGCTCCGCCTGTCGCTGGCGCGCCTGCTCCTCGGCCCGCACGCGCGCGGTGATGTCGCGGCACGCCTCGATAACCTGCACCACTTTACCTGTCTCGTCGAAGACGGGCGCTGCGAAGATCTCCATTAACAGCTCGTTGCCCTCAGCGTCAGAGTGAGTGTGAGTGACCGTCACCGGCGCCTTGGTGGAGATGACCTGCCTCAGCGGGCACGGGTGCTCCTCCTCACTGCACGGGGTCAGGCGGTGGTGTAAGGCTTGGTAGCAGGTTAAACAGCCGGAGACCGGGTCTCGGCCCCCGGCCATTTCCTTAACTACGCGATTGGCCAGAACAATGCGGTAGTCGCGGTCAATGACCATCAAGGCCTCGGGGATATCGTCGATGATAGTCTGCAGGAACCTTCTCGATTCCCGCACGGCCGCCTCCGCCTGCCGGCGTTGGACGAGCCGCCACATGCCGTCCGTCAGCAGTGTCAATTGCCGAACATCTCCTCCCTGGTATTCCTCTTCCTTGTTTGCCACGGCGGCCACGGCAACAATTCGCTCGCCGTCGAACACCGGTATCCCCAGGAAGCGCCAGACGTGAACATGCCCTTCAGGATATCCTTTTTTCCACGTCTCGAGAGCGGCGTAGTCGTTCACGACAATCGGCTTTCGCTGTCGAATGATCTCACTCCAGAGCCCCGCCTCGGAGATTGGAAAAACCATGGGCTTGTCGGCGATAGCACATTCCTGCATCACGCTTGCTGACCAGGCGTGTATGTGCATCTGCGACTCGTCGTCACTCATGAATCCAATGAACCCCACCGCGCTCTTGGTAACCCTGACCGCCTCTTCGAGGGCGAAGTCGGCAACTTCCTGGAACGGGGCCTCCGCCATCTCGTTGAGTTTCACCAGGGCCTCGAGGCGCGCCTCATCCAACCTATGCGCTTCCTCCGCCCTCTTGCGCTCGGTGATGTCGGTCACGGTGCCGACCATGCGAACCGGCGCACCGTTTGCATCGCGGGTGAACTCCCCTTGTTCGTGGACATGGCGTACCTCGCCGCTGGGAAGCTTGATGCGGTGGTCGATATGGTATTCCGCGTTATCGTGCACCGCCGCGTCCACACGCTGTTGCACGAACTCCCGGTCATCCGGGTGCACCGAAGCCAGGAACGCCTCGTACGTAGCCCCGAACTCCTGCGGGCTGAGTCCGAAGATGCGGTAGATTTCGTCGGACCAGTACAGGTCGTCGGTCGCGATGTTCCACTCCCAAGAGCCCATACGCGCGACGCGCTGCGCGTTGAGCAGGCGCGCCTCGCTGTGCTCGAGCCGCCCGATGAGCGGGTCGGTGGTCCGCAAGAACAAGATTGCCCCGACGATGACCACTACCAGCCCAGCGGACGATGCCGCTACTCCGGCGCGAATGAACACCCCGCGAATCTCGGCCAGGTCGATCTTGCCGACGACACCCCAGTTCACGACATCTATGAAGTCATAGGCTGCCAGCACCTTTTCGCCACGATAATCGAGCCCGACGACCGTTCCCGATTGCCCGGACAGCGCCCGGCGCATGGGCTCGGCCAGCTCGGAGTCGAAGGGCACGGGCCGTGGATTGTCGAGGTCGAAATGCCGGTAACGAAGCAGGAAAACGATCTGGTCGCCCTCACGCCGTGCGAGGGTGAACTCCCCCGTTTCCCCAAACCCGCGAAACTGCTCGTGGGCCCGGACCACCTGGCTCAACGTCGCCGCTTCGGAACCACCCGGAACGTCGGTCGCGCTGTAGACGGCATCAAACCGGGCAATCGCTTCGATCAGACGGGCCCGACTTCGCACCGTCTCCACCAACCTCTCGCGCTGCTGCTCAAAGGCGGTGCGATACAGGCCGAACAGTGCGATCGCCCCGACCACCAGGGCGACACACGTCATGATGAGCACTGAGAGAAGCAGGACCCTTTTACGGTCAGTCATGGTCACATCCTACCCTGTCAGCTCGCGGCACCACGACGCCCACGAGGTTCTTGCCTCAGCGGATGGGGACCGAGCACACGACTCCCGGCTGGCCATTGAACCAGCGCACCGGCGCGCTGAGCAAAGACTCGTGCAAAGGTCCTTCGATGAAAGGGCGGATTTGCCTGATTCGCTTCCCATATTCCTGCGCCTCGCGCTCCCGCGGATGGCGTTCCGTGAGCTTGCGCCCGTCACCACCCTGCCCGAATGTCATCAAGGGCCTCCGGTTTTCGTTGGAGTCGCCCTCGATGACGTAAACCCGCGTCAAGCGGTGCCGCGCGCAGTTGGCTTCGTAGATCTCTTGCAGATAGCCATGCCGATCCCGGGCCATGTGCATGACGCGGGGGTCGAGGCTGATGAGTCGGAGGCACATTTGAATATCGTCGATGTAGTGTTCGGCGCGAAGCTCTGCGCCGATCATCTTGGGGTGCTTCTGCTCCTGTATCTGGTCCGCCACCGCTTGGCATTCCTGCTGGTTGTCCGATGCGATGACCGCTGCGAAGAGTACACCGAAGGACGCCGGGGCAATTCGCCCAGTGAGGCGTCCTCAACTAGTGGCTTCGCAGCGGCGTCCTTCACTCATCCTCCGCGAAGAGACGCCGGACGCGCCTCATCGAGAGACGTCCGCACGGCCTTTGCTCGCTCTGCCGCCCCACGCGTGACCGCTCGTATTCCACGCCCCAAGTTCGGCAACGCCGGATTGTGTGGCATTCACTCGGCCCGCCCGAGCATCCCAAGTCGATGTAGCCAGTGTACCACGCCCTCCCCCGAAGTGAAGTGGCCTTGGCGTCGTTTCGCTCGGAAGACTTCTCTCAGACGAGTCCATGCGCCGCCGTTCGGCGTTCCGGACCTACCGCAACAAGTGGGCTATCTTCTCCCTGTCATGATACAATCTCCAATGTTAGTCCATTGTGATTGAGTTTGTCCTAGTGGTGTGCTCCGGAGGGGGCAGCGCTCGCGCCGGTCGGGTTGGGCGATCCGGCACCGCGACCAGCCCAGCCTCCGGCGGTCGATGGTGTCCGTCGAGGGGAATACTCCTTGGGCTGAATGGCTTGACGCCGCCGGTAGACTGTGGCGTAATTGTGGCGTTCTGGCGTTCGACATGTGCAACATGGTGAACGTGTGGAGTGGTGCGAAATCGCGGCAACTCCCGCGGTTTTCTGTAACTAGCTGACACAGCGGGACTTCCGGAAACGGCCGGGAATCGGCCCCAACACTCTCATAACCCGGAGGTCGCAGGTTCGAGTCCTGCCCGGGAAAAACAGATCTCACGTTCACGTCTTTCGGCAGTCGTTTCCGCAGACGCGCCACCTGGTCTCGTATTGCACCGGCAACAGCAACCCTGAACATGATCAGGCCCCCTTACCTCGCTTGGCTTTCCGCTCTGGTTTGGCTCGTTTCGTTCTTGGCTGCGGAGTGGCCTGAGTAACCTCGTGGGCCGGAGCCCCGGACGACGTGCCCTTCGACGGCGGCAACGCCGGGTCGATCATCTCGGACATGAGGCAGGGGTCGCTTGCTCCTCGGCGGTTGATTTCTTCGGATAGCAGATCCGCCAGTTCCGATCCGAGCCCGCGAATCGCCTTGATGAACCGTTCGAGCGTCGCTTCGTCAAGAGCGGAGAGGCGGAGAGAACCTTCGTACTCAATTGACTGGCAGAAATCGTGCCCAAACGTGTTGAAGTCCATCCTGGCTGCCCCCACCGAATGTGGCCGCGAATGCACCACCTTTGGCTCCAGGAGCTGCTCGATCACCTCCCCGAGCAGACTCCGGACAGCCGGCATCAAGTGGCCCGTGGAATTCAAAACGTTGACGGCCTTCTCGTATGCGCCGACGCGGACGAGCTGCGCGATGCTCCACTGCTTCTTGTCCGCGGCCTGCTTGAGAATCTCCAGCTCCTCCTTATCGAACCGGGTGCTGATCGGCGTCGTCGAAGCTGCTGTCCGCTGAGCCATGTCATCTCTCCTTGCCCGTACACCAAGAGGGATAACACGGGTTGTGGCTACTTAATCCGCGGCCGAAAAGGCCGGACGGTTTGGAGAAAATCCCGGACGAAAGTGCTGATACACTCCCCCCGCTTACCCCCGCGATGCTCGAAGAGCCGAAGAAAAATCACGGCTCGAAAGACAATTAAATGTCGCTTTACTCCCGTTCGACGCCGCCTCGAACGGCGGCTATTCGGCCGTCCGTTGTGCAGGCGTCAGTTCCGGTGCGCACCTAGTTTTCTAGCCCGAAATCGGACCATTTGGATCTGCTGTTCGAGGTTAACTCCGACCAGTGTGGTGTGCCGATCGCGGAGTTCTCGGAGTTCACGGATGAGAGCCAGCACGCGGGGGTTGGGCACGTCTTTCCTGCCCTCCTCACGCTCCCAGATACTAAGCGTGAAGTCCGTCATCCCGGTTCACGCTCTGCACCGCGTCGGCAGGACTCTCTTGGCACTGTTCAGTCCTCCTCGGCCGCCACGTCGGGCGAGCCGACCACGTCTTCCAGTCCGTACATCCGCTGATCCAGGTGTAGCGTGGTGGACTGCTCGTCCGGCGTGCCGCTGTAGTTGTAGGTCAGGCCGATGATGCGCGCCGCGGGATGCCAGGGATGATCCGATCCGTGCAGCGGCATGAACGTATCATCGCGCCCGGTCTTGACGCCGAGGACCTCATCGCCCGGCCGGTAGCCGTCGTAGGCGGCCGCGCCGTCGCGCGCGATCCACGGGATCGTCACCTGGCCGCTGTGACGGCGCTGTTCCAGCTCGTTGCGCACCCGCTCGGCCTCGGCGGTTCCCTCCAGACTGTCGTCAATGTCGTCGGGGTATGGCAAGCGGCCGTCGGCAACATCGTAGTTCTTCCAACTTTCCTTCGTCGCGCTCCGCAGGATCCGCCGGAGCTGGCCGCGGCGGTCGCCGAACTCGCGCAGATCCGTCTGCACGAAAGACTTCTGGCTCGGGTTGGCGAAGCCGCGCGCGGCGTCGTCGCCTTCGACGTTGGCCATGACCCGAACACGTAGCCAGCCGCGGATGTAGGCCTCGGGCATGTTCAGGCGCGCACCAACCGGCTCCCGGAGCTCGGCGGCGGCCAGGTCATTCGTCTGGATGTAGATCGCGCAACGCTCGGCTTCGTTGACGAACTTGGCCCGCACGGGAGTCCAATTCACGCCGTTGTTGTAGCTGAGCTGAACTATGATCGCGACCTTGGGGGCTCCCGGATCCTCGACCTCCGTGGCCTGAGCAATCGGCGCCAGGAAGCGCCGCCGGCGACACGAGAAGCCTTTGTCGCCCCGGTTCGCCAGGTCGGCGACTTCCGCCTCGGTGCGGAACCGGTATGGCCACCAGGCCGCGTCGGTGCTCCACGGGCCGTGAGCGCGCTTGTAGGGCGAGCTACCCGTCTGCCCGGGCTGGACGTCAAAACCGCCGTCTTCGTTCAAGACCCAGAACCTCAGCACCCGCCCGTAGGTGTTCTGGTCGATCATCCGGTCGAGCTGGTAACGGGTGCGCCAATCCTCAGTGAGGATCCGCGCGATGGCCTCCTTGACCGCATCCTCATCGTTCGGGTCTATATCGACCCAGTCGTCCAGCAGCCAGCCCGGCCGCAGCTCCCAGGCGCCCTCGTATTGCGTCGGGTCGCCGCTCACGAGCACGCTGGTGCGCACGCCGGATTCGTCGGCCAGCAGAGCGCCCTCGGCGACGTTGAAGCGCCCGAACAGTTCGTCCACCGTTGTTCCGGTTCCCGCCTCGAAGGTTCGGTCGCTCGGCAAGTGCAGGAACACGCCGCGCGCGCTGCGCGGTTGCACCGGGCTGTCAGGTTCACCGAGCTCGGGATCCCTACCCCGGCCGCCGTCCCCGCCGCCCCGGCCCGGGCCCTCGTCTCCCGTCGCCGGGTTGAGCTCATTGCGGTCGCCGTGGATCATGTAGTTCAGCCGGGTGAGAAACGCCGGCTCGTTCGGATTCGGCGAATCGTTGTAGGCATGGTCAACATAGCAGAGCATCCCGGCCCGGTCGCAGAGGTAAAGCAGCGCCTCCAGCGCCGACATGTTCTCAAGCGCGATATCGCCGGGCGCGCGCAGGAGCGCCAGCTCGCGGAGCGTAGGGCCACCGCCGGGTGTAGTGTGCTCAATTAGACCCGCCACGAGCGCGTTGAGGTTAGCGTGCTTGAGGTGGTAAGAGGTCCAGTGCAGCTCGGACAGTCCCCTGAGCGAACTGGTGTACTCTGTATCGTAGGGCTTGTCCGGATCCGTCGGCGGCGCGGGTTGCATCGCGGCCCACTGCACGTAGCGAAACATCGCGGCCAGGTTCCAGGGCACGGCATTCGGATCATCGGGGTCACAAAAGACGTACACCGTTTTCGTCTTGTCCGGCTCATCGCCGAAGACAAGTGGATACGCATGCCTGTTCGGCCGCCCGCCGGAATTGAACACGCACGGTAGGCCGGTGACGCGCACGCACTCGTTGTAGAACTCACCGCCGCCGGAACGCAACGCGCGCTCCGCGCGCCAGCTCCGCCGCCACTGGCCGAACATGAACTGGCCGGGCTCGCGGTCGGCCGCGATGATCGTGCTTCGGGCGATCAGTGTGAGCGAACGGGTACCGTCCTTGGCGGATCCCGACCAGCCGTGCTCCAGCCGCTCCACGAAGCCCTCGAACGCTACCCAGTCGTCGCCGGGCTGCTCGCGCGCGGTGCGGATCTGCACGCGCCGGCCGCCGAGCAGCGCCTCCCAGGCGTTGATCGGTATGCTACCGCCGTCCAGGAGCTGCCAGTCGCGTAGGTGATCGGTGAAATCGCCGTGGGCCTCCAGGTTCGGCGCGAGGCCGAGGGCGATCGTCGCGTGCGGGATATCGTCCTGCACGCCGACGTGCCACGTCATGCGGTTGCCCAGCCACGGGATCGGGCTGAACTGGCCATTACCCGGCTCGGCTTCCAGGAACGCGAACAGCCGCTCGACCCGAAAGCCGAGCGACGTCGGCGGGGCGCCCATGACCTGTATACCGCTGCCCATCAATCACCCTCGCCTTCGCGTTGCGTTACGGGTGCCTGGTTTCCTTCAACTGTCGCCCACATCGCTAATATCCGTTCTTTGAGCGGACACTGTTGCCGGCGTTGACTTCCACGCCTAGGCCCCAGTGAGCATTCCTTGTCAGCGGGTTCGGTAATTTGTACATCGTGCCGACGCGCTCATTGTGGATCGTGATGAACTGCGGCACCGCCGGTGAGTCGCCACCGGCTCCCGGCGCTTCGCCAATATCAACCGGGGCGCTCTGGCCACCCGTATAGTCTTCATACAACCTCCAAACCTCGTGCATCTTTGCGAACCGCGCGCGCGCGACCCGAAGCGCCATCGTCTCCCTGACCCTCGGTGTTGCCCGGTACTCCGGGCTCGCCTCCTCCCCTTCCATTCGCTGAATTCGGCCGCGCAAAACACCGCCTTCGTCGATCATGCGCCGTAGATCGTCAGCCGAAGACACCCCCTCCGGCAACCGTCCCGCGTCCTTTAGGTCCGTAAACAGTGCTTCAATGTCGCTAAAGCGCGCCGCCGTCGGCATGTCGAAAAGCTGCGCCCGACGTTGTTGCCGTTGGGCCGCGGCTGTCGCCTTGAATGCGCCGAGCTGGTCGCGCAACCCCGCCGCGGCTTCAGGCTGCAAGCCGCCGAAAGACTCTTGCGCCGCTTGGGCGGTTGGAAACCGTGCCCCCTGCATCTGCGCCACCGCCAGCATCCCCGTCTGCTCGACCGTCAGCCCGGCCATCGTTCCGACCGCCGCGGCCTGTTGTGCCACCCCCTCGCCAAAGCCATATTGTTTCCGCAGCCGATCCATCATCAGCGCCGCATCGTCAAACCGACTGATCCCGCCCATGCCCAGCAGCGTTTCCGCCAGCCCGCCGCCGCGCTCGATCGCCGCTTCCTTGCCTTCGAGCACCTTCTGGTTCAGTTCCGTCTGTTTGTCGATCGCCTTCTGAAGTTCCTCGTTAAACTTCTGGTACCCCGCCGTCACGACACTGATCCCGACCAACGCGGCTGTTGCTCCGGCCGCCGCCGGCCCCATGCTCGTGAGCAGCGCGACCACCCCACCGAGATTCCCGACCACCCTGGAGAATTCCCCGCCCAACAAGCGCACGACGGCGGTTAATTTCTGTTTCTGCCCTAACAAATCCTCCGTCGCCCCCGCGGCCTCCTTCTCCTTGTCGGCCAGCTTGCCGAGCCCGTCCAGCTCCTTGCCGACCTGCGCTTCGAGCTCGCTGGCGTCCCCGCCCGCCGCGCGCTTGGCCTTGATCTGTTCGAGCAGCTCGTTCAGCCGCCCGGCCTTGGCCTCGACGTCGGAAACGTCGAGCGTGTATTTCAGGATCTCTTCTTCACTCGGCATGGCTAACTTCTCACTTGTGTCCTATGCCGCATCGGCGGGCCTGGCCGGCGGTCGCGTGGCCCGCCGACCAGGACCCGCGTGCGCTACATCGCTCATCACGCCACGGTCCCGGCGCAGAAAGGAGCAAGACACCGAATCCGCGGTGTACCGGATGCGCGCATCCGATCGCACACGGCAGCCGGCCGCCCGATGAACGGCCCACACCAAAAGACCGACGCTCCAAGAATCCGTCATCATGCCCTTGCACGTTCGCGCGGCCGGTTGCCGCCCACGCGCTTGTTCCACTCATTCCGGAGGTCAACTCCGCCACTGATGACCTGGTTGAGTTCGGTTCGTCGCGCCGTGAGTCGCCTGCACTCGCTCTCGACTTCGGCGACTCGTTGCTCCCAGTTTGCCGTCATGCGGGCGCGTTCAGCCTCCACACCCGCGGTGACTTCCGCGCGTTTCGCTTTGCCAGCGGCCAGCGGTTCGGCCAGCTTGGCGTCCGCGACCTCGGCGGCATCGACCTCGGCGAGCTGGCGCGCCAGTACCAGATCGCCCTCCAGGTCGTCGGCCGGTCGTCCAAGTGCCTGCATGCACTCGCCGAGCCCTTCGAGGTCGCCTGATTCCGGACTGTCGTTGCGTAACAGCAACTCGTAATATTTCGCGCCCGCGACCCGCCGGCGTTCGAGCTGGTCGGCGCGCACCTGCTCGGCCAGGCTGATTCCGTTGGCTGATTCGGTTGCTTTCGTCATATCGCGATCTCCATTGTTACGGCCGGCCTGGCCGACCTACGAATGTTTACCGCTTCCCACCCAAGATCTGCACGTGCCCGGCCTGCTCGTGTTTCTTGAACGCGATGAAGGTCGCGAGCTCGCCGAACTCCTCTTGCAGCGCCGGCGTCGCCTCGTAGAGCTGTTTGAGCGCAGCCACCGTGAGCCCCGGCGAAGCTCCCGCCGTAGACGATCGGGGCGGTGCCGTCGCCTTCATCCGCCGCGCGCCAACGATTCGCACGAGCCCCATGGCATCAGCGCGCTTATAGGCAATGTAGGACTCTCTAGTTGTGAACTCCGACCGGAGTGCTAGATCGGCCTCGAATTCGCGGCCCCACTGCGCCGCAAGAATGCTGGCGGAACCAGCGTGCTGGCGCGATGCGGCTGTCCGCCCGACCTGCTCTAGGAGCTCTTCGCCGGTTTGCCGTCTCTGTTCCTGCTCCGCGTGGTGCGCGAGCATTCTGAGCCGCTTCATACCATCCTTGCCCACATGGTCAAAAAGCCGAGCGACCTCACCCAAGCTCGTGTTGTTGGTGTTGACCAGTTCGTCAACCTTCTCAAGCGCCGCCGCGAGAATCATCCCCGCGTCTGCGATCCGATCTTCATCCTCCAAATTGAATTGCGGCCTTTGATCGCCATCATCGTTCGCGAGCTGCGGGTTGCTTTGACAAATAGTAGTCAGAGGCATGTTCAATTCTCCTGTTGTGCTACAAATGAGTCGTTGCGATTCGCCGATCGCGCATCGCGCCAAATCCATAGACCGGCTCGCGGCGAGCGGCCGGCTGTCCAGAATTGCCGGCGAATTTGTCAGACCGACGCTGCACAGCTCCGACACGCGGCCGGCCCGGTCGCGGTAGAAAACCGGACTGTGGAAGCGGTAATGGCCTGACGCGACGAGCTGCTCGCCGCGTTCCGTCCACGTGACAGCGGCCACCAGACCGCGCGCCGGGTCCCAACTCAGCCCGCTGATCCACCCGGCAGCGGGCGCCAGACCATCGGCCCCACGCGCTTGTGGATCGATGCTCTGGTGGTCGTAATCGACCACGCGATCAAACTTGTCGCCGTTGAAACTCGCGATGACATTCCGCGCGGCCTGCGCATCCATCGCGAACGTCTCGCCACTGCACAAGCGGCCTTCGCCTGGGGCGAACACCACGAATTCGCTGAGCCCACCGGGCCGCGCCCAGCTTGTCGCCGCTGGTTTATCCGTCATGCCTGATACCTCCACATTCCTTTGCGTCGCTGTCCGCTGACCTCTCAAGCGCCTTGATGCTTCGACCGGCTCGTGCTACCTTGCCTGTGCTGATTGTTCGTGCGGCTCGGCCGAGGCCGAAACGACCTTGGTCGAGCCGCCGTTGTTTGCATGGCCACTCACTTTTGCGCCCGCCTCTTCGGCGAGAACCTTTGCGTAGCCAAGGGTTTCTTCGGCGACGATCTGCCCCAGACGACCGAGCAAGCGATCCTCTGCTACCGGGCCTGGGTCGGCAAAGAGGACACACAGGTCGCAAATGCAATCGGTGCAGACACTCGTCTCATTTGCTCTCCAGAGCTGCACTCGGTAGATTGGGTCCTGAATGTCCCCTGAAAACGCAAGCGTGTCGCCCTTCGCTTCCGGCTGCTCTTGAACCGCCTTCCCGCGATCGCCGTCAGCATCCCCGGATTCATTGGCCGTTAGTTCCCGCGCAGCGGGTTCCACGTCGGCGGCGGAATCCTCGCGCGCTGAATCGCCCGAATCGGCAAGCCCGGAGAGCTGCTCCGCTTTGGCCGACCCGGAGCTCGTGCCACCGCCGTCGTTCACGACCTCCGCGAGTCCGTGGCGCTTTGCACTACGCCGAGCCTCTGCGTCGGCGACGATCCGCCGGGCATCGTCGCTGGCCGCCAAATATTCAAGGGCGATCTCCACCAGACAACCGGTGGCCTGCGCCCTGTGGTGAAGCGGCGACAGGCTTGCCAGTTCGTGAAGCAGCGGCCAAGCGTCTCGGCTGACCTCTATAATGCGCGTGCTGTTACTATGCACAGTGCCCAGCCAGCACAGCAGAGCGCTCCTGATTTCACCCAACGTCTCCTCGACCTCTTTCAGCTCCCCGAGCGCCGCCCGCTGGCCCGCGCGGCAGTCATCACCTACCCAATCGAAATCAAAGCGCGTCCTGCCGAGCTCGTCTCGCACAAAACCCAGTCGCTGATCGATTCGCATGAGCGACATCGTCAACGTCTCGGCGATCTCCAGAGTCCCAGGCATGCCGCCGGCAAAGGGCCCTGGCCAGACGTTAAAAGCGACCCCGGGCAGCCCTTCCGTAAGCTCGCCAAAAGACTGACCAAGTCGCATGACCGCCGATTCCTCTTCGGCTCCGTTCCCCACGTCAAGGTCCGCAGCGTCATCATCGCCGCATCGCTCTTCGCTGATCGCCTTTTCTGTAATCGTGCCTGCTGCCATATCCGTACTCCCTTCTCGAACCCCTGCCGGCGTGCCAGGCGGCTACGGCCGCCCCACGCCGCCGGCGTCTTTGCGCTTTTGTTTTTTGTCTCCCAGCGGCCCTTC
>Ga0307379_10003015_pt1 | contig 24553 bp, 31 predicted proteins | sample UN2MG_FD_202237 | JGI IMG/M metagenome (GOLD analysis project Ga0307379, IMG submission 202237) | Soil microbial communities from Risofladan, Vaasa, Finland - UN-2 | ecosystem: Environmental > Terrestrial > Soil > Coastal area > Acid sulfate soil | place: Finland: Risofladan, Vaasa | collected...
CAAAAAAACTTTTTACCTACTGAATTTATCAAAGATGGATTGTTTCGATACCTTGAAAAATTAAATTCTACTATAGAAAGAATGTCATCTGTTTATATAAAAGAAGTCGGTCAACGTATTCTGGCGGAGGGGGAGGTCAGACCAGCCCACATAGAAGATTTTCAAATTAAAATATTAAGATCGATCGACGACACTAAAGAAAACATAATTAAAGAAATTGACAAACATGAACCAAATTAAAAATTTGCCAGGATATTTTTTAAAAAGATTATTTGAAAAACAGCTACCGACTCGTAGGCATAACTCAAATATTGTAGAATACGCAGAAACAACAATTGTTCCTGCCGGACCGTACAAGGGTTTACAATACGAGCACAGCAGGGCGCCCCAGCTTAGAGAACCGCTTGAACTTCTTTCGCCTGACTCTCCATATCAAGAAATTTACATGATGTTTCCGGCACAGTCCGGAAAAACTACCATTGCCGAAATTGTTACAACGTATTACATAACCGAAGTCCCCAGCGAAATATTATATGCGTCAAGTAATGAGACCGCCGCTATAAAATGGATGCAACGGCGAATTGTACCGAGGGCGGCGGCGGCTGGGATTGAATTCAGATCGGAAATTGAGTCGAGAACGTCCAGGCAAACCGGTAATACTACTTATTCAAAACTTTTCCCGGGCGGGAATATTGATATAGCGTCGACTTTGTCGGCGGCTCAAATGGCGTCAGAAACAAAAAGAATTGAACTTTGGGACGAGATGGACCGCTGGCGGCGGGTTTTGGGAGACGAAGGGTCAGTCACATCACAGCTTAAGGCCCGGACTCAGGCATGGGGAACTCAGTCTAAAATTTTGGGTTTTTCGACACCTACGACAGAAGATTCCAGCCTAATTTTAGAATATTTTTTGATGGGAGACCAGCGCCTATATTTTGTTGCCTGCCCTTTTTGTGGTTACATGCAACTTATGGACTTTAGCGAGGGTAAATCTTTTGGTTTAAGTTGGGAATATAAAAGTGGCAAGATATTAAAAAAATCTATAGTGCTTGTCTGTGAGTCTCCTTCATGTTCAAGGGAAATTTCAGAGCCCTTTAAAAATAAAATGCTCAATTCTGGGGAGTGGCGGAAACAAGCCATTGCAGAGTATGACTTTATTGCTAGTTTTCACATAAATGGATTATACTCTCCGATGATGACTTGGTACGAAATGGCCATTAGTTACGATGATAGCAAAAAAGGTGATTTACAGAAACAGGCTCACGACAATCTAAAAATGGGTAGACCACACAAACAGACCGGCACCAGGCCAAAAGTTGAAAAAATTATAGAGAATAGGGGTCAATATAAATCTTTAGAAGTACCGGAAGGGGTGCTATATTTGACAGCGGGAATAGATGTTCAGGAAGGATCAGAAACAAACGAACATAATCCGGCCCGGTTGGAGCTTGAAATTCTAGGAATTGGCGCCGGTTATCGTACCTGGTCAATTTGCTATGAAGTTTTTTATGGAGAAACTGACGATCCGTTTTCTGGCGCTTGGGAAAAATTAAACGAATGGGCAATTGAAAATAATTTTAGTTTTTACAGAAAAGACGGTTTCCGGTTTCCGGTCTCTCTAACTTTTATAGATTCGAGCTCAGGAAAACGGCACAGTCAGGTTTATCAATTTTCACAGCGGTGGCGAAATTGTTTTCCGATCAAAGGATTTTCGGCGCTCAAAACGCAGAAAAAGGAAAAAAGGGATTTAGAGGGGGATAAAATATCAGAAAGTAATTTTAGGAGATTTAGGGCAAAAAAAATTGACGAAGACATTACACTATATGAGATTTCAACTAATTATTATAAAAATCAAATATATCATAATTTAAAAATCGCCCGGGAAGGGAACGGGTTACAAAAAGCCGGGTTTTGTGATTTTCCCAGGGATTATGATGAACGCTATTTTGATATGTTGACGGCAGAAGAGCGCCGCCGGGATGGGAGTTTTCATAATCCGACAGGGCGCCGAAATGAAAGCCTTGATTGTCGGGTCTATGCTTTATGTGGTGGTGACGTATTTTTAGAGTCGGAGGTATTAAGGTTTAAGTCGTTAGCGCAAGATAAAAAATGGAGACCTGACCAGGTGCAACAAATAAATAAATCGTATGTTTTAAAAACCATGTCCAAAAAAACAGCTAAGAAGAAAATTAAATAAAAAATACTTGACATTTTTATACCTATATATGTTGACTTGAGTCATGTCATATGTTACAGCCAGAAAAGCACGTCTTAACGATCAATTAGTAAAAGTCCAGGCGGCTCTTGCTGCTCTATATGATAATGTAACAGAACAGGCCAGTCAATCCGTAGAATCCTATCAATTTGAATCTGGGGAGGGAATGCAAAAAGCAAAACGGCGTGACCTCACAAAATTATTGAGAGAAATAGAAATATTACAGGCAACCGAAAGTCATTTAATAAACGAACTCGCGCGAATGGGAATAATGAGTATCCGACTGAGGAGAAAAATATAAAATGATTCCAATTTTTAATACTATAATAAATAAATATAAAGCGGTTTTTAGTCCGACACTGGAACCGGCCAGCACAGCTCAAAAACGTAAAACTTCAATAAAAAATTTTTCCAGATATGGCTCCCCTGATAAATTCCCGGGCGGCGTCAGTAAACGGAGAACCTCCGAAATCATACATGATCATTTAACATTACGGCAACAGTCTCGAGATGCAATGTTTGACTCGACCGTGGCTAAATCAATGGTTGATAGGTTTGCTGATACGGTAGTTGATACCGGCTTAAAAGTAAAGCCGACGCCGATGACAAATATTATCGGGATAACACCGGAAGAAGGCGAAAAATGGGCCGAAAATGTTGCCGAATTATATCATCTGTGGTCTAAATCTAAAAAATCACATACGTCAAGAGTAAATAATAATTATCAAAATCAACGATTATATGGAATTTTTCAGCAGCGAGATAATGATGTCTTTGTTCAATTAAATTACAGCCGGGAAAAAGATCAAATAAATCCATTATCGTACGAGTTTGTAGAGCCTAACCAGGTCCGAGGGAATGCGATAACTTCTTCTTACGCACAAATCCCAGGTGATGACGGTATTGTACGTGATAGCAAAAATAGAGAAATTGGGTATAAAATTTGGGAATGGGTAGAAGGAAAATATAAAGAGCGAGAAATTCCCGCTCGTGGGGAAAAATCAGGCCGTATTTTTATGTTGCATGGTTTTAATCCTGAATATGCCAACCAGGGGCGAGGATTTCCACGCTTAACTCATGCGTTGCAAGAATTTGAACAACTTACAGATTTCAAGCAGTCCGTTATCAAAAAAGCAATTTCGCAATCTTCAATTTCTATGGTAATGGAGAACGAACAACAGGACGCTTCAAATCCGTTAGAGGGTGTTGGCTCAGGCCCAAGGTCAAAATATGGAGATTTTGACGAAGGGACCGAAAATTTACACAGTAGCGCTTTAGATGAGCCTATTGTTAATTATAATTTATTGCCGGAAGCAACTTTTCACGATCCGGGCTCAATAGGAATTTTTAACGCAAGAAGAGGGGACAAATTAAAACCATTTCAAGACACCTCTCCCTCTGAAAGTTTTGCTACTTTTGTTGATTCTTTTTGTTCGCATTTAAGCGCTTCGACCGGAATGCCGCTTGAAGTTTTACTCATGAAATTCAATGCTAATTATTCAGCTTCCAGGGCGGCTTTAATTCTTTTTTGGCGAGTGGCTCAAATTTGGCGGAACGAAATGGCGGCAGATTATCTTGATCCGATCTATGAAATGTGGTTATCTGAGGAGATAGCACTTGGTCGGGTTAAATGTCCAGGTTGGCAAAATCCAATAATCAGAGAAGCATGGCTTTGCAAAGATTGGTCGGGCGCTCCGATGCCTAATATTGATCCACTGAAAACAATGGCAGCCGATAGGGGTTATATTGAGATGGGAAGTCAAACTCTTGACGATGCCGCATTAAATTATAATGGATCGTCAGGCAAGGCCAACAGAATAAAAAACGCAAGACAATTTAAAGAAGTTCCTCAACCTCCCTGGCCGTGGCCGATAGTTACCGAAAAAGAAGACTCAAAAGATAAAGAAGACAAAGAAGACAAAGAAGAGGAGAACGAATAAAAATGGCAAATCCATTAAACGTATCATGTCCGGCCAATGTTTGGACAAAAGTATTAACGAATGTTACAGAGGGGCAAATAAAAAAACGCTTAACAACTCCAAATGTTTATTTATCGACTTACAGAATGGTTACAATACCGGCACAGCCAGCGCCAACATTGCGAAGCCAGGGGACGCCGATTTTTATTGAATCTAATTCCGAAAAAGTTGAAAATGTCGCTGCAATAAATGTTTATATTTATCCAGTTGGCGCGGCTGGCTCTGTCGTAGTTGAGGTTTAAAAATGATAGGAAGCGGTTTGTTTAAAAAGATTGTAGACAGCATATCAGAAGCCGACACAAAGATCGATGCTAATACAGACGCGATCAATCAGGCGATTTCTGATATATCAGGACTTGACACAAAAATTGATCAGTCTATTTCTGATATATCAGATATTGATGCAAACATCGGCTTAAAAGGTGACTATTTAAATATCCCTTTTGTTTCTGCTGAGAGCTCGATTTTAGCTTATTTAAATACTGGTTATTATCATATACATGGCGAGGCTTTTGTCTATCCTAAATATGCCGCGCCGGTTCAATTGTTATCAGGGTCAGGAGCTTGGAACCTAACCGGAAATATCATTGAAATAATACCAGCAAATATTTTATTGAAACCATTTGATTTACATTGGATAAGTATATCAAATATTTCAGGCAATAGTGATTTTATTATTGATATATATTCAGGAGCGATTGGAGAAGAAATTTTAATTTCGTCGGTTGAGGGATTTAGAAATAGTAATTTTATCCAGGAAGGGGCTCGGCGAATTCAGACTCCCAGGCAACTAGCAAATACAAGAATTTCTTGCAAATTATCAGATTCTACCGCGGGGACTTTAACCTGTACGATTAAATTTAACGGCCATTATTACGGCTAAATTAAGGAGACAAATTAAATGCCAAGTTTTAATAAATTTTATGAAGAATTGGTCGTCGCCGGTATCGATTGGGTGGCGGATGACATCAACATTGCACTTTTAACAGATTCCTGGACGCCTTCCAGAACGTTGGATTTTTACAGTGAATTGACAAACGAACTCGCAAGCGGTGACGGATATACCACCGGCGGCCTTGCGTTAACAATAAAAGCAATTTCAACAGCCGCAAATATTATTTATTTGGAAGCAGACAACCCTGAGTGGATTTTTTTCGCTTCGAAATCTTTTCGTTACGCTGCAATCTACAAAGACACCGGCGTTGCTGCAACATCACCGTTACTCTGGTATATTGATTTGGTAAACACAACACTTTCAGGCACTTATACGATTAGATTAAACGCACTTGGTTTAATCAGTTTGTCTGATGTGTAAATATTATTTTATAAATACAAGGAAGGTGTAAATCATGTCGTGGGGATCAAAAACGCAAATAATGACCGGTGCGGCGGTAACAGGAGCCGAGATTTTTTCCTCGGCTGTCACTCTAACGCCAAAAAATACAATAGACATCGAAGTACAGGGCAACAGCAGCGGAACAACAGACGATTTAATTGTTAATGTTTATTCTACGTTGGACGATTCCTTGGAAAGCTGGGATACTGTGCCCTTAATGAGTTTTATTCTGGATTGTACGTCAGGCGGTGACAATAAGATCAGTTTTATAATAAAAGATTTTTACAAATTCAGAATCGGGGTAATAAGGAAAGGTACAACAGACACGATTGCAACAGATATATGGTACAGAAGCGATGGGGTTGACTTGTAGTGAAACTGCCTATTCGAAAACCACATAGAGGGACAAGGTTAAATCATTCTCATAATTTAGTGAGAAATTTATTGACCTGCCTTGTTTTAGTCGAGCACACGGGAAGTATTGCCGGTAATAATGTCCTGGGAAAATCTAGCGGCGAAATTTCAGGAGCTACCTGGCGAGCTGGAGAACAAGGGTCAGAGCTTGATTTTTCCAATTCCACTAGTGATGTGGTTGATTTAGGCGTTCCCTTTCTGGGGTCGGAACAAACCGAACTGTCAATTGAATGTATTTTAAGGATAAATACTCTTTTTACTCTACAAATTATTGCTGAAAACGGGTCAAGTGTTGATTCCTTTTTTTTAGCTAAAGATAACGCTAATCTTTTTTCTTTTCTGGTCTCAGGGGCAGGTACTTCGGGCCGCAAGTCAACAAATGTAGTCACACCGGGAGTTTATTATCATGTCATAGGGACGTGGACGCCCGGAAGTTATCCAGATTTGTACGTTGACGGTCAACTTGATAATGGCGCAACGTCTGGCGTTGTTCTAAATGCTTTGGTTGACGGAGATTCAAACCTGGAATTGGGAAAACGTCCAGGTTCTACAGCTATTTCTTTCAACGGCGGCATTTCGTTATTTAGAATATACAATAAGGCATTAAGCGCCAACGAGGTTACACAACTATATAGAGATCCTTTCGAAATGTTTTTTAGTTGGGATTATAGATTTTTAGCAGGTACAATAAAACAAATTGATTTGCAGCAAACAAATTTTACTTTATTGAACTATACTTTATCAACTTTATTTTCCTTGCTTTTGCAATCTGGCCAGGCGGCATTGTTGGATTTTGCAATACAAATAATAGAAGAAATAATATTACAGGAAACAAAATTTACATTTTTGGATCACACTTCGTTGATCTTGGTTTCTGTTTTACTGCAATCCGGCCAGGCGGCATTGTTGGATTTTGCAATAAAAACAACAGCAGAAATAATATTGCAAGAAATTGGTTTTACTTTTTATTCCTTCGAGCCTGTTGATATTGATTTTTTAAATGCAATTATTAACACAGTTGTAAGGAAGGGTTTTTCTCAATGAGCGTAAACCCTCAACCAATCGCAATCTATTATAAAAATCAAGGTGAATATGGCTACAAAATAGGCGTTGCGATAGTAGACGAAAGAGGTTCCCCCGTCATTATTCCAGACGGCAGCATTGTTAATTTTATTTATTATGATACTCTGGGGGTAAAACACACTGTTGGGTGTAATAAATTTGAAAATATTGCTTATTACAATGTTAAATCAGTAGATTTTTTAGAAACGGGCTCGTACCGTTATTGGCTGGAGTGTTTTACAAGGGACATTTACGGCCCGTTTGAATTAAAAATATTAAAAGTATAAAATAGGGAAAAAAAATGAATAGGAGAAAAAAAAATAAATGTTACAACCACCCCAAACCGAGAACCTTGTTAAAATTATTATCATTCTTTCCGGTATTTTGGTTAGTAGTTGGGTCGTTTTTGGTTTTTTTGTTATTCGTCTTATTAAAGGATACGACGATCAAATCAGAGATGTTTACCAAAAAATCACAGATATACCAGCAATCAAAACAGATATAAACTGGTTAAAGGATAAAAAGAAATGATAAAAAAAATAAATCAAACAAAAAAATATTACAATCAATATTTTGATATTGATGACATTTTAAAAACAGAGCAAAATGAAAAAAATATAACTTGCAATGTCACTTGTATATCAATGATAACCGGCGAAAATCCCAACATGGTTTTATGTAAATTTTTAGAACGATATGGCCAAAATAAAAAATATCAATGGGAAGAAAATTTAATTTCTTATTTAAAAGAAAATGGTTTTTCTTGTAAACCTATTACGGAATTGGCATGGCCAAAATCAAAAGTTATTACTGAAAATGATTTGGAAAAAATGAGATCGGCAATTGATAAAGGCAAAATTATTTATTATCATGAGTCTGGCCATTATAGTTTAATGGTAGGCTATGAAAAATGTAAAAATGATGAAATTTTATATATATTTAATGATCCGGCTGGAGATCGAAAAATCAGATATGTCGGAAAAAGAACTCTTGAGTCAGGCTTAAATGTAAGATATAAAAAATCATTTCTGGAATTTAGGCCGCTTTTTGGCAGATGTTGGGCGGTGACAATATGACCTGGGCAAAAGATTTAATTAAAAAAATTCCATCGTTTACCAGGGATCAAATAAAATGGATTCTAGTCGGGCTAGCTTTCTTTTTGCTTTTAGTTTTGCGAGACTGTAATATAAAAACAAAATATTTTGATATAGAATCGAATTCAAAAATTGAGGTTAAAAAATGAAATTATTTATTGTTTTCTTCTTTATAACGTTTTTTTTGGGGTGTGTTAGCGCTCCAGATCGTAAAAATTTTTCAAACGAAGCGTCATATTTCGCGGCGTATTGTTTTTATATTACAAAAGATAATGCAAAATGTCAGAATTCGGAAATGGAAGCCAGGGCTTTTAACAAATATTTGTTTTGTCTTGACTCGAAAAATTGGCCAGAAAAAACAAATTTTGATAATTGTTGGAAAACTTTAAATCAAAAATAACTTGACATTTTATTTACTATATAATAGTTACGTAAAAAAGGTATAAAAAAAAATGGCTAAAATGAAAAAAATTATTATATCAGGCGAAATTGGATGGGAGGTTATGCCTGACGACATAAGACGTCAGCTTAATTTTGCTAACGGAGCCGATCTTGATATTGAAGTTTCTAGTCCAGGCGGCTCTGTTTTCGATGGAATAGAAATTTATAATATGATTCGTGATTATAAAAAAGATCATCCAAAAAGTCAAATAATGATGACAATAAAAGGGCTTGCCGCTTCGATGGCTTCTTATTTAGTTTCTAATCCGGCAATAGATTTAAGAGTTGCCGAGGATAACGCCGTTTTTATGATACATAATGCTTGGGGTTATAGTGTGGGCGATTATAGAGACATGCTAAAAGCGGCAGAAGTTTTTGGAGGTCTTACCGATCTAATCGGCCAGGCTTACGCAAAAATAACCGGGAAAGAATTGTCTGTAATTAGAACAATGATGGACAATGAAAGTTGGTTTTTCGGTAAAGAAATTTATGAAAATGGTTTTGTTGATGAAATGGCAGCGCCAATTGGAAATGAAAAAGAAACGACTAAAGAAAAAGCAATATTAAAAGCAAAATCAGATTTCAATATATTCTCTAAAAAAGTTGAAGAAAAAAAAGAAAGAACAAATTTTGAACAAATAGCGGCAATGATTACAGGAGAAAAAGATGAATTTCTCCCTTTGATCATTCCTGAAAATAAAATTATAGAACCTGCGCTTGTCGCAGCAATTAAACCGGAGGTTATTATTATGGATTTAGAACAATTATTAAAAGAAAATCCCGCCGCAAAATTTAAATATGATGAAGATTTAAAAAATCAATTTAGTGCGGGCGTTTTGAGTGGAACAAATAAAATGCAAACTAAATTTGATGCAGTTTCAAAATATTTAGTCCCAAATTCTGAGTATGGCAAATCTGTAAAGTCGGCAGCAATTGACGTATTGACAGGAAACAAAGAAATAGGCTACCTTGATATGCTTGCAACGGCTATGGATGCAATCAAAGAATCTACAAACTCCGTAGCAGCAATTGACGAGTCAACAGGCTTACCGGCAGTTTCGGGAACTGATCCTAAAATCACTCAGGACGGAATTATAAGAACAGAACAAGACTTCCAAGCCGAATGCGAACGTTTTAAAACTGTAAATGGGATGGGAGTATAATTATGAGCGTACAAGAAAGGCGAGATATTTCAAATCAAAAACTGATATTAAGCGGTGAAAGTTTTGACCGAAATCAAATAATCGCACAGGATGCAGCCAGGACGGAACCGCTTTTAACAAACACTGTCATGGCTTTTGTTTATGCTACGTTGCTATGGGTGCCATTTACAGAGTTGGCAAATGTGGACGGGTCATCTCTTCCTATTGGGATTTATTTAGGTGACGACATTCCAGCAGCCGATTTAGTCGATGGAAATATTGAAGATTCTTCTATTCTAATCGGCGCAGGTTGCACAGTTGACGGGGAACGTGTTGTCTGGGATCAAGACCTACAGACTAAAGATTCCTTGATCGGTCTTATCAACGCAGAAATTTCTCTCAGAATGGTCGGAATTTATTTAGAAAATACTGACGATTTTACAGTTTTTGAAAATGACTAATAAAAAAGGAAAAAGGTAAAAAATATGGGTGCACCACAACCAACCGACCAATTTACAAGATTTATGGCTTCAATGTTTACGTATCCCGTAGGGATCACAACCTTATGGCAAAGTCTTTTTGGACGAAGGGAAACAATGTCAGAGACAATTTACAGTCCTGACGCAAATACAGTAGAAATTGAGATTCAACGACTAACTCAAAAAGTCGGGGCTTTAGTCCGCAGGGGGACAGACAGTCGAAATTTGGGCGGTAAACAAAAAAACTTAACAGCAGAAAATTGGTCTGTATTTGCCAGGGAGTACCCGCTAGGCGAAGACATGAGCGATATACAAGCAAGCAAATTGCCAGAACGGATTCCGGGAGAATCGCCTTTTTCTTCCAAAACTCGTTTTGACCGGGCCAGGTATTATGCGGTAAAATTTTATTTAGAACACACAAGAAAGTTTTTAAGACTCTTTGAAGTTTTAGCGGGTTCGGCAATTTTAACTGGCCAACATCCGGCGATTTTAGGAACGACAAACAGCGATTTAATATATGATTTTTTAAGAAACCCCGCCCATTTTATAACGGTGGCTAATCCATGGAATACCGTAGCGGCTGATATTTACGGAGATATAGACGAAGGCTGGGAATTGATCAGAAACAATGCTGGAGTTAGTGCTGATTATATAATTCTGGGCGGCGATGTTATAGATTCCATTCTTAAGGATGCTACAATTTTGGAATTCGGCAATAGTAGACGAATAAATATAATTGAAATAGGAGATAATATTAAAGTCCCTGCTCAATTTTCACATATGATTGCAGCCGGTGCGGTTTGTTGTGGCAAAATCAGGACTACAAAATTTAATGAATTTTATCTTTTTACTTATACAGGCCGCTATCAAGATGATGCTCTTGATTTTCAAAAATTCATGCCTGACGATATGGCGTTAATGGGGTTTTCCGGTGCACGTTGTGATAGATATTTCGGCCCGCCGGAAATGTTACCACAAACTAGTGACAGAGCCCGTTGGTTTCAAGAAATGTTTGGTTTTAATATGATGGCTCCGCCACAACCGCCAAATATAACTAATGCCAGTGCAATTTTGACACCGGGTATGTTTTATACAGACGCATACTCTTCAAAAGATTATAAAAAAGTAACGATAAGAACTCAAACAGCTCCGATTTTTGCGACTACAATGACCGATGCTTTTGTAACTTTTAGCGGTCTAATAGAAGCCGAAGCGTCATAAGGAGAACTTTTGAAATGGTAAATAAATGGATAGATAAAAAAACTTCACTTAGGGCAGGGAAAAAGATTATTCTCAGGGGCGAAATCGTCCCTGACGGAGTTCTGTCCGAAAAAAGACTCAAATTTTTTAAAAGTCGAAAAATGATAGAATCGGTTTTAGACAAAAGAGAAATGGAAATTATAAAAAAACAGGCTGAAAAAGAAGCTGAAAAAGAAGCATTGATGGAAGCAGCAATCGAAGCAGCCAAAGAAAAAGCAGACAAAAAAGAAAAAATAGTTTCAAATTTTGAAAATAAAAAAATGTCTAAAAAAGAAAAAAGAGCTTTTGAAAAAATGCAGAGAGAAAAAACAGAAATAATTAAAAAGTCGTCTGACGACTTGATGTCGTCAGACGACTTCGAAACGGGGGCAGTCGATGAACTCGAATAAAGTTCCAGAAGGAAAAACGGTTTTTATCAAAGGTAGAAAATTTAAAGCGGGGGACGTTTTACCCGCCTGGGCACTTTTGGAAATTCCAGAAATTCCAGAAATTAAAAAGGAAGAAATTAAAGTTGAACCTGAAATTTCTTCAAAAGAACCTGAAATTATTGAAACTGAAAAAAAAGAAAATAATAATTTCAAGTATCAGAATAGAAAATATAAAAGATAATGGAAAACTTGCGGCAAACAATGGAAGCTGATTTAAAAGATACTCTCGAAGGAGAATTTAAGGTCAATGTCGAGTTGACCTCTCCTGACGGAATAACTCAAAAATACAGTCTTAATGATCCCACTAAACTTTTAGGGGGCCAGGTGTTATATTTTTCAAAAAAAATTGATCCGACAACCGGAGAAATGATTATTGTCAATAATTCCGTTGTTTCTCTCAGGATTTCTAGTTTAGTTCGTGTCCCGGTCGCCGGAGAAAAATGGTTTATTAAAATACCAATTTCATCGGTAGCAGGGGCAGAAATGATGCCGTTTTTTTTCGGTATGGACAAAAGTCTTGAAAATAATTCGGATATTGGATTTATAAAAATTTATCCGCAAAGATTACAAGATGAATGTTCAGGCCCGGATGTTTTATTATGATGAATTTTAGAATTGTTAAGGATAAATTAGTTGAGATTTTAGGCGATGCTGCACATGGGCGTTATAGAGTTTATGGCTATCAAAAACAAAATAAATCGTCAGATGAAATTTTAAATAATGATAGAAGCGTACAAGTTTATTTTAGTGAGGGTCTTTTTCCAAAAAATAAAGGTAGTTTTGTCGGTGAAAAATCTCATGAAATGACTTTTGAAATTGACTTGTCAGTTTCGGCTTCTTCAAGTGGAGACTTGGAAATACTAGAAAGTGATTTGACAACAGCAAATCAAAAGTCAATTGCACTTTCAGGGATAAGAGAAGCATCTGAAATAGTAGACAAAAAACTTGATGAACTAATTGAAATTGTTTTTCAGGTTTTATTGGATGCCAGAAAGACAGACCTTGATTTAGGCAACGGAATAATAGCTAGTAGATGGATTAATCATATACAAAAAGATCCTGTTTTGAATAGTGGGGATTTAGTGGTTAAAACTGCAAATTTAAAATATACATGTTTAACAGTAGAACAGATAACAGGGGACACCGGGAATGAACCTGACTCTGTTGTTTTCAACAATGAAATCGAAGTGAATGAGTCGGCTGGCGCTGGCGTATTAGTAGAAAATAATAACACATAATGGAGGTTTAAAAATATGGGCTCAGTAACATCCAGTTCGTTAGCCGCTATAAATGCGGTAGGAATAGAAAATCAACAATTTGCAGTTTCGTCTCAAAATGTTGAACAAAAAAATATAATTATAGGCACTTTTGATGAGTCATCATTCCCGCTTTTGACTCCTAACATTCCTATCAGGGTTTTATCTTCTCAGGATGTAGGTGCAAAAACCGGTTTTGGTTACATGCTTCATCGGCTTGCACTTTCAGCAGAAAAAGCCGGCAAAGTCCAAACGTGGATTATACCACAGGAAGAGGGCGGCAGCGATCCTGACCAGGCAACCGGAGAAATTGACTTTTCGGCCAGTACTGGCGTTTTAGCTGGTACCGCTAATTTATACATTGCGGGCGCTCTTGTTTCTGTAGGGATTACCGCTGGCTTGACGCCGGAAGTAATAGGCGATTATTTCCAGGATGCTATAAACGATAATGATGATTTACCAATTACTGCTATTAACACTTTGGGAGTTTTGGCGATAACAAGCAAATCAGGCGGTCCGTGGGGTAATGATATAAGTCTTGTTTTTAATCTTGCCGAAAGTGATGAGTTACCAGACGGCATGGTGGCGGCAATTACTGGTATGTCGGGTGGCGTTGGGACTCCTGATATTCAGGACGCTTTGGACGCGCTTGGAACTGGTGACGCGCAAAATGAAAAGAATTTTACAAACCTTATACACGGTTACGGAAATGTAACGGCAGTCCTTGACGCAGTAAGTACATATAACGGACCGGGAAACGATCTTATTGGAAACTATACGGAAGAAGTAGCCCGCCCCTTACGGTCGATGGTTGGAAATACTGCTGTAGGAAGCGCAGGGTTTGCTGCTGCCTTGGTTTTTGCAGACTTACGAGGTGAGTCAGACCGAACAAATGGTTATTTACAAGCGCCTGGCTCTCCAAACCATCCACAGGAAATAGCAGCTCAGGCTACTGGTATCGCAGCGGTTACAAACTCAAAAAGAGCGGCTGAGGGATATATTGACAAGGCTCTTTATGGAGTTTGGCCCGGCGACATGGCTGATAGATGGACAAATGATTATTCCAACAGAGATCAAGCTGTCAAAGGCGGGCTTGCTACAACGATGTCTAAAAATGGTGTTTTGCTTCTTCAAAATATCGATACTTTTTATCGTCCAACTTCCATTTCCGTTGAATCAAATGGCTATCGTAAATGGCAAACTCTTTCTATAATTCAAAATGTTCTTTATAATTTTAAGGCTAATTTTGAAAGAGATTACTGGAAGGGTATAATAATTGTTGAAGATGCCGCAAAAATTTCTAGTTTGGTTGACCGTGAAAAAGTTAGAGATAGTGGAAATGTTCTTGACGATCTTTTTGCACTTGCAGACTCGTTTTATGGGAAAGGATGGGTTTATAATTCGTCTTACATCAAAGAAAATTGTGTTGTATCTTTAAGGGCGGGGCTCACTGGTTGGGATATAAAATTTCCTTTCATTCCATCTGGCGAAGGTGGAATAACAAATAGTTTAATAACTTTTGACACGTCAATAACCGTGTTGAGTGGAGGCGCTTAATATGATTGTAGGTACAGTTAAAAAAATAATTATCGGCGGGATTACTTACGCAGTCCCGGCAGATGTCAATTTGACAGTCAATTTGTCATCTTATGTAACGGAAGGGATGCCAACGTCAGGTGATACAGTTTTTAAAAAGACTAAAAGAGTTCCGACTATAGAAGGCGCTGACATAATAACAAGTTTCAAAGAGGCCGCAAGTTTGAAAACCGTTGCGGAATCGTTGGCGAATACGACATTAGCGGTAGTATTTGCAGACAATACGACTTATAGATCGACGGGTCAAATAAATTTTGAAAATTTTGAGTCAGAGACTGGAAGAAGCAAAGTTACTTTGATACCTTCAACGTCAGTTGATCCGTGGACGGTCACACCATAATGATTGATCCGGTTTATATATTGATCCGAACATCTGGACGGCCGTTGTTTTTCAAAAGAATGATGGAAACAATTAAAAATCAAACTTATAAAAATATTGTTACCATTATTCACAGCGACGATCCACGAGATCAATATATAAACGGGGATATTATTATAAAAGGTCATGTTTATGGCCCCGAATTTGGTGACGGAACTTATAATTTATATAATAATAGATTGTTAAGAACCATTCCGACAGGCCCTGGTTGGTATCATTTTATTGATGATGATGACGAATATAATTCTAATGATGTTATTGAAAAATTAGTTGAAAATTCAAAAAAAGAATGTGTAAATGTTGCAAAAGTTTCACGCTGGGATAAAACAATCTGGCCGAAAAACTGGGGAACTCAAAAAAGCTATCAAACAGAATGCTTTTTCTTGCACACTGACCATAAATTAAAAGCTCAGTGGTGGGGGAATCGTGGTGGCGATCATCATTATAGTAAGCAGCTAACAAAAATTTTACCAGTAAATTGGATAGAAAATTTATTGATCTGTAAAGCTCAAGAGGGAAAAGGGCATGGTTCGAAAAAAGACAAGGGCGGGAAACTTTTTGATTATAGTAAATCATTAAAACCTACTGATAAGATTCATGTTTTAGGTTTAAGCACAAATAAAAAAGGCCCTCGCAAAAACTGGATAAAAAGAAGAGAAATAAAAGAAGTTGATTATTTTACAGCTTTAGAAATGGAAGAGAAAAAAATTGCAAAAATTACGTTTAATGGAACGTATAAAAAAACAGTGGCTCGACCAATATATAAAACATAAAAAGAGGAGAAAATGAAAATTATGGAAATTGTAAACGATGTGAAAAATTTAGTTTTACAAAAAGATGACGATGACGGTTATATTCTGGGAGAAAAAGCAGCAAAAGAGCAGCTTGAAAAAATGTTAAAATATTACAGAATTAAAGTTGATAAAATAGAAGATAAAATATTAAAAAATGCTATCAAGGGCGGAATTGGTAGGTTAATTGAATCTATAAGATACGGTGAACTTGAATTTAAATTTGAAGATGGTATCCAGACAATTCAACATTTAAAAAATGGCAAAGGTGAAATTAAATATAGAGAAATTGACGGACGTGCAAAAACTCAAATGGCAGGAAAAGAACCTAACGATCATTACGGGAAATCTTACGCTTTGATGGGCGCTTTGTCTGAGTGGGGAGAAGATGCAATACAAAATTTAAAAGGAACTGACTTATCTCTAACGGAGGTGCTTGGTCTGGTTTTTTTGTCAGTTTAGAACAGGTTTGGCAATGGTGTGGAAATTTATTTTCCCGGAACCAGCCTATTGATGTTATAAAAAATTTAAGATACTCCGAACTTAGAGAGTGGAATTTTTGGCATGAACAAATGTCAAAGGCAGAAAAAAAATCTTTTGAAGAGGCGACAAAATAATGCCAGACTTTGCAGTCAAGACAGCTTTCACCGCGTGGGATAGAATAAGTCCTGTTTTTAACAAGATGGGGAATTCTGCTGATAAATTTGGCGGCAAAGCTACGAGTGCGTTTGGCAGAGCATCGGCGGCGGCCTCTCGTTTTGCTACGAGGGCGAAACAGTTCGTCTCTCTCGGTTTGGGCGCGGGCGCTTTAATGATTGGGAAAGAATTTATTGACTTTGACCAGGCCATTATTTCGGCGTCTGCAAAATTTCCAGACCTTAACAGAAATACTAAAGAAGGTCAAAAAACGCTTGAACAACTAGGCGTAACGGCCAGGAAAGTAGGCGCAGATACACAATTTTCAAGTTCGGACGCAGCCAAAGGATTAAATTTTTTGGCGATGGCGGGGTTTAACGCTCAACAGTCAATGGCTTTACTCCCTGGCGTTGTTGATCTTGCAACGGTCGGAGAGATGGACTTATCAAGAGCGTCAGATATTGCCAGCGATGCAATAGGCGCTTTTGGTTTAATGACTTCAAACACAACAGACCTCTCTAAAAATTTTATTAGAGTTCAAGACGTTATGGCGAAAACTATAACGTCAACAAACACAAATATGGAAGATTTATTTGAGTCAATAAAATTTGGAGCAGCTCCATTTACAGCGGCGGGTCAATCGATGGAAACTTTTTCGGCAATAGCTGGGAGAATGGCGGCGAACGGGATCAAAGGGAGTATGGCGGGAACTGCTTTGAGAAGTGCAATTTTAAGACTACAAAAACCAACTAGTGAGATTATGGGGGGGCTTGATGCTTTTGGTTTAACCGTTTCGGATTTGGCTGATCCTTCGACTGGTAAATTAAAGGATATGGTCGTCATTATGAAAATGATGGAAACCGGCGGAAAAAAACTAACAACAATTGAAAGAAACGCAGCATTGACAATGATAATGGGAAAAAATGCGGTAAGTGGTTGGGCGTCAGTAATGAACGAAGGTGTAGGAGTAACGGAAGAGTTAAAAAAATCTTTAGATGGTGCGGCGGGAACGTCTCAAAATATGGCGGCAATAATGAGAACATCATTATTGAACCAATTGAAAACACTACTGTCAACTATTATAGAAATTGGTTTTAAATTTATAGATGGATTTAAAGGTCAGGGAGCTGATGCGATTGGAACGTTAATTGATGTTGCTCGGGGGCTTGGCCCGGTTTTTGAGTTTGCAGGTGCGGCGATTTCTCAAATATTGTCTTTAATGCCGTTTTTAGTTACATGGTTTTTAGTTTATAAAGCGGCAGTATGGGGTTCTATAGTAGCACAAAAGGCATATGCTGCAATGGAATTTGTGCAAGTTTTAATGGCTACAGCAAAGGCACAGGGAATTTTGAACGCAGTAATGTTAATGAACCCAGTCGGGTTATTGATTATTGGAATAGGTCTACTTATAGCGGCGATTTGGTTAGTTGTTGATGGGTGGGACACTTGGGGTTCGGCTTTGTCTCTTTTGTTCGGTCCAATAGGTATGATAATAAATATGGTTAAATCAGTTTATGACAATTGGCAAGCCATAAAAGACGCTTTTAACGACGGGGGTATTTTATCCGGTCTAATGGCAATCGGCAAGGCAATTTTATCTGGTCTTTTGGCTCCGATTGAACAGTTACTCGATTTACTATCAGCTCTTCCAGGGGTAGGAAAATATGCAGCGGCGGGAATGGCAAAAATTAAAGGATTTAGAGAAGAACTTTTCGCACCGCCGGAAGAGGTTAAAAATGTTAGATCAAACATTTTCAGTCCTGACAAATTTATTATTCCACAAAATCAGGGGAAAATATTAGAAACAGCAGAAAAACAAGAAAAATCAAATATATTCAATCCTAAAAATTTTATGATGCCGCAGCCGATGCAAGATATTAAAAAAACATCTAATGTAAATAATATAAAAAACGAAAATAAATATCAAGCGCCAAATGAAAATTTATTAAGAGCGCAGCAGGTCAGGTTAAACGGAGAAATAAATTTTAATAACGCTCCCGCCGGGACAACGGCAAAATCAAAAACAACCGGATCGCAAAGTTTAATTAAAATGAATATGGTGGGGGCTAATCCGTGACATGGTTAAACGAATTAAAACCGATAATTAAATTTACCAGTCCAGAGGGTGTAATCTTTGAAGCGCTATGGCGACAAAACGAAAGATCTTTTGAGAAAAAATTAGGCATTTCTTCAATCCCTAATTTTTATGGTGATATAGTAGAAGATTTAAATAGTAAATCAACCATGTATCCGTTAACGGTTTATTTTCAAGGCCCGTTTCATCACAAAGAGGCTGATTCATTTTTTCTTGAATTGTCTAACTCAGTCGGTCAATGGGAAGTTGTTCATCCAACAAAAGGAGTTTTGTCGTTACAACTTATTTCAGCCAGGGAAATAATAAATCCAACCGAAAATGGAAATTATACAGAATTTGACACGAGTTGGATCGAACCGGCGAACAAAACAAATTTAATTTCTTTTGAAGAACTTGCGAGCTCTATAATATCAAGAGGTCTAAATTTAGTTGATGATTGCCAGGTATTATTAACGCAATTAAGAACTGATACTTATGCAGCTATTCAAGCAACTATAAAAACATTTAATAAAATTACTGGGTTTATGGATGCAACAATTAAACAGTTAGCAATAACAGACGCTTTGATTCAAGACTCATATTTGTCGGCGAAATCTGCCTTGTTAAATGCTGTAAATAATTACTCAATTGACAGTCCTGACATTGCACCGGTCGGCGCAGCCATGGCGGCACTTGCAGTTATTCCCGTTTCAGCGTCAACAGACTTTAACACACGTTTTTCATCGTATGATAATTTAACAACAAAAACATTAACACTTTCACCGTTAAACACGACAGAAGAAGATTATAACACGGTTTTAGTACAAGAGTTTGGTTTGACTATGGGACTTCTGGCCATAGGTTCTATTGTTTCAGACTCTGATTATCAGAGCAGGGACGAAATAATTTCTGCAATTGAAAAGATGACAACTATTTTTAATAGTTCAGTTGATGCGATGGATTTAGTTCAAGATAATTTTTCGACATTAACCGTTGACAAACAATATTATTCTCAATCAACAATTTACACTAGTTTAGCTGGCATATATTCAGACAGTATAAATTATTTATTATCTCAATTTTATAATTTAAAGTCTGAAAAAAGATTTACTCTGAAAAAAGCAAGGTCTCCAATTGAAATTACTGTCACAGAATATGGCGACTTGAATTTTGATTCAAATTATGCTTTATTTTTACAAAGTAATAATTTAAATGGCAATGACATCTTATTGATTCCCGCCGGTCGTGAGGTTATTATTTATGTTGGATAGATTACCAGGTAAATCAAAAAATGAAATGACTTTGATAATAGAGGGACAGGAAATTATTTTTTCAAAAGGTGAATTATTTTTATCGATTGACACTTGCGCTCATGCTTTTAGTTGTGTGGCTCCCTGGTTCCCGGGACTTGATCCAAAATTTGATGAGATAACAAAACCGTTTTCATACAGCGAGTGTGGGGTTTATATCGGCGGCGCTCTACAAATGGAGGGTATTCTATATGATATTACAAACACCAGAAATAATTCAGGCACTACCAAAAAACTTGAGATATACAGTAAAACGGCTGATATTATCGACAGCTCTGTCCGGTCTCCATTCTCAGAAAGAAATGTAACATTGCTTGACAGGTGCAAATCTCAGATGAAAGAATTTGAAATTGACGTTGAACTTGATTTAGGTGTCGATGTCGGCGGCAAATTTTCGAGGGTAGAGGTTGAACAAACAGACAATTGTTTTTCGGAGCTCGCAAAATTAGCCAGTCAAAGAGGTTTGCTTTTATCTTGCAATAAAAAAGGCGCTCTTTTGATAATAAAACCTAATGTCAACGGGAAACCAGTTGGAACTATCCAGGAAGAAAATCCGCTTGCTGATACGTATACAGCAAGTTTCAAGGGGCGTGATCGGTTTAAACGTTACGAGGCAATAGCTTCCTCTTCTAAATCAAGTAAAACAAAATTAAAACAACGTGCAGTTGATCCAGGAATTTCAAGGAATAGATTTCTTACTTTTACTGCTTCCGATAGTCTACCAGGTGAGGCAAAAAACGCAGCCGAATGGCGAAAAAATAAAAGTGCTGCCGATGCTCTGACTTTTAATTTTCCGGTCAATTCTGGTTATGCTCCAAACGATGATTTATGGAGTGTAAACACAACAGTTACCGTTAAATCAGAAATGATTGGAGCAAAAAAAGGCTTTACATTTTTAATCAGTCAAGTAAAATTTGGTTATGATAGCGGGGGGCTTGTCGCCGATCTTATGTTAAAACCGCCAAAATCATATACGACAGGAGAGGTCAATCAACCATGGGACTAGGGATTATAACAGGCCGTGAAATTGCAAAAAATGGCGACGGCGAAAAAGAAAGGTTAATCTTGCAAGTACAGTTTACAGCCGATGACGTTCGGCCCGTGGAAATGGTTGCACAGGCTGGTGAGGACACAAATCCGGCAGATGGATGTCGGGTTATGGTTTTAGAAGCAGACAAATCATATAAAATTGTTGTGGCAGTTACTGACGATCTATTGCCAGAATGCGAGCCCGGAGAAAAAGAAATATATAGCACAGACAGCCCAGCAACGGCAAAATTAGCCAGGATAAAATTAAATAAAAATAGCGAAATTGTAATAAATCAAGGTGAGGATTTCGCTGTCAGATTTTCAAAATTAAAAGAAGTTGTTGAAGAAATACAAGATATAATAACAGCTTTACAAGATGCGCTTTCGAATTGGATTCCAGTCCCACAGGACGGGGGAGCTTCTTTGACCGCAGTTGGTCTGGCTAGTTGGCTACTGAATTCTATTGAGAAAAATATTGACGATTCAAAAGTTGAAGAGGTTAAACTTCCATGATTTACAACAGATTTCAAGGTGATCCTGCAGTCAGATTAAAAAACGGTGGGGCTTCTATGCAATTTATTGATGGCCAACCGGTTATGGATCAAGGTCTAGAAAATGCCGTTCAAATTTCTTTGTTTACAAAAAAAGGTTGGTGGGGAAATGTTTTGTTCAAAAATGAAAGCCAAAAAATAGGGTCAGATTATCAGGAAATCAGAACGATTATTGACCTGCAAACTATAAACGATTATACCGATGCCGGGGAAAAAGCGCTCGAATGGATGACAAAAACAAAACTTGCAAAAAAAATTGATGTTGTAGTTAATAATCCGCTAGGAAATCAAATACAAACTAAAATTTATATTGCACCGCCGGGAAATGATGTCAACGAATTGCTTTTTACAAAAAACGGTTTGAATTGGTTATCTCAGGCAAACAGCCCGGCACATAAGAGGTTTTTAAATGGCTAATAGAGTACCAACACTTCAAGAATTATATGAGGCCCATTTATCAAGGATTGAAGGTAAGATTAATCAAACGTCACCTACGAATGATAAAGCGTTTAATAAAGTTTTAGCTGCAACTGAGGCGGGTTTAGACATAGGTTTATATAAATTTCAGGCAAACGCAGCAATCCAAAATTTAGCGCTCACAGCAACGGCGGACGGTCTGGACCGAATCGGAAATGATAACAGTACACCGAGAAAACAGGCTCAAGCTGCAATTTTGACGGCTGAAATTATCGCGATAACCGGAACCGTTATTTTACAGGGCACTAATTTTGTCGGCGATTCTAACGGGATAAGATACACAACCGAGGCAGACGCAACGGCGGCGGCTGGCGTTGCTACAATTTCTTTACGATGTACTGAGACCGGTACAGAGGGAAATCTTGATAACGAAAATATCTTGTCTATCTCTTCTCAGGTTGCAGGAGCAGAAACTACTTGCGAGGTTACGGCTACAACTCAAGAAGGAATAAACAAAGAATCTGACGCAGATTACAGGCCGCGCGTTTTATTCGCACAGCGAGCGGTAACGGGAGGCGGTAACGCTTCCGATCATAAAATATGGGCCGAAGTCGTGACGGGAGTTAAACGGGTTTTTCCTTATTCTGGGCGGCCAGTTGCGGAAGGCGATTCTTTCCCGGGGGATCGACAAATTTATGTTGAAGCAAATACAGACGTAAATCCGGATGGAATAGCGCCAGGCAGTATGATAGATGACGTACGGGATGCAATAAATATTGATCTAGACACCGGTTTATCAAGACCAACTTTAGGTTTGACAGATAACACTTTATTCATAGAGTCAATTATCAGAACTGAAATTTATATAACTATAAATAATTTAAATGTTTCAGCCGAAAATATAACTAATTGTAAAAATGATATTGAAACCGCAATTGAATTTTATTTATATTTAATAGCACCATATGTGGCGGGAATTGATTTAATCAGAGATAGAGTTGACACCATAACGTCAACCAGTGTTTCGGAACCAATACAGGACGTTTTAAGGAGTTACGGAGCGTCATCAACATCAATTGCATTTGGTTTAGCCGCAGGAGTCCCGGAAATTAGTTACACGTTAGATATAAATGAGCTTGTTAAATTGGGGGCTATAGAATATGTCTAAATCGATTGTTAACGCTTTACTACCCGAAGGCGACTTTTGGACTCCGGAAGAGTTAGACGACTATGATTTATTGCTTGAAGGGATTGGAGAGAATTCAAACGTTGTAAAAATAGAGTTAAATAAATCAAGGCATTTTAGGAATCCGGCCTTGACAACATTGCTAGAAGAACTTGAAAATGATTATGGTGTAACTCCCCCGGTCGGCGCAACCGAAGCAGAACGCCGGTTAACGCTTGCGGCTTCGATGTTTTTACAATCTACAACAGGGGCGGCGGATGCTCTTGAAACAAAATTACAGTTTGCAGGTTTAGACGTGCAAGTCCATGTAAACAGTCCGGCAGTTGATCCGGCATTATTTTTAAACTTTTTTTCAGCTCCCCAGGGACAATTGATCATAAACAACCCAGAATTGATTGAAGAGTTTACACTACCAATTGATGCTGGGTACTGGCCACAAATATTTTTTGTTGGTGGGGATGCAACCAGGGACATAAGCGGATATTTGACTAATATTGATCCAGCTAATATTGATCCAGACAAAAGACGAATTTTAAAGGATATAATTTTAAAACATAAACCATTATTTGTGTGGTGTGCATATGTTGATGTTTATACAAAATATTTAGACGGTTTGCCAACATACCTTGACGGTACATGGTATCTTGACGGCTACGGTGGGGAGGTTTAACAATGGCTTTTAATTTTGCAAAAACTAGAACGTGGAAGGACGGAACAACTCCGGCGACGGGAACACCGTCGTTAGGTAGTTTATTTGACGCAGAATTTGACCAATTATACGAAAATGATAATTATATCAAGGATATAATCGACGCTTTTAACACTTACGAAGTTGCGGCAGGTGAGGACGTGACGGCGGGAAAAGTTGTTGAATTTATCAACGGATATATTCAGGATTTTAAAGGCGATGTCAAAGATTTAAATAATGATCCCGTTGTTTTTGAATCCGCGACAACTACCTACATATCAGCGGTAGCGCTAACCTCAGATAAAGTTTTAGTCGCATATAGAGATGACGGAAATTCAAACTATGGAACGTCAATAATTTTATCAATTTCGGGTACTACTATCACAGCGGGAACCGCAGTTGTTTTTGAATCGGCTGCAACTATCTACATTTCAGCGGTAGCACTAACAGAGGGAAAAGTTTTAGTCGCATATCGGGATCAAGGAAATTCAAACTATGGAACGTCAATAATTTTATCAATTTCGGGTACTACTATCACAGCGGGAACCGCAGTTGTTTTTGAATCGGCTGCAACATTATATTGTTCAGCCGTAGCGCTTACAGAAGACAAAGTTTTAGTCGCTTATCAGGATGGGGGTAATTCGAATTATGGCACGTCAATAATTTTGTCAATTTCAGGTACTACTATCACAGCGGGAACCGCAGTTGTTTTTGAATCGGCGTCATCTTCATATATTTCAGCCGTAGCGCTTACAGAAGACAAAGTTTTAGTCGCATACACAGACGTTGG
>Ga0307379_10003019_pt1 | contig 24542 bp, 23 predicted proteins | sample UN2MG_FD_202237 | JGI IMG/M metagenome (GOLD analysis project Ga0307379, IMG submission 202237) | Soil microbial communities from Risofladan, Vaasa, Finland - UN-2 | ecosystem: Environmental > Terrestrial > Soil > Coastal area > Acid sulfate soil | place: Finland: Risofladan, Vaasa | collected...
CCCCCGCTGTGAAGTGGACGGAGAAGTACCGGCCCGATACGCTCAAACAGGTTTTAGGCAACGGCAAGGCTATCGAGGAGCTGCGGGCCTGGGCGATGGCATGGGAGAGTGGCACGCCCATCACGGGAGCTGTCATCCTCTACGGACCGGCGGGAACGGGCAAGACATCCGCGGCTCTGGCGCTGGCGCGAGAGTTGGACTGGGACTACATCGAAATGAATGCCAGCGATGCGCGCACGGCGAGCATGATTCAGAAGATTGCCGGGCCGGCCTCGCGGTCCATGACCTTCTCAGGCAAGCCGAGGCTGGTAATTTTAGATGAGGCGGACAATTTGCACGGCAATGCCGACCGGGGCGGAGCGGCGGCCATGCTGCGTCTGGTTAAAGAGACATCTCAGCCCGTCCTTTTAATCGCCAACGAGTACTACGAGATTGACAAGCCCCTGAGGGATGCGGCCAAGGGCATACAGTTCCGGTCGGTGCGCTCCACCACCATCGCCCAGACCCTGCGGAGGATCTGCCAGGCAGAGGGCGTGGACTGCGATCCGGATGCGTTGATGATGATTGCCGAGCGGGCGGGAGGCGACATGCGCTCCGGCGTGAACGATCTGCAGGCAGCAGCGCAGGGCCAGGAGACCCTGAAGCTGGAGGACGTGGCCACGGCGGAGCGGGATGTCAAGTCGTCCATCTTCAAGGTTTTAGAGGTCATCTTCAAAGGCAATAACGCCCAGGAGGCCCAGCAGGCGTCTTACGCTCTGGATGAGAGCCCGGAGGACCTCATCAATTGGGTGGACGAGAATCTCCCCCTGGCTTATGCAGGCGAGGATCTCTGGCAAGGTTACGAGCGGCTGGCGCGGGCGGATGTTTTCCTGGGCCGCGTGCGCCGCAGGCAGAACTACGGGCTGTGGCGCTACGCCGGCTTTCTCATGACGGGCGGAGTGCAGGCCGCCAAGGCGGAGCGCCGGCACGGCTACGTGGCCTTCCGGCCCCCCAGTCGGTGGCGGCGCATGGGCCAGACCAGGAAGGCGCGCGCCATTCGGGACTCAGCCGCAAAGAAGATTGGGCGACATTGCCACGTCTCCGCCGCTTTCGCCCGGGCGGAGCTGATGGGCTTTGTGGGGCTTTTATTAGCCGACAAAAAGAAGGCCGCCACCCTGGCAGCGGGGCTGGGGCTGGATGCAGAAGAGATCGCGCTTCTCATGGGCAGCGCCCCCACCACCAAAAAGGTGCAGAACATATTCGAGGAGTCGATAAAGATCCGCACGGCTGAAGAGTTCGAGGGAATCGAGCTGGCCTGGCACGGCACAGGCACATCGCAGCAGCCGCTGGGGGGCACACCGTTGGGGCGTGCAGCGTCGGCGCAGCAGGCGGACGGGCCCCTGACGAAGCTCCTGCAAGCCAGCGAGAAGCCGGCAAGCGTCGTGAGTACGGAGCCGCCCAAAACGGTGCCCGTTGCACCGGCGGTCGGGCCCAAGACAGAGGAGGCGGCTGCCGATACCCAGGATGCAATTGCTGCCAAGCCCGAGGGCCGCAAGAGGGGCAGGCCGAAGAAGGCGGAGAGCGAGGGGAAGGCGGAGAAGAAGACAGAGGCCAAGCCAGCGGGGACGGGAAAAAGGCAGAAGTCGCTGTTCGACTTTTAGAATAAAATATTATGTGGGATGCTATGATCATATGCAACCGTACAGCTAATCGAGCGGAGAATTATCATTCCACCTATTAATGAAATCTCTACCCTTGGTAGTTAACAGATATACTTTGTAAGATGGAATCCCTGCTAGAATAACGCCACTATTTATGCCAGTATCCTCAAGAAAACCATCCTCAAGCAGGTTCATCAAAAGAATTTCAAGTCCGCCCAATATTTTGATCTTGTTTCCACCAGGATTATTTGCAAAAATTCTTAGAATTCGTTGCTCAAGATCGCAATATCGACCATTAACTACCGATAGATTTGTTTTGTATTGAAGCATGGCCTTCCTATCGATTTCTTTCGTGTAGTCGTAACGAGCATGACACGTAGGGCAAAGGGCAATCAGATTATCAAATGTGTGCTCTTTAACTTTTTCCCAAGGGATAATATGTGCAATCTCTACAGGGATTTGGCGACACGCAGGAATCGCGCAGCGATATCCTGTCTCCATTTTAACTTCTCGTTCTAATTGGCGTGGAATTGGTGCTCTCTCGGTGACATTTTTCATAATACTACCTTCTGCTTTGCCAGATTAATAGTTACCTTTAATCTTTGAGCTCATCTAGCGGCCAAAGATGCCATCTTTCGCATCCACAACGATATGCGCTTTGCCAAAAACAAGCCTTCTTACAAAAGCCACTTCTCCGCCGTGCTGGCTCCTGGCGGCAGACATTTGCAGCGGCTTCCCTACTACAAACACATCATGCCTGCAGGCTCATTTCCAGCGGGCGGCGTGCACATGCCCACATCCGCAGATCCCGCCATTCTAACTCCTCTGCCTCAAGCCCTTTGACCTGGAAATGCTTCTTATCCTCCGCTTCTGATAGGCAGAGATCTTATCGGCCAGAGGATGGTCCGGCTTTACCCTGAGCAGCGTTATTGAGACAACAAAAGACTCAGGATTCATCACATCCAACAAACAGACTATGCCGCCCTCATCGCCGGAATCAAATACATTTGTAATCATCAATTTCGTGTCAGCCGTAATATCTTTTCCATTTTTGCAAAGATAGCTGCTTAAATCCTTTGTCGGATAAACGGGAATGGGTAAATGACTTTTCATTTCATCAATCAGTTCCATATCTCCCACCTCTATTTTTAGTCTGCAGATTCAATTCTCTATCTTTTGCTGGATTCGGGCACACTGATAGTCTACCTTCATTGAGTTGACCAATTCTTCGTGGATCGCATGGCTGGCACAAGAGGAGTTGATTGCATTCGATTGGCTCACCATAAGTGCTATCTAAGCAGACTAAGTCTTTTGTTGCGGTTTTCATTTTCAACAACTCATTATCGGCAGACTACCGACGCACCTTTGAAGGCATTTAGGTATCAAATAATTTCTGCTCACTACAGATCTTCTGGGCAATTTTGCTTTGCGGAGAGGGCACGAGGCCCGGGCTAGAGCGCTGGGCTTGGACGGGCGAGGAAAGCGGGCGCGCTGGCTGACTCATAGGAGAGCAGCATGTTGATAATGATGGGAAATGACCTGCGGCGATGATTTGGCGGGCCTGTGTCGGCCCAGTGTTAATCCTGAGAAAATGTTCTGAATTCAAATATTTTTAGACATTTCTGAACAAAAACCTTATCTAAATCGTCTATATAACCCCGCAGGTGCACAGTAGTCTTCAATGAGATGGTTAAAAGCAATCATGATAGTCTGCATAATTATAGTTTCTTTGAACTCAGGAATGGCATTTGGCGAGAATGAGAATATCACCAGCTTAAAGAATCTTCTCACTTCCTTTGATGATCCGGGCATAAATTCTCAGGATCTGGCATTCTTCCTTGTTACCCATAATTACGATGCCACCCCTGTGGGCAGCCAAGTTGAGGTCAAGCTTAACACAGAGGTCTACTTGCTTATCCCCAACGGCGATCGTGCTGGTCTTTGTGACATCAAGCTCTAAAGACGTTTCATCAATTTCTTCAAGACCATCTCAAGCATAAATTAAAAAAATAAATTAGAAAAATCGAAATCAATCAAAATAATAAAAATGGAAATACTCCGGGCAGCTTTTCCGGGTGCCCTTGCATCAGCATATCGCTTTTCGCATCTTTTCCAGTATTCTCTGCCCTGGCCTTTTTGCCGCTCAGAAATTTATCAGGGCCGGCCCTATGGAATAGTAGGTCTCTGCAGGATAGCCATTGATCATACCGTACGCATCAGGCTCCGGAAGCATTGACGTGCTTTGATTCCAGCTGGCATCAATGCTGTGAACAGGTGTGAAGGTCTTGCTAATGGAGTATGTATTTGGCTTTGTCGGTGACGCAAAGGGCTGCAGCATTAGCGATTCATTCGTGCCAAAGATAGCCTGAATCCAGGCGTTGTATTCCGGAACTGCCTGGTTATAGGAAGCAACGTCTCCCGCTGTTGCCTGATCGTATCTCTGGGCCATGTTCCATCCCTTGGTGAGGCCATCCAGGACACCTCTCTGGTAGTCGCTCAAGGCCACAGATGGATCTACCAGGCTGAATATGAAGACCAGGATAATCATAGTGAATAATGCGCTTTTCATCTTTGCATTCTCCTTATTTCAATTATACTATCAATTATATGCAGTCCCTGACCAAAAAGATTTGGGTATGGTTGCGAGAGTGTGTAGTCCCGAATGTTTAGACTTTATATACTCGGGCCAGTTTATCATATTCTATATTCTTTAGCTGCCGTTGGCAAGAATGCTATCTCGGATCATCCTATTTCCTATCTGGTAGCTTTGCAACTTTATCCCCCCCTTTCCCATGCCCCTTTGATGAGCATTTAAAGTCAAAGCTTTCGGGACTGCACAGAACGATATCGTCAACAAAAATTTTTTGTATAATGAATGCCTATATATCTAAAAAGGTGTTTTGATGAATAAATCAAAAATATTTGTAGCTTTGCTGCTATTCGTGATCGTTGGCTCGTTCTGCGGCATGGGGCAAATGGAATCTGATACCAAGCTAGCCAAGTCGTTCATGTTTGAAGTGACCTTTGAAAATGTAAACGCTTCTCAACCACTTTCACCAGGCGTCTTCGTGGTACATACCGGAAACTTGAGTTTGAATTTTGATGGAGAGCTGGCGCCTCTTGCACTGGAACCACTGGCAGAATATGGTAGCAATGCAGATTTCGCTGAATATGTGCGGAGCCTTGATGGTGCCGTTGAAGTCTATACAATAGATGATCCAGTTTTGCCAGGAGAAAATGCGTCTTTTATCATCGAAGTGAACTCCTCTGAGCCGCTATACTTATCCGGAGCGCAGATGGCAGTGGCCTCTAATGATGGCTATGCTCTATTGGACGGCGTCGAAATTGTAGATATGGACCTTACAGCTCTGCCGTCGGTCACAGAAGCCCTGAATTACGATGCCGGAACGGAAGAGAATCAGCCGTTAGGCAGTGGTTTTGCTGGCGGACAGCCCGATCCAAGCCGGGGGGAGGAGAACATAGAAAATGGCGTTTCCACTGAAGAACCTGTACAGGTCCATCCACAGCTAACCGAGACTATCATGATGGTCAGCGTAATCCCCATAGAAGAGCAGTAAAGATAACGTTGTCAGATCCCGCCGCACAGAGCGGGACGTTTTTCTTTTCTTTATATCAGGATCATTAATTTTAGCACTCAATCGCTAAGGCAAATTTCCATTTCCATCACATTTGCCGTGCTGGTATTGTGAACCATCACTATCAACGATCGGAGTATGATACGAAATAGTTATGCAGAAAACTCGAAAAATTTAGCTGGCTAAACAAGCACATCCCACGAGTCTAATCAGTAGCGACTGAAGTTTCAACCGCAGATAATGACGGCTGCGCCAATGTTGGTGCCAACTGCCATTTCCTGGACGCGAGGACATCTCAGAATTTTAAGAATTTCTTTATCAATCCCATCAATCCACCGCCGCTTTGCTGAGAAGTGAAAAGTCCCTTCATAACTCCTGCCGCATCAGGCGAGGTAGAAATAGCCATTTCGGATTGCTCTCCTAGGAACTTTGAAACCTTAACTCCGCTAAATTGGGGGATATTCAGTCGGACGCGTAGTCTATAGCTATTGATTTCAGATATTACCCATTCCCCATTGTAACGAATATTGTTAGATAAGCTTTCGATAGCGAACGGCATGATATCAATAAGCCTATTCCCTGATCGGCAGAGTTAAGATTTGAAAGATCTTCCGGTGCCAGGTTTTGCTTAGATGAACTCTTGCTCAATGAACCGATTACTAATGATCCGATCTCCTTTCCTTCGAGATTTTACGCCCCAATTCCGTGAGATAAATCTTTGATATAGCATCGGGAAGTGTTAGACTCGATGGGTACTCGCTGGTTATAATATTGTTTTTCATTAGTGACTGAAGAATATCTACGTCCAACAACCCTGGACGGCCTGTCCCTTTCTATTTCCAAGCTAAAAGAAGATATGGCGATCTAGATATAGACCGCCGTTCCCGGCTCCACGTAGATTATCTTCTGAACTCCCCTCTCGAAGAACATTGATTTCGGGTAATTGAACCGACCATCGTAGACCCGTATATCGTGGTTCTGGTTGCCAATAACATTGAAGCTGAACCTTCCATCAAGCGGATCTCCACTGGCCCCCTCCGTGCCTATGTATTTTCCATCCAGGAATATCTGGTATCCCCTCATGCCTTGGGATACTATTGAAACTGGTGTATTTCCTGTAGTTGCAGCAGGAGGCTGCGTGGTTGTATATATTGGAGTTATAGGAGCAGGAAATTGGATGGCTGAATTTGTAGGGCTTGGTATTGGATGCACCCTAAAAGATGATTTTGTTTGTGCATAATCCATAGTTTCAGACCAGTTCTTCTGGAATGGCTCCCACGTCATTCCAGCTAAAGAATTCAATCTAAAGTCGGAATAGTAAGGCATTTGATAGAATGGGTATACTCCATAAGGTCCTGGATATGTGCCGTTCCTAAGTTGATAGGGATAAGCATAATTCCTAAAAAATTCTGCGCCAAAGTATGGGTAATATGTCCTCTCCCAATTCAGGCGTTGGTTCGGGGAAAAGATCGGATCTGTGAAGTATTGAGCGATATCACCGCTATAGCTTCTGACGTATCCTCCCTCAAGCCATTCCTGTCCGCATGCAACACTGATCATCAGACAAAAGGTGAGCACTGTTATATAAGGCAAGATTTTTCTATATCTCATATGATTTCACAAAATACCATTTGCATTAAAGGAATTTAACATTATCCATAATTGGATATAATTATTCATGGACTCATCGCTTGGAAGAAGATGGTATTTGGGTATATTCTTATAGGGGAATTGTAGATTTTTTAGTATTATGACGGAAACAACAGTTGAATCGATATTTGGCGTGAATGCTGGCATCGTTTGGGAAGCCCTCAATCTGAATGGTCCAAGCACCATTGGAAATCTTGTGAAATCCACTTCATTGAGTCGCGAAGAGGTCTATGGTGCTCTAGGTTGGTTAGCTCGCGAGAATAAGATCGTTGTAGAAAGGCGTGGTAGGGCAATGGTGTACTCATTGCGAGATGCAGAAGCACGTTGGAATGCCTTTAAAGGCACAACAATAGGAGATTCTGCGCCACAAGAGCAAACAACGAATAATACAAGCGCTCCGCCAGAGAAGACCACAGAAGCTCGCAAGGCTAAAGCCCCGACCTTATCTCTAGAAACAGCAAAGTGGGCATTGGACTTTATTCTTTCCGAGTTCGAAGCGAACCGCGAACCCACGTCGGAGCAAGTATCGAAAGAATTGGGCATGGATAGCAGGCAGTTGGGAAAAGCCCTTTCCAAGCTGGACATCAAGTCTAAGTCCATCCGTCGGGGAGGTAAGAGTGTTAAAATCTATCCACTTGCCTTAAAAGCAAGGGTATGGGAGCTAGCGGCACTTGATGCGGATGGGTTGCAGAAAATGGTGGAGGTGAAGACGAGGGCGATGGAGGATGATAAGGAACATAGTCGAGAACATTTTACTGTATTTGATTAACTTTATTTTTTATTTACAAATAAATCCGAACTCGTTAGCTCAAAGAGGTTGAAACCTGCGGGCAATCAGGAGACTTGGGCGCATGATGACTTCCAACTTCGCCAGGAACAACATCGAAAAGTTTCCAAATGCCGTCTCTAATGCTCGTAGCTCCCGTTGGTTCAATGGGTGCAGATATTCACGGCTTATGCCATCAAGAGACGTAATCACCAAGTACATTGCAGGCATGGTTGATGAGAGTGATGCGATTGAATGCCAGTGTGAAACTCTTGAGAAGCTTGTTCCTGCGAAAGTATTCGCGGAGTTTAGGTTCTGATGTCGTGTTGCTGATCCGGGAAGGTTCAGGCAACTCTAGCCGAAGCGGCATCGAGGCCATCCAGATTATCTCGACCGCCAACTACTAGTATCTATAACGATTATATAAGCAATTTGCCGCGTCTTAAGCTGTGAAAACGAGGACAAGCTTACTGGCTTAGCTCTTAAGGCTAAAGAATTCGAGTGACGTGTCCCACCGTAGATGCGCCGTCGAAGCTCTGTTGGCCTGAGAGGTGCTGGCTCAGGGCAGCATCCGGAAAGCATCGGATGGGCTGAGGATCAAACGACCGATAAATGCACGCCGTAACGGGCGCAGCATGTCGTTGGTCAGCCTTTGGATCCGAAGTCCTCGCTTAAGCCAAGGGCGCGGCACAAAGCTGAGCAGAGACGAGCACGAGGCCCCAAAGTGGCGGGTTCCCTTAGAACGGACGTTGTGTAAGATTCCAGCGCTGGTGCCGCCTTCGAGCCCACCTTATAGTCGAGCTTTGGGCTGGGTCAGGCCGACACCTTGGTGATCGGCTCCTCCAAAGGGCGCTGTGGATCGGCGTTGGCCCGCCTGAGACTTGATCATATTGTTTTCTGGCTATTTTTTTGGAGTGAAGGTCATCTATTGAATTTTAGATCTTAAAAAATGAATTTACGCTATTTCTTTATTTCAATTATATTCTCGCAGTAGGGAGCACCGAGGCACATGCCATTGACAAATCTCTGGGTATATTTGGTATTAAGATTTTCCACTATAGATTTGCTGTATGCTTGGCATGATCCGAAACCATCCTTGGGGTCAATTTCCATTTCTCTTGCTCTATTCAAGAATGGGCAGCCTGTTATCCTAGTTACAACTCTGTTTTCATTCTCTTCGATGACGTCCTCTCTAAACTCAGGCCCGTAGAGTATTTTGCTGACTATGCCCCAGGTATTATTTACCTCCTTGGCATTATTGGCAGGCAAATTTAGCTGGTCAGCCAATTTTTTTGCCTCTTTGCCACCTTCATTCCAAATATGCTGGTCTATCTCATGGAGCCTTTTTTCATCTATCAGATCTTGGAAGGCCATGCCATAGGCCCAAGGCATAGCTGTAGCAGATTTGGCTGCAATTTCCCACCTCACTTCTGCAGGGATGTCCTTTATATCAACCATAGATTTACCCTCCATTACGTATATAATGTTTATTAATTTAAATACATTCTCCTGCGTCCTATTGGAATCTATTTCAATTCAATAATAGTCTGTCCACGGTTCAAATGTAATGGATCATAATTTTTCTCGCCTGCATAGACTTTGATGAGGCAGAAAAGGCCGGGCTCGGCGAGATACGGCCTTTCTGTTGAGAATTGCGGGCGCTGGTAATTTTTTTTTTGTGCAGGAAAGCATGAGCCTCTCCGCATATTTTCGCCATTCATTTCTTGGCTTCACAGGTCGATGTGAATTATTCGAAGATCATCTCTTCATTCAACTTCCTTCAATCGATCAATCGATCAGAAGCAACGCCATGGGCGTAGGATTTCCCGAAACGGGGAACTTTATGGCCATGCCGGCCTCCTCTGCTGTCTTTTTCATATTGACTCCCACAGCGTGCTCCGGAATCCTGGCCATGGTAGGATGAACACATACGCCTTTTTCTACATTGCAGTTCTCGCACAGGCGGCAGGAGCCGTTCGTCAGTGCCAATGCCAGTGTATAGCCGGCATTGAACGCAGTCTTCTCCAGCTCCAGCATGGCTAGAAGTATCCGCTTGTTCTCGCCCAGGTATTCTTTCCAGAAGGTATCTGCCTTCTCTTTCTTCTCAGGAGGTGCATCCGGATCGAGCCAGTACTTGTAGATAGAGCAGATGATGTCCGGCTCAGTATTGGCAGGAGAGCTGAATTTCACCAGCAATGCGTACCTGTACTCGGACAATATCTTTCTGAATTCGTCTGCAGTGGGCACAAAGGGCGAGCAGGTCAGCTTTTTGCCGTAGCCGATGCAGCCGGTTCTGCATTTTAATGGAATCCTGTTTTCCACAAATACCTGGGAAGCGGAAATGGCCTTGGCATCGATTGCGCCCAGGTCCTTAGCTGTCTTTTCCAGAAAGGCAAACCGATCCAGTTCTCTTTCATCCGATTTCATGTCTATCAGTTCACAAGTCTGGGTTATCAGCCTTTTCTTTGTTATCAAGATTTACGAATTTATAGAATACTTTTGGACAGATCTGTCATATTGATATGCTATGGATCCCTTAAATCTAGTCGTGAGGAATAGACGATGAGATGGATTATTACTATTAGTATCTGTTTTATTGTATCCGTCCTATTATATCTGGGAGGATCTATGGGCCAATCAGATGATGTTGTAGGTCCTTGGGCATTCAGAGGTGACCTCCCCATAGCGGGTGACTTCAATGGAGATTGGGTAAAAGATGATGTAGCTGTGTTCAGGCCAACAGAGCGCAATTGGTACTTTGACTATTTCAGGGATGGAACCACCGATAGAAAGATGGGACCCTGGGGCAATCGGGGAGATCTGCCTATCGCAGGCGACTTTGATAGCGATGGCTGTGCGGATGATGTAGCCGTATTCAGGCCATCAGACCGGGGCTGGTACTTTGACTACGATGCAAACGGAGATACCAATAAAGTCATAAAACCGTGGGGCCTTCAAGACGATCTTCCTTTAGCAGGAGATTTTGATAGCGATGGCTATTATGACGATGTTGGCGTATTCAGGCCATCTGAAACCAAGTGGTATCTTGATTTTGATGCCACCGGGAATACGGATAAAGAAATAGCACATTGGGGCTGGTCAGGAGATTTGCCAATTCCCAATGCGGCTGATTTCGAAGGTTCCGGTGATTATAATAACGATATCGGGGTGTTCCGGCCTTCAGTGAAACAGTGGTTCTTTGATTTTAATGCTAATGGGAATACTGATCATGATTTTATCTACGGTTGGCCGGGGGATCTCCCCATCGCCGGTGACTTCGATCGAGATGGATGGAACAATGACATAGGCGTTTTCAGGCCTTCCGAAAGGAAATGGTATTACAAATATCTGCATTTAGGAAAGAGCCTGCCGGGAATGACTGGAGGTGCGACTCCAGGATATGTAAATTCCTAAGGCAAAGCATCTCTCGCGCCAGATCAGGGCTATCGACCGCCAGATCGATGCCCTGGTCTGCGGTCTTCAATGCTTGGGTGGAAAGGGAGCCGCTAGGTCTTTCTTTAGGAATCTGTGCCGATTGGGGAGAATTTGTCTTCTATCCAGCATTCTCCATTTCATTGCCCGGGGCATGGAATAACTAAGAATATGCCTTTCCAAAGGAATTTAACCGATATTGTGCCGTGTTTTCCAGCAAACGAATTTCTGTCGAATTCTGCTGAAATATGCAAAAGGGTAAATGCCGTAGCGATTTATCTATTCGAATACCTCACAGCAGCATAATGCGCTGTTTGACCTGGTTTGTGAAAAAGAGTTGCATCAAACAAGACTTCATGCTTCGATCTCATCTTCCTGCGGATACGCGTTAGGCAAGAAATCCTGCAATTTGTTATTTCCTCTTATGTTCTCAACGTCGTATTCGGTCTCTTTTGGAACCTCTGATTTCAGGGTCCATATAATTTCTTCTAGCTCGTACGTATCTCCTGTGGAATAACACCTGACCATCGGAGCACCTATAAATTCTACCTGTAAACCGCATAGGGGGCAGATTGCTACCTCAACCTCTCCCTTTTCATTTTTTCGTTCAGTATTAAACAAGGTTTATTCTCCATCAAGCGTTTTTAATGCTATTGCTTTATTTACATGTTAAATTTTCGAACCATGTGTGGGTTTTTTAAAGAGAATGTCCTCAACTTGGGTCCCATCAGTGCGATTCGGATATAGTTGCGCAATTGCTATATGTACTATTTAAATCTGTTTAAGAAAAGTTCATAATTTATCATAAAAATTCATAAAACTTCTCTGTTACTTGTTTAAAATCCCCAATTGTCTCGAATATCCTGATTATTTTTTATGAAAACAAGAGGTTTCACTTATCAAGCATGGCTTGTATTGGGATGCCGGGTTTAGCCACGGCTTTGGCCGGCTCGACGCGAATCGAGAACTCGTGGAGTGGATGAGGGCGTTGAATGCCAATCCAACGCACTGCGTCAAACTCCAGTTCTACGGCTTCGATAGTCCGACGGAAATGGCTGGCAGCGATAGTCCTAGACAGGACCTGCATTTTGTTCTCGATTACCTGGCTTCGATTGATAGTGCCAGCGCCCAGGGCCGTAGACAGCGCATTGAAGAGTATCTTGGCCAGGACGCCGATTGGGAGAATCCTGCTGCAATGATGGATCCGGCGAAGTCGGTAGGCTGCTCTCCAGCCGCAACTGCGCAGAGGATTGAGGCGGAGGAACTCATTTTGCAGCTGCGCCTGCGCCCGTCCCGAATTGGTGGCGAAGAGCAATGAGCGCCGCTATCTGGAAGCCGTGCAGGATGCAAGGGTAGCACGGCAATTGCTCAACTATCATGCGGCGCTGGCGCGCTCGTCGGGCGAACGGGTTTCCGGACTTCTCGGTATTCGCGACCTGATGATGGCGGATGATCTGGCGCAAATGGTCACCCGTGAGCGTGGTCGGGGGAAGGTGCTGGCTTTTGCTCACAACAGCCATTTGAAGCGCGGAAAGGCACAATGGCAGTTTGGCACTGACCTATACACATGGTGGCCGGCGAGATCACACCTCAATGAGATGTTCGGATCGCGCTATGCCGTCATCGGAACGGGCGTGGGCGTCTCTGTTGCCAATGGCATAGGCCGGCCTGAAGCCGGAACTCTTGAGGCGCGCCTGACTGCCGGGCCGGGGCCGGCGCGGCTTATTCCAATTCACAAGGGCCAGGGGCTTCCAACCGCAGCAATCAGAGCTCTTCCGGCTCGCTCGGGCAGCATGAAGAATCCGACCTACTTCCCACTAACTCCGCAAAGCTTCACCGATTTCGACTGGCTGGCTGTCCTGGATTCGACGGCATATAGCAGGGGAGGTCCGCCGCTGCAATAATGGGACGAGGGTGCAAGGCAGTAAAACGGGATGAGCAATTGACCTAATGTTTTAGATATTGACTTTTTTCCTCAATCACGATCGTCATTTCCAATTCGAAATTTCATATAGCAAAATGATTGGGGTGGGACAAAATCTGGTATTATGACTTTTGGGTCCAACGGATTTTCAAATCTCTCTACTTCTTTTATCTCCAAAGCAAATCCCACCTTTTTATTCCTAAAATAATCAAAAAATTCGACTTCAGAGATCCCTGCATGATCCTTTAGTTGCTCCCATAGAGCGCTCGGGCGGTCTTCAATTATATTATTTATTTTGAAAACGCCAATAATTTTTTTAATTGGGGATGTTGAGTAAATATATGCGCAATTTATATCTGTTTTAGCGAATTTATTTTTACGGAATTCATATTTTTTTCGCCCATCTATAATGGCCTCCACAAATCTTGGCTTAATGGATAGTAAAACGTCCATCGATATCACCGATTTCTTTTATTTTGATATATTTTTCATGAATCAGCTTCATAGCCGATTGTGGGGCGCCCTTAAGTATGCTGCCATCTAATAACTCCATTAATCCTAGCGGTTTTGACAGATGAATATGATGTCTAAAAAGAAAAACAGATACGGGGCCTTCTTGAACGAGCTTATCAATTTCTTGTTTGGAAAAAACTGTTCTTTTTCCTGCAAGTCGGAGCACGCTCTCTGCATCACTTATGCCTGTGTAAATCGACTCTACTACGCCTATTGAAGTTATCGCCTGCAAATCTTCCGACCGATAGAATAGTATCAAGTCACCAGGACCTATTATTTTGATATTCGAATGAGAGATGTATGCCTTTTTTATGGTATTTCCCTCTACAATAAAATCACCTGAATGCTCCAATAAAGTAGTCTGCCTCTTAGGGAAATCTGTGAATAGCTTGTTATGATAGACTGGAAGAATAGGCACAATGAATTTTTTTACGTCATTGCCATCATAAAAGCTGGGATAAAATATTCTTGAGATCTCTATTGGAGAATGATCGTTTTGTTTTTCGTATCCCTTGGCAGTTAGCCTTTTTACAAAAATATCTTGGCCATCATCTTTTATGGCAATTTTATTAAATCCATATTCTGAGATCAATTCAACTAATCTATCATGAGATTTTGTGAAATGAGTTAAATAAATTTCATTTATGCCATTTCTTACTGAGATATCTATCGCCATTTTGATGAATAGTTCTCCAATTTTATAGCCAATATGGGTTACTTTTAGAGTGGCAATTTTTAGCCTTTTTTTCTTGGGCAGAGACGGCTTCGAATTATCGATAGATTCGTCTTCGAATTTGTATATAAGAAGTGCACCAATGCTTTCATCGGTTCTATAATATACCCAGCTATTTCTTCCCTCGTCTGATATTTTCTTAAACCAGCTTTCAAATTCTGGATCATATTCTTCTTTTAAGCTATCGAATATTGGATCGTAGTAGTCTAAATTACCAACAAGTACACTCTTCAGGGCAGGAGGTGCCGTTATAGTATCTCTGGTTAGATATCCCCTAAAAATCTGTAATGCTTCATCTACTAAAAGTATTTTATCTATTATATCCAATTCGTTAGATACTTTATGAATATCTCTATTTTCAGTTATGATAAAATCGTATGAATCAGCAATGTCAATCAGGACCTCTATCGATAACGTCCGAGGATCAAGCTGTATACCTGCGTCTTCTAAGATTCTTCTAAGTTCTTTCAGATTATCTGAGATAACGCAATCATTATGTTTCTCTTCAAAGATCTTAGAATCAAGTAGAATTCTCATTGATATCACGTTTTATATCTTGCTCATGTAATATTTATTTTACCTTTTAGATGCAGATATCTCAAATAGTCGATTTCTATAAATAGCCGATCCATAGCGGGAATGTAATAAATTATGATTGATTAAGTGCGGGGGACGGGAGTCGAACCCGCGAACACCTTCGTGACAGGGTCCTAAGCCCTGCGCCTTTAACCACTTGGCAACCCCCGCGCTTCTGCCTGCACCCTTTTAGGGCTCGGCCACATAAAAGAACTATGCTCTACTAGAACTTTGCGATCCCTTCAGGATTTGCCGCAGGCCTCGCTCCCTCCTCGCTGCTGCAATCAAGGATCTCATCTCCTCCGGCGCAAGCGTATGCCTGTGCTTTTGGTCCTCCCATTCTCGCCTGAAGGGATAAAAGTACTCGTAAAGCTCCAGTACGTCTCTGGAGTGCAGCACCACTCCCTCTTCAATCACTGCCATTTTGATGTGCATGGGCAGTATCTCAAAGATGTGCACATCATACCGGTCATCACGAAGAATAGAGATGAATTTCCTCCACAGCGCTGGCCGGCCTGCGACCTGCGGGGCGACGACGCACAGGTCTATGTCGCTTCTCGGCCCGGCCTCGCCCCGAACCTGAGAGCCATAGAGCAGCACTCCTAAAACCCGCTCCTCCCAGAAAGGGTCTCGCAGAAACTGCAGCTTTCTCTTCACGCTGGCGGCAACGTCTTCTCCAGCCAATTCTCCACCTCTTCGCCGAAGTTCATGATCCCGTCAAGAAGATCCTTCATGCTTTGCAGAGCAAGAAGATCGTCTCTCCGATTATACCTGTGGACCAGATGATTGCGAAGGCCGTTGGCCTCTATGAGGACCTCTCTTGAGCTGGTCGCGAGAGCCTCCAGCCTCTCCAGGTTGCTGTAATCATCCTGAGACTTGATGCCCAAATCCTTGCACATCATTGCCACTAGATCCAGGCAGGCCTCCACCGCCTCTTGAAAGGCCTTGTAGGATGCCAGCTTCGTCTTATCATCCTCTAAAAAATCCTCGGGCGAGGTCTCCTCCAGCCATTCCTGCACCTGTCCGGTTCTCTTAAAAACCGTATCAAGCTTATCTTTGTATCTGCCGGCTCTTTCTACTGTTAAAGGGATCATGGAAATGCTCAGTCCCCGCTCCTCTTCTCACCCATCAGCCAGGCCATGACCGCCTTGCTGGTGTGCATCCTGTTCTCCGCTTCATCGAAGACAGCGCTCTGCGGCCCGTCCATCACCTCGTCCGTGATCTCCTGTCCCCGGTGGGCAGGCAGACAGTGCAATGCGATGGCGCCATCGGCCGCCAGGCCCATTAGCTCGGCATTTACCTGGTACTTTCCGAATACCCGGAGGCGCTCTGCCTCCTCGGCCTCATCTCCCATGGAGACCCAGGTGTCCGTGACCAGGACATCCGCGCCTCTGGCTGCTTCCGTCGGCTCCTCAACTATGCTTGGCCGACCTTCTAGCCTCTTCGCCTGCTCGATGATCTGCGGCTTTGGCTGGTAGCCCAGGGGCGAAGCCACAGTGATCTCCATTCCCAAAATGGCCGAGGCCAGGATAAGCGAGTTGCAGACGTTGTTTCCGTCGCCCACCCAGGCAACGCGCAGTCCCTCCAGCTTGCAAAAGCGCTGGCGCATGGTCTGCAGATCGGCCAGAATCTGCAGCGGATGCTCCCAGTCGGAGAGGGCGTTGACCACAGGTACAGAGGCGTGTTGGGCGAGCTGAACCACTGTGTTGTGAGAATAGACGCGAGCAGTGATGCCGTGCACATAGCGGGAGAGCACGCGCGCCGTGTCGGCCACTGTTTCACCGCGGCCTAGCTGCAGCTCGCTCGCTGACAGGTATAGGGGATGGGCGCCCAGCTCCGCTGCCGCGACCTCCAGGGAGACGCGCGTGCGTGTGGAGGGCTTCTCAAAGATCATGGCCAGGCTTTTCCCCTGTAAGGGTTGGCCGTGACCGCCCCGCCTGATCCGGAAGGTCTCGGCGCTCTCCAGCAGCCACAGGATGTCATCTTTAGAAAGATCGGAGATGGAGATGAGATTCATGGCTTTTTTTCTCCTCAGCCCTTTATCCGTGCCTGGATTTCTGATATCTGGGTTACGTTTTCTTCGGCTGCAGAGATCGTGGCCTTGATGCTCTTGAAGCCGGGAATGCTGCTGTCTGAGACTGCATCGGATACGAGCTGATTGGACCAGGGACTGTTGTACATGAAAGCCAGGCCCTGATGCGGATTATCCTCTGAGGTCTTGGCGGCCACAACCACGCTTCCTACATCATTTTTCACCTGCAGACTCTGCCCGTCTTTGGCTCCTAGGGTGGCCATGTCCTGCTTGTCTAAAATGATCAGGGCGCTCTGGTCTCTGTACTCATCGGAAAACCGGCTCTTCCTTCCCGCCTCGTCCTGGAAGATGTCTCGCATGGTAACCACGGTGACCTCCACTTCTGCGGCCATTTAAATCGCCTCCATTATCCGGGTTAAGATCTGTTCGTCCGTGGGCAGATCAGACTTGATGATGGGCTCAAACTTGATCTTCACTCCATCCATACGCACGCCTGTGCCTCCTGCCTCCATGCCGGAAAGCGCAGAAGGAATGACGACCTTGGCGCCGTCCGTGGTAAGCGAGCGGCGCGGATCTATGGCGATAAGGGGAACTTTTGCCAGAGCGCGGGCTGTGCCGAAGGGCAGCGCCGAGAAGGGATCCGAGCCTATGACCAGCGCCGCGTCGCATGTCTTGGCCGATGCCACCACACTGTGCTCCGGTCCGTGCGCCGGTTTGCCGTCCTTGAACGATACGCGATTGATAAAGCCGGTCTTCTCCAGCAATAGCTCGTTAAAGCCGCGCATGTTGTAGTGCCCCACCATGGGGACGACCTTGAATGTGGTAATCTCATTTAATTTGGCCACAAGTCTCTCGAAGAGGTCCATCTTCTCCTGCAGGGAATAAACCATGCCCAGTCCCGCAAAGATCACTCCCCACTCCGTCTTCTTGAGAATGCTTCCTAGCCCAATCATCTTTTTCTTGTCTCCCACTTTGGGAATCTTTCCCTCCAGCACCGCCAGGATGGCCTCCATGAACTGTGCATCGCCGCCCGGTGCCACCTGGAAGTAATAGTTGGGGCACAGATTCGCCGTAGCAGACTTTCTCACGTCCACGGCGATACAGGTCCTCTCCTCCTCGTAGCTCTTCTGCCTCTTATCTCCCCGCGGGTAGTAAGAGAAGCGCGAGAGATGCCTGGGGTGGCTGCTGGATGGGTCCGAACCCCAGAAGATGCTGGTGTCGGCATAGTTTCGCACGTCGTCCAAAGTGCAGGTAGGAAGCTTGCCGGATAAAATGCGCTCCATTAAAATTCCCTGGCAAAATGAGGAGGTATCGTCTATGGTAGCGCCCAGTTTTTCCGCCAGCTTTATGCCCACAGCCTGTGCCTCCAGAGTGGAGTTGGACCATCCGTACAAGAGCGGGCTTTTGGCGCTCTTTAAAATCTCTGCCGCCTTTGCGATTGCCCTATCCAGGTCAACCTGCTCTCCGTCGATCATGGGCACCGTCCTCTCTGTATAGGCCGCCTGGAAGTGTCCATGCCCCTTGCGGCAAAGATTCTTCACATGTGAGAGTGCACCATCTTTTTCTGCCGCCTCAATATCCTCGCAGAGAAGCGAGCATCCCGTGCATATTGCCATTTGCTTTTCACCTTCCTCTTTCACCTAAACGAACTCTATGGCCTTGCTCGGACAGGTAGCAGTGCAGGCATTGCAGAGGGTCTTGTTCGGTCCGAAGCGCCGGCATTCTTCGAGGTTGCCACAAACTACCACGCCGTCCTCCACTTTCAAGATGACCTTTTCGCTCTGCGGGCCTAGACCCACACCGCACCGGGTGGGCTCCGCGGCCACATTGACGGGACAGGCGACAACGCAGTTGCCGCAGCCAAAGCACTTCTCTGGGTGTATGATCAGGCCGGTCTCCGAGGCATTCTCAAGGGGAGCCATCAACTCTCGCAGCTTTTTCAGCTTGGCCTCGTACTTCTTCTCCTCAATTAAGGGAGTGCATTCATCGATCTTCTTCTCCCGGCCCAAAAGGCCCACGGCAAAAGCCATGCAGGTAGGAAGCCCGCACTCCTTGCAGTTGGTCTTGGGCAAAAGCATATAGATCTCCATGGCGCCGACCATAACAAGAACCTCAATTTGGGAAATATACAAAGAAGCTTTGTTGTCTCGATTATATTTAGGTCCTGCGCAAACCTTTTCATAGTTCTTGAATCAAAACGCTCTTCTAATGCCTTTCAGCAATTCCATGGCCCTTCTGGGGCTCTTCTCCATAATTCCCCTGATAATTATATACCTTATTCGTCCCCGGCCCAAGGAGGTCCGCTTCTCCGCCACGCAGTTCCTGCGAGAGGGCGAGGCGGAGCGCTCCGCGGTGCTCAGCCGCTTGATCAATGATCCTCTCTTCTGGGTGCAGCTTCTGGTGCTCTGCACCCTCTCCGTCGCGGCTGCCGGGCCTTTTACAGTTGAAGAAGGGCCGGCCAGCAGTCATCTGGTCGTGGTCCTGGATGGCTCGGCCAGCATGCAGGCCAGCTTTTCCAGGGCTTTGCAGATGATCGAGCCCTACCTGGACAAATACCAGAGGATCAGCATCGTGCTGGCGGAGAGCATGCCCCTGACCGTTCTCCAGGAAGGCACCCCTGCCGAGGCCAGGGATGCTCTGCGGCTGCAAAAGGCCAAAGCAGTTTCTTCTGACCTCTCCAGCGGCATGACGCTCGCCAGCAGCTTGCTGGCAGGCGAAGGCGGACACATGCTGGTGGTCTCTGATTTCATAAGCTGGACGGGTGACGACCCGCAAGCAACCCGCAAAATCCTGCAGGCAGACGGCCGGGTGAGCATCGTCTTTGCCGATTCTTACCAGGGGGGCGACAACCTGGCCCTGGTGGAGGCCTGGGATGTGCCGGGACCGGGATATGTCAACCACACCGCCCTGGTGCATAACTTTGGCCCGGCAAGAGTGGTCCCTCTCACTATCCGCGGCCCGGGTGGATCCACCAGCCGCACGGTGCAGATGGCGGGCGGGGCAGACTACTATCTCTCTTTTACAGCCCATCCTGGAGTCAATGAGATCTCATTGGATCTGGAGGATGCAGTCGCCTGGGACAATCATGCCTACGTCTATGTGCCGAACCTGGCTAAAAAGAGGGTTCTCTACCGGGGCGAAGAAGGACCGGCACTGGCAGCACTCCAGTCTCTGCCCAACGTGCAGGCAGAGACCTCCGGGCAGCTAAGCAACTTCGACCTGATAGTGGTGGCCAGGAATGCCTCCCTGGACGGTGAGCTCAATCGCTACATTGACGGTGGAAGGGTGATATTCATCGCCTCTGACAAGGAGAGTCCCGAGTACCTGCCCGTCCGGGTGACCGGCGAGCAGGCAGGTCCGGCCAGCCTTTGGGTGAGAAGCGAGGGCTTTGCTAAAGGCTTGCACTTCGATGAGATTGGCATTTTCCGTTTTCCTCAGGCAGCCTCCAGAAAGGGCTCCACCACATTAGTTGAGGCCAATGGTGTACCCATCCTCTCCTACTGGCGCCTGGGAAAAGGCATGGTAATTTACAGCGGCCTGGAGATGGATTCAGATTTCTATCTGCGCCCGGAGTATCCCATCTTCTGGTACCAAATGGTGAGCTGGATCACGGATGTACCGGACATAACGCAGTCCAATCGCAAGACTGGCGAAGTTCTCCATCTGGGCGAAACGGCTATTGTAGAGACGCCCTCTACAAGTATTTTCGCAAGCAATCTGCTGCTGGACGAGGTGGGAGTCTATCGCTTCCAGGGAAAGGCGGTGGCTGCAAATATGTATGATTCCAGGGAGTCCTCCCTGCAACGGAAAAATGGCGTTGATGCTGGTCAGTTCGTAGGAGGCAGCCGGGAAACCATCGTGGAAAAGGACCTCTCCAACTGGGTCATAGCATTGGCAGCTCTTGCCATCCTGTTGGAGCTGGTCGTTATGCGCAGGAGGAGAGAGACATGATCCTGGATCTTTATTTTGCCACACCGGAGTTGCTCTGGGCCATCCCAGTGCTCTTGCTCTTAGGTGCAGTCTTCATTCGCACAAGGGCTAAGAACAAGCTCTTTGCCGCCTCAAGGCTTCTCGCCCTTTGCCTGATCATAGCTGCCGCCGCCAATCCCTATTTTGTAGAGGTGCATACAGTCCAGTCGCAAACGCCCAGCATCACCATCCTGGACGATCGGACAGGATCGATGGACATCTTTGACCCCGATGTCGCGGCGCGAGTGAAAAGCTGGGTAGACGCGCCGGTGCGCACCTTCTCGGGTGATGCTACGCCCTTGGGCGATAGGATCATGCAGTATGCACTGCCGGGCAGCACCCTTCTATTAGTCTCGGATGGCTACAGCAATAGCGGCCGCCCTCTGGCTGATGCTCTTTCACTGGCGCGGGCCTCCAATACCACGACCTTTGCCCTCTCTCTCGCGGTACAGAGGGATGACGCCAGCGTAGAGATCTCAGGCACAAACACTGCCGTCCTGGCCGGTGACTATCCTTTCAAGGTGATTGTGCGTTCCTCAAGAAGCTACCAGGGGCCGCTTTCCGTTTTTGCCGACGACAAACTGATCTACAGCGACACGATAGTGGCCAACGGCAGTGCTTCCATCAAGATCTCTCATTCATTCCTGGAGACGGGAAACCATATTCTGCGAGCGGCAATTACTCCGGATTTGCAGCCTATAAACGACATTTACCAAAAGGCGGTCTACGTTGTCCCCAAGCCGGAGGTTCTACTAATCTCCAGTAGCGACTCCCCTCTGGCCAGGAATCTCAATGATCTTTACAAGCTGACACTCGTTTCCGAGCTTCCGGCAGCATTACAGGGCTATAAAGCCGTAGTGCTCGACGACGTCAGATACAATTCTAATCTGGACCCTCTGCAAGGTTATGTGCGCGAAGGCGGTGGGCTGGTGGTGGTGGGGGGCGAGGATGCCTATGACCTGGGCGATTACCAGAACTCCTGCCTGGAGGAATTTCTGCCGGTGCGCTCCACGCCCAGCATCTTCGAGGGTGGCAAGACGGTAATCTTCGTGCTGGACATATCCTTTTCCCTGCTCACTGCGCGCACGGCGGACGGCACGCCTCTGCTCGACTACGAGAAGGCTCTGGCAGTGGAGCTGCTCAAATCGCCCCATTTCCAGGACTATAAGGTGGGTCTGATTGTATTCGGCACCAAAGCCTACAATGTGCAGGATCCTGTCCCCCTGTCTAGGGGAGAGAGCGTTCTTCGGGAGAGGATAATGGGCCTGGCGCCCATGGGCACGGAGAACAGCTACCTGGATAACGGTCTACTGCTGGCCTGGGATATGCTCAATGTCAGCGGCGGCCAGGGCGAATTGATTATCCTCTCGGATGGAAACCTCTACAATTACCCGGAAGTGGTGCGGCGTTCCACCGAGCTGCTCCGGCAGATGAACGTCACCACCCGTCTCGTGCAGGTGCAGGCCTTCCCGAAAGATGCAGGGCCGCTCTATGATACAGAGGGCAGAATGGTATCGTTCTATGGTCTGGCGGACCTGACTGGGTCTGACTATTCTGCCTTCGTCTATCCGGACTCACTGACAACTACTATGCAAGAGGTCCCTTCGGATAGATCTCCCCAGGAAGACAGCCTCTCCGGATATGCGGTAAATGTGGTCAATAAGAATCACTACATCACCGCCGACCTGGATTTAAACGCCATAGTTACCGGCTTTAATGATGTCACGCCAAGATCTGGAGCCCAGCGTCTGGCGGCTCTGCCCGACGGCAAGCCGGTCTTGACCGTGTGGCGCTATGGTCTCGGCAGGGTGGCGGCGCTCACTGTCGACGATGGCAGCGCCTGGGCCGGTTCGCTCTATGCGAGCCCAAGCTCTCTGATGATTTCTTCCACCGTTAATTGGGCGGTAGGTGATCCGCGGCCCCAGGAAGATCGTGTCGAGGCGGATGATGGATGGCAAGGTACACCCTTATCCGTCACCATCAGCAGCAATGCCCGGCCTAGCCTTCCCGATGCAGATGTGGAAAAAGTGGGCGACAATCGATATGTAGCTACATTTACGCCCAATAGTTCCGGCATCTACTATATCGGGAGCTATGGCCTGGCTGTTAACTATCCTCTGGAGTATCGAGATATTGGCTTTAATCCTGAGATCTCCCGGCTGATCATGGCCAATGGCGGAAAGGTCTTCACCGAGGATGAGGCCCGCCGCAGCCTGGTGGTCGAAGCCGGACGTGTCAGCCAGAGAACCGTGCAGGAGAGACTCTCTCGAAGAGATATTCTGCTGCTCTTGGCTCTGCTGATATTTCTGGCAGAAATACTGTATAGAAAGCTGGACGAGATGCGCAGAAGAGGCCGAAATCGAGCATAGAGTCACACCATCAGATTTTAATAGCATAATCGGCTTTGTTGATGGTATATTGCGGAGGTAACTGCCACCAAATGAGTTCTCAAATGTGTACCGTCTGCGGCCTTCCCAACGAGCTCTGCATCTGCGAGGAGGTTGCCAAGGAGCAGCAGAGGATAGTAGTGAAAGTACAGAAACGTAGGTATGGAAAAGAGGTGACAGTCATCCAAGGCATTGATCCTCATGAGATTGATCTTCATGAGCTTTGCACTCATCTCAAATCCAAGCTGGCCTGCGGCGGTACTGTGAAAGGAAGCATGATCGAGCTGCAGGGCAACCATATTCAAAGGATTAAGGAGATCTTGGTGAAGAAGGGATTTGGCGCAGATCAAATAAGCACCTGAATTCCCCGAAAAAAGTTTTAAGATCTGCAGGCCGATCCTAGCGCTTGCTCGTTTTTCTTTTAAGCGCATCTTTTAGGCGAATTTTTTAGAAGAAATTTCTAAAAATCTATGAACTTGACCTGGCTATTCTCACAAGGAGGCTCAGTAGATCTCTTCTAAATCCTCGATGTGAGCGAAGGCATCGTCGAGCTGTTTTCGGGCCCTGGTTCTCTTCTCTTTCTCGCCTTGCATGGCGCGTGCCGCCTGGGCGTAGATGGATTCCAGCTCCGGGGCGCTGGCCACGGTGAAGACTGAGAGCACCTTGGGCCGTCCCTTCTTGACTACGATTCCCTTGAAGACATGGCCTGCGCTGGCAGAGAGCCTTTCTACTTCTTTGGTGATCTCATCCACGTCCAGATGCTCTCGAGAGCCCTGAATGATAATCATGGCTCTGGCTGCATCGTCTGCGATATTGGCAGGATATAGCAAATTAGCAGGCTTGAGGCTGTTCTCAATGGCGTCCCTGATGGACAGATTCTTGCTATCGGCCTGATAAAATCCCATAGTGCCAATGCGTAGGCCCCCATTCATCACCGTCTTGAAGTCGCCAAGATCGGTTACAGAGAGCATCTCGGAATCCAGAGATTCGATCAAAAATAATAAACGCTGGGCGATCATGCCGTTGATCTTATCGTAGGCAGAGGCAATATCGCCGCTAAACCTCTTCATGTACTGATTGTCGGCCAGTATGATGCCCTCTGCGTCCACCTCCATCAGCTCTCTCATGCTGAAGGCGGTATTTTGCAGGTAGATGGACCCCTCCTCCCGGAAGGGCAGAACGGCCACCGTGATGACTGTAATATCTCTGTACTGCCTCTTCAATTCGTTTATGAGCAGAGGTGAGAACGATGAGCCGGTCCCGCCTGAAGCAGATGTGATCACAAAAGCAATATCAAAGTCGCCCCTTTTCTCGATCTCGCCCA
>Ga0307379_10003022_pt1 | contig 24531 bp, 26 predicted proteins | sample UN2MG_FD_202237 | JGI IMG/M metagenome (GOLD analysis project Ga0307379, IMG submission 202237) | Soil microbial communities from Risofladan, Vaasa, Finland - UN-2 | ecosystem: Environmental > Terrestrial > Soil > Coastal area > Acid sulfate soil | place: Finland: Risofladan, Vaasa | collected...
TCGAGAATCTGAACGTGATCGTGCAAGTCACCGGCACCATGAACAATGATGATGCACGACGGGCCGGAGAGATCGCCGCCGAAGCAGCCCGCCGCCGACTCCTCGAAGAGGTCTACGCCGGATGAGTTCCAACGCGAATTACAACCCCTACAATCCTCACGCCCTCGGCGTGGAGTGGTTCGCCAACATCGAAGACCGGCCCAACGTCCCCTACGGAGGGGAGCTTCCCGGCACCACTCTGGAGTCGCGCTACACCGAGACGATCAACTACATCCGCCCGTTCGTCACCCGTAACGGCATCGGCAAATGGCTCATGGAGGTCTATGACGTCGCCAACATTCCGGTAGCCACACTCACCGAGCGGACCTTCGTGCCGGGCGAGGATGCCTTCAACGACACTCGCGCCTATGGCTGGGGGGCCTTCTCCCCAGGCGGCACCCAGACCGACATCTACCGGGCCATCAACAACCTCACCTTGACCCCCGGCATCTGGCCGAACTCGGGGAACCCGGTCACCGACAACAGTTTCCTCTTCCCGATTTTCGGTAGCGCGTACGAGGCCGGATTCCGATTCGCCGGGATCACCGGCACCTACACGAACGAGCAGATCGTCTCGCTCACCCTGTTCGCGACCGTCGAGCAATTCATCGACCTCGGCGGTCAGGCCGGGATGTCGATCCAGCCCTACCTCAACATCGGTGGCACCCGATACTTCGGAGAGACCTTCACCATTCCGGGCGAAGAAACGCGTGAGGCACTCAGAACTTGGGACCTCAACCCAGCCACCGGTTCATCGTGGACCATCGCCGACCTCGAAGAGTTCGCCTCCGGATCCGGCACCAGCTACGCCGGATGGTTCGTCTCCGCCACCGGCAGCTCGAACGTCCTCTCCACCATCATGCAAGGCCAGCTCCGTGTGGTCGACGCCGGTCCCGACCCTCGTGTCGCTATCGGGGTAGTCCCTCAACCATCACCGAACAACATCCAGGACGGGTGGGTGAACGTCCCCGTCGCTGACCCCGTCACCGGGTTGGGTTGGGCAAAAACGATCGGCACCAAGTACCTGATCCTCATGCGGAAGGCCACCGGCGAAGGCACCCTCCAGTGGCGATACCTCCGTCAGCGCGGAAGTGACGTCCCCTCCGGCCCGGTCATCAAAGGCACCACGGTCACCCTCAACCCGGACTCGTTCCGGCCCGAGACCCCTATCGCTGAAGACAACGCCCAGCGCGGCTACACGTTCCTCCTTCGGGAGAATTTGAACAGCGCCATCGGCGCCAGCATCGACTCGCAGCCCTACGCCTCGATCAACGACGACCGAGGGATCAGCGGGGAGGCTGAAGGCACTCTCTCGAAGTTCCCTCGGCCCGGTGAAGGATTCTGGACACGAGTCCACTCGGCGAACACGAAGACCGGCCAGGGTGACGCCTTCATCGAGCAGGACTTCACCCCGGCGATCACCGACCAATACGGGTTCATGCGCCTCTTCGTTCGCATCGTCCCCAACGTCGACGGATCATTCGACGAGGAGCTGATCTCTCGTCTCGTCGTCCGCGTCTTCGACCGGGCTACGAACACCCAGCAGGGCAAGACGATCTTCATCACCCCCGACGACCTGTTCCCAAACAAGACCCGCTTCCAGACGGTGACGAAACGCATCCCTGGAGTGGCCCCAGTCCTCCTCGCTGGTCAGCAGTACTACACGAAGGTCACCTCCGCCGCTATCCCCACCTCGAAGGGGTCGTGGGCCGTACAGGTCCTCTCGGGCGTCCCCTTCCACCCGAACAATCCTCCACCGGCAGGGACCGGCGACGCCACTGCTGGCGGATCGATCGACGCCTACACGCGGATACCACCCTCGAACCCGGTAGCCGGGAACTACCCGACGCTCGATGCCTGCATTGTCATCCACACGATCCCCGACCCGGTCCAGAACTTCGCCGCAGCCGCCACAGCGCCTCCCGTGGGTATCGCCGCCTGCTCGACCGGAGACGCCGATGACGCCGTCAACTACGTCGAGTTGATGTGGGACTCGACGTCGATCTCGGTCCAAGAGGGCGGAGGATTCGACTACTACGAGATCCAGCGCCTCGATGGTGACAACGGGGAGTGGGACACCATCGCCCTCATCACCGACGAGACCTGCAACATGGCCGAAGACCATGAGGCGCGCATCGGATGTGAAGTCCAGTACCGCATTCGCGTCGTCCGCGTCGACGGGTCGCCGTCTGACTGGATGACCGTCGGACCCGTCACCCTCTCGATGAACGTCGGCGGTTTCGTGTTCACCACGAACTTCTTCCCCGAGAAGCGACTCTGGTACCAGGACACGAATCCCCGCACCTTCGAATTTCTTTCCAATCAGACCAATCGGCAGTTCTATGGGCGCGACGGCTCCGTCACCTTCTACGAACTCGAAGATCGCTACGACCGCATCCCGATGGAGTTGATCGTCAAAGGCGGAGAGGCCCGCTGTATCGAGGCCGGAGAGAATGACACGGCCTGCCCCCGGACCACAGTGGGTCGTCGGGTCTTCGAGCCGATGACCGTCCTTGTCGGGAACAAGAAGGACCCAGTTCTCGGTCAGAAGCTGACCCTCCCCTACGTCACTGTGCGGGACCAGAACGGGAATCGGTGGTTCTCGTCGATCGAAACGCCCGATGGTGAAGTCCAGGTGGCGACCTTCTACACGATGAACGCTATCGCCACCGAGACGACCCAGACTCCCACACCGTTCGACAAGCGATGCGCCCCCTTCGTCGGCACCGGCTCCGGTTCAGGTGAGCCGTTCTGTCAGCTCATCTTCGACTCCTTCCCTGGCGGCACCGGCTCTGCGTCAGGGTCGGGAGCAAACGGCTGCACCCTGCTCGGCGTCTCGACATCGGGCAACGAGTGGCTCTTCACCGACACTCCTCAACAGTGGTGCAAGTTCACCGGGGTAGCTGCCCCCGTCGGAGCAGCGGCTCCGCCCATCGCCTACTTCGCTCAGTTGACCCGGAACAACTACGCGGCTGCGGACTACATCGAGAACGGTTCGACTGGGTGGGCACTCATCGCCCGCGGCACTGACGCTTCGAACTTCGTGATGGTCAACATCACCGCTACCACCGTTTCGATCTACGAGGTCGTCGCTGGAGTCTCCACTCTCCTCGGCTCCACGGGGGGCGGAGGAACCGACGGGGTCAACTACCGTCTCGAAGTCGAAGGTGGATTCGTCACCCTCAAGGCCGACGCCCTTCCCGTCCTTGGGCCTCTAGCCACCACGGTCACCAACGGGTTCTGGACGGGACAGTGGGAGCGTCCCATCAGCCTAATCACGGATTCTGGTGCGGATATAGCCTGGTCAACCGTCGATTCGCCCCTGTTCGATGCCGAGGGTTACGCGGCCGACGACCCAGTGGACTCTTGGCCGAACGAGCTTTTCGGTGCCGGTTTAGCTCCATTGGTACAGGGCACCGGGTCGAAGCAGCCGCTCTACAAGCCGACTGGTTTGAACGGGTCTCCGTGTGTCCAGTTCTTCTCCGCCACCTTCGATGCACTCGATGTGGCGCTCTCGATCACTCGCGGCCAATATCAGGTGTTCGTGGCAGCGAACCTAGATGCTGGCGATTCGACAGAACACAGGATGCTCGCATTTTCTAGCGTAGGTAACGATGTAACGGTCGGCATGAACGCGGCGAACAACGTCATCATACGGGACGACGCCAACGGTCCGTCGGCCACGCCAGCCGACACATCCCCTCACCTCCTCCTGTCCCGGTTCGGTGTCTTCGGGGTCGAAAACGACCTTCTCGTACAGGACGACGTGACGATCGCCGATGCAGACATCGCCGACCAGGCCACCCTCGACATCATCACCCTCGGACGCGCCGTAACCCAGTGGACGAACGTCCAATTCGGCGGGTTTTGGTCTTTCCCCACCGACCCCCGAGTGGAGCCGGAGTGGAACGCCTTCGTAGCCAGATGTAACAGCGTCTGGGGGACGGCATGGCCGGTCTCCGCTCCTGTCCGACCTCAATACTCCAACTTCGCTTCGGGGTGCCTCTGATGACCACAGCCCTCTACCCACCCATCGTCTCCGGAGGACATCTGGCCGACTGGCTTACCGCCTCGTGGAGCTGGATGCTCCTCAAGTCGCCGTTCGTCCCAGACCCGACCACCCAGACCTTCGTTTCCGACATCTCCGGCGACGAGATCACCGATGCCTCCTACTCGCGCGTCACCGCCACCACGAAGGTCACAGACACCTCGGGGTCGACGTGGCCCGTCTTTCGGATGGACAACCCCAGCTTCGGCTCCCCCGTCGGAGGGGAGATCGCCAACTACATCGCCCTCTACCGGACCGTCACCACCGACGCCGACTCACCCATCGCCGCCGCCTACCCGATGAACCATACGCTCAGCGGCTCGCCCCTAACCGTCAGCTTCGTCAACTACGCGGACTACACCGAACTCGACTTGGCTGGTGCTTGGCTGATGACCGGACAGGTCCTCCACCCCACGTACCTCCAGCCGATCTTCCCCTGATGGCGGCGACAGTCGAAGGCTCCGATGTCGTCTTCGGAGAAGCAACCCTGACCACCTCGGTAGATCTGACTGTCCCCGCAGCCACAATCGCCGATGACCTCATCATCGTCCAGACCTCGTTTCGTCAGCGCCCCGACATCAGTGCCAACTATCTGAACATGCGGGCCGAACCTCACGAGTCGGTCGAGCAGGACATCCCCGGAGGCGCCCCCTTCGTCGAAGGGCGCCCCCTCGCCGATGCCGACGGGCGCCTTTACGCCAAGGCGGCCGACTCAGCGATCGGAACTTTCGACCAGATCTACGGCCCCTTCCGCATCGAGACCTTCACCCGTCGGGCCGACGGCTCCGAAGCCAGCGCCACCATCCCGATCTTCGGCGAGGTGGGCGGCACTCAGTCTCGCGGCGATGTCAACGTGATCGCCGGAGTCTTCATCGCCCGCGGCCTCTCCTTCACCGAAGAGACTGGGGCCGCCGTCGATCTGTCGGCGGACTCGTCCTCCCTCGCCTCCCCTCCGAAGACGCCCGCCCTATCCGCCGCCACCCCTGCCGGTGTGGCCTGGAGCTTCACCGCCTACGCCGGAACCATCGGCGCCACCCCGACGGCAACCGGATGGGTTCTCCAGGACGTCATGCAGCTCTCTCCTGGAACAACACATCAACAGCTCGCCGGGGCCTTGTTCACCCGCGAACACCCAGGGGGCATACTCGCGAACTCGGACATCTCCACGGTGGTCCTCGAAGGGACCGAGTGGATGACTCTGGGCGGCATCTTGGCTGATCTCGGAACCAACGTCCATGCCGCACTCTTCGGCGGCTCTCTCGTCAACACCCAGAACCCCGGCACCCCACTTGGCACGGACCTCGTCGACAACGGCGGAGGCGTGAGCGCAGATCCGGTATGGTTCACATGGCCCCAGCCGGTGGCGGACAAGACGCTCCAGCCACCCAACCCCCCATACCGGAACCCGGGAACCGGCCCGTTCAGGGAGGTTAAATGAGTCCCGTACCCGCAGACGCACTGCTCGACCTCGATCCCGGCATCGGCCAAGTCGCCTCCTCAGTACGCTTCGACCTCTGCACGCGCGATGGCGTGAGCCTGCTCGGCGAACTCAACACCGCCACCGACGCCTCCCTGTCGATCAAAAACAATACGACGGCGAACATCAAGCGGACTCTCACTGGATTCGAGATTGACGCCGAACAGTCAGTCGACGTGGACCTGTTCTCAGCCCGAGTCTGTCCCAAGTTCGTTCTCGAAAGCGGTCGCGAATACCCGCTTGGCGAATTCCTCTTCGTCACCGAAGACCGGCTCGTGTCCACGGGTGGCAGGCCAATCACCACCACCCTGTACGACCAGGGATTCATCCTCGCTCAACCTCGGTCAATGCCCTTCGGGTGTGACCGCGGCCACAACCTCATCACGCCGATGGTGATGCTGGCCCAAGAAGCGGGCATCGACCAGAGTCGGATGATCGTCACCTACAACGAGGACAAGATTGTCAAAGACCCGATCTCGTGGCCGACAGGAACTTTACGCAGCAAGATACTGGACGACTTCGCCCAACTCGCTGGGTACTTCTCCCCCTATTTCGACAACGAAGGGTTCCTCATCATTCGGCCGTCCCTCGCCCTCGACGTCGATGACTCGACCCTACGGTACGACCAGGGCGGCTCGATCATCGCTGACTCCTACTCGATCATCCCGAATCTCCTCCAGGCGCCCAACGTCTACCTCGTCATCAACAACGGCTCTCAGGAAAGCGAGGTGGCGGCCAGGTTCGAGATCGATCCGACCGCTCCGAACTCGATCTCGAACCGCGGATTCGAGATCGTCGAGGTCGTCAAGACTCAGGGCATCAACTCCTCCTCCTCAGCCGAAGACATTGGGCGCGCCCAAGCCAACCAGTCGCCCAAGAACTTCGAGCAGGCCCAATTCGACTCCCCTCCCGACCCGCGTCATGACACCTTCGATACGGTGCTCATGGAAGAAACCGACCTCTACATCGAGGTTGATTGGTCGATGGAACTGGCGCCCGGAGGATCCATGAGACACAATCTTCGCAAGGTTGTTTCCAGCATCTCGTCCTGAGACCCTATGTCTGACCTCTTCACCACCCAGCAGACCGCCGCCATCATCGACGTGGTGCGCGCCACGATGGACAAGACGGTGCGGGAGACGTCATTCGTAGAATTCATCCCCGGAACCGTCGCCACCTTCGAAGCCCAGTCCGCCGCGAATCCCGTCGTTGCCTACGTCCTCCTCGATGGCGGCGGCGATGGTGTGGACAGCGACATGGGAGCGGCCATCCCGTGCCCCGTTCTGCTTCCACACCCTCTCGCTCTCGGCGACCGGGTGATGGTCGTATTCTCACCACCCCACCAGCACTACGTCATCGGCATCCTCCAATCCGCTGGGAGCTGTCCAGCTGGATCGGCAAACGAGGTCCTCACCCCAACCCTCGATACCAATCTCCCCATCCCTTTCAATCCCTACAACGAGCAGGCGGGGATGGTGTGGGACAGCCTCCGCAACGGATGGGTGGTCCCGACGAAAGGGATCTACTCGTTCTCCTCCACCCTTAACGTCGACGAGCCGGAATGTGCCTGCCCCACGAATGCAGTGGGTACATTCGCCCAGTCCGGGTTGAACTCGATCGGGGTACTCGGCTTCGCCGTCAGCCTCGACGAGACAACCCTCTACACTCTCGAATGGGAGACCGGAGCTGGTGCGGCAAGGTGGGCCATCTTCCGGTACAACCTCCCTGCCCTGACACCGATGGATGGCGGGAGTCCCTGGAAGACCCGGGCCGCCGATGATCCAGGCGGCAGCCCATTAGCCACCTGGCGCCACCTGACGGCTGACGCCGCTGGGAACCTTTCGCTCCTCGCGTCCGCCCACACAACCGGGTACGACAAGCTGATGAGGATCACCGAAGCCGGAACCGTATCTACGATCTACACCGAATCGTCCATAGTGGGTTGGGCTGCTGGCACTGGCGGGTACCGTCACGCATGGTCCCCCACCATCGGCGAGTACGTGGGGGCTGGTGCCGGACCGGGCGGGGCCTACGCAAATATGTGGTGGCGGATACCTGACACGGGAGTTGCACCTACCTTGATCTACTCGGGTCTCGCCGACCCGAATTACTTTGCGATCGGTGCTCCGGTGGTCACGTCAGACGGCGTGTGGGCGGTAGGAACGGGCAACTACAACCCGGGCGGCGGAGGCAGCTTCTATCAGTGGGCAGCCGGATCGAAATTGGCTGCTCCGATTCCGAAAACGTCCGGTGATGCAGGCACGGCACTGATGGTCGACGCTGTAGCCACGACCTTCGCTGCCTCGGGGAAGGTCCAGGATGGCTGGTATTGCCCAGATGGAACCGTCACGTATCTGTGGCGAGACACCGGAGGACTGTACGAGGCTCGCAACTATGACCCGAACACCAACGTCGAAGCGGCGTCACCGTGTGACTTGAGTGGTCTACTCCCAAACCCCAAGGCCACCTCGTTCGGTCCGTACTACGTGTTCCAGCGAGGACCCAATGATGTCTGGGTGTTGCAGCTAGATGCCACAGCCGGTGAATGTACGTTGTTGAGGACCTGATGGCCTGGACTGCTGCCCTATACCGGATCCCGTCGACTCTCGCCGAAGGAGCTTCATCCCCCGCCGACATAAAGACGTTGATCGAGACGGGCGTACCCGAACTCCTCGCAGCTCAAACCAACGAAGGCGTTGGGGGGTCCATCAACCTGTCGAACGATGGCTTCCCGACCGAGGCGGGAGATCTTCTCGTCACCGTCGTAACCGACGGCATCGACCCCGTCGGCGTGGTCGGCCTCCGCTCAGACACCGTCTTTGAGTGCGACACCACCGGGGACTCCGTCGAAGGGGAAGCTCCTCCCAGCTACTACGCCAAGCTCCCCTACTACTACACGCCATGAGCCACGACATCCGATCAGCGACTATCGACGACCTCGTCCATATCGATGCCCTCCTCTCCACGTCGAGAGGAGTGCTCGGGGTGAAGGCACGACGGGATCGCATCAGAAAGGCGATCCTCGAAGGGGCCGTCTTTGTCTGCGACCAGGGGCACTCCGGGGTATCCGGAGTTATCTTCGGCGAAGAGATGGCACCGCCTGACGTGAACGCCGAGCACGCTGGATGGTACGTCAGTCGACTCTTCGTCGATGAAGCCTGCCGGAACGACCACCTCGGTATCAACCTCTTCTTGGAACTCGGTCGGTGGCTCCGCGACAACGAGGCCGTCGACGAGGTGTGGAGTGTCAGCGCCCCACCCGAAGACGCCACTGACTACGGTCAGGTCCTCGTGGTTCCCGAGGGAGGGTGCGGGACTGCCTTCACCTGGAAGGGCGCCACCGGTAAGAGGTGGTGTCTCCACAAGACGCCGACGGCCGAACTGTGATCCAAGAAGCGACACCTGACGACCTCATCGGGATCGCCTTCCTCGTCGGGAGCGACGGCAAAGAGCGACCAAAGATGATGGACGCTCTACGGTCGATGGTCGACTCCGGAGCTGGGTTCGTTCTGGTGGACACGCTGGACCTGAAGACGAAGGCTTTCGCTGCGGCCCGCATCCTGGGACGGAACCAAGCCACTCACGTTGGCTGGTATCTAGTCAACCTCGGAATTCACCCCGAGCACACCACCGCAGGCGCCAACGTCCACCGAGCCGCCCTGGAAAGAATCAGGGAGATCGGCGTCGACTACGCCTACTCGCATCAGAACTGGCCCGGTCAACCGTGGGTCTCTATCGGAGGGAACGGCCGACGGCCTCTCTACCAATGCAACCTGAACGAGATCACACCCTCCACATAGTCTCGGGGTTCCTTCGCTCTGGAACCACGATGGCGACCGAAATCGCTCAAGCCGGAGGACTCCCACTCATCTCCGACCCCGACATCGACGCCGAGTTCCAAACCATCGGACGTCCAGTGAACCCCGGCGGGAAAGTCAACGAGCCGGGCCGACTCCCCATCGGGGACCCTGGCTGGGTTTTCGCCTCCGCTGGAGGCGTCGTCAAGATCCTCCAGCGAAACGTGCCGAGGCTCGCCACGCACCCCGAGGTCGGCCTTCAGGTCTGCGTCATGCGTCGGTCCGTCGCCGAGATACGAGAGTCGACGCGCCGTAGTTTCGGGCACGAGGCACCCTCGGCCCTCCACGCCTACGACCTTCACTTCGCCCGGCTCGTCACGACCTGGCGGCAGAGACCGGATCTGGACAGCCTCATCGTTGCCAACTATGTTGACGTCATCGAGGAACCGGAGACCTTCGTTGACCAACTCATCGCTCACGGATGGCCCATCACTGACCGAGACTCGGCCGTTGCCGTCCCCGACCCCGCCTGGTATCGGAACCGCCTCGACCCATCTGTTCCTCGCCATCCCGAACAACTGCGGGTCGACGCTCGCCGCCCGACTCATCTCGCAGTCTGAGCACGTCGCCACTCTCGGCGCCGAAGGCCAACACGTCCCCGGGTTCGCCGGACCGATTCCGAGGGAGCGAGGCAACGCCCTCCTCTTCACCCGCCAGCTCGACGAGCTGCAAGACGAACGCTTCTACGACTGGCCGACGATCCAGGAGCTGTGGAATGCAAGGTGGGAACGCACCCCCGGCGCTCTGATCCGCATGGAGAAGTCGCCGCCGAACATCGCCCGCATCGAAATGCTCCGAGACAACTTCCCAAACGCCTGCTTCGTCATCTCATGGCGCAACCCCTACGCCCAAGTCGAAGGGATCATGCGAGGACGACGCGGAACCATCGGAGCGACCACGGCGGCATGGCACGCCCTCTCATGCCTCGACCTCGCCCGCCGGGCACTCTTCATCCCTGTCTCTCAGACCCGGATGAGCTACGAGCGGATCTGTGAGAACCCGAACCGGCTCATCACTCAGGTTTCGGAAATGGTGAGAGTACAACTCCCGCCCATCGATCCCGATGCACCCATCAAGATCAAGGGTCGGCTGTGGAACGGGATCCGCTCGACGAACGACGAGCAGATCGAGCGCCTCGACCCTCGGGACGTCCGGGTCATCTCCGAGATCTTCAAGACCCGCCGCGACCTGTTCAAGTATTTCGACTACGAGATCCTCTGATGCCCCAACCACCTGACCCGATGGCCCTCGGCGACTTCGACATGGTCAAGATCGGCGACGTGCCCCCCCAGCCGTGGCTCGCAGCCCTCTCCAAGATCGACCCAGAGACCTGGGACGAGATGGACTACCGCCAGAGCCGCACCCGCGTCGGAGGTGGCCCGGGCATCCACTCGGCCACGCAGAGCCTCCCCGTCCTATGGAACATGCCTCCCGAGTTCAACAGAGTGCGTCCCCAGCACCAGATCAAACTCCACCGCGGACAACTCTTCCACCGGCCCCTACATCAACTCCGACACGCCTGCCACCACACCTACGGACGCGGATGGCTCCTGCGCTGCCTCGTCGTCCGACTTCCGGCTGGTGAGGAGATCCCCCGCCACCGCGACAACGGCTACAGCTTCGAGGTCTCCCACCGGATTCACGTCCCCCTCATCTCCGACCCAGCCGTTCGTTTCAAGGTCGGCGAGACCGAGGTCCACATGGCCGAAGGCGAGGTGTGGGAGATCAACAACTTCCGGTACCACGCTGTTCGCAACGACAGCCTGGTCAACCGGCTGCACGTCATCGCGGACTGGCACACGCCCAGCTTCGCCTCGGTGGACTACAATGACCCACCAGTACCACTGGAGGTAGCTCAATGACCGAGAAAGACCCCACCGGACTCGCCGGAGCAGTCGCCGTCATCGTCATGGCACTCGCCGGAATTTTTGACTGGCAAGTCGACAGCGACACCGCCTCGAACATCGGCACGGCCGCAGCGTCTCTCGTCTCACTCGCCGCCCTCTTCTGGGCGCGACGCCACGCTTGGTCGCCCGCCAGCGTCCGGGCACTCACTCCCGAGACCGTCGGCGCTGCTGGCGAACTTCCAACCATCTCAGATCCACTGGAGTAACCAATGAGCGAAAGTATCGAAGTGCGTGCCAACATCAATGTCGCCGGGATGCGTCGTGGTGAAGTCAAGCGGATACCCGCGGAGATAGCGATGGAGCTACTCGACGGCGGACTCGCCGAACTCACCAACGCCGAAGCCCGGGACAGCGCACCTGCCGCCGAACCGGACCTGCCCGAGACCGAAGAGATCGTCGTCGTTGATGACGAAGTCGGAGCTGGGGAGGTGGCAGGGAGCGACCCCGAGAACGACGGCGAGTCGTCTTCTGATGGGTATTTCCTTTCAGATGCCGTCGACGCCACCTCCTCAGCCGAGGCTGGCAAGGAGACTTCCAACGAGGACCCTCCCGAAGGCGACGATGGTTCGGACTCGGACAACGGCGAGGACATTGACCCCGCCACCGCAGCCGCCCTCGCCGCCGCTCAAGCCGAAGACCCGAACTCCTCCTGGCGAGGATGAACAGTGGGCTGTGGGTGTAAGGGATACCGAGTCGGAGCAGATCCGACCAAGCCCGTCCTCTTCGGTGAAGATGATGGATCCCCAGCCCAGCGCGTCACCGCCGTCGTGAACGGTTTCGGTATTCGTCGCGGTGAGGTCGGGTGGGTCACCGGCACCGGAGTGGCCGACCTCCTCGATGCCGGATGGATCAAGATCGCCGCATGAGAACTCTCGACCGGATCGTGAAATTCGACAACCGCTCCCGGGCCTTTGCCGCCGTCGAAGAGACCGGCAAGCTCCACTCCCAGCACTGGCACCTCGAAGAGGTTCTTGACCAAGGCTCCGAAGGGGCCTGTGTGGGCTTCTCGCTCACCCACAACCTGCTTGCTCACCAGTTCGAGCCGGGCCGCAGTCCCACCAGCATCGCCATGCGCATCTACCGACTGGCGAAGAAGGTCGACGAGTGGGCGGGTGAAAGCTACTCGGGCACCTCCGTCCTCGCCGGATGCAAAGTCCTGAAACGCAAGAACGTCATCCGCTCCTACAAATGGGCGTTCGGCCTCGACGACGTCCTCCAGGTCCTCGCCCTCCACGGCCCGCTCGTGCTCGGCATCCCCTGGTACGAATCGATGTACGAGCCTGTCGACGACATGGTGAGCGTGGGCGGCAACAAGGTCGGAGGTCACGCGATCTTCGCCAACGGCATCGACGTCGAGAACAAAACGGTCACCCTCCACAACTCATGGGGACCCGACTGGGGTGACCGCGGCGAAGCCGAAATCTCCTGGGACGACCTTGGCAAGCTACTCTCCGACGAAGGGGAAGCAGTACGCCTCCTCATGGGAACGAACCGGAAAGAAGCAGTCCTCGATGAGTGAGTACTACCTCGAAGACAACCCACCGGCCAGCTCCCAGTACTCGGACCGACTGGTCGAAGAAGTCGGTCTCGGCTACGTCCACACGGCTGAGGGGGTCATGGACAACATCGGCCTCGACACCGGCGCCGAGAACACCGCCCACTTCATCTCCACCCGGACTAACCCGGGCTGCTACGGCGAGATCGGCGACTCCGACTCGATCGTCAAGATGATCCCCTACAACAAGGCGGCCTTCCACATCGTCAGCCGGGACGCCTACGACGTGAACCTGCGACACTGCTCGCGCTCCTTCTCGTTCGCCACCGCTGCCCACCTGTGGGGCACCGACCCCGCATGGGACGCCTCAGCTCTTGCGCTCATGGGCGAGACGATGGCCGAGTACTTCCTCGACCTCGCCTCCCGCAGAGCAGGATACGAGGCCGAGATGTCGCTGCGTTGGCTCACTCAGACCGAGGCCGGACTGCGCCAGCCGGGACTCTGCCTCCACGGCACCTCCCAGCCATCCGACCGCACCGACGCATGGGTCAACAACCCACTGCGGCCCCAACTCGAAGCGACTCTGATCGAAGAGATCTCGAAGCACATCTTGACTCCTTCACCAGTCCCCCCACCCAAACCCCCAAGCGTCGACCGGCGCCTTCTCATTCTGGAGCCATAGACATGGACACCATTCCCAGCTCAACCGTCATCATCGAGGTCGGGGTCAAAACTCCCGGCGGGCGCGAGGGTTTCTACGTCCGGTTTGCTGATGGCATCATGGCGAACATCTCCGGCACCCACAGCGAGTGGATCAAGGCCTTCCCGGTCGTCCAATGGAACCAGCACGGTCATCGCTTCGACGCGATCGCCGAATACTCGGCGGACAAGATCGCCGCCACAAAGAAGATGGCGGCGGGCGACTGATGGGTTGCGGATGCGGGAAGAAAAACAAGCTCGGCAAAGGGGCCTCAGTCCCGCGGCAGATCGCCAACAAGGTCCACTACTGCGTGGCGCTGCCCGCGGGGTCCAAGAAGGAGGAAGAGTGCTTCCTGGTTTTGCACGAGGCGAGGCGCTTCGCGAGGAAGAAGGGGTACCCGAAGCCGGTGAGGAAGAACCGACCGATCTGACCTACGGCGGACGGTTCAAGGTTTACGCCGTCGCCACTGAGCCTCATTTCGTCGACCATCTCGCTCCCGTGTGGAAGGCCCTGCCCGAAGAGGTGCGAGGCACCTTCTACTGCGGCGGGAACACCGTCACCCCTCGGCGCAGCCTCCATCAAGCCATCCGCTTCCACGGGATCACTGAGGCGTGCTCAGGGATGCCCAAGAAGAACTACCGCGGCCTCGGCATGACCGCCGCTTCTGGCGACCTCAACCGCATGGTCAGAGCTGCTCCGAACCTGCGGGTCGTCTTCTTCGAGCACGGATGCGGCCTCTCTTACAACCGGACCCAGAACTCCTACGCGGGTGCCCGCAACCGCCCGCACGTCGACACCTTCATCTTCCCCAACGAGATCTCCGCCTCCAAACAGCGCGCCGTCCACCCCGACCGCCGCATCGAGGTCATTGGATCATCACCCCGGCTCGACCCGTGGGCGAACAACCTGCCCAAGATGTCCTCACCTCCCGTCGTCGCCCTGTCATTCCACTGGGAGTGCCAGGTCGTCCCCGAGACGCGCAGCTCCTGGTACTGGTACCGGAAGCGCCTCGATACGATCCTGGACCAGGGTTGGACCGTCATCGGGCATGGGCACCCTCGGATCATCGACACCTGCGAGCTGATCTACAACCAGTACGGCATCGAGGTCGTCCGCAACTTCGACGACGTCATGAAACGGGCAGACGTCTACTGCGTCGACAACTCCTCGACCCTCTACGAGTTTGCCGCCACAAATCGCCCCGTCGTGGTGATGAACTGTCCGCGCTACCGCCAATCGGCCCACCACGGCCTTCGCTTCTGGGACCACCTCCCCGGCGTGGAGTCCTGCGGCCCAGACAAAGCCGACAACGTCCGAGGAATCCCCCTGGTCGACGCCATCCGCAAAGCCATCGAGGACCCACGAGAGGTCCGCAAGCAGCGCCAGGACGCCGTCCGGCACGTCTACCCCCACCACGACGGGCACTCGACGGAGCGGGCCGTCAAGATCGTCCTAGAGACGATGCTCAAGTCCGGGGAAGCGAACCCCCCACCGGAGGCGTGGAGGCCCGACACGGTCTATCAGGTCGTCGTCAACGGTGAGATCCTACGGACCGACCGTCCGCTCTTCGTCGCCCGCGAGGCTCAGATGCTGGCGAAGAAGCGGGGCGGAGTCGTTCAGACCATCTGAGATCAGGCGGCCTCTTCGCCGTCTTCCTTGACGATGTTTCCGACCTGGGTGTGGGAGAGACCGGCGAGTTCGCCGATGGCGCGAAGGGACAAACCACGAATCCGAAGTTCTCGGATGATGTCGTTTCGTTCGACGACGGTCTGACGAGCTGCGTCAGATCGTTTGGTCAGGCGGCCCTCCAGCACCTTGTTCGAGAGGGACTTGTTCGCCATCGGTGGTCTCCTTGTAGTAGCGGTCATGTAGATGCTAATCACACCCTATCGGAGATGGCAACAAATCTGTCGCGGTGGAAGGTTTATTGCCATCTGGTATGATGGTACCCATGAGCACCCTTCACAAGATCCCTGAAATCCGAGACCCCCAAGGCGGACGCAACTTCATCCGAGAAGGTGACGACGTCAAGGTACTTGCCGGGCCTGGAAACAAGCAGACCTACCTCGCCCGATTCCTCTACGGCGAGATCGACGAGGAAGGAAACCTCGTTCAAGTCAGCGTCTACGGAGCCAAAGGCGAACGGGCACCCCTCACCCGGATCTTCCGACCGGAACGGCTCCAGCGAGTCGCCCAGACCAAAAGTGGCGAGAAGGTCAGCCGGACCCGAGGGGCAGATCAGGACCAATGAGGTAGCTCTTCTCCGCGATGATCTGGTCGAAGTCGAGGAGAGGGATACACCAGCACGGCTCCGGAGGCATCGGCGACGCCCGACCCCACAAGAGACAGGCCCCGTTGTCGAACACGACCAGCAAGGTCTTCGGCTTCGGACGACCCCAGTCGGAGAGCTGCTCGATAACCGGACCGAGAACCGACAACTCCGCGCCCAGCTCGGTCAGGCGGGCGCAGACCCACGCACGCTCGACATCAACGTCGTCAAACACCACCTTGCGGCCTGACCCCGGCGTCCACTTCGGATCCTCACCCAAGATCCCCTCGTGGCACCACCGGTTCAGCTGGCGGTAGGAGCAGTCGATCAGTCGAGCGATCGACTCGGTGCGGCGATCCAGGTTGGTCATTCGTTGGCTCCAGTTGGTTGGCGGAACATTCGACTGCGTGGCGTTCGAGATCGAGACGGATCATCAGGAAACGGAGATCCTTGAAATCACGGGTCGTCGGCAGCTCATCCCAGGGCTTCAAATCGAGGAAGGCCGACACCCATTTCGTCACATGACGATACGCGGGGTGGTAGTAGGTCTGGCCGCATCGAACGCAATCCGCACCCTGCTCGAAGTCGTTGAACTCGACGGGCGATCCGGTGTGCGAATGGACGACCCGCTTGTCCGGGGTCTCGCCTGCGGGCACCCACCAGCCGAACGTCATCGACGAAGTCTCGATCTCGGACTCGATACGGGCCGGGAGTGTCATTCGGTTGACTCTTCAGTCATGCACGGGTTCATCTCACCGGCGTCACTTTCCTTGAAGCATTCCCCGCAGAACGTGACGCGGCCATCAGTGCTGTGGTGTGACTCAGCGTGTCCGCATTGATGGCAGTCCCCATCGACGTACAGCGATACCACTTCCTCCTTCGGAATGAGGCTGTCGACGGTCCGGTAGCCGCGGGCGATCTCGATGCAGCGGGCGACCGTCTCGGCCCGAGGGTCGCCCTGCCCGACGAGGTGGTCGCGGAAGCGGCGAAGGTCGGCGACGAGTTGCTCGTTCATTTCGAGTGCTCCAGTTTGGTGAGGACGTAGTCGACGACTTCTTGCTTGTCGTCGAGGGCGGCGTAGATCGCTCCATCGATCGTCTTCTCAGCTTCGAGATGGAGGAACAAGACCTTGCGGGTCTGGCCGGGACGAGACAAGCGCCGACGAGCCTGAAGGTATTGGGCCAGGGAGAAGCCCAACGAATAGAAGATGGCGACGTGGGATCGAGTCAGGTCGATCCCTTCCGATCCGGAGGCGACCTGGACGGCCATGATGTCGATGCCCGCAGGCATCTTCGCGTCGGCGCCCATGTCGTTTCTCCGCCCCGACACCTCGCCGTAGGAACGCTTCAGCTTCTCGGCCACGCCCTTGACGACGTCGAGGTCGTGGACGAACCGGCAGAAGACGACGATCGGCTCATCGGCGGGAAGGTCGGTGGCGATGTCGGCCAACAACTCGGCCTTCGCCGTCGAGACGTAGGTCAGGTTCTTGTCGTCGTCGTGGAGCGCCCCGCCGGTGACCTGCTGGAGACGCAGGAGCTTCACGAGGGCGTTCGCTGCGGTAACCACGCCGTCGTTGATCTGGGCGATCATCTCGTCTTCGAGGGCGTCGTAGATCTTCTGGGCTTTCGGTTCCAAGACGCAGGTTCGAGTGACGTCGTGCTCGCCGGGGAGGTCCAGAACATCGTCGGAAGAGACCCGGAAAGCGATCGAGTAGAGCTTCTTGTTGAACTCGTCCTCGTTCTGATAGCCGAGCACCTCGTAGCCGCCGTAGCCACCCATGAGCGCGTAGCGGGCGCGGAACGCTGTGAACGACCGACCGAAGATGTCGGGGTCGAGGGTGCGGTACTGGCCGAAGATGTCGAGGGGTCCGTTGGGGAGCGGCGTGCCGGTCAACATGAGTCGCCGGTCCGACTTGCGGGTGAGCTTCGAGCAGTACCGCGACGTCTTCGACTGGCCGTCCTTGATCCGGTGCGACTCGTCGAAGATCACGTAGTCCCAGTCGACCTTCGTTGACCATGTCTGGAACGCTGCGGCTCGGGCGGCCTCGTAGTTGACGATGATGGCGACCCGCTCGTTTGGTGAGTCGTAGGCCACCTTCGCTTCCTCCGTCCGCTTCGCCACGGTGCCCTTCAGTGGAGCACAGGTGGTCCACGGCAGTCCGGCGTGGAGGCCCAACTCGCGGGGCCACACACCGATGACGGACTTCGGGCAGATGACCAGAACACGGAACGGCTCGCCCGCATCGGTCTTCTTGGTTGAAGCGTTCGTGATGAGGTCGACGGCGATGCGGGATTTTCCTGTTCCCATGTCGAGCGCCAACATCGCCGATGGGAGTTGTTGAGCGAAGTGGTACGCCTGGAGTTGATGGAGCCACGGCGTGCCCTTGGTGAATGGAATCGGGTCGAGGTCGGTCGCGTCTTTCAGCCCTTGAGCGTCCTCGCGCCGGACCGATTCAGAGAGGAGGTCGTTGAACCGCTCGTCGCCGGTGAGCTGGTGGTCAGCGAAGGCGGCGACGAGATTCTGAGCCGAGGTTGGGCTGGCCGTGTACGTCCACGCCTTGTGGCCGCTATCCCATCGGGCGCCCTGGACGCGTTTGCAGAGGTCCTTGAGTCGGAAGGGTGAGTCGAGGAGGAACCGCTCACCTTCAGTGCGGACGCTGAGTGCCGCTGACGCCTCCTCAGATCCTCCGGATGCGTCGAGGCTGCGCCCGTAGCGTTTGAGGGTGAGAAGGGCGGCGCTACGCCCACGCTCACCCAGCGAGCCTGCTGAGGCGTTGCGGGCGAGGGCCTCGATGAAGGGGCGCTCGGCGAACTCGGCCACGCGTGCTGCGTGGAGGTCGGAGAGTGCCGTCGCCAACTTCGTGTCGTCCATGCGCTACAGTGTACCACAGCGAAGCAGAACTCCACACCGCTGCGCCCAGAACCACGAAAGGCCCCGATGGGCTTGAAATGCACGAAAACCCGAGTTACAGCAACCATGACGTTACACGTCCCACTCTCAACACTTACATAAGTGAAAGTCGATCCGTAGTTATGTACTTATACATCGCATAAGTACATAACTCTCAAATGACTTTCGGAAGTGTAAGTGTTGAGAGTGGGACGTGTAAGGAACCCACGACACGAGGAGCAACAGATGAGTTCAGACCGGAGCGGACGCTCGATGCGAGTCCCCGAAGACATCTACGAGGCTGTGCGCACCGTGGCCGACGTCGAGAACAGAACCATCACGGCCCAACTCTCGATGCTCGTCGAGCTGGGTCTTGAAGCCTCTGGCTTCGAAGCAGTGCTGAGTTCGGTGCGGTCGAGACCCCCGGCGGGGATGGACCCGATGTTCGACGAGAACGGAGAACCGACGTGAGTCTTCCGACCCGCCACTCGATCTCCGCGATGCAGAAGTACGAAGAGTGCCCGAAGGCGTATGAGTTCCGATACCTCATCAAACCGGAGGTCACCGAGGACGATGCGGATCACCTCAAAATCGGACGCGCCGTCCACGCCGGATTCGAGGAGGCCTACAAGGTCTTCAAGGCTCGTGGTCTCTCCGGGAGTCTCATCGCTGTGGAGTGCGAGGCCATCGACAAGCTCCGATCGGAATGGATCGATGCGGGACTCGAAGATCACCAGGCCCAACTCGAAGCGGCTGAGGCTGCCGTGCGACGAACCCTACTGACCCGATCGTCGCACCACGAGAACATCATCGGCATCGAGGTCGAGTTCGATCTACCTACCCCGGCGGGCTACAACTTCATCGGCTACGCCGACCTCGTCGAGAAGGTCGGACCAGATGCCGTCGAGATCCTCGACTGGAAGATCACCTACAAGCCGAAGGACACCGATGAGGTATTCCGGAGCTTCCAGCTCAACAACTACGCCTGGGCTGTCCGCGAGATGTGGCCCTGGGCGAAGACGGTGTGGGCTGGCGAGAACTACCCGATGGTCGATCAGGCTGTGCGCGTTCAGCTCGTTGACGAACACATCGAATTCGCCGCGGCCCGTCTCGACGCAGACATCGAAGCGGTGTTGGCTGAAACTGAATGGCCGACTCGAACTGGGTACCAATGCAAGTGGTGTTCGTACCGAAATCTGTGTCCGGCGATGGCCGATCTGCCTGACGATCAACTCGACTGGTGAGCGTTCCGTACAGAAAGTTGACGCTTTCCGAAAAAGGCTGGTACACTGACCATCCCCCGACCGATGGAAACAGACTGAACACATGACCTACGACAAGCAGAAGCTGATCCGCTGGAACGAACTCAAGGACCAGAAGGAATCTGTTGAAGACGATCTCGACGTCATCAAAGCCGAGCTTTCCGAACTCGATGCCGAGATCCAGCTGATGTTCATCGACGCAGGTCTCGACGCAGTCAAGATGGACGGCTACACAATCCACCTGAACACCACGGTATGGGCCAAGAAGTCGGGCAAGGACATCGACCAAGACGCGGTGTGTGAAGCACTCGGCGCCGCGGGGATGTTCGATCTTGTGAAAGAGTCCTACAACTCGAATCAGGTTTCGGCCTGGATGAGAGAACTCGCCGACGAGAACGGCGACATCGAGCTGCCATCCGAGCTGGAGGGCGTGCTCGAAGCGACGAAGGTCACCCAAGTCCGACGTCGCAAATCCTGAAGCATTCGTAACTACAACCCGAGGGAGAATCCTCATGGCACCAAGCAAGAGCACGGAACTCGCAATCGTCGAGGCATCCGACTACCCAGCACTATTCGGTGGAGACATCGACGTCGCGGAAGTGATGGCTGAGAACTTCGGCGGACCCGACGCACTCGGACCCAACGACCTCGAACAGGTCAAGATCCCCGCAGGCGGAGCAACCACCTGGGAGCTTCCCTCCCTCGAAGGTCCTGTCGCCGAGAAGACCCTCACCGGAATCATTCTCGCCCGTCGGTCCACCCGACGCTTCTGGCAGGAGTCGCTCGATGACGCTGACGAAGCATCAGCCCCCGACTGCGCTTCCGACGACGCCATCACCGGGCGGGGTCTCTACGGACCGAGCAGCACCTCGAACCCCTCCGGCTCGTGCAAGGGCTGTCCGATGTCCCAATGGGGATCTGGCTCCGAAGACGGCAACGACCGCGGCCCGCAGGCCTGCAAGGAGAACTGGCTCCTCTACGTTCTGCGCCCCGGCTCGGTACTCCCGACCGTCCTCTCGCTGCCGCCCACGTCGCTGAAGGCGTGCAAGCAGTACATGGTGCAGTTGTCCCAGGCGGCGAAGCCCATGTGGGCCGTCGTCACGTCGATCGGCCTGAAGGCCGAGACCTCCGGAAAGCTGAAGTACTCGACGGCGACGTTCCAAGTCGACTCCCAGGTCGACCCGGCCCATCTCGGGACCGTCAAAGAATTCGCCGCCACCGTCAAGGCCATCGGCGAACCCTCGACGCCTGTCGAGGTAGACAGCTCAGCTGCCGCCGATTCCACCGAAGCCTCCAGCTAGGGCACGGCCGTCGAGGAACCGGAGCGACGGCTCCGGTTCCTTCCGTGTTCGAATTCGATAACTAGCTGGGGGGACCCATGTCAGACAGCCGTCAATTCTTCGAAGCTCTCTTCTCGACGGTTCCAGAGCAGTACTGGACGTACCTCTGGACACACTCACCGAAGAAACGGTCACACTGGAACCAAGTCAACAAGATTGACGAACTGGTCGCCGACGCCGAGCGCATAGCCGAGACGACCGACGTCTACGTTGCCCTCGCCGTCTCAGGACACAAAGGCACGGAGTACGAACGCTTCACCCGCGAGAACGCAGCGGGGATCATGGGCCTGTGGGCTGACCTCGACATCCAGGACGTCGACGCCCACAAGAAGTTCAACCTCCCGCCCGACCTCGACGCCGTCCGCGACCTGATGAAGGGCGCCGGTGTCGAACCGACGATCCTCGTTCACTCAGGACATGGGGTCCAGGCATGGTGGCTCTTCCATGAGTTCTGGGAATTCGAGGATGACGAGGATCGCAACGAGGCCCAGCGGCTGTCCGAAGCGTGGAATACCACTCTCCGAATCCGCGCCGCCGAGCGGCAGTGGACAGTCGACTCGACCTTCGACCTCACCCGCATCTTCCGCATCCCCGGGACCATCAACTACAAGGTCACCGACAAGCCAGTCCCGACCAAGATCCTCGACTTCGATGACACCCGACGGTTCAACCCGACCGACTTCGACGAATTCCTCGTCGATGAAGTTTCCGCCCAGCAGTGGCTCAACGTCACGCCGACACGGAACTACATCGTCGATGGTGATCTCAAATTCGACCCATCGGCGAATCCTCCATTCGAGAAATTCGAGGCGCTCCGCGAGAACAACGACCTATTCAAGGCCAGCGTCGATCGAACTCGCCGGGACCTGAAAGATCAGTCGGCCAGCTCCTACGATCTTTCCCTCGCCTCGATCGCTGTGGCCTCCGGATGGTCCGATCAAGAAGTCATCGACCTCATCATCTTCGCTCGACGGAAGCACGGTGATGAGCAGAAAGGGATCCGGCCCGACTACGCGAAACGCACCATAGCGAAGGCTCACGACCAGACGGCCTCGGAGCGGGCGACCGAGGTCATTGAAGAAGCAGCCCACGCCATGCAGGAAGCGAAGGCGACCGGTGACGACGAAGACGTCCGTCAGCATCGCCGGGAAGCCCTCGATGGCGTCTCCCAAAAGTTCGGGATCGAGATCATTCGAATCCAGAAGCTCAACTCGGACCCACCCCAGTACCAACTCGTCACGCCGACGAAGACGATCACTATCGGGTCGTCACGAGATCTCATGTCTTGGTCGACGACGGCCCAAGCCGTCGCCGATGCCCTCGACCATTTCATCCCTCGGTTCAAACAGAAGGACTACGACAAGATCGTGCAGGTTATCCTCTCGTGTGCCGAGCTGATCGAGACAGGCCAAGAAGCCACTGAGGCAGGCCGCATCCAACTCTGGATCACCGATTACGTGCTCACCTGCAAGCCCGTCGACGAACCCGACAAAGCCATCGTCTCCAAGTACCCGTTCTACAAGAACGGCCACGTCTACGTGCAAGGTGATGCCCTGAAGCGTTGGATCCAAACCGGCCGCGGTGAGGTCATCAAGCACCACGACTTCGCCCGGATGCTCCGGGCCTACGGAGCCGAAACCGAACAGATGGCCTTCAAACTCGAAGGCGGCAAACGCACCTCCCGGTCCGTGTGGCGTCTCCCTGACGCGATCAAGGAAGTGCTCGAAGAAATGGTGACCGACGATGAGTGACGAGACCGAAGAGATCTCCCTCGAAAATGAGATCCGGTGCTACGGCCCTCCAGGATGTGGGAAGACGACCTGGATCACTTCCAGAGTCAAAGACACTGTCCGGCACCGCGGCTCCGATGCCGTCATCGCCTGCTCGTTCACCAAGACCGCCGCGGCAGAACTCGCCGGACGCGACATGCCACTCCCCGCCGGGCAGATCGGAACCCTCCACGCCCTCGCCTATCGCTCGATCGACCGCCCAGCCATCGCCCAGGAACGCATCGCCGACTGGAATCAGGAGAACGAGTACCTCGCCCTCTCTGGGGCGAAGGCCGCACCCGAAGACCTCGAAGCCGTCGAAGGGTTTGGAGGTCCAGCCCCCGGCGACAAACTCATGCAGCTCGTCGACCGCTACCGCGCCCTACGCGTCCCCGAAGAACTCTGGACCCATGACGCTATTCACTTCTCCCACAAGTGGACGGAGTGGAAGACCGAAGAGGACGTCATCGACTTCACCGACATGATCGAGATCGCGATCAACGAAACCGAGACGGCCCCCGGGAATCCGACCGTCGGATTCTTCGACGAGGTCCAGGACTTCACCCCACTCGAACTCCGACTCATTCGTCATTGGGGGTCGAAGATGGAGCGGGTCATTCTCTGCGGCGACGACGACCAGGCTCAGGCCCCCTGGACGAAGGTGCGAACGGCTGACCACGGGTGGGTCAGCATGGATCAACTCGACCCCGAGGTACACCGCCTCGTCTCTTACGACATCCCGCACTCCGTAATCAACGGACTGCGGAACGGGCACGCTTTCAAGATAGCCAGCCACGAAGAGAACGGACCGAGCGTCCGCGTCCAGGTCGGAGACAAGACGACGGACTGCACTCCCGAGCACCGCTGGTGGGTGAAGACCGACAAGGCGCGCGACAAGTGGGTCGTCTACCTGATGCGCAAGGGGGACTGGTGGCGCGTTGGGTGGTGTCAAGTCGCCAAAGCCGATGGAGTCTTCCACCTCGGGGCCAGGGCAAATCTCGAAGGCGCCGATGCAGCCTGGGTTCTCAGCGTCTGCGAGTCAAAGGCCGACGCCAGTATGTGGGAATCGGTGGTCGCTGCGGAGTACGGGATACCAACAGCCATGTTTAAGCCGATCCACGATCAGGAGGATGGCCTGTACTCCGCCGAGGTCATAAAGGGGATCTTCTCGCGACTCTCCGGCGATGCGGTCAACCGCGCCCAGCGGTGCCTCAGTGACCACGGACGGATGATCGAACACCCGCTATGGGAGCCAGGGACGCGCTCTATTCGGGGTACCCAGGTGACCCAGATCAGGGCCTGCAACCTTCTCGAAGGAGTCCACTACGTCCCCCTTTGGGGTGGGAGCGGATCAAAGGTTGAATGGTCTCCGGTCCAAGTTGAGGATGGCCCCTTCATCGAAAGGGCGTACTCGATTGAGGTGAAACCTCATCACACTTACGTCGTCGATGGCGGCATAGTGACTTCGAATTGCATCTA
>Ga0307379_10003023_pt1 | contig 24528 bp, 21 predicted proteins | sample UN2MG_FD_202237 | JGI IMG/M metagenome (GOLD analysis project Ga0307379, IMG submission 202237) | Soil microbial communities from Risofladan, Vaasa, Finland - UN-2 | ecosystem: Environmental > Terrestrial > Soil > Coastal area > Acid sulfate soil | place: Finland: Risofladan, Vaasa | collected...
TTGCTTCTCAGGCTTTTGGGAGTTAAAAAATCAGAGCGGGAGAATATTTTTACCCGTAAAAATATCCAGCGGGTACTTATCGAAAATGAGCACGCAGGTGTTCTAGATGCCGATGAGAGAGATTACATCTCCGGAGTGTTTGATTTCAGCGAGAATACAGTGCGTGAGGTCATGACTCCCCGCACCGAAATAGTGGCGATACAGAAAGGGTCTACAATGGATGAGATAGCCGCCCAGGTAACTGAGAGTAACTATTCCCGAATACCGATTTATGAGGAATCGCTGGATCATATTATCGGCATAGTCCACATCATGGATCTGCTGATCCATCCAAACAATGAGGAACCGATAATCCACCCGGTGATTTTTACCCCTGAAACACGGAAATGCGACAACCTCTTTAGTGAGATGCGCCAGAAGAAGTGCCACCTCGCTGTGGTTCTCGACGAGTACGGAGGCACGGCGGGAATAGTGTCCCTGGAAGACTTGCTGGAAGAGCTGGTGGGTGATATCCACGATGTGCACGATGCAAAGGGATCGCTGGTCAAGATCGGATTGGACCGCAGCATAATCGTGGATGGAAAGACCCGCTTGGAAGAGCTGGAGGGTAAGATCGATTTGCCCGCTACCGATTATGAGGTGGAAACTATAGCCGGTCTCCTGGTCTCGGAACTGGGGCGGATTCCTGAAGCTGGCGAGAGGTTCCAGTTGGGTTCGTTGAGGATTACCGTGCTGGAGGCCACTTCTAAGCGGGTCGAACGGTTGAGGCTTAAACAAATGGAGCCGCTGAAAGAGGATGGAGACCTCGATGGGGGAGAGATTCAGACAATTGGCGAAACAAAGGAATAGACCTGACTTTTGTCTCTGAATTGATAACTCTGCCGGCTTTTTTAGTATGGGCAGATTAGCATGGCCTTTAATCCTTTAAAAATACTACGTGGGTCGTATGGCGATAACTTTGGATGAAATAAAAGAATTGCTCTCTCGAGGGGATGCCGGGATGAATGAATTGCTCGAGATCATAAAGACGATTCACCCGGCGGACCTGGCTGATATTGTCGAGCAGATGGATGAGGATGAACGTAAAGCATTTTTCAATCTTTTGCCGCCTGAAATCGCTTCGGAAATCCTTACCGAGACGCGAGAGGAAGACCAGGAAGAAGTGATTAAGGGTCTGGATGACGAGACTATCCACGAGGTTTTCGAAGAACTGAGCGATGATGACGCTACCGACATAGTGCAGGAGCTATCCGAAGAGGAGGCCGAGCGCGTCCTGCGGGTTATCCATCCCGAAGACCGCGAGGATATCCAGACTCTGATGAAATATGAGGAGGATACCGCGGGCGGCGTGATGACCGCGGAACTGGTTTCTGTGGATATGAGCATGTCCGCAGCCGAGGCGATCGGAAAGGTGAGAGAGCAAGGCAGGGAGATTCGTTTTTTCACGGTTTACGTGGTTGACAAAAAGAGTGTGCTCCGCGGAACCCTATCCGTCCAGCAATTGATTCTGGCGGATCCGAAGATTCATATCTCGGAAATAATGGATACCGACCTACTGAGCGTGCCACCGGAAATGGACCAGGAGGAAGTAGCCAGACTCATGTCACGCTATAACGTGGTTTCGATCCCGGTGGTGGATAAGAGCGGCGTCTTGATCGGCCGGGTGACAGTGGATGATGTGATCGATATCCTGGAAGAAGAGGCGACTGAGGACCTGTTCCGGATGAGCGGTGTGGATGAGGATGAAAGTATCGAGAGGGTGGGAGTGTTTCATTCGGTGCGCAGCAGGCTCCCCTGGCTGTGTCTCAATCTGTGTTTCATTTTCATTGCCTCGCAGGTAATTGGCCTGTTTATCAAAGTGCTTGAGAAGGTGGTGGTGCTGGCTATGTTTTTACCTGTGGTAGCAGGCATCGGCGGCAATACCTCGACCCAGAGCCTGGCTGTTACTCTGCGGAGATTGATTCTCGATGGGGCCCTTAAAGGCCGGAAACGAAGAGTGGTCTTGCACGAAGCTACGGTCGCACTATTGAATGGTCTGGTGATCAGCCTGATCATTTTTGCAGTGGCCTATTTGATTCAGAAAAACAGCTATCTGGCGCTGATCGTAGGCTGCGCAGCCTGGATCTCGATGACTCTTGCCGGTTTTATGGGCGCCTTTATCCCGATCGCCTTGAAAGCTCTCGGCTTCGACCCGACTGTCTCATCGACCGTTATCACCAACCTCACTGATATTATCAGCTTTTTTCTCCTGCTTGGTTTAAGTGCTTTATTACTATTAGGTTAGATGTTTAATCCCGTGAATTAAAACCATGGATCCAGTCCGCCAAAGCGCTATCGTGCTGGGGGGAGTCGACTACAGCGATTCAAGCCGGGTGGTATGGATTCTCACCCCGGAGTTCGGGCGGCAGTCGTTGATGGTCAAAGGCGCCCACAGAGCCAAAAGCAAATTTTTAGGGAGCCTTGAAACCTTTAACCTGGTCCGGGTGATTTACCGCAAAACCGGCCGCGGCACGCTTTATACCCTGCGGGAAGTGGATGTGGAGGATCATTTCGGCGGTATCCGCAAAAGCCTCGAAGCCTTTTGGGCCGCCTCTCGGGCCGTGGAACTCGTCAAGGCGGTAAGCTCGGAGGACCAGGAAAGTGAAGATCTGTTCGAGCTTTTGAAATCTTTCCTGACTTTCGCCAACAATTGCGGCGAAAAGATTGAGCTGTTAAAACCTTTGCTGGCTGCCTTCCGCTGGCGCCTGGTCAGCCTCTTTGGGATGGCGCCCCAGCTTGTGGAATGTGTCCGCTGCAGGAGTAAACTCACCCGCAGAGAAAGGTACAGCTTCCTGCTGGTCGAGGGGGGAGTTTTATGCCAGGAATGTGACTCTTCCGCTCCAAATCCCGGCAGCTCCCGCAGTGCCGGGCTCAGTTACCAGGCCATGCGCTTCGTTTATCGCAGTTCGAGGAGTTTTCCCTCGTCTCCGGACGACACGGTTTCTCTGTCGCCGGCCGATTTCAGGGAGCTGGAAAGTCTTTCGCAGAGATACCTGACTTATCATTTGGGAGACAATCCGGCTTTTAATACAGACAAAATGGCCTGGCCGCTCGCGGAAGGAAAAAACAGTGGGGGATGAAAAATGCTGGAAGGAAAGCACCCCCCCTTTTGCCTGGGGTAAAATCTCTGCTCGTAAGGTATCATTCAAAGCATAGATTGATGGAGGCGGCTTGATGTATCCAAGATGGAGCCCGGTGCAGATATCAGCTCTGGTCGCCCGGCATTATCGCACTATCGTTTTCGCCCTGGTTCTGGTCAATACAGCCCTGATTGTATTCCTGTTGGTCTATATCTGGACTTACGGTCTGGACTTGAGAAACACCCGCAAGCTGATCCAGGGGAGCGCTTCTGGAGAGATTGCAGAACAGCGGGTGCCTGATATCACAGTGGTGGTGGATAACCTGGTTGTCTGGAGCAAGCCTGGAGGCGCAAAATCCGGCGGGGTAAGCCGCGGCGTGCTCGAAAGGGGGAACGTGGCTCCAGTATTAGACAGTGTGGAACAAGACGGTGAGCTGTGGTTCGAGGTGGCTCTCAAGGGCAGGGCGGGCTGGGTGCCGGCAAAAAGTGTCAGGTTTATCGACCTGCCGCGCTGATTGCCGGATAATTCTTATCTGTCAATCCAGTCCGGACTTTACTAACCCGGAAAATTCATAAAAATTTTCCATTCCCGCTTTTCGTAGGGGTGCACCTGCGTGTGCGCCCGATTACCATCGAAAAATTACCGAACGACGGGCGGACACATAGGTCCGCCCCGACAAGTTTTTTGGTAATTTGTAAATAATACGGGCTAAGAGTAACCAGGATTATTCACAAGTTTGCCGGATGATTTGCTTAAGATATTGTCGGGTTTAACGTTACCTGAATCTCTTTTAAAATCCCCCCTGGCCCCCCTTTGGTAAAGGGGGGAAGCCGCCCTCCCCCTTGGAAAAAGGGGGATCGAGGGGGATTTGGAAGAAAATACTCCCTAGGCGGAAACGATACTTTTCTAATCGCCTGCAAAAGCCTCTCACTCATTCTGCACGTGAATATACAGTACGGCATGGCCGCTGAAAGGAGCGGTGAAAGTCTTTTCGGCGCCCCCGTTCTCAGTCCAGATATCCGTGGCAGCGCCAAACCCCGGGTCGAACCATTCCACCACCAGCGGTCCCTCGGTGGAAGAGAGATCAACAGTCACGCTGCCTCCCGCAGGAAGATAAACCAGGTACTCCGCACGATTCGGCTCAAGGCTGGCCAGACAGTAGCCTGTCGAAGCCAGCTCGTTATGCGGAGTCATCTCTGCAAGGTTGATCTTCCTGGCAAAGGTGAGTGCGTAGCCCATATTCTTGCGGATCGCTTCCCAACGTGGATCGACAGGACGTTTGTCAAGCAAAGACGGATAACGATAGAGCGGCTCCATTGGATCCATGAAAACAGGGTTCAGCCCCCTGAGGAAAGATTTCCAGACCCAGCCTGCATTGCCTCCTATGCCCCACAGATGGTCGGTGTCGGAAAGAATGACCTTGCTCCCGTCCGCTGCCGGAGGGTCTGTTCTGTACAACTGGCCTTCGCCTGGATTGGGCGATACAGCCTCCGCAGGGCTTGCAAAAAGGCTCTCGTTTTTCCCGTCTGAATACTGAAATGTCATCACCACCGGATGCTGCTGAGCCTTTGTTTTTTCATACTCGTGGATATAATTAATCATTGCGTAGTGCCATTCTGTGGATTCTTTGTGGCTTTCGTTGCTTATTTCGTAAAGCACATTGTCCAGGTCATTCACCGTGTCCACCACTTTCCTGATATAAGCTTTTTGCAGCTCGGTGATCTCGGGAATTGCCAGGGCGTGGGTCTCCTCGCCCTCGCCGTTTCGGTTAAGGTCTCCGTCAATGCCGTTAATGTTGTTCTCCCGGTTGTAAGGATGTCCCCACCAGGGATTTCCCTGGGTCGTATCCGCCGGATTGCCTTTCCTTTGGATGCTCCAGCCCTGAAACATCATCACCATCACATAGACGCCGCGCTCCTTGGCTGCAGCGATCCTGGCGCGCAGACGGTCGAAATAGACCTGGTTGAAACGCTCGAGATCGAATTTCGGCAGGCTGTCCAGGGCCAGGCCGGGACCTGTCCGGCAATAGGGATGGGGAGGGCCGAACAACACTTTCACCGAATCATCCGCCCAGCAGGCCCATGCTGCATGCTCCCAGGACCAGAGGCGCATAAAGTTGTGGTTGTAGCGCTTGAGAAAATCAAGGTAAGCCTCGAAGTCGAAAGGCTCGGTGTACTTGTTTTCCGAGATCTCCTGCAGGTTCGACCAGGTGTGGGACCCGGTAAGATAGATCGCTTTCCCGCTGTTGTCGGTGAAATACCTGGGGTTGGAGGGATGGACTCTCAAGGGATTCGGGCTTGTATCGAGCTTTTGGACCTCAAAAGTGCAGCAAACGAAAAAGAGCGCCAGAACCAGGGAGATGTTTTTCATGATCGCATGCGATAGATTAATCATTTACCTTATCCCTCCTGCACGATGTGGTGAGACTTGATCACTTAAAGATTCCAGGAAATGCTTATACTCTTTTTCACCGGTTGACAAGAATTAACAATAGCGGGGCAGGGAAGCGGGAAGCTCCTTTAGTGCTTGGAAAAAAGCCGGTTAGCTCACTCTTTGGACATTTCCCGGAAGGTTCAATGTATCAATCTTCTGAACTCGCCGCAGCCAGCGGGGGATCGTTCATTTCGCCGTTTTCATTTTTCGCCAGCGGGGGCCTGTACTGGCTGTCTATGCGCTCGAGCCTTTTAACCATCTCATCCCGGTAGGCGGCGTAGCGGTTAAAGATTGACTTGTGGATCGGGTCTCCGGCAGGTATATCCACTGTGAGGGGGTTTACCGGCTGGCTGTTTTTGTAGAAGCGGAAATCCAGGTGCGGGCCGGTAGCCAGTCCAGAGGAGCCTACATAGCCGATCACGTGTCCCTGGGTGACATAGCTTCCCACTTTGATATTACTGGAGTACCTGGAAAGGTGGCCGTAGGAGGTGGCAAACATCCCGTTGTGCTTGATCACGATATACCTGCCGAAACCGCCGTTCCAGCCGCGGTGGGTGATCCGCCCATCGCCGAGAGCCAGAACCGGCGTGCCGGTAGGAGCGGCGTAATCCACTCCCAGGTGGGGCCGGAAGATCTTGAGTATGGGATGAAACCTGCTGTGGCTGAACCGGCTCGAGATGCGCGGCATGTATGTGAAAGGCGAGCGCAGAAACTTGCGGCGCAGGCTGGCGCCGGCAAGATCGAAATAGTCGGTCTTGCCATTCAGGTTGGCAAAGCGGATGGCCCAGAAATCTTTAGCCCCGTTCCTGAAAACGGCGGCCACAATTCTCTCGACTTTTTTTGTTCCTTTGGGATGTATTTTTTCCTCGTAAATCAATTTAAATGTGTCGCCTTTGCGGATGTCATTGTGGAAATCTATTTGCCAGGCATAGATCTCGCTCAATTTAAGAGCGAGTTCCGGCATGCCGCACACATCCACTACAGTCTGGTAAAGGGAACTCTCGATCGAGCCGGAGAGTTCGCGCTCGACTGTCTGATAAACCGTCTCTTCGAGACCGGCTTTCCAGCTCAAGGAGTCGCATGCTTCCAGCACCAGAGTGCGGTCTTCATTGATCTCGTACTCGACACTCTCCAGTGTGCTGTCGGTGAAAGTGAACTTAAAAGATCGCCCTGCCGTCACCTGGTTGAGGTTGTGCACCGGGCGTGCCGCCTCGAGCATTGCAAGCATCTGTACGCGCTCGATTCCGTTGCGCAGGGAAACTGTTTCGAAAGTATCTCCCTTTTTGACCTTATCCTCGGTGCATAATTTCTCCGGGGTTGTTATTTCTTCAGACAGGGATGCAATGTCGGTTTCTTCATCGGGGTTCCCGTAGGCAGCCGGAAAGGAGTGAGAGAGGTGGGGTAATTTATTCTCCAAAAAGGAGAAGCCTGCAGACCATATTACTATCCAGGCCATAAAGACGATGAAGCTGACGGATATTACCGCCAGGGTCAGCCGCGGCGGGCATTTTTTTTCTTTGTTCCTGGCTAACTTGAGACGCCGGTGATGCGGATAGAAATCCTTCAGATCTTTATTCATTTGAGCTGGTGGATAAAATGGAAAAAAATAAACCAGGCATTAAGAGCGAAGATGTCAAAAGACAAAATTGATTCTCGGAAAAATAATTTTTTTGACAAGTAAAATCAAGCCTTTAGAAAAAAATATTTAATTCATGCTATTTGTCTCAAGTAGGTTTTACGCACCTTTTCAAAGAATTCGAGGGCCAGCGGTGTCCGGTAATCCGGATAAGTCCAATCGAGCGGCTGGAGTTTTCCCTGGTGATAACGCAGTGTAACCTCGGCAAATACCCGTCTGCCAAGGGCAATCCGGTGTGAATAATTTTTTGTCGAGGCGAGCACCAGTTTTGCATCCGCCCAGTAGCCGGGATCAATATTTACCCGGCGGCCCCCGCCAGGATTGCGCTGTGTTCTTTCACAGGCCGCCGTGCGCCTTTTGAGCCAGACCAGATACTCAGGGGGCCGGAGGAGAGCGAAGCTGAAAAACTGTTTCCGCAGGCCCGTTCCCATTTCTTCCCTGTAGTAGTCCGAATAATCAAAATCATATACAGGGCTTTCCAGGTCCACTGCTCCCAGGACTTCGCTCAGCTTTTCCACAGCCTGAGTGATAAGCCCCGGTTCCCCAGCCATCACGGCAGCCACAGGCTTTGAGAGCCTGGAAATATGTAATCTTTTTCCAGCCACTTTTTCCCGGACCAGCCGGCAGCGGAAGAATGTCCGCTCCTGCCGCCCGGTCAAATTCGAGAATATTCACTGCGCCTGATTCATTCAGGCAGCCGAAATCTACGGTTCTCTCTACTCCGGAAAGGCTGTCAGTCAATCTGACGGCGGATAAAAGTCGGTATCTCGAGCTCATCCATGGTTAAGGGATAGGGCTTTGTGCCAGTGGGAATAGTACTGACCTGAGACTTTTCTCCTTTATGGGCTTTCGCTCCGAATGAGTATGAGCTTACCGTACCGGAGCCGATGAAATCATCGTTCATGGCTTTCTCGAACTCGAGCACATTAGAATTTGATTTTTCGAAGATATTTTTCTTGACCTGCTCCTGTTCTTTTGCCTCACCGAAGCCTGTAGCGATAACAGTGACCCGTACCTGGCCTTTCATGGATTCATCGATTGCCGCGCCGAATATGATATTAGCTTCTTCGCCGGCGGCTTCGTAGATTACATTGTTTGCATCATTCACCTCGTGCAGCGTAAGGTCCGTGCCGCCGGTGATGTTGACCAGCACGCCGCGGGCACCCTGTATCCGGACATCTTCAAGCAGGGGGGAGCTTATCGCTTCCTGTGCCGCTTCAGAGGCGCGGTACTCTCCGGAGGCGAACCCTGTCCCCATCAGCGCATCGCCCATACTGGCCATGATGGTTTTAACATCGGCAAAATCCAGGTTCACCAGCGCCGGGGTGGTTATCAGCTCGGAGATGCCCTGGCAGGCATACAACAGGATGTTGTCTGCTATTTTGAGAGCTTCCTCGAAGGTGGTACTTTTTGACACCAGGCCGAGCAGACGCTGGTTAGGCACCACGATAATCGTGTCCACGAATTTACGCAGATCGATTATTCCGGTTTCACCCTGTTTGATTCGCTTGCGGCCTTCGAAGATGAAAGGCTTGGTGACTACGGCAATGGTCAGCGCACCGAGATCACGGGCTATTTCAGCGACTATAGGAGCAGCCCCGGTGCCGGTTCCGCCCCCCATGCCGGCGGTGATAAAGACCATGTCAGAGCCCTCGAGCAGCTGGTGGACTTCATCGCGGTCTTCCTCGATCGCCTGTCTGCCGATCTCAGGCCTGGCTCCAGCACCCAGGCCCTTGGTAAGCTGTTTGCCGATTTGCACTTTGTACTCCGCATGGTTGATAGAGAGCGCCTGGACATCGGTATTGCAGGCAATAAAATCGACTCCTTTCATCTGGGACTCTATCATGTGGTTGATAGCATTGCCGCCGGCCCCGCCCACGCCGATAACAGTGATGCGGGCCATCTGCTCCTGGGTATCGGATAGTTCAAAAGTCGTCATTGCCATTCTCCTAACGTTGGATGTTTGAGAGCTGTTTTATTGATCAGACTATTTTTATTTACCAGAGATCGGTAAGCCATTGTTTCATGCGTTCAAGGATCTTATTGAAAATCGAGCTTTCATCCCCATGAAATCTCGCTTTTTCTTGCGTCTGCTGGCTGCCGTACATTACCAGGCCCACCCCGGTAGCGAATTTAGGGTCGTCCACCATGTTTACCAGCCCGATTATCCCACTGGGTTTGCCCACCCGCACAGGCAGCTTGGTAAGGTCCTCGGTGAGTTCCACAATGCCTTTCAGGCCGCTCGTGCCTCCGGCCAGTACAATCCCGGCAGCCATCAGGTCGCTGTAATCCTCGATCTCCCGGAAAACCAGCCCCAGAATTTCTTCCATCCGCGGCTGAATGATCGAGGCCAGGAGCTGGCGGGACACCTGGCGTTCGGCATGATTGGATGCACTGGGCACTGAAATCATCTCCTGCGGATCGACCATGGACGCCAGAGCGCAGCCGTATTTTTCCTTTATTTCTTTGGCCCTGTGGGCCGGTGTGCGCAGGCCGATAGCGATGTCATTTGTCAGGTTGTCTCCGGCAAGTCCGATCACGCTTGTATGGCGGATGCTTCCCCGCGAGAAAAAGGCGATGTCGCTTGTGCCGCCCCCGATATCAATGATCGCTACCCCCAGGTCTTTTTCATCCTCGCTGAGAACAGCGTAGCTTGCGGCCAGAGGCTCAAGAACCAGGTCGTAGACCTCGAATCCGGCCTTATGGATGCTTTTGACAATATTTTGCGCAGTGGTGACAGCACCGGTGACAATATGAACTTCAGCTTCCAGCCTGATCCCGCTCATGCCCACCGGATCCCGGATACCCCGCTGATCGTCCACAATAAATTCTTGCGGGATAACATGTATCACCTCGCGCTCTATCGGAATGTGCGCGGCCTGGGCTGCCTCGATCACCCGTCGGACATCATCCTTGGTGATATCCGTGTGCTCGCGTGATACGGCAATGATTCCTTTTGAGTTAATCGAGCGGATATGGTCCCCGGCTATGCCTGCATATACACCCCTGACCTCGACACCAGCCATCAGCTCGGCTTCCTCAACTGCCTTGGTGATCGACTGCACCGTCTTCTCGATGTTTACGACCACACCGCGCCGCAAGCCATCGCTCTTGGAGGTACCTACGCCGACAATCTTAAGATTATCCTCCTCAGTACGTTCGGCTATTATGGTGCATATTTTGGTGGTTCCAATGTCAAGGCCGACAATTACATCTTCTTTTGCCATCGGTCCTCCTTGCGACGGCCGGTGCTGGGATTTCCTCTACTCGCGGCGAAACTTCCGGCCGATAGTCGCCCGCGGATCACCTGGAACTTCCCTGTATGACGTAAATGTCGACAGTTCCTTTTATCGATTCAAATTGACTGGACTTGACTGCCATCTCCTGCCAGAAAAGTTTTTCAGCTATCGTTTTTATTCTTCACGATGATTTGTCCCTCAAAACTTAAATCTACCAGCACAGGTTTCTCCCCCAGCCTGGCAAACTGGCCGAGCATCCATTGCAAATAGCGGACATTCTCCTCTTTGACCCACTTGCCCAGCACCACCTTTATCCCGTCATCCAGAGTCACCAGAGTTATCTTACCCTGTTCGTTGAGCGTAAACTCGCTCACCTGTGGCAGCAACTCGGGAGCCAGGCGGCGGAAAACGAGCGCCGCTTCCAGAAGCCTGAGGCTCTCCTTGTTCAGACTTGCCCGGCTGCTGTTTTCCTCCTGGCCGTTAAAAGCGACTGTCCTGGGGGTCAGGATAGGCAGCTCAAGCGGGTAGTTTTTGTTGGCGAGCTGGAGAATGAAACCCTCGGAATCCACAGGCAAAAGCTCGCCGAGATTGACCAGAGCCACTGGAACTCGTTCTTCCACCTGCACTTTCAGGCAGTCAGGATAACGTCTCAGGAAGCGCACCTCTTTTACCAGAGGCTCGCTTAAGATTATTTTTTCCTGCTGGCTTAAGTTCGAAAAGATGCTGCGGCCCAGAAGCAGGCTTCGGCAAAGCGAGTCAAGATAAGTTTCCTGGATTAAATTTGTGGGGTTTACATTTACCTTTTTAATGATAAAGAACCCGTCGAAATCAAGCTTATACGCTGCAAAACAGGAACATGCCGTAACCAGCAAGAGGAAAATCAATTTGCCGGGCCTCCCTTTCCGGCGGTAGTTTTTGGAGGGTAAGGACGAGTAGCGTAAGTTTTTGGCCCTTTTTTTCCGAGCTTTCATCTCTTCCTCTATCAGATTAGGTTTTAAACTCAAGGGTTAAAGGTCCGGTAATCGCCTGTTCTCAGGAGCCAGCTCTCCCAGCTCAAGGCTTGTAAAACCCACCAGTCTCACCTCGAGCTCTAAAGTCATTCCGAAGCGTTCTCTTACGACGCGCCGGACTTGTTTGATCAACTCAAGAATATCCAGGGCGCTTGCTTCCTCTTTGTTTTCAATAAAATTGGCATGCACCGGGCTTACCCTTGCACCGCCCAGGCGCAAGCCTTTAAGGCCTGCTTCATCAATAAGCCTGGCCGCAAACCGGCCCGGTGGATTTTTAAAAGTCGAGCCGAATGTTTTCTCCTGCCAGGGATGTTTCAATTTACGCTGCCCGGAGAGGAACTTCGCCCGCTCAGCCTGTGACTCGGGATTGCCCCCGGGCGCCCGGATGAAAGTGAGCGAGGTGATCACTCCAGGCATGGGGGCCAGGCTCATGCGGTAATTTTTCCTGAGCTGCTCTTTTCTGAAAAGCCAGCTTTTCCCCATGGTATCGACCATCCGGAGCGTGTGCACGAGATCCCCGATTTCTTTGATATTCGTGCCTGCATTCATGGCCGCAGCCCCTCCCACTGAGCCGGGAACGCCGCTCAATTCCTCGAAACCCGCAAAAGAAGCCTTGACGGCTTTCCGGACCAGGCGGGCTAAAAGGACCGCCGCCCCGCAGGTTATTTTATCTCCCTCCAGGCGCAGACGGTTGAAAGAGCGCCCCAACCGGATAATCGCGCCGGGGAAATCACGGTCGCTGATCAGGATATTCGTTCCGCTCCCCAGAACAAACCAGGGCCCGCTGATCAGCGGCATGAGCTTTTTCAGCGCGCTTGATGACTGAACAATCACCAGCACTCTTGCCCTGCCGCCCGTACCGATTGAGGTCAGCCGGGAAAGGGAAAAGTTCTCCTGGAACTCGAGTCCCGGTATGACGGAGAGCTCTTGGACAAGATTGCCGGCCGGCTGATTCAACTTTCTTTTCCCCCGAAGCGCTCGAGTATTTTCTCGCCCACCTTGTAAATATCTCCGGCTCCCAGGGTCAGCAGAATATCGCCGGGCTGGGAAAGTTCAAACAGCGGCTCGGCCAGAGTTTCCTTGTCCGGATGGTAGATCACCCGCCGGTGACCGTGCTTGCGGGCCGCCTCAGCCACCAGCTCTCCGCTCACCCCGGGAACAGGCTGTTCCCTGGAGCCGTAAATGTCAGTGACCACAAGAATATCGGATTGCATGAAAGAACTGCCGAACTGGCTCGACAGGGTGCGGGTACGCGAATAAAGATGGGGTTGAAAAACAGCCACTATCCGCCTCTGCCAGCCTTTCTTGATTCCCTCGAGAGTGGCTTTGATTTCAGTCGGGTGGTGGGCGTAGTCATCGACTATCATCCGGCCTTGGGCCTCACCTTTGATTTCCATGCGGCGGTGGACTCCCTTAAAGGCGGCCAGGGATTCGGCTATTTTCTCAAAGGGAATTCCAAGCTCTGTGCCGACCGCTATTGCAGCCAGAGCGTTTTTTATGTTATGCTCGCCCGGGACTTGGAGGCGTAACTGGCCGAGAGGCTTGCCGTAAAGAGAGATTTGCGAACCGGTAGAGCCCTCGCGGTGTGATATCTCGGTCATTTGAAGGTCGGCCTGGGCGCTTTCTCCATAGGTGAAAAACCGCCTCTCGATGCGTGGAAAAATCGAAACGAGCGGGCTGTCGTCCATGCAGGCCACCACTGTGCCGTAAAATGGAACCTTGTTGGCGAATTCGATAAAAGCTTCCTTGATTTCATCCAGCCCCTTGTAATAATCGAGGTGGTCGGCATCTATGTTGGTGATTACAGCGATAGAAGGGGCCAGGCGCAGGAACGAGCGGTCGAATTCATCCGCCTCGGCGACAAAGAGCTCGCTCTCGCCCTTTTTAGCGTGTCCTCCCAGAGCGCGCAGCCGGCCGCCGACAACCACCGTGGGGTCAAGCCCAGCGCCTTCCAGAACGATTCCGATCATCGAGGTCGTGGTGGTTTTACCGTGTGTACCGGCAACCGCGATCCCATATTTCATGCGCATCAGCTCGGCAAGCATTTCCGCCCGGCGGATAACGGGGATGTGACCTGCCCGTGCGGCCTGGACCTCGACATTTTCCTCCCGGACAGCGGAGGATATCACCACCACATCAGCCTGGGCCAGGTTCTCAGCCCTGTGCCCAATCATAATTTTGGCCCCCAGCCGGGCCAGCCGGTCGGTAGTGGGGGTCGAGATAAGGTCCGATCCTGCGACCTGATAACCCTCATCCAGCAGTATCTCCGCTATGCCGCACATCCCGCTTCCGCCGATGCCGACCATGTGTATTTTTTTGACTTTGCGGAACATATTGTATTTAGCCATTTTCCACCCTTTGCCCCTGGCGGCTGATATTATTCAGGATCCCCACCGACCAGAAAGTAGTCACTAGGTTTGTGCCCCCGTAGCTGAAAAAAGGCAGCGGCATGCCGGTTGTGGGTGTGAGTCCGCTGACAACAGCCATATGCAGGAGCGCGGATATGAAAATCATCAGAGTCAGCCCTGAGGCCAGGATGAACCCGAAGTAATCCGGGGCGGATTTCGCAATCCCCACCCCGAGCATTGTTAGATAGAAAAAGGCCAGGACAACCACAGTGGTTCCCAGAAAGCCCAGTTCTTCGCCGAGGATGGAGAAGATAAAATCGGTGTGGGCTGCGGGCAGGAAAAAGTATTTCTGCTTGCTTTTACCCAGTCCCACTCCGGATAGTCCCCCGGAACCCAGGGCCAGTTTGCTCTGGTAAGCCTGGTAACCGACGCCGGATTTGTCCCCCTCGCCCTCGAGGTAGCTGGTAATTCTTTCATTGCGGTAATTCACCTTGACTACATATTTATAAGTCGCATAAGGCAAGAGTAAGAGGGCCAGAACGATCAGATGTGCAAGCTTGATTCCGCCCAGGTAGCCGGTGAGAGAGACCAGCAGCATAATTACAAAGGCCGTGCTTAAGTCAGGCTCTTTGAGCACCATTAAGAAAAAGATCCCGGCAAAAAAGATAAATGGCAGGAAGCCGCGCGAGAATTTGTGGATAATCTCTCTTTTGCGCACCAGATATCCTGCGGCCCAGCAGATAAGGAAGAACTTGGCCAGCTCTGACGGTTGAAAAGAAAGTATTCCGATATGCACCCAGCGCCTGGCGCCGCTGATAACAGGCGCGATTGATTTCGTGCCCGGAAGCAGGCAGATAACCAGCAGAACCGCAGTCGCCATGAGTGCCACGAAACTGATCCTGCGCATGAAGTGGTAATCCAGGCGCGAGGCGATCCACATCACCACCAGGCCCAACAGCACCCGTATGGCGTGTTTCTGCAGATAGGCATAGCTTGAGAGCTGTTCCACCTGGGCACTGATACTGGTGGCGCTCAATATCATCACCAGGCCGGCAAGCGAGAGAAGCAGGGACACCAGTACCAGCCGGTTGCCGTAAGCGACGGCCTCTTTTTGCTTACGCGTCATTGGCTCTCATTCTCTCCACAATTTCTTTGAAAATGTTCCCGCGCTCCTCAAAATCGGTGAATTGATCGAAACTCGAGCACCCCGGTGAGAGGAGAACCACGTCTCCTGGCAGGGCTGCTTTCCGAGCCTCCTCCACTGCCTGCTTCAGATCCGGAACTTGCATGACTTTGCCTGCTGTGCCGAGCTCCCGGGAGATTGTCTCACTGGCCTCCCCCAGGGCAATGAGCTTGCGTACGGAACGGCTGCGCAGTTCCGCAAGCAGCGGCTTGAACGGCAGTCCTTTGTGACGGCCTCCCATAATCAGCACCACCGGCCCGGTCAGGCTTTGCAGAGCCTTGACCACGGAGCTTACGGTTGTAGCCTTGGAATCGTTGATATAGGTCACTCCGTCCACCTCTGCTACAGTCTCCAGGCGGTGCGGCAGGCCGGCGAACGAGCCGGCGATTTTTCCCACGGCGTCCGGTCCGGCGCCGAGCGCTGCTGCAGCAGAGGCGGCGGCCAGCAAATTTTCAAGGTTGTGACTCCCGGGCAGCCGCACTTTTTCAATCTCGATGACTCTCTGCTCCTCTTCTCCCCGCCGGCGCATGAAAAGTACGCCAGCCCTTACAAAAGTAAGGTGATCCGCACTTTCGCTGAATCCGAACCAGGCGACACGGATATTTTTGCGCAAACCCGGGGCACAGGAGGCTGTCTCCGGATCATCGGCATTGAGGATTGCCAGATCCCGGGTCCCCATATTTTCAAAAATCCGCTGCTTGGCCCGATAGTATTCCGCGACATTACTGTATCTTTCCAGATGATCGGGCGTCAGGTTCAACATAATCGCCAGCCTGGGTCGGAAGGTTCGGATTGTATGAAGCTGGAAGCTGGATATCTCAGCCACCAGAAGCCGCTCATCCGTAAGCTCGCTCACTGCCCGGCATAAAGCCTTGCCGATATTGCCTGCAGTCTGGGTCCGGATACCCGCCTGGTTGAGGATTTCCCCCAACAGCGTAACAGTGGTCGATTTACCGTTTGTACCGGTTATGCCCACCAAAGGCACCGGGCAGAGCCAGTAGGCCAGCTCGATCTCACTGAACAGGGGAATATCTCTGATCCCGGCTCCGGTCAGGAGATCGATTTTTTCACTGATCCCCGGGCTGATCACTATGAAATCACTTTTTGCCAAACGCCCGGGATCGTGCTTACCCAAAGAGATCTCGACGCCGCGCCCGGCAAGGGGACGGCAGCTTTCTTCCAGGGCCTCATTCCGGCGCAGGTCGGAAAGGTAGACTCTGTAGCCCTGATGCGCGAGGAGCTCTGCTGCAGCGAGCCCGCTGCGGCCGGCGCCCAGAACTGAAACCATTGCCGGCGGACCCCACAGAGGCTTGCCTGTTCCGGGACCGAGTTCGAGGCGAAACCTTTTCATGCGCCGGCTTTCTCCAGTTCTTCCACAATAAGTTCCAGGTGGATTCCGCGGCTGCCCTTGACCAGCAGAAGCTCTTCCCCGGAGAGTTTCTCTTTGAGTATCTTCCAGGCAGAGGCTGCATCCTGGCATGGGAAAACCCCCTGTTCATTCCCACCGGCAGAGATATAAGCCTCTTTCATCTTTTGCGCAAAGCGGCCGACCAGGACAACCAGTGCCAGCCGCCGCTCGGCGAGGAAGCGGGCCAGGTCCGTATGCAGCTTTTCCGCTTCTGGTCCAAGCTCGAGCATCTCGCCGATCACTGCTGCGCGCGGCCCTTTGTGTTCGATTGTTTCCAGAGTAGTGAGCGCTTCCCGCATCGAGAGCGGATTCGCGTTATAGGCGTCGTTTAGAACCAGGAGCCGGCCGATAGTCCTTAGCTCCATCCTCATCTTGAGCGGTCTCGAGGCCTCAAGCCCGGCAATGATATCCCTCTCAGCAAGACCCAAAGCTTTCCCTACAGCGATCGCAGCCAGGGAGTTAAGGACATTGTGTCGCCCGGGAATTCCCAGGTGCAGGCGGGTTTTCCCGCCGATCGAGAAAGAAGCACGCGCTTTATTGTCCAGGACGATTTGGGTGGCGACTAAATCGTTATCAGCGCCCAGGCCAAAACTCAAGGTTCGCCGCGGGAAGGCTTTTTGCGCCTTTGCGCGCAGAAGCGGGTTATCTCCGTGATATATGCAGCAACCGGCCTCCAGAGTCTCCTCGAAGAGTTCGAGTTTGGCGTTGCACACTCCCTCCAGACTGCCGAAACCCTCGAGATGAGCCGGCGCCACATTGGTGATTACCGAGATTTCAGGTTTCACCAGCCGGGCCAGAGTGCGGACCTCACCCGGGTGGTTGGCACCTATTTCGGCGACCAGAATCTCGGTCTTATCGCTCATGCCGAGAACAGTGAGAGGGACACCGATATGGTTGTTGAAATTGCCGGTTGTGGCATGGACCCTGAACTTTCGCCCAAGAATCGAGGCGACCATTTCTTTGGTGGTGCTTTTGCCGTTGGACCCGGTAAGCGCCACAGCTCGGCAGCCTCTGTTGAGATTTCTCTTGCAGGCGGCCAGGCTTTGCAGGGCTTTCAAAGTGTCCGGTACCCGGAAACACTGGAGAGAATCGGGCAGGGGAGAGCCGGCGGACGCGGGGCCGATAATTGCGCCGAGGGCTCCGGCCTTTTGGGCTGCATGAAGGAACGCATTGCCGTCGAAACGTTCCCCGGTCAGGGCCACAAAAAGGGCGCCGCGGCAGTCTCCGCGGGTATCGGTACAGACCCCCCGAAAGGAAAGGCTCTGTTGTGGGCCCAGCAGCTCAACTTTTTCGAGTGCAGCAAGAATGTTTTTGGTGGAAAGGTCCATGTCTACCAGTCGAGAAACCGGCTATTGTAAAGCAGAATGTCGCCGTCCTCATTAAACACTAAAATTTTTATTTTATTATAATTTACCGGATTATCCGGGAGTTTGATTAAAGCTTCAACTAGTTTGAACTTACGGATAGCGTAGGTGTCGCCCAGGCGGTAGTTCAATGGTTTGCCAGCATCCAGCTCGGATTTCGGGAAGGTGCCGAACTTGCTGAGATCGCCGCTTTGGTGCTCGACAATTATCAGCAGATACCCCGAAAGCAGCTTGTCCTGCTGGGTGTTGTTGATCAGGTGGAAATTAAGCAGCAGGCCGTTTTCCACAGGATGAACTTCAAGCTCCTGGATCAGAATATCCTCCGAATTTTTGGCAGAAAAATCCTGCAAGCTGTCCTGGCTTGCTCCTGCAAGCAGTATCGTCCCTTTTTGCGACTCGAGTTTGTCTTTGAGCTCTGCGAGCCGGGTTTCACGCTCCTGAAGGTTTTGCTGGAGCAGTTCGATCGAATTTTTCAGTTGATAATGCTGCGTCTTGAGGCTCTTGTAATTGATAATCGAGAAGACAGCAGCGCTGATGAGCGTAAGGCACAATACGCAGGCGAGCACGATTTCCTTGATTGAAAACTCGACTGTAACAGGCTCCCGGTTCTCTGAAACGAGGACGATTGTAAATGTGTTCCTTTTCACTGTTCCTCCCCGTTGATTTGTTGGAGGAAAAATACATTTTCTCCGGACAGCACAGTCCTGGCAGCCATGGAGATGGAATTATTGCGATAGCCGGTGGGTAATCCGGTTAAGCTGGTGAGAGCGCCTGAGGCGAGCAAAGTTCCAGGCTTGGGACTTTGCTCCAGCACTCGAATTCCGCCTGTGACCCGCACATTAAGCCCCAGGCTCTTGATCCTGGCGACTGCTTTACGGATAGAAAGACCGGTGACTTCAGGCATCACCACACTGGATCCGTCCCGGGCTTTTTTGAATGTTGACGCTTGGGTTTGAGGCGGCTGCTCTTTTAGAACTGGACTTTTGATCACTGCCGAGGCGGTCTTTATTTGAGGCTCCGGCAGTCTGAGCCTGCTGCGGTCGATAACCTCGCAGTCTGAAAGGAGAGTGTTGCGGATAATTTCACTGAAAACCGGGGCTGCGCACGTTCCACCCCAGCGATAGCTGAAATTGGGCTCGTTAATGGTGATAAACATGGCGATCTGTGGGTCATCCGCTGGGAAGAACCCGCCGAAAGAGCTGATATAGCCGTTCCCGTCATAGCCTGAACCCGGGGTGGCTTTCATGCTTGTACCTGTTTTACCGGCGACTTTAAAGCCTGGGACAGCCGCTGCTTTCCCGGTACCGGACTCGACAACCTGGATCAGGGCCTGTCGTGTAAGTTTCCGGGTTGTCTCCTCTGTTAAAACCCTTCTTAAGGCACGGGGTTTGAAGCTGTAGTGAGAGTTGCCCTGTTCATCGAAAATTTCAGCCACCAGCTCTGGCTCATAGAGGATGCCGCCATTGGCTATGGCCGCATAGGCCATGGCCATCTGGAGGGGAGTGACCATGATGCTGTAACCGATAGCCAGGCTGGTCTTTGTCGTGGGGTCCCATTCGGCAGGTAAAGCCAGTTGGCCTTTGTCCTCACCGCTGAAACAGCCGCCGGTATAGGAACCGAACCCGAAAGCCCGAAGCTTGCGGTAGAGTTCCTGGTCGCTGATCCTGCGGATAAGCTTGGCCATCCCGATATTGCTGGATTTGGAGATTACCTCGCTGAAGCTCAATTTACCGTAGCCATGCACGTCCCTGATAGTTCTTTTGTTGAAGGTGCAGACCCCGTTTTCGCAATAAACCGAATCGTCAAAATCCACGCAACCGCTAGCCAGAAGAGCACTGGCAATGAAAGTCTTGAAAGTCGAACCGGGCTCGTACGGCAGGTTGGCGGCCAGGTTGAGAAAATCGGTTTCTTTGAAACTCTTGCTTGAATTGAGATTTACACTCGGATAATTGGCCAGGGCGAGGATCTCTCCATTATGCGGATTTATGGCGACAACGCAGCCGTTTTTAGCCCCGTTCTCGTTCACGGAGCGCTGCAGGACATCCTCTACTATTTCCTGGAACTCTGCATCGATTGTCAAACGGAGGTGGTATCCATTGGTTTGGTTGCGCAGGGGGTAATCGAGCACATTGTAAGGCTTCCCTTTAGCATCGCGCTGAACGATGAGCCAGCCAGGCTTTCCACGCAACTGGCTGTCGTACATGAATTCGACACCTGTCAGCCCCTCTTCGTCGATCCCTACATATCCGATAACCTGGGCAGCCAGGCTGTGCCGCGGGTAGTAGCGTTTGGAAGAGGGAATGAACCCGATACCTTCAAGACTCTTCTGCTGAAATTCCTCCAGAGTCAGTGGATTCACTTTTTGCTGGATCATTACAAAAGGCCTGGAAGAGGAGATACGCTTAAGAAGGGTGTTTTCCGGCAATTGGAGCTGACTGGAGAGTAGTCTGGCGACTCTTTTTTTGTCTTTGATTCTGTCGGGGACAGCATAGACATCGAGCCCATCCGCCGAGAGGGCCAGGGGTTCGCCGTTGCGGTCAAAGATATTGCCGCGTTTCGGGGGCAGGTCGATCCTCTGTTTATGCTGCTTTTCTGCCTCGGACAGATAGTTTTCGTGTTGGATAACCTGAATTCTGAACAGATGCCCGATAATCAAGACGACAAAAAGAGATGCGCTCCAAAGGATCAGGGACAGCCGTTTTACTGAGAGCTGGGGGAGCAAGGGAACCTCTTTAATGAGAAATTACAAGGCTTAAAGCTTTGAAGCGTGCGTTAATTCTTGATCAGTCAAAGCTTCCATTTTGATCCAGCGTATGCGGTCCGGGCTGGGAAACTCCAATCCCAAGTGCTTCTGAGCGTAGGAGCTTATTCTAGCCCTCGACAAAAAAGCCTGTTTCTCGCCAAGCAGGACAGATTGCTCAGTGACCAGATTCTTGCGCGTAAGCTTGAGCTGCTGGACTTCCAGCAGCAGATATTGTGCGACAGTATGTTTATAGACCAGAAGGAAAGAAATGCTCAACAGGAAAAAGACTGCCAATACGATGGCCGAAAACGTATTGCGGCGATTTTTCTGTTTTTTCTCACTTGATATTTTTTTATACGCATTTATATAAGGATTCATATACCGGGTTCCGGGCTTTAAATGATTCAGCTCTGGATCGAGGTTAATTTTTCTACCGCGCGTAAACGGGCCGAGCGGCAGCGTGGGTTGGAAGAGATTTCACCAGTCGAGGGACGGACAGGCTTGCGATTTGGAAGCCGCGCCTGAGGAACTTTTCCGCAGGAACAAACCGGCAGACCCGGCGGGCAGATGCACGGATTAACCAGTTTGAAGAAAAAATGTTTTACCATCCGATCCTCAAGACTGTGGTAAGAAATAACGGTCAGCCTGCCTTCCGGGGCAAGCATTTGAAAGAGTATTTCAAGTCCTTGCCTGAGGGAGTCGAGCTCATCATTGACTAGAATGCGCAAAGCTTGAAAAGTGAGCACCAGAGTTTTGCGCTCACTCTGACGGGGTACCGCACGGCGCACGATCCTGGCCAGCTGCCCTGTAGTCTTTATGGGCCCTCTCTCTCTCTGGCTGGCTAACTCACGGGCCAGCTTTCGGCTGTAAGGGGATTCGCCGAAATCGTGGAGAACCCGTGAAAGCTCGTTTTTATCGAGTCGCGCCAGCAAGTCGGCCGCATTCAGAGCGAGGCCGCGGTCCATCCTCATGTCCAGAGGACCGTCATGGTCGCAAGAAAAGCCCCTCTGCGGAGTATCGAGCTGATAGGAACTGACTCCCAGATCGAGAAGGATGCCGTTGAAACTCAGTTCCGGGAAAATTTCCCGCGCCCGGCGAAAGTTCGCCTGCCTTAAAATCACTCTATCGCCAAAAGGTTTCAGAGAGAGGGAAGCCTCTCTGATAGCTTCAGCATCCTGATCCAGTGCGAAAAGACGGCCATCCGGAGCACTGGCCTCTAAAATTGCGCGCGCATGCCCGCCGCCGCCGACTGTCCCATCGAGATACAATCCCCCGGCACGCGGGTTGAGCAAATTGATAACTTCATTCACTAGAACCGGAATATGGAAGGAGAAATCTCCATTTCTCTGCATCCGGATTCACTTTCAATTAAATGTTCCTGGCGGCGTTTTAAGAAAACCAATCAGCTCCGGATGGCCAACTCTTTTATTTAAAAGGAGTTAATTTGCAACAGTTCGCAAGCTTGTGCTTCACTTTTTGTATGTCTCAGTCGAATATCTCGGCTATATCCTCAAAAGTAAGTGCCTGTTCTTCCTGGAAACGGTGCGTGTACTGCTCCTGGATTTCCGGATTCCAGATTTCGATCCTCTCATTCGCCCCTTGGAAAACCACCTCTTTTTTAAGGTTTGCCAGATCCAGCAACTCTTTAGAGATTAACATTCTGTTCTGTCTATCTAATTGGACATCCGTGGCGTATTTGGTCCACTCCCGCATAAAGAAACGCACGTTTTTTTTACTGCCGGGCAGGTTCTGTATTTTTTCCAGAGTTTTCTCGTATTGCTCGGGAGTATAAAGATAAAGACAGCCATCCAGGCCGCGATTGAGCACATAGTTCTGCACGCCTTTCTCGCGGAAACGGGTCGGAAGACTGACTCTGCCTTTAGAGTCGAGAGTATTTTTGACTCTTCCCCAGTGCTTCATGAAGATTTAGGCCGGATGGAAAAAATTAGAGTAAAAGTGAGCTAGGAATTATTTGACACATTTCCCCACTTTTTACCACACATTAATATTATAAACAGAAAAAACAACTTGTCAAGAGAAAAAGAGAAAAAATTAAATTAAATTCTTAAATATTTTAGCTAAAGTTTGCTAAATAAAGAGATTGGTCATTAAACTTAAGGTGGGTTATTAAGTAATGAATGGAAGCCCGGCAAAGAAATAAACTCGGGATCTGTTTATTTTACAAATGGTTAGGATGGTTCAGGCTGGAACTTTCTCATTTAGCTGGGACAGGAATGGTGCGTTCGACATTCAGCAACTAATTTTGAGAGCAATAGAGCGCGGGACCCGCTGAAATAAAATTGAAACCTGGAGCGGGCGGTCTGGAATCAGGGGAAAACGAATCTTCGGTTGATTTTTTAAATGGATTGTATGATCCATCTTTTGGAGGCTCAAGCTTCTGAATTTGGGAGGTCGGGGCAGGGAAGATCCTGAACGGCTGAGGTGACCGGGCGTTTCTCGGAGGAACGAAGACGTTGGATAAGTTTTGATTCATAAGATGAGGAAGCTTTGATACCTTTGAGCTCTACCTCATCCCACAACCGAAGCAGTTGATCCAGTTCTTTCAGCCTCTCGTATTCATTCTTCCACTTGTCGGATTTCATAATTTTCCTTTTGACTTCCTCAGCCTCAGCCTCTGTCAGCTCGTTGTCGAGAAAAGCGGTCAGCTGATACAACTCATCGGCGGGTTTGTCCATTATTTCATTCCGACTTGACGTGGTTGGCAAATTTTTGTTTCAACTGGTTACGAGCTCGATAGATCCAAATCTTGACCTCGTTCAATGAGGCCCCCATGATTTCGGCAATCTCCTTGTAGGTGTAGCCGTGAAATTGACGAAAAATCAAAACAGTTCGATAACGGGGCGACATGGTATGCAGAACTCTTTTTATTTTGTTGCCCAACTCTTTAATATAATATTCCTGCTCAGGATCAGGGCTTTTTTCATCGCCGAGTAGATTGTGAATATCCAGCTTATCCATGCCGCATTCATGGATCGCGTCAAGTTCTAATATGTTAAAATTTTTCCGTTTGCGAAATTCATCCAAGCAAAGATTCATCAATATCTTGGAAAGCAGGGTGATGAACTTGGCTGTTACCTGATACTTATACCTGTACTTGTAAAGCCGGATAAATCCCTCTTGAGATATATCCTCGGCCAGTTCAAAATCCCGGACAAACCGGTAACAAAATCTGACCGAATAATCTTTATAGCGATTGACTATTTCATTAAAGGCCTCATCCCTGCCCTTCTTTAACTCCAGCATCAATTCTTCATCGGGAATTTCAGAATACGATTTTAACTTTGCCATAAAGTCCTGGACCATTTCTGAATTGTTAACGAATAAAGAAAATAAATTGTTACTAAATAGTTATACAAAAACTGTACTAAAAAGTTCACATTAATTTAATAAAACTGACCCAAAAAGTCAAGTTTTCTGATTAGCATTGGATTACTAATCCCCCCAAAATTTCACCAATTGTAACTTCTTGATATTATTTATAATATGACTTAATTTTAAAGTTTTGTAGGAGACATTTAAGACCTGGTATCTTTGCTTTATAACTTGACATTTAGCAGTTATTATCCTCAAGGGGGAACAGTTGGCCGAAAGTCTCGATGTTTTGGCTGTTGCTGCACATCCGGACGATGTGGAGCTCACATGCGGAGGCACTTTAATCAAAATGGCGGATGCTGGCTACCGGGTCGGGGTTTTAGACCTGACAGGTGGAGAGACGAGCACGCGTGGCAATACCGCATTAAGGTTGAAAGAGGCTGAAAAGGCGGCCGGGATAATGGGCCTGGTTGTCAGGGAGAACATGGGGTTACCGGATGCACATTTAGAGGATAACCAGGAGACCAGAATCAAAATCGCCAGAGTCATCCGTCGCCTCGGACCGCGGGTGTTGATCCTGCAAAACGAGCAGAGCCGCCACCCGGACCACGCGATAGCCTCGACCATGACCCATGCGGCGGCTTTTCTGGCCGGCTTGAAGAAAATAGAAGGCAAGGGCCGGCTGCTCAGGCCGGCAAAGATCATTTATTGT
>Ga0307379_10003024_pt1 | contig 24521 bp, 13 predicted proteins | sample UN2MG_FD_202237 | JGI IMG/M metagenome (GOLD analysis project Ga0307379, IMG submission 202237) | Soil microbial communities from Risofladan, Vaasa, Finland - UN-2 | ecosystem: Environmental > Terrestrial > Soil > Coastal area > Acid sulfate soil | place: Finland: Risofladan, Vaasa | collected...
AAGAAGCACAAGAAGTGCTGCGGCAGGTAGCGCCTCGCCAGACGAACGCCGTTGCCGGGCGGGGCGCGGCTGCGTATCCTTGGGGCGGCAAAGGAGAGCGTCCATGACAGATGACGCCGTCGAAGCCATCCGCCTGTACGTGCTGCATTCGGACCGCAACGGGCTGCACCTGCGGCAGCTTGCCGAGAAGATGGCCGAGCAGGAGCCGGCCCCCCGCGGCTACGCGCACGCCCGGGCCCGGCAGGAGGCCATTGAGAAGGCCGCCGGGACCATCGCCCGGTTTCTCTACCTCGTCTGGGGCCTCGCCGGGCCCGACGAGTACGCCCCGCGGATGTACGAGCGGCTGATGAACCTTCAGCGGCGGATGCGGGGCATGGACCCCAACGACACGTGGGACTACGCCCTGAGCGCGATGGGCGAGGAGGTCCGCCAGCGGCTGCGGAAGGCGGCGAACGTCACGATCGACCCGGAGATGGAGACGGCCCTGACGCACCGGTTCTTCGACAGCCTCCAGGAGCACACGTACCTGCACGACGTGGTCGAGAGGATCATGGACCTCCACTGGACGCGCCGCCACGGGCCCGGCGCGATCACCGTCGAGGAGTTCGACCGCTCGGCGGGCCGGTCGACCCCTCGGGGCAGCGCCGAGATCGAACGGCACCTCCAGCGCCTGGCCATGGAGGGCCTGGCCACGTACATCGAGCAGGCCAACATCGGCTGGGGCAACATCGACGAGCCGACCGACCCCACCGTCGTGCTTCGCGAGCGGATCGAGATCCAGCTCGCCCTGGGCGGAAAGGACGACCACACCTGGGAGGAGTCCGCCTGGCGTCTGGCCGACCTGATCGAACGGCGTTTCGGCACAGCCGCCGCCCGGGAACAGGCCCGCGCCGCCCGCGCCGGCTGGAACGCCGTCGCGCCCCCGCCGGGACAGGAGGCCGAGAAGGCAAGGTGAGGGGGTCCCTCCTCGGGAAGCCCACTGGCACGAAGTCGATGCGTAGCACCGCCCTGGCTGCCGCTCGTGATCGTTGTGCGTGACGACCGGCCGTGTACTCGCTAGGATGAACGACGGCTGTGCCGCTCTGGCGGACCGCGCGAGAAACCCTCGACAAGGCAATGCCATGATCAGAAGAAACCGAATCAACGCGGTAGTGACCCTCGCCGCCGTGGCCCTGACGGGCCTCGTTCTTCCCGCGCCGGGCAGGGAAATCCCTGCCCAACTGCCAGACCCGGACGGGAAGGCGCCGGATACCACCAAGCCGGTCAAGGTCTACCTCTTGTCGGGCCAGTCCAACATGGTTGGGATGGGGGATATCAGCGGCGGATTCTCACGGTGGGGCCCGCAGGTCCTGGAGCCCGTGGTTTCCGTGTATCCCGGGGCCTATTCCCCCAAGGCCGACTACGACAAGATGACCCCGATCGAAACCAAAACACTGCCGAAGTACGGTGGAGTACAACCCACGCCGTTTCCCGGGGGGGGCACCCAGGTCGTGAGGGGCAATCTGGAAATGAAGGCCTCCGGGGTGTACGAATTCAAGCCCGGCTACGGAGGGTCTTCGTACAACATCATGGAGGTAGACGGGGTGGAGGTCTATCGAAGAGACGTCGGCAAGGAACCGGTGCGCAGGGGGCTGAAGTTTGCCGCCGGGAAGAAATACCCCTTCAAGATCACCTTCCTGACCAAGGAAGCCAGTGGCCTGGGCTGGGTGGGCAGGACCGACATTCCCGGGACCCTGACGACCGTGGTGAAAGAGGAGAAGAAGTTCCCCCACCTGGTGGATGACCAGGGGAACTGGACCGTGCGAAACGACGTGATCTACAAGGGGGTGATCTCCGCCGTGGCGCAGGGGCCGTTGACGGTCGGCATCCAGGGCAACACCATCGGGCCCGAGCTTCAGTTCGGGCACGTCATGGGCTATCACCACGACGAACCGGTCCTCCTTATCAAGGCCTCGATCGGCAACCGAAGTCTGGGCTGGGACATCCTGCCGCCGGGAAGCGAGAGGTTCACGTACGAGGGCCGGACCTATGCCGGATACAAGGGCACGCCGTCCTCCTGGGTGGAAGGGGAGCCCAAGAAGGAGGTGAACTGGTATGCCGGCAAGCAATACGATGACTATGTCAAGGCCGTCCACGACGTCCTGAACAGCTTCGACACCCTCTTCCCCGCCTACAAGGACCAGGGCTACGAAGTCGCCGGCTTCGTGTGGTGGCAGGGGCACAAGGATGGCAATCCCGCCCACGCCAGCCGCTACGAGCAGAACCTGGTCCGCCTGATCAAGGTCCTGCGGAAAGAGTTCAGCGCGCCGAAGGCGCCGTTCGTGCTGGCCACCATCGGATTCGGCGGCTGGGAGATGAAAGGCCCGCACCTGACCGTGGCCAACGCACAACTGGCCGTCAGTGGCGAGAAGGGCAAGTACCCGGAATTCGCCGGCAACGTTCTGACCGTGGAGACCCGGGATTTCTGGCGAAGCGTCGAGCAGTCGCCGCGGAACCAGGGCTACCACTACAACCGCAACGCCGAGACGTACATGCTCGTCGGCGACGCCCTCGGGCGCGCGATGGTCAGGTTGCTGAGCCAATCAAGGGAGTAGAGCGTTTCCGTCGCCCCGTTCGGCTGAGCTCACGGGCGCAGCCTGCGGGGCTCCCGTGCCCATGGCCATCCTCTCCCAGGGCGTTGCCCTCTGCTGGACCCCGACAGCCTTTCAGGCTTCAGAAGACCCGCACCCCTACGCCTTCCAGACGCCCGCGACGGGGGTCTTGCAGAAGCGGCACGTGCCTTCTGCCACGTCCATCGAGCGGATGAGGTAGCCGGTGCGCTCCACCACGGCCTTGAGGCAGTTCGGGCAGCGGGTCGTGCCCCCGCCGTCGATGGCGACGTTGCCGACGTACACGTACCGCAGGCCGGCCTTGCGGGCGATGGAGCGGGCCTCGATCAGCACGTCCTCCGGCGTCTGCGGCAGGTGCGTCAGCTTGTGCAGCGGGTGGAAGCGCGAGAAGTGCAGCGGGTAGTCCGGCCCCAGCTCCTGGACCAGCCAGTCGCACATGCGGCGGATCATGTCGAGCTTGTCGGTGTAGGTCGGCACGACGAGGTTGGTCACCTCGAACCAGACGTTGTGGTCCCGCAGCGTCTTGAGCGTGTCGAGGATCGGCTGGAGCTTGCCGGAGTTCAGCGTCTTGTAGGTCTCCTCGCGGAAGCTCTTGAGGTCGACGTTGGCCGCGTCCAGCACGCCGCAGAACTCCTCCAGCGGCTTGCGGTGGATGTAGCCGCAGGTCACCCAGACGTTGTGGATGCCCTTCTCGCGCGCGAGCCTCGCCGTGTCGTACATGTACTCGTAGAAGCACGTCGGCTCGGAGTAGGTATAGGCGATCGAGGGGCTGCGCACGGCCTCGGCAATGGCCACCACCTGCTCGGGGAACATGCTCATCCGCCGATACTCCTGGTGGGTCAGGCCGCCGGAGAGGCGGTCGAGCGTGGCCAGGACCTCCGGGCCCGTGGGGTCCTTCGTCTCCTCGGGCTTGCTCTGGGAGATCTCCCAGTTCTGGCAGTTCAGGCAGCGGAACCCGCAGCCGCTGGTGGCGATCGAGACCACCTTCGTGCCCGGCAGGAAATGGTAGAGGGGCTTCTTCTCGATCGGGTCGTTGCTGAAGGAGCACGGGTTGCCGTAGACCAGCGTGTACAGCGTGCCGTCGTGGTTTACGCGGTTGCGGCAGCGGCTGCGGTCGCCGGGCTCGAGCAGGCAGTTGTTGGGGCACAGGCGGCAGCGGACGCGGCGGCCGAGGCGGCGGTAGTGGCGGGCCTCGCGGGCCCAGCGGCGTTTCAGCCAGAGCTGCCAGGTCTCGCCCGTGGGGGCGTCGCCCTTGAATACCTCCGCCGAAGGTGCGGTGGACCAGCTCGGGGCCTCGGGCCCCAGCAGCAGCCCGGCGACCGCCCCCGTCCCGGCCAGACCCGCCGCCCCGGCGACGCCGTACTTCAGCACCTTGCGGCGCGTGATCCGCCGCCGGCGGGCGTCGTCGGCCTCGGCATCTGCCGGCGTGGGATTGTCGGCCGGGCCTAGATCCATCGCCACCTCCGCATCGCCAGGTACGTCACCCCGGCGACGTGAACGATCAACACGACGAGGAACGGCCGGTCGAGCTTCCAGTTGACGTGGAGGGCCGTGGCCGTCCTCTCACTCATTATACGGTCCAGCCCGAAGTCGCCGCTGAGGGCGTAGCCCGAGCAGATATAGAGTATCATGAATACCAGCAGGCACCAGCCCGTGATGCGTACGGCCTTGACCGCGTACCAGCCGAAGTGGCGCTTCTTCCTCGTGCTCGTCACCGGCCTCGCTCCTTCCCGTCAGCGCGTGAGGCGAAGGATCAGCCCGCTGGCGACGTTCAGCCCGGCCGCGACGGCACAGACGCCGAAGACGCCGAGCACCGGCACCAGCAGCGTGCTGACCAGCAGGGCCCCCGCGCAGGCGCCGACGTAATCGGCGGTATACAGCCGCGACGCCGTCGGCGCGACCGCGCCGAAATCCACCTTGCCCGCCAGCGGGAACTCCATCCCCACCAGCACCGCCGGCGCCAGCGCCAGCAGCGGAAACGCCACCCACCCCGAGAGCGCCTCGGCCGCCCCCGCCAACCGGCCCAGCCCCGGCAGCGCCGCCGGCAGCAGCACCGCGCAGGCGGCCACGGCCCACTCCAGACGGACCAACTCACGCCGGCCCCAGCGGGCCAAGTGCCGGTTGGCCAGGTATGACCCGGCCGCCAGGCCCACCATGAACATCGTAACGATCAGCCCCACGCGGTGGTAGAGGCAGCCGTGGACGGCCTGGAAGCCCAGCAGGACCGCGATCTGCATCGCCGAGGCAGCGAAGCCGGTGGTGAACACGGCCAGCGACACCGCCCGGACGCGGAGGAAGTAGATCAGCAGGGCCGCGCCCCCCGCCACCGCCAGCAGGCCGAAGCGGACCTTGTGGCGGGCCAGCCAGTACCGCAGGTGGTAGTAGTACAGCACGGGGCTGAAGTCGCGGTTGACCGGGGCGTCGGCGTCGAGGGCCCGGCCGACCGCGGCGATCCGCTCGGGCGAGAGCGTTTCATCGAGGAACGCGCGGGTGACGTACTTCGTCCGAACGCCGGCCCGTTGGACGCGCCCGGCGACGTCCGCGGTCAGTTCGCCGTCGGAGGCCAGCAGGAACACCCGCCCGCCCGGCAGGGCCAGCACGTGGGCGAAGGCCTCCTTCAGCGTGCGGTGCGCGGTGGCGATCAAGCGGGCCAGCTCGTCGCTGAGGAAGTTCTCGTAGTGGCCGACGGACACCGCCAGCACCCCGCCCGGCGCGAGCACGCGCCGGACCTCGCCGAAGAACTCCGCCGTGTAGAAGCGGTTGATCTGCGACGTGCTCGGGTCGGGCACGTCGACGATCACCACGTCGTACCGCCGGTCTGTGCGGCGAACGAACAGCCGCCCGTCCGTCGTGTGCACGGCGATCCGCGCGTCGGCCAGGCTGCCCGGGGCGAACCGCGGGGCGACCGTGACGACCAGCGGGTCCAGCTCGACGTACTCCACCGCCTCGACGGGGTACTTGAGCACTTCGCGGGCGGTGCCCGAGACGCCCCCGCCGATCAGCAGCACGCGGCGGGCCCTCGGCCGCTGGGCGAGGGCGAAGTGGACGGTCTGCTCGGTCTGCTCGACCTGCCGCGTGGAGAACAGCGGCACGCCGTTCTCGATGAAGTCATACTGCCCGGCCGATTCGGTCACGACGAGCTGCCCGTACGGGCTGCTGCCCCGGTAGACGACGCGCCGCCCGGCGTACTCCAGCCGCGTGGACAGCCCGTCCAGGTCGACCGCGGCTGCCAGAGCGATCCCCCCCGCCGCCACGACGCCGATGCCAACAGCCAGGAGCTTCCGCCGCTCGGCGACGGCAACGGCCAGGGCGAGGGCGAGGTTGATCGCGGCCGGGACGTACAGAACGCCGAAGTGCCCCGCCAGGCCGACCAGCACAAAGGTGAAAAGCAGCCCGCCGACGATGTCGCCGAGCACGTCGAGGAAGTAGACCTGCCCGATGCCGGCCGCGTCGGTCCGGCGGGCCAGCAGCGTGCAGGCGAGGGTCAGCAGGTAGCCGGCGATGAGGCAGTACGGCCCCAGCAGCACGAAGCAGCCGACGAGCCCCTCGACCACGCCGACCTCCGCGCCGCGGAGGAACACCACGTTCCGCAGGGCACGCAGGGCGAAGACCTGGCCCACCGGCAGCAGGGCCACGAGCCCCTGCGCGACGATGAGGACGGCGACGGGGCGTTTCCACCGCCCGGCGGAGCGGCCCAACGCCGCCCCCAGCCCGGTCAGCAGGAACCAGTTGCCCAGGATGATCCCGAAGGTCATCTCGTTGCCGGCCAGTACGCACAGCAGCTCGCGCATGAGCACGAGCTGCGTGACGATGGCCGAGATGCCCAGCCCGCAGACGGCCAGGAACAGCAGTCCGCGGCGCCCGCGTTGGCGGGGTGTGGGTGAAGGCCCGGCCGGGGCGGTCGGGCCGTCCGGCGGCGGAGCGGACCCGTCCGGCACGGGATTAGCCCTTGGTTTCCTTGAAGTCCTCCGCCTGGAAGATCAGGACGGTGACGCCCGGTTGGCGCCAGGAATTGGCGGGCAGGTTGATGTTGACCCGCTTCTTGGCCTGGACGGACAACTGGTACTCCAGCGACTGCTTGGCCTTCAGCGTCAACTGGTCCATGAACTTCTCCGGCTCGGGGATGGTCTTCCAGACCATCGGCAGGAAGACGCCCTGGGCGACGGCCCGGCTGTTGCCGACCGTCACCGGGATGGCCAGCACCACGCCGTCGACGTTCGGGCGAAGCTTCCCCAGCAGGTCCTGCGGGGTGTTGAAGTAGATCGGCGCGGGGACGGTCAGCACGCTGATCTCGATGGTGATGTCCTTGAACTCCTCGGGCGTGACGGGCTTGAACCGCGGGTCCCGCAGGGCCGCGTTCACCGCGCGGTCCATCACCGCCAGGAACAGCGGCTGGACGGCCTGCGTGTAGCCGATGCACCCCTTCAGCTCCTCACCCTTGTTGAGCGTGACGAACAGGGCCTTGGGCGCCATCATCTTCGGGGAAAGCGACGCCCGGTCGATGCCCTGGATCGGCTGCTTGTTGATCACGCTGGTGATCGTCTTCCGCGCCGTGTCGAGCAGGAAGGTCTTCTCGGCGTCGGTCAGCGGCGGGCTCTTGACGGTCCCCTCCTCGACGAACGCCACGGCCGTATAGCCCACCACGCTCTTCTTGTCGCCGCCCTTCACGTCGGCGCTGGTGCGGTAGTCCAGGACGCGCGGCTTCCACCCCCGCTCCTTGGCGATCTGCATGACCGTCAGGACCGGGCCCTTGCCGCACGCCTCGGCCGAGGTGGTCATGGCCTGCATGTCCATCTCGCGGACGGCCTTGGTGAACCAGGCGTCGATGGCCTTGGCTTCCTCGTAGGGGTGGTAGTGGCTCAGGTCCGTGCTGACGATCAGGACGGTCTTGTCGTCGAGCAGGGGCGAAAGGCCGGCCGCCGCGTCGCCCGGATTGACCTTGGCCCCGAACTGCACGGGGATGATCTTGCAGTTGGGCAAGGCCCGCTGGAGGAACGGGAGCTGCGCCTCGATGGTGTGCTCCCACGTGTGCGGCGTGTCCCCCCCGGGCGGCGGGAGTTTCGAGGGCGTCTTCCACGGCCGCTGGACCTCGGCCTTGGGCGACAGGACGAACGGGGCGGTCTTGGCGAGCTGGGCGGCCTTCGGCGAAACGGGCACGTCGCCCAGCGGCGTCCGATACGCCTCGAACGGCGCCACCGACGCGCCGTCGAACCGCGAGAAATGGGCCCCCGCCATGATGACGGCCGTGTCGATCTCCTGCCCCATGAGCTGCTTGTACGCCACCGCCGCCGTCAGCCCGCTGAAGCGATAGGAGGCGTGCGGGACGATGATCGCGCGGACCTTCTCCGGCACGGCCGCCACGGTCGCCGACAGCAGCGTGTCGACCAGTTGCCGCAGATTGGCCCTGTCCGGCGCGTACCAGGTCCCGGCCACGGCGGGCTGGCGGATGGTCGTGTCCGCCATCAGGGGGAATGGCTGGACGGCCGGGCCCGTCGTCGCGATCCCCGGCAAGGCGTTGGGCGCCAGCTCCGGGGCGATCAGCCCCCCGCCGACGGCCGGGGCGTTGCTGTCCGCTTTATGGGCCTTCTGGGCCGGGGACTTCTCGCCCCCGCCGCAGCCGATCAGAACGAATCCCAGGGCCAGGAACAGTGCTGAATGCTTCATGTGCATGCGTCTCCTGTCGGACAGATCGTGTCCGCGTGACCGTTGTACGAAGCGCGTGGCCCGACGGATCATAAGTATCGGCCGAATCGCTTGGTTCCATTACGTCGTCGCGCCGAATCACTCGGCGACGTGCCAACGGTTGCCGTCGAGGGCGACCAGGTCGTCGGCGGCCTTGGGCCCCCAGGTGCCGGCGGGGTAGGCCCCGAGGCACTCGCACGGCTGCATCGCGCAGCCTTCGAGGATGGGGTCGATGAACGCCCAGGCGGCCTCGACCTCGTCGTCGCGGGTGAACAGCGTCGCATCGCCAAGGGCGGCGTCCAGCAGGAGGCGCTGGTAGGCCTCCGGCGGGGCGCTGCCGAACGCCTCGGCGTAGTCGAAGTCCATTCTCAGTTTGCGGATGCGCGCCGGCATGCCCGGCGCCTTGACCTGGAACTCCATGGAGATGCCCTCGTTGGGCTGGACCCGCACGGCCAGGACGTTCGGCGCCAGCGGGCCGGTCGGCGGGGCGTTGAACAGCACCTGCGGGACCGGCTTGAAGTGGATCGAGATCTCCGTCCGCCGCGCCGGCAGCCGCTTGCCCGTCCGGAAGTAGAACGGCACGCCCGACCACCGCCAGTTGTCCACGAACGCCTTGAACGCCACGAACGTCTCCGTCGTCGAATCGTCCGGCACGTCCGGAAGCTCCCGGTAGCCCGGCACGGCCTCGCCGTCGATCCGCCCGGCAGCATACTGGGCACGGACCACCCCGGCGGCGGCGCACGCGGCGTCGAGCGGCCGCAACGCCTGGAGGACCTTGACCTTCTCGTTGCGGATGGCCGTGGCGTCCAGCGAGACCGGCGGCTCCATCGCCACCAGGCACAGCAGGTGCATCATGTGGTTCTGGACCATGTCGCGGATGGCCCCGGCGTGGTCGTAGTAGCCCCCGCGCCCGTCCACGCCGAGCGTCTCGCTGACGGTGATCTGCACGTGATCGACGTACTTCTGGTGCCAGATCGGCTCGAAGATGCTGTTGCCAAACCGCAGGACCATCAGGTTCTGCACCGTCTCCTTGCCCAGGTAGTGGTCGATCCGGAACACCTGCCCCTCGTCGAAGGCCTTGCGGACCTCCCCGTTCAGCGACCTCGCGCCGGCCAGGTCCCGGCCGAAGGGCTTCTCGATGACCAGCCGCGACCACGGCGTGCCCTGCTGGCCCTTCCGCGCCAGCCCCGAGCCCGCCAGGGCGCGCACCAGCGGCACGAAGGCCGTCGGAGGGGTCGCCAGGTAGAACAGCCAGTTCGGCGGCTCGCCGGTCCGCTCGTGGATCTCCTCGAGCCGTCGGCCCAGCGCACGGAGGTCTTCCTCGTTGTCATAGGCGCCCCGCTGATACCCCAGCCGCCGGGCGAAACGCCCCCACGCATCCTCGTCGGTCGGCTCGCCGCGGCAGGAGCCGGCCACGGCATCGCGAAGGGAGGAGGCGAAGGCCTCGTCGGTCAGGTCGCTCCGCCCGTAGCCGATGATCCTCGCCGCCTCGGGCAGCAGCCCCTCGCAGTGCAGCCCGAACAGCGACGGGATGAGCTTGCGGTGCGTCAGGTCGCCGGAGGCCCCGAAGACGACCAGCGTGAACGCCTCGGCCGGGGCCCGGCGGCCCTCGGATACGGAGAAAGTGATGTCGTCCAGCGTCAGGGGCATTCGTGCGGACTCCGATGTTCCCGCGGGAGCATTCTCATGGCATTATATCCGGCGCCAGGCCGGGGGGCACCGTGGTGTTTCTCCCGCGGCGCGGGATCCATGCGCCGGATACGGGCCTACACTGTAGTGATGCGGAAAGGGCCCCTTCGCGACCTGTGCTGGAACGGAGTGCCCACAACTGCGACCCTCCCTCGCGGGAGCAGGCTGAAGACCGATTGCCCCCTCCATTCCGACCTCTCATGATGGTGCCGACCGAACAACATCGCGACGGACCGGACGTGCAGGTGGACCTCGCCCTGGCGGCTGAGCTCCAGGCCGCCCTGCTCCCCACGAGCCGCCCGCCGTGCTGCGAGCACCAGCACATCGCGGCCCTGAACCGCATGTGCGGCAGCGTGGGGGGCGACTTCTACGACTTCATCCGGATCAACGAGGACCAGGTGGCGATCGTCATCGGCGACGTCGTCGGCCACGGCGTTCAGGCGGCGCTGATGATGGCCCGGATCATGGGCATGCTGCGGTCGGACGTGGCCCGCGCCAGCCGCCCGCGGGACATGATCCTCCAGCTCAACGAGTTGCTGCTGGACCTGGGCGACCGGACGGGCTCGGTGCTGCCCTGCTCGCTGTTCTACACCGTTATCGACGCGCCCTCGGGCGTGAGCTTCTTCATCAACGCGGGGCACCCCATGCCGTTCCTCTGCGACCGGGACCAGTGCGCCGCCCTCCACCTCGGGCCACGCAACATCCTGCTCGGCGTGGAGGACTTCCAGCCGCGGGAGGGCTGCCACACCTTCGTGCCGGGCGAACGGCTGGTCCTCTACACCGACGGCATCCTCGACGCCGCCGCACCCGACGGCGACCGGTTCGACGAGCAGCGCCTCCACGACGTGGTCAACCGAAACCTCGCCGCGCCGCCCGAGGAGCTGGCCAGGGCGATCTTCACGGCCGTCGAGGAGTTCCGCCTCGGCGCCCGCCAGACCGACGACGAGACCATCGTCGTGGTCGACCGGATCTGACCGGCCCCACGACCCACGCCATGCCCAGCCCCAACAGTCCCAGCGTCGCCGGCTCGGGGATCGTTGCACCGGGGACGGCCTGGCCGGCATTTGCCTTCCACAGCAGGTAGTCCAGGTGGTCCACGGACCGGTCGAAGTTGACGTCGCCGTCGAGCCAGCCCGCGTCGGCCGAGCCGAAGGCCGCCTCCAGGACGGAGAGGTCATTGGGGCCGACGGCCCCGTCCAGATCGACATCGCCGTCCAGCAGGCCGTGCAGGTGGACCCGCAGCAGCCCGTTGGCGTCGTCGTATTCGATGCCATCGGGGAAGAGGCTCGTGTCCAGGTACGCGGCGAGCTGCCCGCCGACGGAGGCGAACTCCCCGCTGCGGTCGCCGCCCCAGGTCACGATCGTGTACGCACCGCCGAAGCGGCAGCCCGGATCGCCGGCGACCGGCAGCCACGCCAGCGCCAGCGTCCCGCCCAGGGCCACGTCGCCGCCGACGATCAGCCCGTCGCACCCCGGCGACGGCAGGTCGCCCTCGCCGCCGCCGGCCAGCTCGATCTCCACTCCCGCCCCCGGGCCGAACGCCACGCTGCCCCCGAACGTCACGACGGCCGGGCTGGAGCCGGGCTTCAGGTCGCCCTCGAAGCAGGCGGTGCCGGGGCCGGGGAAGCTGCCCGCGCCGGAGTAGCCGCCGAAGAAGACGGCCGTGGCGCCCTGGCCGATGCGGATCTCGCCGTCGTTGACGACGTCGTCGAAGAACGTTGTCGGCCCGCCGCCCGAGGCGATGATCAGCCCCGCCGGCTGGTTGGTCACATCCCCGACCACGTTGGCCACGCCGCTGAAGGCCATCGTCGCGGCGTTCGTGACGCCCCCGTCGGCCCGCAGCAGGCCGTTGCCCATCACCACCCCGCCGTCCGTGTTCGTCAGCGACTGCTCGAAGTGCAGCGTCCCGCCGCCCAGCGTGAGTTGACCGCCGCGGTTGGTCGCGGGGCCGCCGATCGTCAGCCGCTCACCGGGGCCGACCGAGACCTCCCCGCCCGCCAGCACCTCCAGCGCACCGGCCGACAGGCGCCCGCCATCCCCGCTCAGCATCCCGCCGGGGGCCACCGTCGCGACCTTGGTCACGTCCACGTGCTGGCCCCGTTCCAGGCGGAGCGCCGGGCCGAACAGCCCCCCGGGTCCGACGGCCAGGTTGGCGTCCGTCAGGCGGAAGGTGCCGCTGCGGAACTGGAGCAGGCCGGCATTGGCCAGGCTGCCGACGCTGAAGGTCCCCCCGTCGAGCGTCACGGGCACCCTCAGCGTGGCCTGTCCCGTGATGCCCAAGCCGTTCGGGGCGGCGATGGAGGGATGGGCGCCGAACAGCTCCGTCAGGAGTCCCGTGTCGCTGGTGATCTCCAGGTCCGTGTCGAACTCAATGGTCCCGAAGTGGAAGGCGAACGTCCCGCCCTGCCTGTCGAGGCTGCAAGGATCGGCCAGGCGGATCGTCCCGCCGCTGACCTCCACCGTCCCGCCCGGCCAGATCTTCAGTGCCTCCCCGACCTCCAGGCGCCCGCCGTTGGATACCGTCACGGTGCCGGTCCCACCGGCCGCCGTCTCGGACCCGCCGACGTAGAGGCTTCCGCTGTTTTCCCACGTCGAGCGCGGGTCGCGGACCGTCACGGTGCCCTGCGAGTCGGCCAGGCAACCGATCCCCGCGTTGGCGTTCAAGACATTCCCGCCGTTGGCAACGGTCAGCGTCCCGTTGCCGCTGTAGCCGACGCCGAAATTACCGGCCTGAAGGACCCGTCCGGCCGTGATCGCGTCGCCCCCGACGGCCTCGAAGGGGGCATCCGAGTCGATCAGCAGCTCGCTCGGGAAGGCCAGCGTCCCGCTGCTCCAGGCGAACGTCCCGCCCTCGGAGTTGTGGAACGACCCGCAGGTGACAGTCCCGCCGGCGAGGTCCAACGTCCCATCGGGCCCGATGCGAAGCTCACCCGCGCTCGGCTCGACCGTGGGGTCGCCGATCCGCACGCCGCCCGAATCAACGGTCAGGCTGCCGCCCGGCCAGAGCTTCAGCCTCTGGCCGACTTCCAGGCGCCCGGCGCCCACAACCCGGACGATGCCCACGCCGCCGGCGGCCGTAGCCGAGCCGCCGAGGTAGAGCCCGCCGCTGACCGTCCACCGCGAGGGCCCGCCGGGGCCATCGTTGTCGATCGTCACCACGCCCCGGGAGCCCTCGGCGAGGCCGACGTACCCGTTGGCCGTCGTCACGACCGCGCCGGCGAGGACCTCCAGCGTGCCGGCAGGAGGCAGGCTCCGGAACAGCGACCCGTCCCCCGGATCGACCGGATGGACGTACTGCGTCTCGTCATTGGCGTCGGAGATCAGCGGGTCGTTGTCGAAGCCGAAGCCGAGGGTCATGCCGCCCGGGGGGCCGGAGCCGCCGATTCCCTGCCCCAGGCGCAGCTCGAAGGTGTGCCAGCGGTCGGGCGCAAGGCTGAGGTCGCCCGTAGAATGCGGTGTCAGATACTCATCCCAGAATTCCGGCTGGCTGTAGCGCATGACCTCCTGCCCGTCGATGAGCAACTTCACCGAGTCGTCGAAGTTCTCGTAGAAGGAGACATGCCCGTCGGCGTCGTAGAACAAGCCCGTGTACACGTGCGTGGTGAGCGCCGGCAGGGGCGGGTTCCTGATCTCCGACGCCATGGGCCCGAGCTGAACGCCCTGGTCGCGGGGGTTGGCCTCCGCCTCGTTGAACTGCCCGTCCAGCACGCCGTAGTTCAGCCCGGGGACCCAGTCCGCGTGCCCGGCCACGATGAGGTCGTCGGCGTCCAGATTCGCCGTCGCCCCGTTCGTCAGCCGCAGCGTCGGGTTGCCGGTCCCCTCGAGCGCGAAGTCGCCGTCGGGCGGCTCGAACGCCCCGCCGTCCACCGTCAGTGTGCCGGCAGTGAGGTCCAGCGTTCCGCCGGCGGAGTCGTCCAACGACCCGCAGGTCACCTGCCCGCCGTGGAGGCTCAATGTGCCGTCCGGGCCGATCCGCACCTGCCCGGCCCCCGGATCCGCAGCGCCGCCGATCCGGACCTTCCCGCCGAGTACGTCGAGCCTCCCGCCAGGCCAGACCTTGAGCGTCTGGCCGACCTCCACCAGGCCCCCGTCGGAGACGGCGAGCTGGCCGGTTCCACCAGGCGTCGTGTCGGAGCCGCCCACGTACAGGCCCCCGCTGCTTCTCCACCTCGAGCCGCTGCCGTCGACCGTCACCGTGCCCTCGGCGCCGGGCATGTAGCCCACGTAGCCGTTGGCATCCGAGACCCTTCCGCCGCTCCGGATGGTCAGGCTCCCCACGCCGTCTTTGTACCGGCCCACCGAGAAGTCCCCGCTGTTCGTCCACGTCGAGCACGGATCCTCCACGAAGGCCTCCGCGTGCGACCATTGCCAACCGGAGACGTAGCCGTCGGCGCTGGTGACGGATCCGCCGTCGCGAACCGTCAGCAGGGCGGTGCCGTGAGCGCCCACCAGGAGTTGTCCGTTGCAGCTCCAGCTCGAGCCGGCGCCCTCGACCGTGACCGTCCCGTGCGCCGCCGGCCAGAAGCCGATGAAGGCCTCTTCGGTCTCTACCGCCCCGCCCTGTATGGTCAGCGTGCCGGCGCCATTGAAGCCGACGCGGAGAATGCCGGCCTGGAGGACCCGCCCGGCCGTGATCGCGTCGCCCTCGACAGCGCCGAAGGGGGCGTCCGAATCGATCCCCAGCTCGCCCGAGAAGGCCAGCGTCCCGCTGTTCCAGAAGAAGAGGCCGCCCGCGGAGTTGTCGAAGGAGCCGCAGGTCACCTGCCCCCCGTAGAGGTCCAGCACGCCCGACGCGGCGATCGTGAGGGCGTCGGCGACGGCCAGTGTGCGCCCGGCGCTGATGCGGTCCAGGCCGATCGTGCCGAAGGGGGCATCCGAGGTGATCGGCAAGGCCCCCGTGAAGCCAAGCGTGCCGCTCGCCCACGCGAACGTCCCGCCCACCATATTGCTGAAGGCCCCGCAGGTCACCTGACCCCCGTCCAGGCCCAACGTGCCCGAACTGGTGATCTCGAGGGTGTCGGCGACGGTGAGTGTGCGCCCGGCGCAAAGGGTGTCCCCGCCGGTCGCGCCGAAGGGGGCGTTCGAGTCGATCCGCAGATCGCCCGAGAAGACCAGCGTCCCGCTGGTCCAGACGAACGTCCCCCCCTCGGAGTTGTCGAACGCCCCGCACGTGACAGTCCCCCCGGCGAGATCCAGCGTCCCATCGTGCCCGATGCGAAGCTCCCCCGCGATCGGCTCGAGGGCGGGGCTGCCGATCCGCACGCCGCCCCCAGCAACGGTCAGGCTGCCGCCCGGCCAGAGCTTCAGCGTCTCGCCGACGTCCAGGCGCCCGGCGCCGGCAACCCGAACGCTGCCCACGCCGCCGGCGGCCGTAACCGAGCCGCCGAGATAGAGCCCGCCGCTGACCGTCCACCGCGAGGGCCCGCCGGGGCCGTTGCCGTCGATCGTCACCACGCCCCCGGAGTCCTCGCCGAGGCCGACGTAGCCGTTGGCCGTCGTCACGACGGCCCCGCTCAGGACCTCCAGACTGCCGGCCGCCTCCGTCCGGAACAGCGACCCATCTCCCGGATCTTCCGGATGGACGTACTGCGTCTGGTCATTGGCGTCGGAGATCGGCTCGACGTTGTCGAAGCCGAAGCCCAGCGTCATGCCGCTCGGCGGGCCGGAGCCGCCGCCTCCCTGCCCCAGGCGAAGCTCGAACGTGTGCCAGGAGTCGGGCGAAAGCTGGAGGTCGCCGGTGGAATGCGGTATCTGCCACTCATTCCCCACCTCGGGCTGGCTGTAGCGCATGAACTCCTGCCCGTCGATGAGCAGTAGTACCGAGTCGTCGAAGTTCTCGTAAAAGGAGACGTTCCCGTCGAAGTCGTAGAACTCGCCCGTGTAGACGTGCGTGGTGCCACCCGGCAGGTTCTTGATCTCCGACGCCATGGGGCCGAGCTGAACGCCCTGGTCGCGGGGGTTCTGGTCCGTCTCGTTGAACTGCCCGTCCAGCACGCCGTAGCGCAGCCCGGGGACCCAGACAGCGGACCCGCCCACGATGAGGTCGTCGGCATCGAGATCCGCCGTCGCACCGTTCGTCAGCCGCAGCGTCGCTTCGCCGCCGCCCCCGAGCGTGAAGTCGCCCGCACCCGGCTGGAACGCCCCGCCGTCGACCGTCAGCGTCCCGCCGGGGAAGCTCAGCGAGCCTCCCGCGGAGTTGTCGAAGGCCCCGCAGGTCACCTGCCCGCCTGCGATCTCCAGCGTGCCCGTCGGCCCGATCCGCAACTGCCCCGGGCCCGGATCCGAAGCGCTGCCGATGCGGACCTTCCCCCCGCCGGCGTCCAGCCTGCCGCCCGGCCAGAGCTTCAGGGTGTGCCCCACCTCCAGCAGCCCGCCGTCGGACACGGTCACCGCGCCGACCCCGCCAGCCTGCGTATCGGAGCCGCCGACATAGAGGTCCGGGCTCATGCATGTCGAGCCGCTGCCGGCTATGGTGATCGATCCGCCGTCGCGGGCGAAGAGGGCGGTCGATGCGATCGGTTGGCCGGACTCCACGACTCGGAAGGCGTCGTCGGGCGGAGTCCCGGCGGGGTCCCAATTGTCCGCATCGTACCAGTCGTTGCTCACGGCGCCAGTCCAGCGAACCATCAGACTGTACCAGACTGCGGCTGAGTTGATCTCCCAGTTGGGTATCGAGCCCTTCGTGTTTTCGTCCCACGCCCCGACGAACTGCACCGACACCTGGTCGCCCGCCTGGAAGATGCCCAGGTCCACTTCGCTGGTGAGGAAGGCCCCTGCCCCGAACCCCGCCGAGTCGCCGGTGAACGCTTCCTGGTCGTCCAAGATGGTGCCGCACCAGCCACTAACCGTCCCGTCGTACCCGTTGGCCAGGAAGCTGGCACCGGGCACCGTCTGGTAGGCCCCGCCGTTCAGGCTTATGCGCACCTGTCCGCCGTCCCAGCCGTACTCGAAGCTGTACCGATGGTCGAACTCCAGGAGAACAGAGCCGTCCTGCGCCACCGTCACGAACGGGCTGTTCAGTTCCGAGAACGTCGGCGTGCCTTGATTCGCGGTCCCGTCGGTCCGCCAGGTCCCCGCCACCGAGTCCCACACCCACGGGCCCTGGACCGGGTTCTCGAACGGGTCGCCGTTGTCCACCACGAACCCGCCGTCGTTGGCGTCGAACTCCTCCTGGAGCAGGTACGTCTGCGCCCTGGCCGGGGCCGCCATGGCGGCGCAGAGAGCGAGAACAAGAAGATGAGTGGTCTGGCATGACATGGCACGACCTCCTTCTTGGCTGCCATCGGCGGCCGCGCCTCGTGGACCGGGGCCCCGCGTCGGGCCCTAACACACACGGCCGGCGCACCGACCGCCACGTTGCTCGAACAGACACAGAAAGATGCGGCGGGTCGCCGACCGGATGGCCCGACCCGTTACACGCAAGCGAACAAAAGCACCCGTGCCCCTGGCCATGGAAGGCTCCGACAGCTCCCCAAGCCGGAGGGGGCCACAGGCAATAAGTATAAGCCCAAAAAGGACTTTGTCAACAAGATACCCCTGAATCCGGCCGTGGAAAGCGATCGGGCCGAAGGGGATCGGCGGGCGGCGGGCGCGGCCCAGGATGTCGGTGGTCAGCGAGGCGGGCCGGCTGCGGCGGGGGCGCGGGCGGCGATGGGCTTGGTGCAGATGATCTTGTCGTCATCGGGGGCGTAGAAGGCGGCCACGCGGGCGGCCTCCCGGTAGCCGGCGCGGCGGTAGAACTCGCGCGTGGGGTCGTAGCGCGGGCGGCTGGACGTCTCGACGACAGCCAGGCGCCCGCCCTGCTCGGCGATGCGCTGCTCGGCCCGGGCCAGCAGGGCCGCGCCGATCCCCCGCCGCTGGGCGTCGGGCGCGACGGCGATCCAGTAGACGTCGAACGTGCCCACCGTGCAGGCCGTCGGCCCGAAGCAGACCCACCCGGCGGCCCGGCCGTCCAGCTCGGCCGTGAGGGACTCGTAGCCGCCGCGGCTGCCCTTGGCCAAGGCGTCGTCGAGGACCTCCGCGGCGATGGCGACCTCGCCGGGCAGGAACGCCCCGGTGGCCACGAGGAAACGCAGGACCTCGTCGCGGTCCCCCGGCCGCGTGGGGCGGACGGCAACGGCGGGGCTTTTTCCACCCCGCTCACCCCGCCCCTCCCGCCGCGCCCGCCGCCGGGTCGGCGCGGGGCACTGGGCCAGGGCGTTGGCGAGGCTGTTGCGGACGAACTGCTCGTAGCGGATGCCCGCGTGGGCCAGGGCCGCGGCGAACCCGGCGTCGGGGGCGATGTCGGGGTTGGGGTTGACCTCGATGACGAACGGCCGGTGCGCCTCGTCCAGGCGGAAGTCCACCCGCACGTAGTCGGCGCAGCCGAGGGCCTCCCACGCCGCGACGGCCAGCTCGGCAACTCGGGCCGCTGTCCGCCGGTCCAGCGGCGCCGGCAGGACGCGCGGGGTGTTGTGGTACTCGAACGACCCCGCCAGCCACTTCGCGGCGTAGTCCACGATCCGCGGCTTGCCCGGCGCGAAGGCCGAGAAGTCGATCTCCGCGATCGCCACCACCCGGACCTCCCCGTCCTGCTCGAGGAGCGAGACGTTCAGCTCCCGCCCGGCGATGAACTGCTCGACCAGCGCGGCCTGGGCGAACTGGCGGTGAATCGCCGACACCGCCCGGTCCAGCGCCGCGCCCGCCCGGGCGACGATCGACCGGTCGGCGTGGATGCCCTCGCTGGCGTCCGCGGAGGCGGGCTTGACGATGTACGGCCCCGGCGGCAGTTCGCCTCGCCGCACGCGCCCGCCCGGCGCGACGCGCACGGCCGCGGGCACGGGCAGCCCCGCCGCCTGGAGCAGCACCTTGCTGCGCCACTTGTCCAGCGCGATCGCAAGGCACTCGCTGCCGTTGCCGGTGACCCCCCGCCCGAGGGCGCGGCAGGCCGCCGGCACCCAGTTGGCCTCCTCGCTGCGGCGGTCGAAGCCCTCGACGAGGTTGAAGACGACGCGTTCGTCGCCGGCGAGCACGGCCGCGGGCACGTCGCCCAGGCATCGCACGCCGGCGATGCGGTGGGGCACGCGGAGCTTCTTCAGCGCCGCGGCGACGGCCTCGACCTCGGCCAGCACGCCCGCCTCGCTCTCGAGGGCGTACCCGCCGGCGGCGGCCTCCGCCGGCGCGTTATAGAGCACGATCGCCGACGGCGGCTTGCCCGGCATGACGTTCCTCCGCGCGGCGCAGGGCGCTGCGGACGATGGTCCCGATCAACTCGACGTAGCTCATGCCTTCCTGCGTGGCGATCATCGGCAGGTCCGAGTGCAACGGGTGCAGGCCCGGCAGCGGGTTGACCTCGATGAACGCAGGCCGGCCGGCGCCGTCCAGGCGAACGTCCACGCGGGAGGCGTCGCGGCACTCCAGCACGCGGTGGGCCCTCAGAGCCAGGAGCTCCACCTCGCGGCGAAGGGCCCCGTGCTCCATGGGCGAGTAGCGGATCAGCTCCTCGCACCGCTCCTTGGTCTCCAGCGAGTAGATGCCGTTGGCCTCACTCGGCAGGACCTCGACGGCCATCGTCCCCAGCACGCGGGCCTCGGGCCCCGTGCCCAGCAGGGCCGTGGTGAACTCCCGCCCGGGCAGGTACTCCTCCACGAGCACCGGCTGGCGGAACGCCTCCAGCAGCTTGCGGCACGTCTCGGCCAGACGCTCGGGGCCGTCGATGCGCGACATCGCGTCCACGCCCTTGCCGGTCCCCTCGGCGATGGGCTTGGCGAACAGCGGGTAGCGCAGCGAGACGTCGGCGGCGTCCTCGGGCCTCTCGACGACCGCGAAGTCCGGCGTCCTCAGCCCGGCCGCCCGGACCAGCCGCTTGGTCACCGCCTTGTCGAGCGTCACCGCGCAGACCAGCGGGTCCGACAGCGTATACGGCACGCCGTACAGCTCGAGGATGGCGGGCACCTGGGCCTCGCGGCTGCGGCCGGCGAGGCCCTCGGCGATGTTGAACACCAGGTCCCAGCGGTCGCCGGCGACGAGTCGCCGGCAGAGCTGGCGGCCGTGGCCGATGCGATCGGTGCGGAAGCCCAGCGATGCGATCGCCGCCTCCAGGGCGTCGAGGGTGCTCTCGGAGTCGAATTCGACGACCTCCTCCGGCGTGTAGCCCTCGGCGAGGTAGTCGCTGCGAAGGTCGTAGACCAGTCCCACGGTCCGCGTCATGGGGTCTTGCCTTTCGTGCCGGCGCCGCCCAGACGTTCGGGCAGCGCGCCGGCCATGCCGTGGAACAGCGCCGCGGCGCCGCGACGGAGGTTGCGGAGGCTGTAGCCGCCTTCCTGGACGACCAGCATGGGCCGGCGAAGGCCCGCCAGCCGGGCGCCGATGGTCCGCATCGAGCCCGCCGTCAGAAGGAAGAAGCCCGTCGGGTCCCCGCGGAGCGTGTCCAGCCCGAGGCTGACGACCAGCAGGTCCGCCCCGAACCGCTCGATCCGCGCCAGGGCCTTGTCCAGGGCGGCGAGGTAGACGGCCTCGTCGGTGTTCTCCGGCAGGGGGAAGTTGCGGTTGAAGCCCAGGCCCTTGCCCTCGCCGGTCTCGTCGGCAAAGCCGCTGAAGTACGGGTACGCGACGTTCGGGTGCCCGTGGATCGACACCGTCAGCACGTCGCAGCGGTCGTAGAAGATGTCCTGCGTGCCGTTGCCGTGATGGAAGTCGATGTCCAGCACGGCCACCTTGCCCTCCCGGCTGAGCCGGTGGGCGGCGATGGCGGCGTTGGAGAAGTAGCAGAAGCCGCCGAACGTCCGCCGACCCGCGTGGTGGCCCGGCGGGCGGCAGAGGGCGTAGACGACCGGCCGCCCGCCCAGCAGCTCCTCGGCGCCCGTCAGCGCCACGTCCACCGCCCCCCGGGCGGCGGCGTAGGCGTTGCGGTCCAGCGGCGTGAAGGTGTCGATGCAGTAGTAGCCCGCGCGGACGGCCAGCTCCTTCGGCCGGCGCTCGGGCCGGCGGACGGGGAAGACGTACGGGTACACCGGCCGGTTGCCCGACAGCGTCCGGCAGACGTTGTACAGGTACGTAGCGAAGTCGCGGTCGTGCACGGCCAGGATCGCCCCCTCCCCGAACCGCCGCGGCTCGACCTGGGCGAACAGACCCGTCGCCGTCACCGCCTCCAGCAGGGCGCCGACGCGGGCCGGACGCTCCACATACCCCCGCTCGCGGACGTGGTGGATCACGTGCTGCTCGCTGCGGATCACCGCGAACGCCGTCTCCAGCCGGCCCACCTTCACCTCGTGCGGCCCGTCGACGTGACGGGCGTACCTCGGCGGGCGGAACCGCACGGGATCGTCCACGAACGACTCGACCACGCGCTCGATGTAGTCCGGCGTGACGATGGTGCCGTACTTCCGCCGCAGGATCAGCCGCACGGCCGCACGCGCCTCGCTGCGCCGTAGCGGCCCGGCCCCCCCGAGGCCGTCGAACAGCAGGCTCGGGGGCGCGTCGCCGGACGAGCCCACCGGTTCCTCATAGTCCGTCCCGATGATCGGCCGGACGCCGTACCGCTCGTAGAACCGCATGCGGTTGCGGTTCTGCTTCAGCACGGCCGAGTCGCGGTTGACGGCCGGCTCGTCGGACAGCACCTCGATGTACAGCCCGCGGGAGTGCATCTGCTGGCAGTACTCCCGCGTGGCCTCGTAGAGGGCCCCGCCGAGCCCGCCGCTGCGCATTCCCCGGCCGACGACGATGTAGTCCAGCAGCGAGCTGTCGATCTCGGGGAAGTGCAGCAGCAACGAGAGCCCGGTGACCTTGCCGGACAGCGTCTCGGAGACCAGCAGCACGGCGCGGTAGCCCTCGTGGAACGGGTCGCGAAGCAGCGCGGGGATCTTCTGCGCGTAGGGGCCCTCCCCCGGGAAGGCCTGGCGGAAGATCCGGGCCGCCTGCTCGATGGCGTCCCGATCGCCCGGCAGCGCGTCGCCGTGGATGACGCGAATGCGCACCATGGCCGGCTACCGGACCGCCGCCGGCACCGGCAGCGCGTCGCGACGATACTGACGCTCCGTTCCGGCGGGCTGAAGCCGCGTGGCCGCGCCGCGGCACAGGTCGTAGACCGTCGCCGACCTCACCGGCGCCGGCACCTCCGCCGCCGCGGCGTTCGGCTCGGGATAGCTCACCAGCATCCCCTCATAGTTCCGCAGCACCGTGTGCGTCGGGCTGCTGGAGACGATGTACGTCGGCAGGACCGGGATCTTCCCGCCGCCGTGCGGGGCGTCCACGACGAACGTCGGGATCGCCAGCCCGCTCAGCCGGCCGCGCAGCGACTCCATGATCTCGATGCCCCGGCTCAGCGGCGTGCGGAAGTGCTCCACCCCGCGCACCAGGTCGCACTGGAACAGGTAGTAGGGGCGCACCCGCATCCGAATCAGCGACCGGCACAGCTCGGCCATCACGTCGGGATCGTCGTTGATGCCCCGCAACAGCACCGACTGGTTGCCCACGGGGATGCCCGCGTCGGCCAGGCGGCGGCAGGCCTCGCTCGACGCCGCCGTGATCTCGTTGGGGTGGTTGAAGTGCGTGTTCACCCACACCGGGTGGTGCCGCCGGAGCATCGCGGCCAGCTCGTCGGTGATCCGCATGGGCATGGTCACGGGCACGCGGCTGCCGATGCGGATGACCTCCACGCTCGGCACGGACCGCAGGGCCGACAGCACGCGGTCCAGCGCCTCCGTGCTCATCGTGAACGGGTCGCCCCCGGAGACGATCACGTCGTGGATCTCCGGGTGCGACTGGAGGTACGCCACCACCTGCCGCAGCCGCCCCACCGAGATGCGGGCCTCGCGGTGCCCCGCCGCCCGCTTCCGCGTGCAGTGACGGCAGTACATCGCGCAGGTCGTCGTGGCGATCAGCAGCGCGCGGTCCGGGTAGCGGTGCACCAGGCCCGGCACCGGCATGTCGTGGTCCTCTTCCAGCGGGTCGTCCACCAGGAACGGCGGGTCGAACAGCTCCTCCATCTGCGGCACGCACATCTGGAAGACCGGGTCCGACGCGTCCCCGGAACGCACCAGCGAGAGGTAGTACGGCGTGATCGCCATCGGGAACTTCGACGCCGCCTGGCTCAGGCCCGTCGCCGGGCCCGCCGACGGCAGCAGCTCCAGGAGCGGACCCAACGCGCGGACCCGGCTGCGCATCTGCCAATGCCAGTCGTTCCAGCGGGGATCGCCCTGAAGGGCCCGAAGCTTCAGAGAGGGTACAGGCGGGAGACAGGGACGTTGGCCGTCCTCATCGGAGGCCAGGGATGGAGGCTCGTCGTTTGAGACTTCGTCAAGTCCTTCCTGCATTCTCGGCATCGTCACGACCTTCCTTCCTGTTGCTTGCCCAGCCGCGGTGCAGGCCCTCTCAGGGCACCCATCTGCCGGTCCGGCGCCGGCCCGTCCCTGGCCGCAGACGCCCAGACCGCCACACCGCCCCCGTTCGCCGTGACGTGGACCGAACGGGGCCTTACCAGCCTGCTTGTACAAACCGCGTGCCACAACCGCCCCAAACCGACCCGCCTCCCCCGCAGGCCCAATTTCGCGGCCTCGCGGGCGGCTTGGCGTTCCCCGCTCCCCACGGCTCCCCACCGCTTCCCACGGCACCGAGACCCAGGTTTCGGCACTCAACTACCGGATTCTTCGGTTGTGGCCTGCCGATCCCCCCTACAGGTTGGGGGACCAGCCCCCACCACCCCCAATGCCCCCCAATGCTCTCGGGTTCCATGCCGGGCCCTTCCCGGCTCCCTCCGCCACCCCATGGACTGGCCACCTGCCCCCGGAGACAGTGCTCCCATGGCCAAAATCGGAATTGTCCGCGTTTGTGTACTTTATGTGTACCTGCCGGGGATCCCCGCCGCCGCTGCGTATATACCTAAGTCCTGTATGTATAATAGTTTATACGTGCACTGCTATGTGTACCTCCGGAACCAGGTACCCATTCGCCCCGGCGCGAGCCGCTCTCGTCCCAGGCCCCTCGCGCACCCGACGTATGCTGCCCAGCCAGCCCGCCCCATGGCCTGCGGGCAACCGTCGCCCGGATGCCGTCGGGCGGCGCCCCGGCGCGATCCGTGAACCTGCTTGACCGTCGTGCCGTTGCGGGGTAGATTCAACTGAACTGGCCGCCGTCCCGCGTGAGGGTTTTCTTTGCAGCAGCAGCGGCAGCGGCAGCAGCGGCAGCGGCAGCGGCACCAGCACCGACGGCGGCGGCTTGTTGCGCTCGTAGCTCAGGTGGATAGAGCAGCGGTCTTCTAAATCGCAGGTCGCAGGTTCGAGTCCTGCCGGGCGCGGTCGATGCGGGGGGCGCCGTGGGGGCTCGGAGGGGTCTGCGGCGGCCCGCACAACCGGGGAAGCTGCCCCGCCAGGGGCCCCTACTGCCCTTTGGCCTTCTTCTTCGCCGCCTTGGCCTTCCGCGCGGGGCGCTGCGGGCTGACGGGCCAATATGGGGTCTCCGTGCGCGCGGTCTTGAGAAACGCCTCCATCCTGGCGACCACGTCGCCGTGCCGCGCGGCGAGGTCGGTCTTCTCGGCCGGGTCGGCGGAAAGGTCGTACAGCGCCA
>Ga0307379_10003026_pt1 | contig 24518 bp, 18 predicted proteins | sample UN2MG_FD_202237 | JGI IMG/M metagenome (GOLD analysis project Ga0307379, IMG submission 202237) | Soil microbial communities from Risofladan, Vaasa, Finland - UN-2 | ecosystem: Environmental > Terrestrial > Soil > Coastal area > Acid sulfate soil | place: Finland: Risofladan, Vaasa | collected...
GCTTTTGTTACCCGCTCCGGAGGCGCCCTGACAAGAGATAGAGTTATCAAGTTTCCAACTCGAGTTGACACCTCTGTTTTTCGACCAATAAATAAGGCCATAGCCAGAAAGGAACTTGGTATCCATCAGAACGACCTTCTAATTGTGAATTGCGGCCGAATCAACGCTGTCAAAGGCTGGGATTTTATTATAGAGGCCTTCAAACTGTTTCACGAAAAACATCCTGCTGCAAAGTTAGTTTATGTCGGGGACGGCGAAGACCGTCCCGCGCTGGAACAAGCTGTTAATAGATTCGGGCTGGGTCAATCAGTGGCCGTCACCGGTTTTCAGCCTCCTGAGATTGTCGCCAGATATCTAAATGCCACTGATTTGTGTGCCGTCGGTTCTCACATGGAAGGCTGGTCCGTAGCTATGCTCGAAGCACTCGCTTGCGCAAAACCCATCGTTTCTACAAATGTAAGTGGTGCTCTTGATATGATTCTTGGGGGTGGAAATGGATATATCGTTGAGAAGCGTGACCCGAATTGTTTTGCTGAGGCTATGAATCGCTCGCTGGCTCTTAAAGAAGCAGATAAAATTTCATTAGGCTTGGCCGATAAATACGCCCTGAAAAATCTGGCCAGAGAGTTAGGCATGCTTTGGAAACCATTGGCATGAAAGCATTAATTATTCATAACGAATACGGCAAACTCAGCGGCGAGGAGATAATGATTTGCCGTATCTGTGAATTGCTTAGAGAACACAGGCACGAGGTCGAACTTTTTTCACGCAGCAGCAGCGAAATAAATAACTCGGTTATAGGTAAATTTAAAGCTTTTTTCAGTGGAGTCTATTCAGTTTCAAGTTGCAGGCAACTTCGACGACTTGTAGAACAAAACAGGCCGGATATTATTCATGTACAAAATGTTTATCCCCTTATTTCACCGTCCGTGCTTGCCGAAGCCTATAGACAAGATATCCCGGTTGTAATGCGATGCGCTAATTATCGGTTGATTTGTCCGAATGGTCTGTTTATGACAAAAAGCCGGGTCTGCGAGAGATGTTCCGGCGGTAAAGAATACTGGTGTCTGCTGAAAAACTGCGAGGGTAGCTATTTCAAGAGCCTGGGATATGCCCTGCGAAATTATGTTGCCAGACAGCGGCGATACTATCTTGATAATGTGACGATATTTTATGCCCAAACGGATTTTCAGCGAAGACGATTAATCCGGGAAGGCTTTGCCGCCGAGAGGATTTTTGTTATCCCGAATATGACTAACCACAACGGGATTGCTATATCGGAAAAATTAGGCAAGTATGTCGGTTACGTCGGGCGAATCAGTCCCGAAAAGGGCTTGGAGACCCTTATGGAGTCAGCACAAGGTTGTGGTAACATTCAATTCAAAGCTGCAGGGGCATATGACCATATGCCATGCCTACCCGGAAAAGCTCCGCAGAACTTTAAGTTTTCAGGGCATCTGAACAAGGAGCAGTTGGACAAGCTTTACACAAATGGCCGCATGATTGTTTTGCCAAGTATATGTTTTGAAGGGTTTCCAAGTGTATTGCTTGAATCAATGATACATTCTAAGCCCGTGATTGCTTCGAGAATCGGCGGGCTGCCTGAGATTGTTGAAGATGGTGTTACAGGCTTATTGTTCGAGCCGGGAAATGCAGAAGACCTGGCCGAAAAAATTCGCTATCTCTGGGATCGGCCGGAACTCTGCAAGAAGATGGGCCAAGCGGGAAGAGAAAAGGCCTTGCGCGAATATTCGCCGGAAAAGTATTACGAGCGTTTGACGGCAGTTTACAAAAAGGCTATTGAACTCGGCCCGGGAGGGCCAAATCATCAGTTTTAACCTGTCTTACGCAGGAGGTATATTTTCGTGATATATAGAGTTTCACCAAAAGAAAAGTACGCCACTGATACAAATTACAAATTTCTGAAAAAATGCAAATCCAATCTTACTTAGAAAGGTAGGTTGCGAAATGATAAACATTTATGGTAATTGCCCTCTTGTTTCGGTGATCATGTGCATGTTTAATGAAGAAAAATATGTGGGGGACGCTATTGAGAGCATTATTAATCAGACATATGAGAACATCGAGTTAATCGTCGTTGATGATTATTCCACAGACAGATCTGTTGAGATTTGCAAACACATCAATGATGATCGGATTAGAGTTTATTCGAAGACCAACGAGCCTCAAGGGGCAGCCTGTTCAAGAAATATTGCTATACGCATGGCAAGAGGTGAATATGTTGCTATTCATGATGCTGATGACTATTCAGAACCAACACGCATCGAAAAGCAGTTGAACAAGGCGTTGGAGTTGCCTGGAAGAAGGATTGTTGGATGTTCAATAAGGTGCATTGAGGCTGGAAGAGAATGGACATGGAATATGCCGGAAGGTAATTGCGAGATTGTTAAAGGCTTCAAACGTATATTTAACAGAACAGTTATTGTAGCAGGCACGATTCTTGCACCTAAAGAAATATTGTTGGATATTCCCTATCGCTCCCAGTTTAAGTACTTCGAAGACTGGGATCTTCTGCTGCGCATATTTGAAACCGGAAGAGCAGAATTCTATAACTATCAGGAGCCACTCTACACATATTACATTCGTCCTAAAGGTGTTCTTTACAAACCTGAGTGGTCGAACTATAACATCTATGATCGCAATTGTCAGGAGAAACGTAAAAAAGGTCTGGATGAATTCCGGACATTGGAGGAGTTTCTTCGATATCTTAAGAAGCAGCCACTTGCAAGATTGAAATGGCTTTGGCTGAAAAAATTGATTGAGCTGCGATTGCGAATAAGATCAAAGAAATAGCAATACAACTCTAATAATCCCCGAAGAGGCTTCGACAATGGTAAAGCTATTAAAAGACCAGGAAAGACCGAAAACCTGATGGTAATGATATTAAATTTGCCAAGTCCGCCTGGAATGGACGTAAATAGGGACTACTCTGGAGGTTATGGAACTGCTCATATAGCCAATAGGAAAGACTATGGTCATTTTGCCGATATTCTTTTTCCAGTTTTCATGCCTTATCTTGCAAGCAAGATTAAAAGAGAGGGATATAAGCTGAAGGTATTAGATGCTCAAGCAACCAGATTAAACTCAGACGGGACAATAAGAGAAATAAAAAATAAACAACCCAAGTTCATTATCTCAATGATCTGTTTACCATCACTTTACGGAGATATTCACTTGCTTAACAAAATAAAAGAAAAATTTCCCGAGACTTTCCTAATAGGTGTCGGAGCAGTTTGCAAAGTTCTATCAGAGGAAATTTTAGAGAAGAGTAAGATAGATTTTTTGGTAAATGCGGAATATCCCTTCTATTCAAATCCCATAATAAAGTTAATTGATACTTTGGACAAAAAATCAACATCGTCTGTAGAAAAAATTTCCGGACTGATTTATAGAGAAAAGCAAGAAAAAAAGCTTTTGGTAAAGAACAATCCACTCCAAGGGTCGCAAATGGACGAAAGCTTAGATGACTTGGACATAAAGATTTACTCTGAATTTCCTATTGAAAAATACAAGCTTCGTTTTTTTGGTCCTTATGGTAAACGCCTAAATTATTTCCCGATCCTCTCTGGAAAAGGTTGTCCCTTCCCATGCATTTATTGCCCTTATCCCATTGGCTTTGGAAAGAAAATTTTCTATAAGTCTCCTGTAAATCTGGTAAATGAAATTGAATTCTTAAATGAAAGTTTTGGTATAAAAGCTTTCGTTTTTAGAGACCAGGTTTTTACTGCAAATAAAGAAAGGATTAAAAGAATTTGCGATTTAATTTCAGAAAGAAACCTCAAAGTAAATTGGTTATGTGAAACTAGAGCAGATAAGGTTTCAAAGAATTTACTTAGAAAAATGAAAAAAGCAGGGTGCAACAGAATTCATTATGGCGTTGAAACCGGGGATGAAAATGTGCTAAGAAAAGTTGGAAAACCTGTAGTAAATAAGAAAGTAATAAAAGAAGCTTTCAAGATTACCCGTGAAGAGGGAATTTACACCAGTGCTCATATCATCATTGGCCTACCAGGCGAAACCAAAGAGACTTTGATGAATACTTATAACTTTTTATTAGAGATAAATCCAGATAGTGTAACTTGGAATCTCATTACACCTTACCCAGGTACAAAACTGTTTAATATAGCAAAACAGAAAAAATTAATCTTAACGTATGACTGGGAAAAATATAATACCGAGGATGTAGTAATGAGAACCGAAGAGATTTCTGGTAAGGAATTAGAAAAAATAAAGAAGACATTTCGCTCGAATTTCAGAATTAGGCAAATTCTTAGAAGAATGGTGAAAGGATTATACAGCAAAAAAGATTTTGTATTTCTCCTTAGGAGAATTATTTATGAGTTTGCTTTAAAGACTCGCCTTCGTCATGGAGATTCATCCTCCTAATTACACCGAGCCTGATATCCTTTAAGTCAGATTTGATCTGCCTGCATACAACGTTGTGAGGTAAGTGATCGGCCGACGACACGAGGCACACCGAGAAAAAATACTGCGGGAGTATTCGCCGGAAAAGTATTACGAGCGTTTGATGGGCGTTTGAAAAAGCCATTGAACTTGGACCAGGAGGTCCAAATCATCAGTCTTAAGTTATTTTTGTAAGAGGTATATTCTTTTGAAAAGTGACGTTCTTCAAGCAGGAAAATGTGACATTCTCAAAGTCAAATTTGACCTGATAGCCTACCACGTTGTGATGGATACTATCAACAAATGGAAGCGGAATGGAGAAAGACACTATGTTACTATCACCAACCCCCACAGCGTGATGCTGTGCCATCGGGATACTGAAATGTGGAAGGCTACGGAGGCGGCGGGTATGGTGATGCCCGATGGCGTTGGTATCATAATGGCGGCACGTCTGCTGGGCTATCCGCACAACGGCCGTGTTACAGGGCCCGAACTGATGCTAAAATTATGCGACTGGGGCAGGAAAGAAAACTATCGGCATTTTTTCTACGGCGGCGCTGAAGGCATAGCAGAAAAACTCTCCCACCACCTCACTGAACAGTATCCCAGCCTTAAAGTTGCCGGTACACACTGTCCGCCGTTCAGAAAACTTAACGAAAAGGAAGATGCCGACATAGTCGAGCTAATCAACGCCGCCAGGCCGGATATTCTATGGGTCGGTCTCGGTGCGCCTAAGCAGGAAAAGTGGATGGCCAACCATCTTAATAAAATCAACGCCACTGTAATGATTGGAGTTGGTGCCGCCTTCGATTTTCATTCCGGTAATGTCGGGTGGGCACCCCCCTGGGTGCGAAAGTGCGGCCTCGAATGGGTATATCGTCTTGCTCAGGAACCCAAAAGAATGTGGCGCAAAAATCTTGACAACCCAATCTTCCTGGCAAAGGTCTTCCGACAGCGCTTACAAATGATACTGAAAAAAGATACGCCTTGAAAAAGTCGGTAAATAAAAAGAAAAGGGGAAAAGACAAAACCCAACAGTTAACTCCTTGTATCCAGCAAGCAGCTTTTACATTCTCCAATTTAGACCAGAAATGAATCCAGAAAATAATAACAAAAGCTTTTGCATCATAACCAACGGATGCACCGAATGTCGAATGGAGGCTTCCGAGGTCGAGCAATTTCTCCTTGAAACATCTTCGCTTTCACTTTGCAGGGACTATACTCAAGCTGACCTTATCATTTTTCTCGGCTGCAGCGTGAACAAGGATAAAGAAGAGTTGAGTTCCAAAATCATAGAAACTATCAAACATGGGAAACGACCGGACGCTCAACTGCTGCCGCTTGGATGCATAATTAAAATCAGACCGGACCTCGCTCGCCATGATAGCAACTATAGCGAACTCACCAAAAAAATCAAAAGTATTTCCCGGTTTGAGAACCATAATTTTCCTGCCGCGAATTGCCCATACCCTGAATTTTGGCAAATTGCGGACAGTTTATTCGAACGGCGGACGAGCAGCGAAATGATCTGTGGTTATTGTCACAGAAACCCCAAAGGTATTTTGGGTCGGGTCAACGTTATTCTTGAAGCTTCAATTATTAAAGTGTTCGCAAGATACAGACGTTGGATTGACAGAGAAACATTGGTTCCGTCAGATAAAACCTTTTGTTTGCGTATTTCAACCGGCTGTAAGGGAAATTGTTCATATTGCTCAATCAAGCTAGCTCGGGGCTCAATAAAAAGCAGGCCGATAGATGATATTGTAAACAGCTTTAGGCACGGTCTTGACCTGGGCTACAAAGATTTTGCATTGCTTGGAACCGATGTTAGTGACTATGGTAAGGACCAGGGAAAAGACCTGCTCGATTTATTAAAGAAGCTCGTATCTCACCAAGGAGAGTTTAAACTAAGATTGAGAAACATTAATCCCCGTTGGCTGATCCCATCTGTAGATGCATTTTGTGAAATAGCAAAAACAGAGAAGATTGCATATATTCTTTGCCCAATTGAATCAGGAAGTGACCAAATCCTTGAAAAGATGGATAGAAGGTACAATGCTGAGGATTTCATAGCAGCTGCAACTAAAATCCGGCGGACATGCCCCAAGATATCAATTAAAACTCAAATTTTAGTCGGTTTTCCTGGTGAAACTGAAAATGACTTTAGAAAATCGGAAGAATTATTCAGACTTGGCCTTTTTGACTATGTCGAAGTATATGCATATACGGATCGCCAAGGAACCAGGGCGGCTAATCTGCCAAACCATGTACCTAAAGAAGTTATAACGCAGCGATACAGGAAACTACTCTGGAAAAGTTTCGTCGGAAATTTTTCAAAGCGACTGTTATTATATAGCTAAAAGCCAACGGTTAAAAGATTCTTCTCCTATTTGTAAAAAGCCGGCATCACAGGGCAGCCACGGTTCTTTCACGAAGTTCCACCGACAGCTACCCAATCCTCCGTGATGCCAGCCTGCGAGGGTCGATTTTTCGGCCCTCGCTTTTTTTATATCGGCATTTACCGGGCTAATATTTTAACTATAGATGGGTAAAAAATGATGCCAAACCATCCTCAACGCTAACCTTTACAATCCTAATCTGCTGTTGCACCCGATTGGAACAGGTAAGATCCACTGAAATAAAAATAGTATACCAGCGACTATTAACTGTTGATTACTTCCTTATCAAGGGTATAATTAAATATAAACAACACCGAAAAACACCCACCGAAAATTTGCGGATAAAATCTTGTAATTTTTTTGCAGGAAAAACATGAAACGCGCGTTCGCAAAATGTGCAGATTGCAAGTGGTGGAACCCCCTCTCTGATGACAAGTCCCAGCCGCCTCTTGGTGAATGCCGAAGGTACCCTCCCAAGATTTATTCCACCGGGCTGGTTTACCACACCTATTGCAAAGTCTCAGAGCAAGGCTTCCCCCTCACTGCCCAGGACTGCTGGTGTGGTGAAATTCATTATTGATTTGACTCTGACACTAAAAGTACAAATTTGACCTGCGTCTTAAGCCCGCCCCTTCAATGGACATCCTTTACCACAACCTTCCCCTTCTTTTTCAGTTCTACCTTTTCCCTGTGTATCTTTAGAACCTTGTAGCCGTGTACCACATCCCCCTCACGAACAACTTCTCCACAGATAATTGCCGACGGGTTCTCTGCGTTGTAGATTATGCCCGTCACCATACCTTTATTGCTCATCAAATGTTCCAACAGCGGACAACCTTTCTCCGAAGCCCAGATATTGTATGCCAAAGTTAGAACAATTATGTTCGCAACCAGCAAAACAAAAAACTGGGCCGCTATCTTGGCCCTGTTCTTGGGCTTCTTCGGAATAGAAACTTCTATCTTCCTACGTGTCACTTCATCGTCTGCAAGTTCTGCTGCTGAGACCATGTACTTTAAAACCATTGCTACATTCCATAATTTAAAATATTAAGACTCCGAATATACCTCGGACGATTTTCCCGGCAGGTTTAGACAAAATCTTACAAAAAACTACATAATTCCCGAAGATTACCCCAAAAAACAGCAAAAAACAGAGCTGACAAGTCTATTAAAACTTGCAGGTTCTTCTTGATTTCTACTCCAGAACACTTTATTATATAAAAACCATGGCTATGCGGAACGGATTAAATTCAGAAAGCAAACGCGGGTATAATACCCCTTATATTTCTCCTGCCTGTATGATGATACACTGCCTCATTGTGGTCATGGTACTGTTCTGCTCGCCGACCAGGGCCCAAAACCAGCTTCAAAAAGGAACAGGCCGGATACGAAACGTGCTTGTAATTAACTCTTACCGCCCAACGTACGATTGGGCAGAACAAACAACCAAAGGCATCGAAGATACCTTCACGCAGTATAAGGACAGAATCGAACTTGAAATCGAGTATATGAATTCCAGGCACTTCACCGACGAAAAACACTATAAGAACCTTTATGAACTTTATAAACACAAGGCCACCTTTAGAAAATACGATGTTATTATCGCCGCAGATGACAACGCCCTTCGTTTCGTACTCCGGTACCGAGACGAACTCTATCCCAATGTCCCAATCGTCTTCTGTGGCATCCAGGAAGTAGACAACCTGGTTCCAAAAGGCTATGACTTTTTGACCGGAGTTTATGAAGTTCAGGTTTTTGAACCGACCCTTCAACTCGTGCTAAAACTCCATCCCTCCGCTGAAAGACTCGTAATAGTAAGTGACGGCACTGTTGACCGAACGGAGTTTCTCCACAAACAATGGCTCGAAGTCATGAAAAACTACGAAAACCGCACGCACTTTGTCACCCACTTCCTCCAGGAACTCACCGCTGAAGAATTACTGAAAGCAATCGATGGCCTCGGCCAAAATGATGTCGTCATATTCACCGATTCCTTCAAAGACCTGGAGGGAAACCTTTATTCATTCGAAGATAGTACCGAAAAAATTTACCAACGGTGCAAAGCCCCAATCTATACTACGACTGAAGGGTGGTTCGAACTCGGACCGGTGGTTGGCGGACACATTGTTACAGGTTTTCTGCAGGGACAAGCCGCCGCTGAAATTGCAATGCGAATACTCGATGGCGAAAGTCCGGCCAATATACCCCCACCTACCCAAACTCCAAGCGAGTTTATGTTTGACTACAACCAGCTGCAAAGCTTCGGTATCGAACTGTCCGACCTGCCCGAAGGAAGCACCATAATAAATATGCCAAAATCCTTCTACCAGGAACATAAAAAACTGGTCTGGTTAACCATCACCGCAATAGCAATTCTAACAACTTCAACCTTTATCCTCTCCGTAAATACCATACTTAGGACAAGAGCGGAAAAAGCCCTAAGACAAAGTGAACAGCAGTTTAGAACGCTTGTCTCAAACATACCCGGCATTGTTTATCGCTGCGCAAATGACCCGGAATGGACAATGGAGTTTATAAGCGATGAAATAGAAACCATTACAGGTTACCCTGCTTCTGATTTTATTAAAAACAAAGTTCGCCCTTACGTTGATATCATACACCCGGATGACCGTCAGAAGATGGTTCAGGTTGTTCAGGAAGGCCTTGATAAGAAAAAGCCCTGGATTATAGAATTCCGGTTAGTACACAAAGATGGAACCATAAAATGGCTCTACGAAAAGGGCCAGGGAATCTATGACCAGAACGGCCAATTCCTATGGCTCGATGGCGTTCTCTTCGATATCACTGATAGAAAAAAGGCCGAAGAGGCCCTTAGGGAAAGCCAGAGACAGCAAAATGCCATCCTGAACACAATACCCGACATCGCTTGGCTAAAGGACAAAAACAGCGTATACATCGCTGCAAACGTACAGTACATTGAAGTCTGTGGAATCAAACCCCAGGATATTATCGGAAAAACCGACTTCGAGCTTTGGCCCGAAGACTTGGCAACCAAATATGTCACCGATGATAAAGAAGTTATCCAATCCGGCAAGAGGAAAAGGATCGAAGAGCAGCTGGAACCCAAACAGGGAAAAAGAATCTGGATAGACACCATTAAAACCCCAATTTATAACGATAAGGGACAAGTCGTAGGTACCAGCGGCATCGCCAGAGACATTACCGAACACAAAGAGATGGACCAAAAACTCCATGAAGCAGAAGAAAAATACCGATTGGCCATGGAAGCAGCCAATGACGCCCTGTGGGATTGGAATATCACAACGAACCAGACTTACAGAAATCCCCGTCACGCATTAATGTTGGGATACAGCCCGGAGGAACTCTCTTCGGCTCAAAGCGAATGGGAAGAAAGAATTCATCCTGATGATCATGAAAAGGTCTTTAAAATCCTGAAAGAGGTCTTAAACAATAAAAGAGAGCATTTCGAGCTTGAGTACCGGCTACGCACCAAATCAGGCAGGTATATATGGATTCTTGGACGCGGAAAAGTGGTGGAATATGCAGATGACGGCTCACCATTAAGAATGGTCGGAACAAACACCGATATTACCGAAAGAAAATTAGCTGAAGAAAAACTGAAAGAATCCGAACAAAGATTCAGAGCCATCTTCGATGGCGCAAAAGACGGACTGCTTTTGGCAGACCCCAAAACAAAAAAATTCTTCGCCGCCAATCAAGCCTGCTGCAAAATGTTAGGTTACACAAATGAAGAACTCATAAATCTCTCGGTAAAAGATATACACCCAAAGGACCAACTCGGATACGCCATCCAGGACTTCGAAAAACAGGCACGAGGCGAAACCGAACTCGCTGAAAACATGCCTGTAAAAAGAAAAGACGGCAGCATCTTTTATGCCGATATTAGCACTGCTCTTCTGACTTTGGCTGGAAAAACATACATCATGGGTATTTTCAGAGATATCACCGAGAGAAAACAGGCTCAGGAACAACTCGAACTTTATCGTGAAAAAATGGCCCGCGCCGAACATCTCGCTTCTCTCGGAACTTTAAGTGCAACATTAAGCCACGAACTTAACCAGCCGCTCACTGTCATCCGGCTCTATATTGAAAACTCCCTCGCAGAAATGGATAAAACTCAGCAGCCTCCCGGCATTACAGACGCACTAAAAGACAGCCTCAAAGAAATCGAAACCGCCGCCTCTATAGTCGATAGGTTCCGAAACTTTGCAAGACAGTCTTCGGAAAAAAACTTCTGCCAGGTGGATGTTAAAACTGTCGCACAGAGAATACTTGCCTTGCTTAATGAAGCCGCTCAAAGAGCAAATGTCTCTCTAATCTGTAAAGACATGGACAACTTGCCCCCTGTTTACTCGAACGAGAAGGACCTTGAACAGGTCTTATTCGCCCTCATAGAAAACGCTATACAGGTCGCTGACGGCAAAAAACGAAAACGCCTGACCATCAGCAGCAATGTGAAAAACGGAATGCTTGAATTAAAATTCGCCGACAACTGCAAAGGAATTCCGCGCGAAAATCTCGATAAAATCTTCGAGCCGTTCTTTACCACAAAACCGCCCGGTGAAGGAACCGGCCTTGGCCTTTGCATCGTTCAAAGAATTATATCGGGATACGGCGGAAAAATTCGAGTCGATAGTAAGCCCGGCAAGGGCTCTACTTTCTACGTCACATTACCCATCCACCAAAAAGAGATAGGATAACGATTTGTGATGAACATTAACAAAAAGAACATATTCTTTGTCGACGATGAATCAACCGTCAGAAAAGCTGTGGAGATGACTTTGAAAAGACTAGGTTACAATGTCTCCTGCTTCGCAAACGCCGCCGACTGTCTCGAAAAACTAAAAAAGCAAAACTGCGACCTGCTAATCACAGATGTCAAAATGCCCGGCATGGACGGTATTGAACTTGTACAAAAGACAAAGCATCTCGTTCCTTGGTTGCCTATGCTCATCGTAACAGGATATGGCGACATACCCATGGCCGTAAGGGCGGTAAAAGCTGGAGCACTAAACTTCATTGAAAAACCACTACAGAGCAAAACCCTCGCTGATGCCATACGAGCCGCTCTAAAACAAAACAGCCTCGCAAACATCCTAAAGGGAAAAGCACTCACAAAAACCGAAACAATTATCCTGAGAATGATTTTACAGGGAAAAACTAACAGGGAAATCGCCATAACTTTACACCGCTCAACCAGAACTGTTGAGGACCACCGACTGCACATCATGAGAAAGCTAAATGTCGAAAACGTCGTCGACCTTGTAAAACGCGCCGCTGCCATGGGAATCATTGAAGCGGAAAGGTCACCCTCGACTTAGAAAATTCAGACACACCCCTAATACAAACTCCACAAATACAATAACTCCGGCGTGCTTAACTCATATAGCGTCTCCCTGTCAAACTGTAAAATATTCCCCCCTTGAGAACGCAAAAAGCTCAAAAACGAAAACGGCCGCTCGTACTCAATCACATGGGCATTCTTTATCTCCGCCAACGCCATAACTTCTTCTATCGCCTCGTCCAGATAACCTATACCGTCTATCAGCTTCTCATCCACCGCCTCCTTAGCACCGTAAACACTGCCGTCCGACAAAACCCGAGCCTCTTCCAAACTCAACGACTCCCTGCCCTTTGCTACGATTCCAACAAAACGCTCATAAGCCGGCTTAATTAGCTTGTCCTGAACATATTGTTTTTCTTCATCTGTCGGTATCCGGAAAGAACTCGGCCAGTCTTTCTTCATGCCTGATTTCGAAATTACCGGCTGTATACCAAGCTTCTCCTCAAGCAACTGCTCCAAAACCAGGTAACCCATTATAACACCCACCGAACCGGTTATCGTCGTCGGTTCCGCTATGATTTTATCACAACCAACAGAAACATAGTAACCTCCAGATGCTGCAACTCCCTGCATAAACGCTACCACTGGTTTATTAGCGTCCTCTCGGTACTTCAGTATCTCATTATAGATTTGGTCACTGCCCGATACCGTGCCGCCCGGCGAATTCACCCGGATTATCAAACCCTTTACATAATCATCTTCCTGAGCCCGTTTTAGCTGCTGGTAAAAATCCTGTGCCTGCTGCTGGTTTATTATTCCTTGAACGTCTATCAGAACAATCTTGTTCCTCCGAGTGCCCGACCGAATAACTTCCTCGGTAAAACTATCCCTCGGAACTGACGTAAACATCGCTATCGTGCCAATCAGAATTACAAACAAAGCCCCCGCCGCCAACATACATAGACCTATAACAATAACTATAAAAATCTTCCAGCCTGTCCTTTTTTTCTCCCTAACGTTAGCTCTATTGCCTCTGTGTAACACAAAATCAGTTTCAAAATCAGTATTATTTTGCTCAGAATCCATAATTAGCCCTCATTATTTGCTTTCAAATCAAATTCTAAAACAAAACCTGCACGAAGTCAACCACCAAAAAAACCTTCCCAAAATACCATGACTTTGTTCAAAAACGACATTTATTGCTAAATCGACCACCACAACATACCGATAAATTGTACGAAAATTAAGTTATGTGGCGTCGGTTTACGGGACACCTCCGTTTGTGCATTGCGGACTTAGAAAATCGTCCCAAAATCACGCACAATAGTCCGTATATCCTAATGTCGAAAAAGACGAGTCGTTATATGACCATATTAACTGCACGGCAAGGTAAAAAATGAAAATAGGACAAAAACTGATTCTGGGGTTTGTAGTTATCGCTCTGCTTGTAGGCATCGTCGGAAGCATCACTATAAAACACGATACACAAATATTGCTGGATGTTGACCAGATATTGCTTAGCAACTCCAAGGAACTAAGAGCCGTCACAGAAATCGGATACCATATCCAGGAAATACAATCTAAAACAAGACAAATCCTAACTCTTGACTCTCACCAGGCTGCCAAGCAGAAAAAGGAGCTAAATTCCACAATCATAACAAGTCTCTCCAAACTACAGCAGTTCAACCTTATGTGGGAAGACGCCATAACGCTGGGACTTGAACTTTCAAATGAGAGAATCTCACAGAAACTGGCTTTGCTGGAATTAAATAAACTAAAAGTAAAAATCGATGCTTTGACTCCTATGGTCGCTGAAACTTTGGCGCTCCAGAATCAACAGGGAAACGACGTCGCCATGGCCTTCTTCGAACAACAGGTCGAGCCTCTGCTCAGAAAAATTTTGATAAACGTAAAGGAACTCGAAAAAACAACAAGACAGGCAATCATCACTGAAACCGAAGCAATCAGGCAGGCCGTAAGCAACAGCATCGGAATCGCCATCATCACTACCGCAATTGGACTGATTGTTGTAATAATAGCAAGGTTCTACATCTACAAGACCATATCAAACCCAATCACAAAACTAAAAGAGGCCGCCGCCGAAATCGGAAAGGGAAACTTCAATGCAAAAGTAAATATAAACTCCCACGATGAAATAGGAGCCCTTGCAGACTCTTTCAACAAAATGAAAGGCAAATTGAAAGAATCACACCTCAGCCTTGAAAAAACCGTCAGTCAAAGAACCTCAGAACTTACCTCCACTAGCGCAAAACTCGAAGAGGAACTCGCTCAAAGACCACTCGCACAGCAAACATTGCACCAGAGAATAAAACAGCTCAATTGCTTCTACAGCCTCGCAAAAGTCGTCGAAAGACCTCAAATCTCGCTCGACCAAATCCTGCAGGAAACCGTCAACTTGATATGTAAAGCTTACCAGTATCCCGACAAAACTAGCGCGAGAATCACTTTCGACGGCATAAAATACAAAACCGAAAACTTTGATAAAAGTGAATTAAGTCAGTACGCTGAACTCAAAATAAGAGGCGAAAAAGCCGGAACCATCGAAACTTACTATATCGGGGAAAAACTCCAGAACAATCAGAGCCCGTTCCTGAAAGAAGAAGCCGACCTCTTAAATGCTGTCGCAAGCCAGCTCAGCAGAATCATCGAACGAAAACAAGCCGAAGACAAACTCCTGTTAATACGGCATCTCATCGACCAGTCGAACGACTGCGTCTTCGTCATAGACCCAAAATGGGGCCGATTACTTGACGTCAACGGCACCGCCTGTAACAACCTCGGATACTCAAGGAATGAACTGCTCGACATGACTTTTAAAGACATTGAAAATACTATTCCTGATGACAACACCTGGCAGGATTACACCAACCAGCTCGAAACCAAAGGAGACCTCATAAAAGAAGGGGTACACAAAAGAAAAAATACAACAACCTTCCCCGCTGAAACCAGCTTCAAATATGTAAGCCAGGAAAAGAGTAACTACATCCTCGCCGTAACAAGAGACAACACCGAGCGGAAAGAGGCCGAAGAACAGCAGGCAAGACTTATTCAGGAATTGAGGGACTTTGCACACATTGTCTCACATGACTTAAAAGCACCCCTCAGAGGGATCAAAACACTTGCCGACTGGATCGCCACCGACTATACCGATAAACTCGATAAGGACGGAAAAGAGCAAATGAAACTCCTGCTCGCAAGGGTCGGAAGAATGCATAACCTCATCGAGGGCGTACTCCAGTATTCAAGGGTCGGACGGGTCAAGGAAGAAATCGTAAAAATCGACCTCGGCAAACTCGTTCCTGAAATTGTCGATATGGTCGCGCCGCCCGATAACATCAAAGTTACCATCGAAAACCAACTGCCCATAATAAAGACCGAGGAAACGCGAATAATGCAGGTCTTCCAGAACCTTATCAGCAACGCCGTAAAATACATGGACAAACCAGACGGAACTATAAAAATCGACTGTGTCGAAGAAAACGGCTTCTGGAAATTCAGTGTCGCCGACAATGGACCCGGTATCGAAGAACAGCATTTCGAAAGAATATTTAAAATATTCCAGACTTTAAACTCTCAAGATAATTTTGAAAGCACAGGAATCGGACTCACCGTCATAAAAAAAATCGTCGAAATGTATGGTGGCAAAATCTGGGTCGAGTCAAAAGTCGGACGGGGCAGTACTTTCTACTTCACCTTGCCAAAGTCAGAATTAGAAGAAGAGGAAATTGAAGATGAGAAACTCCAAGTCAATATTGCTAATTGAAGATGACAAAGTCGACGCTATGACAGTTAAAAGAGCCCTCAAAGACTTGAGGTTGCCTCATGAACTTATCCATTCTGAAGATGGTGAGGCAGCTTTAGTATACCTGAAAGCTGAAACATCAAAGCACCCGGGCGTTATCCTTCTCGATTTGAATATGCCCAAAATGAACGGCATTGAGTTCCTTAGAAACATAAAAGCTGACCCCGAACTCAAAAAAATACCTGTGGTTGTGCTCACGACTTCCAGAAACGAAAGGGATGTCATAGAAAGCTTCAAATTCAGTGTCGCTGGCTACATGGTAAAACCTGCCGACTACAAAAAATTCATGGAAGCGATAAAAATCATTCATGATTACTGGTCGCTCAGCCTGTTACCGGGACAGAACTAAAATATGGAAAATACAAAATATAAAATCCTGCTCATCGAAGATGACAAACTCGACCAGATGGCTTTCCTAAGAATGGTCGAAACGGAAAATCTTCCCTACGATTGCACAAAGGCCGACTCCATCGCACAGGCTAAACAACTGCTGCAGTCCGAAGAATTCGACATCGTTGTCTCCGATTACTCCCTCGGTGATGGCACCGCCTTCGATATACTCGAATCCGTCAAGGACACTCCTCTAATACTCGTCACTGGTGCTGGGGATGAAGCCATCGCTCTAAAAGCCTGGCGAGCAGGGGCCTACGATTACCTTAGAAAAGACATCGACAGGCATTACCTGAAAACCGTACCGATAACCGTCGAAAATGCAATAAAACACAGGAAAACCGAACAAAAACTGCGACTCCTCTCCGAGGCCGTCATGAGCACAGAGGACAGTGTCTACATCACCGATGAGCACGACTCTATCATTTTCGTCAACAGGGCTTTTTGTCAAACCTATGGTTATGATGAAAAAGAAATTATCGGAGAAAAAAGTGCCCTCTTACAAAATGAACAAAACGGCGGATCCGCACGCCAACTTACATACCACATCAGAAAAGATGGAACAAACTTCCCCGTCTCACTTTCCGTCTCTCCTATCAAAGACGAAAATGGCAGCGAAACTGCTTTCGTTGCCGTGGCCCGCGACATCTCCGAACGAGTCCTTGTCGAAGATAAAATCAGGGCCATAAACTTAAAACTCACCGGCGGAAAACACCCCAGGTAACATAAAAATCCACTTCTCCATCCACCACCCGCAACAGCAACTACATCACATCCAAAGCTAAAAGTCCTTGACTTAAAACAAATTTTTTAATAACCTTGCCTGCCGAATTAATTGACTCAACTTAATTTAATTGGAGGTTCGACAATGACGCGCCCCACGCATTCCGCAATCGTATTCTTTTTTACTGTAATAACCGTCTTCTCCGCCGCCTGCCTCGCCGCTGACACACCCGTCAAAATATGGCAGCAGCCCGAAATAATGCCCACATACCTCGTCGACCCTCCCGGACTTAACCCCCGCTTCTATAACGGCCGTGCCTACCAGGGTGCACAGGGACGCATCTACCCATACCCAATATACGAAAGCCTCTCTGACACACGCGTCGAAAAAGCGTATGACATGGTTTACCTCGAAAATCAATACACACAAATTTGCATCCTGCCAGAAATCGGAGGACGACTCTTCGGAGGACTCGACAAAACAAACAACTACGACTTCATCTACCGTCAGCACGTTATAAAACCAGCTCTAATCGGTATGCTCGGGGCATGGATTTCCGGCGGCATCGAATGGAACTTCCCACATCACCACAGGGCTACCGCTTTCATGCCCGTTGATTACATTATGCAGCAAAATCCCGATGGTAGTGCTACATGCTGGATTGGGGAGCTTGAAATCAGACACAGAATGAAATTCATGCTCGGTATAACTATGTACCCCGGAAAATCATACTTCGAAATCACCTTCAAACCTTTCAACCGTACCCCCTTTGTACATTCTTTCCTGTACTTCGCAAACACCGGTGTACACACCAGCCCCGAATACCAGGTAATTTTTCCTCCCAGCACACAGTTCGGTACATACCACGGAAAAAACCAGTTCCTAAATTGGCCAATCTCCCACGAAGTATACAACAGGGTCGACTACACCACCGGTGTCGACGTAAGCTGGTGGAAAAACCACCCCGAATGGACCTCCATCTTTGCATGGAACTATGAAGATGACTTCCTCGCCGGATACGACCATGGAAAACATGCTGGAACTGTCTGCTTCGCAAACCATCACCTCGGAGCGGGAAAAAAATTCTGGACATGGAGCACCGGCCCACGAGGACAAATGTGGGATAAAGCCCTCACCGAAAAAGACGGCCCCGAACTCGAACTTATGATTGGCGGATACTCCGACAACCAGCCTGATTACAGCTGGTTCCAGCCGTACGAATCAAAATCACTAAGACAGTACTGGTACCCAATCAGAGATTTGGGCGGCCTCAAAAAAGCAAACCTCGATGCCGCTCTAAACCTCGAAGTCAATCCGGATGGAACCGTAAAAATCGCCTTCAACACTACCTCCAAACAACTCGATGCCACCGTACTGCTTAAAGCCGGCGAAAAAACAATTCTACAGAAACAAATCGACATAAGTCCCGCTCAGCCTTTTGCTAAAGCTCTCCCTCTACCCCAGAACACAAACAAATACGACCTGAAACTCTCCCTGATCTCAAATCAGGGCGAAGAGATTATAGCTTATACTCCCATTAAAAACAAAAACCTGCCGATGCCTGAAACCGCAAAACCGCCCCGGCTGCCTGAAGAGATTGAAACTATCGAACAGCTTTATCTGACCGGTATGAGGCTTGAGCAGTTCTACAACCCCTCCTTCCAGCCATACCCGTACTATGAAGAAGCCCTAAAAAGAGACCCCGGAGACTACCGGGTAAATGTCGCACTCGGAATAATATACCTGAAACGTGGCTTGTTTGAAAAAGCCGAATTCCACTTCAAAACCGCTCTCGACCGCGCCACGGGAAACCATACAAAACCAAGAGACGGTGAAGCATATTACTACCACGGCCTGGCCTCCAGATTCCAGAACAAAACCAAACAGGCCTATGACAGCCTTTACCAGGCCACCTGGAGCGCAGCTTTCCATTCACCCGCTTTCTATCAGCTTGCTGAAATCGACTGTGCACACGGTCAATATCAAAAAGCACTCGCCCATCTCGAACGCTCAATCTCGACAAATAATAAAAACACAAAGGCCCTTAACCTCCAGGCCGCAATTTTCAGAAATCTCGGACAAAATCAAAAGACAATCGAAATCGCGCAAAGCGTTTTGGAATTTGACCCTCTCGACTTCTGGGCCGAAAACGAACTGTACCTCGCAAATAAAGCCCTCGGCCAAAAAGAAAAAGCCGACGAATTACTCCTCAACTTAAAAAAGAAAATGCACGGCTACGTCCAGTCTTATCTCGAACTCGCCGTTGACTATGGAAATTGCGGCCTCTACGACGAAGCCGTCAACATACTCCAAAGACTCGATACCTCAGACGGCAAACCAGGTGACACCTTCCCCATGATTTATTACTACCTCGCCTTTTACTGCGACAAAAAACAGGATTCTCAAAACGCTTCTAAATACTATAAACTCGCGAAGGAAATGCCCCCCGACTATTGCTTCCCATTCCGTCTCGAATCTATCGAGGTGCTGAAAACCGCGATAGACAAAAATCCCTCCGACCCTCGCGCTCCTTATTATCTCGGAAATCTCCTTTACGAAAAGCAGCCCGAACTCGCCATAGAATACTGGGAAAAAGCCTCAGACCTCGACGACTCCTTCCCAACCGTACACCGAAATCTCAGTCTCGCTTACTACAGAACACAGAACAACGCCCAAAAAGCTATACAAAGCTACGAAAAAGCCGTCGCACTTAATCCCTCCGACCAGAGAGTTCTCTACGAGCTCGACGTTATCTATGATGCCGCAAGAACAGCTCCGGAAAAAAGACTCGCGCTGCTGCAGGAAAACCACGATGCCATCGCAAACAACAACGTCTGTGATGCCCTCGCAAGAGAAGTCGCCCTGCTCACACTCCTCGGCCGATATGACGACGCCCTCGATGTAATTAACAATAATTTCTTTAGGCAGTGGGAAGGTATCAGCAAGGCATATGGCTCTTTCGTCGATGCCCATCTGCTGAGAGGACTCCAGCACTACAACGCAAAAAGATACGACCAGGCCCTCGAAGATTACCTCGCCGCCCTCGAATTCCCAAAAAACATCAACATCGCAAAACCATACAGCGGCGGACGTTCCTGCCAGGGATACTATTTTGTCGGCACCGCATGCGAGGCTATGGGAGATACCCAAAAAGCCATGCAGGCCTACCAGCAGGCAGTCGAAGAAAGGCAAAGTTCCGGACTATCGGAAGACTACTACTATAGGGCGCTGGCACTTGGAAAAGTAGGACGCCAGGCTGAAGCTGAACAAATCTTCGATGACCTTATAAAACTCGGTCGCGACAGGCTAAAAGGCTCCGCAATGGACTTCTTTGCAAAATTCGGCGAACGGCAAACAAACGAAGACAGACTCGCGGACGCTCATTATCTCTTGGGGCTCGGCCTGCTCGGTAATGGCCAAAATCAAAAGGCAAAAACCGAATTCGCAAAGGCCGCAAATCTGAACATTAACCATCTCTGGGCAAACGTATGGTTGTCACAATCTAAATGATAAATACCCAAAAAATTAAATCCGTTCTCTCTGGCATCCTGTTTACACTCCTGCTCTGCGCATGCGCCGCCTGTAGTACCACCGATACAACACTCTCCAAATCCAACGCAAAGTGGCAATCTCTTTTCAACGGAAAAGACCTTTCCGGCTGGAAAATAAAATGTACCTCTCAGGACAGCAACAAACATTTTTTCAAGGTCGAAAGCCAAACTATACTCGCTGATTCTATGGCCGACCCCAACCACGACTATATCTGGCTCCTCACAAACCAAGAATACTCCGACTTCACGCTTAAGCTTAAATTCCAGGCATACCGTGACAGCCCCGGCAATAGTGGAATTCAAATCAGAAGCCGATACGACGATAACAAGCAATGGCTCGACGGCCCGCAAATCGACATCAATCCACCTGGAACGTGGAGAACTGGAATGATGTGGGACGAAACAAGAGATAACCTCAGATGGCTTTACCCGGACCTGCCAAAGGACAAATGGGTCGATGAATCTATGGCAAAACCAAACCTGCGATTCTATTACAGCGATGACTCCCCCTGCTGGAATGACTTGCAAATCACCGCCGTCGGCACTAAAGTCACCGCCATATTAAACGGCTCCACCATCACCAACTACGATGGCACCGGCGTGCTCGATGATGACCTCCACAAAAAATTCAACGTCGGCCTCTCCGGCCACATCGCTCTGCAGATTCACAGAAGCGACCGGCTAAAAATCCGCTTCAAAGACATACTTATAAAGGACCTCTCAGAATAATCCCGCGCCCTCACGGACCGTAATCCTCCGCCTGAACCGCAAAGTCACCCATATCTACAATGCCGTCTCCACCTTCAGGGTAAATGTCACAGGTCGCATCGTCCGTCAGCCACATCTCGCAAAGTTCATCAACGTCGAACATATCCACGTCACCGTCGCCGTCCATATCTCCCGCAGGAGGCGGCTCCACACCCTCAACTATTATCGTATAATCCTCAGTTTCACCGGTATCGCTGACACCGCAGGGCACCGCCGGTGTTGGTGGGTAAATCCCAGAGTCCCATTGAATACGAACTCGCATACGAGTCGGACCAGAATACGTACCTGCAGGCGGTGTGATTGTACCCGTAAAATATCCCGCCGATGGATTCCCGCTCATCGAAATCGTCTCGCCCGCATCATAAAAATCCTTGTCGCGGTTCCAGTCAACCCAAACCCCGCAGCGGTCATCAGGGTCTGGCTCATATATCGTCACTGCTATCGGATAACCCACTCCTGAAACCATCGTAGTCGAATCTGAAGACGTGAAATCCTTATACCCACCACACTCATCTCCCGTGTAATTATTAATCGTACCAACCTGGACCCGCTCGACATACTCCCAGCAGTACTCCTCGCCGTTCGCACTGCAATAACCGCCAAAGTCCACATAATACAGTTTTAGGCACCAATAGTCGATAAACCCCGTAGCCCCAGGAACCCAATCTCCCGCGCCTATCTGCCATGTCTGGTTCGCTGGTTCCCCGTTGAACACCGTAATACCCCACACTAATTCGCCGAATTCGCCCGGATCAGCATATTGCTGGTTCCAAAGTTGATAGTAGATACTTTTGTTTTCATTATAAAGCCGGGCTCTAACATCTGTCGGCCGATCGTGCTCTATTATCCATCCGTAACCTTCAATGTCCATGCATGTAACCTCGGCCCCATCCGGCAGTCCCTCTATGATGATTGAACTAAACGCCGTGTAGTCATTACCGCCATCGGTAATGTAAGGATTGCTGCCGTTCGAATCTATTACAAAATCACCAGGACAAACTGTGTCTATAAACATATCCTCATCAGTGCTCGCAGCTTCGGCACCTCCCTCTATCAAAACAAAGTTCCTCAATATATCAATGTCTGCCCCGGAATCAGCCAACGCCGCAACATACTCGCTCGGAAGTTGCGCCTTCACTCGCTTACCCCCGTCAAGTACCTCCAAATTACTTCCCGGCGCACGAGGCAAAGATGCAATATCAGAAAGGCTGAACTGCCCATCCAGAATCACTTCCACCTCCGAGTAATGCTCCTCCGACACCGCCCCAAAACTCATCACCGGCTGCGCAAGAACAAACGCCCCTGATAAACATAAAAACACCGCTAAACTCTTGAAAAATACGAAATTCCTCATTTTACTACTCCCTTCCATCCAAAATATTCAAAGGATTAATGCCTCACTTCCCCGCGGTGTGAAACATGAAATTCGCTAATATTGTATAATATCAGGCCCGTCAAAACAAGCCCTTTTTTTAGACTTTTACACTTTTTTATGCTCTTTTTAAGCTAAATCCCGCCGCCTGTCCCCCCAAGGTCCTTATAATCAGAGCAAAATTCTTTACGCTTACACCCCTCACACCGCTCTCCACGCCATATACCGTCAAATTGCTCCATAATCGCCCCCACTATCCCCTTCTCATCCGTAATTATACCTGCCTCGAAATTCCTCTTGTCTTTACCCTTCGCCCCCATACCAGCCCCCGTAATATTCGCACTGCCCACATAAGCCCAAACACCGTCAACTACCACAGACTTAACATGAACACGCGGACAAAGTATCTGCTCCAGCCCCCCTGCCAGATTCTCATACTTATCGAAATCCTCCCGAAATCTCGCTCCCGGCTCCTTCGCGTGCAAAAGACGTACCTCGACCTGCCGCCCCACCAAATCACTCAGCACCTCCAGGAACGGACACTTCGCTCCTCCCTTGTCAACGTACATATCTTTCAAATCCGACGTCGCAAGCCACAAAAACTTTTTCGCCTCCGGTATCCGCTCGCATACCACCTTCTCGTATATCTGCCTGTCCGTAACAAACTCAAGCATCTCCTACACCTTCTACTCCCCTGCCGCTAAACTTAAAGTTCTATCGACAAAAGAACCTCCCTGCACGTGCAGTGGTTCCCAAGATGACACAACGCCAGGCTCGAAACCGCAAACTCCATTGGAAAACTGCCGCCTTTCGCCTCGCCATACCCTACTGTTATATGAGGAAAAAATTCCTCAAAGCTTGACTTCTCCGCATAATCACTTATCCACTTCAGCGTCGACTCCGCAACTCCGCCTCCGCCCCATATCATCTCTCTGCTAACTTCATACTTAAAATAAGTCCCCATCGCTTCCATAATTTCTTCATGAAGCCTCTGCAACTGCTCACTCCGCTCAATCTCAATTAATGATATTTTTTCACCCGCCGCATTCGTCCCGATGCGTGTCCCGACTGCCCGTAGAAGACCCCACCTCTTCGCCGACGCAATTTTGGCCAAGACACCCTCCATTTCATCAACGTCACTCTCCTCGATACACCCCATCGCCAGCGAAATATGCGGCAGACAAGTCGCCTTGTTCAAAACTATCTCCGACCCGGAACGTGACACCAATTCACCGTTCGCCGAAATCACCGCCTCTATCATCGACTCGTCAGGCAGCAAAACTATATCCGCCGCTATCTTGCCCATTTTAACGCCCGCCTTCAAAAATGCTGGCAAACAAATAGAACCTTAAATCCAGAATTCTAAACCTCTTACAGAAAATTGCAATCCAAAAACATCCATCATCACCAGCTTCCTATTAAAACAAAAATTCTCAACGACTAAATATTGATAATTTTTTACCAAATTCCGAATTTTGCTTCGTCCGCCATCGTGTTCTCAAACGTATAAATAAGTGAAATGATTATAAAGGATTAAAACTTACCTCTCAGGCCCAAACTGGACTCCGGGGAAAAATTGGACTCAGATTATGAAGGACATTGAAAGACTTACTAACATCCTGCTTTCCCTGAACAATCGCGTAAATCCGAAGGATTTCGACGAAGCAGACAGGGGCTTTCTCGCTGCCATAAGTTGTAAGGACATCGCACTCGCTCAACAAAATCTCCTCGCCACCGGTTTGGCTCCGGACCAGCTCTGGCGCATCTGGACGCAAAACA
>Ga0307379_10003028_pt1 | contig 24509 bp, 27 predicted proteins | sample UN2MG_FD_202237 | JGI IMG/M metagenome (GOLD analysis project Ga0307379, IMG submission 202237) | Soil microbial communities from Risofladan, Vaasa, Finland - UN-2 | ecosystem: Environmental > Terrestrial > Soil > Coastal area > Acid sulfate soil | place: Finland: Risofladan, Vaasa | collected...
ATGAAGCAGATTCTGATATGGCAGTAAAACTTTTAGGTCTCGGAATGAGAGTAATTACAGTTGATCATGATCCGACAGCAGAAAAGTTGGCAAAAGATATATTTGAGTCAATCGAAAAAGCATTAGTCATACCGAATGTTCTAATGGATTATGTGACCGTGTACGAAAATGAAAATTCAAAAGCGACATATTCATTAGAATAATGGACATTTTAAAGCGTTCGGGAATATTAATACCAACTACACATAGGAATACACGGTCGTATGTAAATATCAAAGAAAAGTTGGAAAGAAGAACGTATGGTTATGGTAATTCCGCCATGACAATAAATATATTTTATCTGGAGTCGGAGAAGTTCCTCTTAATTCCGAGGAACTTCCCACTTCGGAATTATTTTAGTAATACTAAAATTCATGATCATCGGCATCATGGGCAGCCTATTGAAATAAATCACAACATTACGCCGAGAGGTGAAGTACAAAAAAGAGCCATAACATGGATGATGTCTCATGAAGATGGAATCCTACAATTAGCTCCAGGTGTGGGTAAAACAGTAATCACAATATATATGATTGCTGAAAGAAAAGTTAAATCATTGATATTGGTTCATCGTGATCCACTTGCGAAACAATGGCGGAATAGATTTTTGCAATTCACAGATATCAAGGAAGAAGATATAGCACGACTATCAAGTTCAACATTTAAAGAAGATTTGGACAAACCAATCATCATAGCAACCACACAAACGTTCTTATCATTGTTGAAAAGAAAGCGTAAAGACTTTCTTATAAAACTTAATGAAGCAAATATAGGAATATTTGTAGGGGATGAAGTGCACACAACAGTTGGAGCTCCAACATTTTCGGAGTGCTCAATTCACATGCCATCAAAATATACGTATGGATTAAGTGCAACTCCATATAGATATGATGGTAATGGTGACATAATAGAATATCATCTTGGAAAGGTATTTTTAGATGATGATATTCAAGGTACAATGGATGCCCGAGTCACAGTTGTGATGTTGGATTATCAAATAGATACCCCTTACAGGAGGCGGTATATAAGGTATGGGGGTGATTTCCAAAGAGCAAGATACCTTAATATAATTAAGAAGTCAAAACCGTTTATAGAGGTTGTGAGGGGTTTATTGAGGCGGTTTAAAGACGATAGACAAACCATATATATTGCTGAAAGAATTAATCTAATCGAAGAGTTGCACAAGTTGATGCCGTCAGCAAGTAAAGCTATGTTTTGTGGAAAGGGCGGTCTTGAAACTCTTGATTCTCAACATACCTTTGCAACACCAGGTAAATGTAGAGACGGAATTGATGCTCCTTGGAAAGATACAGTTATAATGACATCTCCAATATCAAACATTGAGCAATTAACTGGAAGAGTGATCAGAGCAAAAAAGAATAAAAAAACACCAATTATAATTGATATGGTTGATTATGGTTGCGAAAACATTTCACAGACATTTTATATAAGAAAAAAATTCTATTTAAAAAAGGGATGGAAGATTCAATATGTTTTATACAAAGATGGTAAATTAAAGCAAATTGATGAGACCGTTGCCTCAGCAATCATAGAAGGAGGATGAGTGAAATTAAAAGTAGATTTTATTACCAACAGTAGTTCAACAGCATTTATTATCACAAACACAACTGATAAAGATTTAACTCTCGTGGATTTTGTTAAAGAAAATCCACAACTGATTTCTCAATTTGTTAATGATTACGGAACTTATCGAGTTGATGATAACAAATTCACTCAAGAAAAACTAATTAAATCAGCAAGTCTAAACAATAAAAAATTTAAACCAGGTTATGGAGAACACACTATATTCGGAGATGAAGATGGGACTTTAGTCGGTGAGGTTTTTGATTACATTTTACGAGATGGGGGATCATCAAAAAGTTTTACCTGGAGATTCTGCGAGTATTTGAGGTAATTTATGAAATTAAAAGTAGATTTCATTACAAATAGTTCAAGTGCATCATTTATAATATTGAGAAGCAATCTAACTTCCATACAAGAGTTGATGATTATTGACCATTTAGAATCAGCAGCCATGTTTATGCAAATTGATTCAGATAAATATAATTTTGGGTACATAGACAAAGGGTCCGGCTGGAAAATTACTACGGATGATGAAAAACTATATGGATACACTTCAATGGACAATTTCAGCATGTACGATTTATTTAATGCAATCGGCGTATCAATGGACATTGTTGATTATGACCATTCATAAAGATACGACACAACTCGGAAGAGCCACTAAAGATTTATCAGCAAGAGAAGGAAGTCCGTGTATTGATTGTCTTGTCACTTCATCATGCACAAGATCATTTATAAATCATAGTGCATGCCAGGAATTTGCAGAATTTATTCAAGATATACTGAGTAAAGCAGGAGCAGAAGGAAAGATTTATGAAGATAAAAATTGACTTTATTACAAATAGTTCATCTACAGCATATATTGTCTTTGTGCCAAATAATTTTGAAGTCACAAGAAACCAAGCATACGAAGCATACGAAGCATACGAAGCATACGATAATAATTCATATAAAGCGTTTAGTGACAAAACATTTGAAGATATTGAAAAAACTATCGAGTCATTAAAGATGGGTGATATATTATGGTCTTATGGAGATGATGGAGAACCAGACCCACCAATATATTACGCAGCATTAGAAATATGTAATATTAACAGTTTTATCGTTGGGTCTTCGTCAATAGGAGGTGAAGGAAATAACTTAATATTTGGGATTCAGCAAGAACATGTCGTTGAAATTTTAAAAAATAACATTGATTTGGCTGGTCTTACACAAACAATAACCAAAGGAGTAGAATTATGATACGAAACAAAAGAGGTTTCACCTTAATTGAGTTGATGATTGTTATATGTATCATTGCCATATTGATTGCAGCTGCAGCCCCTGGCTATATTCGTTACAAGGAATCTACAACAAAGAAGGTACAAGTCATAACTCAAAAGGAAGAGGCGGCACTGAAAAAAGCCCCTCAACAATCAGTGGCACAGGAAGAAAAATCCGCTGACAAAGGAATCAATAAAAGATTATGATACGAAACAAATTCTTCAGAGGGCTCACCTCATTTGACTTAATAATTACTATTTTTATCATTGCCATATTGATTACAATTATAATTCCTGACTGTCCTAAGGAAACTACAACACAGCAGATACAAGTCATAACTCAAAAGGAAAAGGCGGCGCTGAAAAAAATGCCCCAACAATGTGTCACAATCCACCGATAAAGGAAACAATAAAAAATTATGAAATTCGCATTTATAGCAGATATTCATCTTTCAAGATACGGATCAGATAAAATTGAAGATGAAAACAATTTGCCTGAACGATTGCATAGTATTAAAAAAGTACTATATGAGATTGCCAATTATTGTGTCTCTAATAATATATTTACAATCATTATTGGTGGAGATACACTACATGGAAAATCTGTAATCTATGCAATCGCTCAGGAAATCATGATTCAATATTTTAAAGATTTTGCCCATCTTGTTACATTTATTGTGATTGATGGAAATCATGATCTTTCTGGAAAGAGCGATAATGTTGTATCAGCACTAAGATCCCTTGAAAATATTCCGAATGTTGAATGGGTTCCGTATAACACAACTCGTTTCATGGAAAAGGAAAACATGTTCTTGGTTCCATACTCAACAAAACTTCCGGAAATAATCAAGGATTATAAAGCAAATATTCTAGTTTCACACTTTGGTTTGAGTGAGGGTATATTAAACTCAGGGATGAGCATTATAGCTGACATTTCATTGAAAGATTTAATTGGAAGATATAAATTAGTTCTTCTTGGACATTATCACAAACCACAGGAAATAATTCGACAAGATATATCTTTATATTATTGTGGATCTTCAATCCAATTGGATTGGGGCGAGAAGGGTGATATAAAAAGATTTTTGATTGTTGATACCGATAATTTAGATGTTCAAAGTATTCCAATCAATGAGTACAAAAAGCATATTGAATTTGAAATCAATTCTGGAAATGTTGATGAAATATTAGCATCTGCAAAGAAGGCCAGAGAAGACGGTGATCATGTAAAAGTTATCATGAGAGAAAGAGTTGATCTCACAGAATTTAAAGGTGAGTTCAATGTAGTCGATAAAACCGAAGTGGACATTACAGATCGAGGGATTACAAGCTCAATGAGTCAAGAGGATAAGATTTTGAAATATTTGGAAATCAAAGAAATCCCAGAAGATCAGAATGAATTATATGCAAAAGAAGCTTTTGATATTATGCAAAGTTGCGAGGTATAATGAGAGAAATAACATTTCAAGAAGTGGGAATGGAGAATTACGGTCCTTATATTGATCCCATGATTCTCACGTTTACAAATGATACAGTAACATTAATGACAGGTCCGAATGGTATTGGCAAAACAATGTCTCTAGATGCTATACCTTTTACTTTGTACGGGATTACGTCAAAGGGTGCTAGAGGTGATGATGTTGTAAATAATGTGATTGGTCGCAACTGTAAAACGTGGGTGAAATTTAAGATCAATGAAGATCAATATAAAGCGACTCGCTATCAAAAATATACAAAACTTGGGAATACAGTTGTTCTGAATAAAAATGGAGTTGATATTAAATCAGGTCATCGAGAAGTTTTACCTGATATTGAAAATTTGATATGTCCAGCTAAATCATTTATGAATACATTGATGTTTGGGCAAAAGGTAAAAGATTTCTTTACAGATCTAGTTGATTCTGATAAAAAAGAAATATTCAGAAAAATTCTAATGCTTGAAAAATATATTGGTTACTATAAAGAGGCTGATAGACGATTAAAAGAAGTCAGGAATGAAATTGACAATTTAATAAATCAGAGAAAAATTAAAGAAGGAATTTTAGCTGATAATATTGAGCAGATTAAAACTCTTAAAACACTAGAAAAGAAATTTTATGAAGATCAAAAAATAATAATTGCTCGATTAAAAAGAGATCTTGAAGACAATGAACGTCTTTCCAAAAATTGGAAAAAAGAACTTTCTGAATTAGAGCAAACAGTATTTAATATTGATACATTAACTGATGAATTAACTCGTATAACAGTTGAACTTGAAAATATGGATTCAAAATATCAACTAAAGGCTAGCGAATTAAATGGTCAAATGGATCAAAAGAAATACGAGTTAAGGCAAGCAGCGGATACAGCCGAAAAGAAAATCAGAGCAACAACTGATGCTGCACATGAAGCATTAGCAAGCTCAAAAGAAACCATCAAATTAAAACTCGATGAAGTAATAGATAAAGCAAGAAAAGAATTACATGCTCTTGATACAAAGAAAAATGAAATAGAGTATGACAATAAAAGTCATAAAGCTGAGATACAAAAAATCAAGTCAAATGTTCTTGATCAAGAGTTCTCAACGTGTCCAACATGTGAGCAGGAAGTAAACGAATCAACTAGATCATCATTATTGGAGAAGGTTGAGGGTCACCAAGAAGCTATAGCAACAAACAATAAAGGCATTGAAACTATTTCAAATGAAATATCAAAATCAATTGAATCTCAAACTGCATTACAGATAGATATGAAGAGTGTAATCAAGGATATTGAAGATCAGATAAAAGATCTTAAGCGTGGAGAACAAGAAGAATATTCAAAAATAAACGAGAGATTGGCTCAAACATTTCAAAAGGTTGATGACTTAGCAAAACAACAAACGGAACAGCTTGAAGAAAAAGCAGAACAAGAGAAAAAGGATTTATTAAAAAGACAAGCTGAAACATCTAAATTAAAAACTGAAGCGGTTGAGCATCAATCGAAGATAGACGGTATAAAAGAAACTATCAAAAATTTAGATAATGGGCATACTATCATTGAAAATAACATCAAAATAGAAGAAGAAAAAGAATATGATAGAAGTCAATTATTAAAATATCAACAAAGAGAGATTGATCTTAAATCAACAATTAAACAAATCGCAAGTGATGTAAAGATACTTGCAGCAAGAACAGCGGTGTTGGAATTCTGGAAAACAGGATTTTCATCAGCTGGAATGCCATCCATGTTGATTGATGAGTCAATTCCTTTTATGAATCAAAAAGTTGCAGAATATTTAGATATGTTGACAAATGGTCGATATATTGTTTCATTCGATACTCTTGCAGAAACAAAAGCAGGCGAGTTTAGAGATAAAATATCTGTTAGAGTTTTGGATACCCACACCCAAGCAAATTCAAGAGTTCAATTATCGGGTGGGCAAACACGAATCGTTGATATAGCAACAATATTGACGCTTGGTGAGCTACAAGCGAATATACAAGATATGAAAATTAATATCTTATTGTTTGATGAAATATTCGATGCACTCGATGATGAAAATATTGGATATGTAGCCAAGGTGTTAAATAAATTGAAAGTTGGCAAATCAATTTTCATTATCTCACACCAACATCAAGATCAAGTTGAAGCAGATGAAACGTTGGCTTTGAGTTAGGAGTTCTATGAAAATAAAAACTGATTTTGTAACAAACAGTTCATCATCATGCTTTATATTGGTTGTTACAAAAGAACAGTTACCTGATTTACAAGATCATGTTAAAAATTTAAATAAACATCCCGATGCATTTAACGAGGGTGTAAGAATCTATAAAACACTTAAAACAAAATGGCAGCTTGATAGATATACAAATAATGCTCCTATGGATTGGGTACAAAAAGCAAGAGGTCCCCGATTCAATAATTTAACTAAAAGACTATATGAAATATGTTTAGAAGTTATCGAAGACAAAAATTACGCTGTTCATATGGCAATTGATCGTAACGTAGTTAGTAAATTCCACCGTAAATGGGATGACCTTATTGTCGAACGTGCATATTAAGAGGTGAAGATGGTGTTAAACAAACTAAAAGTTGGAAAATCAATCTTTGTAATTTCACATCAACATCAAGATCAAGTTGAAGCAGATGAAACGTTGGCTTTGAGTTAGGAGTTCTATGAAAATAAAAACTGATTTTGTAACAAACAGTTCATCCTCGTGTTTTATATTGAATATTACAAAAGAGCAGTTACCTAATTTACAAGATCATATTAAAAAATTAAATAAACATCCTGATGCAGGCAATGAGGGTGTAAGAATCTATCAAACATTTAAAACAAAAGAGCAGCTCGATAGATATACAAATGATGGTCCTTTAGATTGGGTACAAAAAACAAGAGGTCCTCAATTCAATGTTTTAAACAAAAAAACATATGAAGTATGTTTAGGAGTTATCAAAGACAAAAATTACGCTGTTTATATGGCAATTGATTATAACGTGGTTGATAAATTCCAACGTAAATGGGATGACCTTGTTGTTGAACGTACATATTAAGGGGGGGTATGAGCTTAATACGAATTGTAAATTGGATCCTGACAAGGAAGTGTAATTTAAAGTGCGAGTATTGTGCAATCGTAAAGAATTACCCTGAAATGCCAATGAATTATCCAAATATAAATCACTATATAAAGAATGAAATGTCAACGGAAGTTGTTATAAATGCTTTGAAGGCATTTAAGAAACATAATCCAAATGCATTTAACATCTTTTATGGCGGGGAACCCTTATTAAGGAAAGATCTGCCTGAAATCATAAATTTCTGTAATGAGAACCAAATATACTATACAATTATCAGCAACAATACCCCTGAAATTCAACCGTTGATGAAACGCTTATTTGAGAAAACCGATTATGTCGAAGGATTTACAAGTTCAGTAGATCCAATATTTCATCATACGGGATATGCTTCAGAAGATCGAATTAGAAAAAGCGTTGAAGGAATGAAACGACTGAAAGAAATTCAAGCAAGGGGTGATGTAAAAGATGTAGTGGCTGAGATAACAGTCATGAATGAAAACAAACATTTTCTATATGACTTAGTATATGAATTAAGTCAAAATGAAATATATAGCGATATTACTTTTGTGGATATTGCAAAAAACGACTATTATGATTTTTCAAATGTCAGAAGAGATGATCAACTTGTAAAGCCATCATGGGAACTTGCTACGACATTTGCTGAAATGATACAGGATACGAGTTTATATATTCACATGAAAGATGTATTGCTTCCAAAAATGTTTGATACATTACCATCAAATTTTGACTGTGGACTGGAGCATGGCCTTCATAATGTAACAGTTGATGCAGATGGAACAATAAGATTATGTCTTCGTATAAGGGGAGTATTGACTCCAAATCAAGTCAAAGTTGAAGATCTATTTGCTAAAGATGATCCGAAACAGGTATCCCCTTTTGCTAAGATGTGCATCTCAAAAGATAAAGAAAACTATTGTAAATTATGTAATCATTCATGTTTAATGATGAGTCAATATATTGATGAGCATGAAGATGGAGAGGATGATTTAGTTCATCTAGATAAACGGGAGGGCTAATAAAATGCCGCAAGCAGATCATGATGTTATTCGTAGTGCTATTGAATTTTGGGAAAAGTTATATCAAGTTGAAGAAGCAAAAGTAAAATTTGTTAAAAAAGACGGTACAATAAGAATTATGAAATGTACTTTAAACTTTGAAAAGATCCCAAAAACACAACATCCGAAATCAGTAAACATGCCAAAAATATTAAAACTAATGCAACAAAGCGGGATCATTCATGTTTATGATCTTGAAAAGAAGGACTGGCGATCTGTCCCATTCAAGCAAGTTGATTGGCTTGAGTTGGAAGGAGATCAAAATCGACGATTCAAAATAAGACCATTCAAAAGGCAATAAAATATGGGAATTTTAGAACAGTTGTTAAACGAAATAAAAGAATTGGATCTAACCCATCAAGTCAGGGTTATATGCGATCAAATTATCAAAGAAGAGTCAGAATCTAAATATGCTGAATTGAATCCAACGGGACCAAGGGTATTTCTATCTATTGAGGTTCCTGGAAGAAACAATAAAGAGATTGGATTTCTTACATTAGAAAGAGAAGATGAAGAAGTATATTGTGCAATATACAGTACATTGGAGAAATATCGAATCTCAGAAAATCCAGAAGAAACGATTGCTCCTCGTCGAAGAAAGGTATGGGTTATTGATGAAAATAAAGCTGAAAAGATCTTAACCCAATTTGCGAAAAAACTTAAAATGTTAAGGGGATAAAGAATGTCACAACCCAGGGAAGACAAACTGGTTCAAGAAATCAGGTTTAATGAGAAGTATGCACATCTATTCTATTCAGAGTACATTCCTGAAAAATATGAGGCGGATTCACTTCCAACCATTAAGAAAAAGACGTTGTTTACACAAGATTATATTAACCGTATTATAGCAGATGGTGGAGTGGTAGCCGGAATACTTCCACCGAATTGCAGATATATCGAGGAATTAGAAAACGGTTATATAGTGGTGGTTGAAGAACCTCCCGCATATAGAACCATCAAAACAGAGTTCGGCATGGAGAAGGAGTTAACTAGATTAAAAGCCGATGGAAAACTTAAAATGTACGGTTTACAAAATTGGAGAAAAGAAAATCCAACTCGTCCGTATAGTTTCACGTTAGCCTTTCCATATGTCATCTTCATATTTTATATCACCAAATATAATGAGATTCATAACGGTCAAATTTATTTAAGAACTCAGCAAATGAGTGGTATGTCAGATTATCTTTTAAAAACACCATCAACAAATATAGCAGAAACACAGAACATTTGTTTCGGATCGCATGTTAGAGGGCAGCAGCAATCATTCACAGCAGCAATTCAACATGCTATCATGACATGGTGGTCCGCAGTATTCAATTCAGATTATACATATAACTATCATGCATATCAAGAAATTCCTGTACTTAATAGCTATATTGAGTGGGCATATATGAGCCAAGTAAATCCAATGTTTATTTATAATGCTGACTGGATCAAAATGGATTCGACAATCGGTCAACAAATTGAAAGTACAAAGAGATATTTATGCTTAAGAGGCAAGAAAACAATGGGATATAAAGAGCTTGCCCAGATGTTCCATTCTCCGCAAGACACCGGTGTTGAAATTAAAGCAACCCCAAAATCAAAAAGCACAGTGAAATTATTTTATGATATTGCTCAAGGTACATATCTCGATTCAAGTACAAATTTGAATGTTGGCGACTCATTTGAAACCAAGAGTGGAAAAATGGCCTTTGTGGACTCTTTTCTTGGATTTGCAGATGGCAGCGATATTAGATACATTCAGATTGATATTGAAGGGTGTAAATCACTGCTTAAGGTTACCGAGACATCTCGTAAATATCTGGCAACCCAAATCATAAAGCAGAGACGAGCCGATGAGGTCGTATTACCGAACGGTGTTGCTATCAAACCTAAAGATATTGTTGCTATGAAAGTCGGTTCAGGTGAAATATACCGAAAAGTAGAATATATCAGAAAAAGTCGTGGTATGGAAGGTTCGGATATTCTTGAGGTTAAGATGGGAAACAATTATTATCTTTCATCGAACATGGAAGCAACAATCTTCAATATAGAAGCTCCAGAAATTGATGGAATAAAATTAACCGAAAAGGAACAGTATATCATCATGGGAGATCTAACACACACAGGATCTATAACCACTGGGTATAGAATGAAGTACCACTCCATTGATGTATCCGGACAAAATCTTGTTGCCAGATTCTTAAATGCCCATCCAGATCTTAAATCACATGACAGAACTGTTCAACTATCATCTTCATCAGGAAGAAGAATTATTTATCATATAGATGAAGTCAAAAAATTAAGCGGACTATTTAGGGTGGGCAGAAAGCTTCACATTATGATGGATGGAATTACCTTAAACCCCAAATCAGACGTATCATGGGGCGTTAATGGGATACTTATTTATGATCCAAACTATTCAATGAGTCAACTAAAAGGCAAATATACAAAGCAATTAATCAAAAATGACAGATTCTTTATTGAAGGTGCAGATTTTGATACAGAATTTGTCATTGGAGATAAAGTTGTCATTGCCAATTGGGAAAACCCGCTGGATGTATTAACAGTAAAAATGTTACAAGGTTTCAAATATGATGAAAATACTGGTGACATTTATTTCATTCTTATCGACAAAGAAGGAAAATTATCAGAGTCCCAATATGTGGATGGATCTCGTGGTATTATTAACACAGGGAAAATAAGAAAGGTCACAAATCAAGTTGAAAATTTGTCAGCAGGTATGAAAATTCAAGCAACCTCTGCTGGAATTCCTTGTTTTCCAAAGAAGGACATAAATATAATTGTTGCTTTCATTATTGATACAAACAGAGAGCCATTGGTACTTTGCTCAAATGGGTGTACATTGTGGTATAGCGATGTTGTTGAGCATTTCAAGAAAATTAAATTGAAATCAAAACAATGGCCGAAACTTGATCATGCACCCATGGATCTATCAAAAATCAAATTTCAAGCTGGTGATATTATCAATGGCCAGAAAGACTATAAGACCAATTTTGGTTATCTATTATATGGCCCGTCAGCAACAAGAGCATTAAGGGCTATGCCGGCGGAGCATATCGGTGGTTATCCTGAGTCATATTCTTTAGATAGATATATGACAAGGGAGTGTAGACTAGATTGTATTCCTGCGCCACGGATTATATCGGCAAAGATTGAAGAAGTTGGTATTCTCAGGGGAGTGTTAGATCTACACTCATATGATGTATATGAGAATCAATTATCAACCAGATACATAAATCAAAGGAGAGCTTAATGTTCAACGTTGTTGTGAATGATGGAAGTCAAGAACTTCCCGATGATGATATATATTATATTGTTGCCAAAGAGGGAATTTTCTTGAAGAAAAAGATTGGGGTAATGGAAAGTATCGCCCCGGTCAAAAACATATCAATATTGCAAAGTATCAATACAATGGCACGAATGTATATTAATCCATTGCCAGCACAATACGGAGCTAAAGTCCTTGAGTTTTTTAAAGCAGTCTATCAGAAGTTTGCTGGTGAAGCTATTGTGCTATTATTCTATAATGAGAAAACGGGTAAGTATAAAGTCGTTCCCCCAACTCAGAAAGTGACCGCAGCTGCATGTGATTACAATCGAGGTGTTACGATTGAAGGGTTTACCATGATCGGAACAATTCATAGCCATGCAAACTTTTCAGCATTCCACTCGGGTGTAGATGATGCAGATGAAAAAACATTCGATGGGCTTCACATTACTTATGGTAATGTTATGAGCGACGAGTTCAGTCTGTCTGCATCAATAGTCGCCAACGGAAGTCGATTTATTGTTAACCCAGAAGATTATATGCTGGGTCTTGCAAAGACAAAAGATATTGATAAAGAAGAAGTTTTTTATACAACGAAGATATATAAAGCTGATGCGAATGGCAAAATGACGGTGGATGAAAAGGCCAGCAGTAAAAGCTCATATTCAAGAAGGACACTCGACAAGAGATACCTATTTAAAGTATCAGAAAGCAAACGCCAATTCAATCCGAAATGGATGAACCTTGTAGAAAGAGGTACGTATACATATAATTATGGTGGATTGTATGGTGGTAACCGTTGGCGAGGTCATGGTAGTCGCTGGAATGGTAGTCGTTGGAACGGTTGGGGCGGTCATTATGATGGTGATTTATGGAAGCAAGCTGGAAGATACGTTACACCTGATGCACAGAAACAGATTCCGTTAATCGGAACAGGTCCAGTAACTCCACCAGGTGTTGTCAACCCCGGAGAGACAAAAGAGTGCGAATCAAACACTCCATGCCTATCATGTAAAAATCGTGGTTTCAAAATTATGGATGAGATGCAGGACATTGAATATGAAAAGGAAATGTATCATTGTGAAAAATGTAAAGTTCTCTTTACTACAACTGATGTAGAACCAAAATGTCCAACATGTAAGACAGATGTACATTTGAACTATATAGATGAAAAGGATCTAAAAAACAACTACTCAGAGGGGCCCCAAGTCATAGATGATAGGGAATCTGCATTAAATTCGGCACAATCTATGGAAATGCCGGATCAACAAGGATATATACAATGTCTTGAATGTGGAAACACATTCTTGAAATTGTCTTCGGATGAATGTTGTCCTTATTGCCAAACCCTGTTGCCAGATACAGTTAAGGTATCTGATGATGATGATATAGAGTGGCAATGTCCTTATTGTAAACATTATTTTACTGAGGATGACATGTTTGATAATAATAGATGTCCACGGTGTTATGGTCTAGTGGACCTTTTCTCCGATGAACCAGAAGAAAAAATGGAATGCCCACGTTGTCATATAGAGGTCTCAACTGAGGTAATTGTAGAAAAAGGGAAATGCCCGTCATGTCAAATGGTATTTTCAGTTCAAATGACTGACTTATTAAATCAGAGTCGAGCAGACAGTGGAACATTTCTCGATCAATCAGACGCGGAGCATCAAGCAATATTAGATGCAGCAGCTGAAGCAGACAGAACATTGGAACGCATTCCCGATCCTGAAAAAGGCCCCAGTCAGCCAAAACCTTTAAGTCAAACTATTATAGATAAAATGAGAAAGGTTTTCGGAGGCGGTAATGATGGCACAAGGCATTAACATTACAATTATCGGTTTAGGTGGTGTCGGCACAATTTTGGCTGAAAGGTTGTGTCGCTACCTAAACTTTTCTCAAGACTATGAAAGTAGTATACTTTTAGCTGACGGCGATCAATATGAAATGAAGAATTTTGCACGTCAAGAATTTAGCGGAATGGGGAATAAAGCTGAAACAAAAGCCAATGAGCTTGCTATGAAATTCAGTAATATTACATTTGACGTATTTGATGCTTATATCAATGAGGCAAATGTAGCCCAAGTTATCAAAGAAAATACAATCGTATTTATATGTGTTGACAATCACAAATCCAGAATGATAATTAACAATTACTGTAAGAATCTGAACGATGTTACCATTGTTTCTGGTGGGAATGAGTTAACGGATGGAAACGCACAACTTTATGTCAGAAAAGGAGGTGTCGATTTAACACCCGATCTATGTGCATATCATCCCGAAATTGCAAATCCCGACGATAAGTTACCAGACGAAATGTCATGTGAGGAATTATCTCAATCAGAACCCCAGTTATATTTCACAAATCTGGGCGTTGCAACGCTGATGTGTTGGTTATTCTACAACTCAGTTGTGAAAGATCAGCATGATCGGTCGGAGGTCTACTTTGATATTTTGAGTATGAACTCCAACTCGAAGATTCGAATCGTGAAGCAGTAGTGGTCATTTTGACCACATCGTGAACAGTAACAACAAACTAAATGTAACAAGGAGATTTAAAAATGGGAACTACTTTTACAAAAGATCAATTGGAAGGCAAAACTGCAGTCGAACTCAAAAGATTGTGTGTTGATGAACTCGCTATCCCTGGTATGACCAAGAAACCCAAAGATATCGTGGTCGCAGCCATTCTTGCCAAATTCGGTGGTTCTGGAGCAACAGTGACCAAAGCAGCCGCAGCAAAATCTGCACCAATGGGCGGCGTGTCATTCCAAGCCCAAAGCGTCCTCACAAAACCAGGTGGAGCCTTCGGGCAAAAGACCACAACCACAATTCAGGTATCCTGTGGTGCCTCTTCTGGTAACTTTCCTGTTGCCGGTCGTAGCGTCAAGGAAGTCGGGGAATTCCTCCGTGAAGTTCTGAACGTGGATCGTCTTTCCACTGGTCTGGTAAACGGCAAGGAAGTCGGTGCCGAATATACCCTGCAACCGGGAGATACTCTCGAGTATCTAAAACCAGCAGGAAAAAAGGGATGCTAATCCATCCTTGATGGAAAAATGGGGGATCTTCGGATCCCCCTAATCCACTTGGAAGGAGAGAATCTTAGTGTTTCGTAAAGTGGCAGTAATCGGAGTGGGAACGTTAGGTGGATTTCTAGCTAAACACATATCCGAATTAGATGGTGTAAAAGAGTTATTAATAATCGATCCAGATGTAGTTGAGAGTAAAAACGTATTCTCATCTATCTATAATTCTTCACAAGTTGGAGAATGCAAGGTTAATGCATTAGCAGATATAATAAATGATGATGTTACTGTCACTAAGATTGACAAGCATTATATTGAAGGTAAGACATTTTTACCACAATGTAATCTTGTAATTGATTGCAGAGATGTTGTGTGTAATCGAGATAGTGAAATTGATGTTAGATTTTATATCTCAAGAAAAATTCTGATGGTAGATTGCAGAAAGCAAGTCAAAAACGCTTGCTCATACGATGGTTCATATTCAATTCAATTATCAAAACCTGAAATCAACAAAGCAGCATTTTATGCGGCGCAGATGATTGATAGCGAAGAAATACTTGATATGATGAAAAACAACCAGGTACAACGAATTGATCTTGAAATTTTACCATCCATGATGAGTAAGGCAATCAAAAGAACATTAGAAAATAAAATAGATATTATTTATGAAGATAGCGATTTATCACAACGTCTCCAATGCATAGAGGACAACATTAAACCAATATTAGAATTAAACAAGAGCCAGCATATAGATGTTTATGTTGGAGAAAAACCGTCCCAAAGCATTCTACAAAAGTTATTTAATAAAATGCCAGAAGTAGCAGAAAATCAATACGCAATGATTCCAACAAAAAGTCTAACCACTTCAATTGATGTGATGAAAAGACTTTCGGAACTAGTTGAATTACAACCTGGTGTCTCAAACTACATAGTTACAGTGAGGAGCGAAAATGGGAAATCATTCGTCGAACTCTTGGAAGAAACGGGGGCGGCATAAACTGATGGATTATGTTGACAACCGATTAGTTATATGGGGTCACGATAATGATTTGCCTCTCGTAGAGAAAGTATATATCTATGAGGGGCAAATCACCCCAACCCGTATGATTAAAAATAAAAATGTATATGAAATCACATATTTACACCCACAGTTTTTTATCAATGGGTTCATGATAATGACAGAACAAAACCTTGTAAGAGATATTATACTATTCGGATATCATCCAAATAGAGATCCAGATACAAGTTTATATTGTTTGCCTAATTATAAAAAGGGCGTTAAGTTTGATCAAAAATATTTTGAAATGCTTCTAACAAATATTAAGACATATTATCTTGATGATTGTTTTTATACTCCACCAAAAAGTCAAATCGAGTATAGAAAATTAAGATCAATATCTATGCAATTGAATCAAGGAGAATAAGCTATGGCTGAAAAAGTGCATATTATGGAAGACTATATAAGAAATCTGATTAAGGATGAGATCGGTAAGCAGGCTGACTTGTTAGAAGTAACATTAAAAGAAGAAGATGCAAGTAGAATCGTTTTGGCAATTTTACCACATTTAGATGAATTAATATCCAAACGAGTCAAACAGCATTTTATCGAGTTAGCAGATCTCGTAAAAGAGAAATTTTCAATTTAAGGAGATTGTGATAATGCCAAAAGTTTTAGACTACGCACAATTCTGTGAAAATCTAGAGGAAGTGACCTCTCTAAAAGTATTCGGAAAGAGAAAGTTTCATCCGTTAGGTTTGTTCTCGGAACAAATCTTCGGACCAATAAAAAATTACACATGTCAGTGCGGAACCTACTATGGCTTATCGAAATCGGGCGGAAAGTGTTCAACATGCGAAGTTGACATTATTAACAGTGATGTAAGGAGAACACAATTTGCAAAAATAATTCTCCCAATTCCTGTAGTCAACCCCATTTTCTATGATCTAGTTGTAGAGGTTGGGGGAAAGACTTTAAAACATGCAATTGATGAATTAATGAGAAATGAAAAGAGTTATTTATACATGGAAGGAGTTGAACATATTATTGGTTCCGATCAAGATAAACGTCAAGGGGGGATTGAATTTTGGGAACGAACTGAAGCAATATATAAGCTAGTTAAAGATTTGTCCTATGAATTTGCAAAAGAAGGTATTCCAGAATGGACTTTAATTTATAATAATATCGAAAACATCTTGATAAATCAGGTAATTGTATTACCTCCAGATTTAAGACCGTCATCTGCGGCTGCTGGTGGTAAACAACTGATGGATAAAATAAATCGTTATTATGTCCAGATATTAACAAAGAAAGAAAGCATGAAGGATACAACAATTGAAATACTTCGCGATAAAAATCTGTATTACACATATTTCAAGTTATTACAGAAAGATGTAAATGAACTATACCATCGCATATTAGAAAAGATGGCAAAGAAAGAAGGGTTAATCCGGGGTAACATTTTGGGTAAACGTATTGACTTCTCGGGTCGTGCGGTTATCACACCAGATCCAACATTGAGTCTTGATCAATGTGTTCTTCCCTATCTTATGATTTTAGAAATTTTTAAATTGCCAATTGCAAAAAGAATTATCGAAATTGGCAAGTTCAAATTGTTGAATAAAGCAATTGATTTTGTTGATAAATGTATTGAAACAAATAATCCCTCATTATATAAAATATGTGAGGAAATTACAAAAAATGAAGTCTGTATATTAAACAGACAACCATCGTTACACAGATTGAGTATGCTGGCCTTTAATATCAAAATAACTCTTGATAAAGTCATAAAGATTCATCCTCTTGTCTGTCCTCCATTCAATGCAGATTTTGATGGTGATCAAATGGCGGTTTATATTCCGGTGACAGCAGAAGCAAAACAAGAGATTCGTGAAAAACTCTTCATTACAAAAAATCTAAGCAGCCCATCAAACCAAGCATTGACGACAACTCCGAGTCAGGATATTATTCTCGGAATTTATTTTATTACGTCGCCAGATTTTGAAGATCAAGAAGAAGGATTCAAATTGTTCAACGATTGTTTGCCGGATGATTACCCTGAAATTAGGGAAATCGTGGACAAAAAGAAACTCCTTTCAATATTGAATGAAATTAAAGATATATATCCGGAGCATATAACAGCACAAACATTAGATGCGGTAAAGCGCATTGGTTTTAAATATGCAACTCTTCTCGGCTGTACAATGTCGCTAGATGATTTTGATTTTCCTGAAGCTGACAGCATTCGTAAATCAATTTACGATCTTCCGGAAATTAGAGATCAGTTGGTTGCAGCAAATAGTCCAGAGATAATTGAACGATTACAGAAAGCATTTCCTTATGCATACATGATTGAATCTGGAGCAAGGGGTAGTTGGGATCAGGCGAAACAAATGATTCTTACTCGTGGTTTTATCTCAAACTTTGATGGTGAAATCTTACCAACTCCTATCAAAAATAGTCTTGTTCAAGGACTAACTCCAGAGGAGTTTTTCTTATCAACCAATGGATGTAGAAAAGGATTGCTTGACGTTGCATTGAATACGGGCACATCTGGTTATCTATCAAGAAAACTTATATTTACATGTGCTAATTTACAAATCAATGAAGATCTGGAAGATTGTGGTACAACCGATTTTCTTGAGGTCAATGTTACATCTCCTAAGAAAGCAAGAATGCTTGTTGGACGAAATATGTCCCAAGGCGGAGAGTTAGCAAAAATAACCAAGGACAATTGTGAAGAATTGGTTGGTACAGTAATAAAAATTAGAAGTCCAATTCTTTGTAAATCGGCCAAATTATGCAAAACATGTTACGGAGATCTTTATAAATATATCAACAGTCGTTTTGTTGGAATAATTGCAGCACAAACCCTTGGTGAACGAGGTACACAATTAGTACTAAGAACATTCCATACATCAGGGTCTGCCATGATTAAAGGCGAAGACGAAAATCCTGGAATGAAGCAAAGGGATATCATTGGAGATCTGACAGCCGTAGCAGATCTACTACACAGATTCAGAGGAAAAACATATACAGATATTGCTCATGATTTATTTGCAGTATATGATAAGGATATACATCATGTCCATTTTGAATGTGTTGTAGCTCAATTGATGTGGAAAAACTCGCGGAAATGGAGATTGCTTGAAAATCGAGATACGGTTAAACCATCATACTTTAGTGTCCAGAGTGTGCCAAATCAAGAAAGTTGGATTCTTGCAATGGCGTTCTCAAATCCAAAGAGAAGTATATTAAAGGGTATTATGTATGAAGGTCGATATTCAGGTATAATGGACAAAATCCTAAAGGGAGAAATGATTGAATGAATATAATTAATCCGGTTTTCAAAATCCAAAATGAAGATAAAAATATCTTCACCATAAGGAGATTAGACTACGAAAATATTTTAACTTTGACAAAACAGATACTTCAACCGGTTACTGAAATCGGTTTCACAATTACAGAGGTGGATTTAAGACATTCGAGATTCTCATCGGGTCAGCTATCAAAAACTCTTAAACAAACTCTAGTCATTCGCTTACAAAAAGGAACCCATAATATTGATTTAAGTATCTTTATTCCGAAAATTATTAATGACAATTATATAGTGATTAATGGAAGGAAAAAAGTTCCTTTGTTCCAACTTTTTGATATTCCGATTGTAACAAGGGGAGAGTCTATCAAATTAAGGACCAATGTAGCAACATTAATGATCATCAAAGAAAAAGAAGAACCAAGCATCAATATTAGTTTCTTAGGTAAAAAAGTTCCTCTTTCATTAATAATGCTAGCATATTATGGTTCATCAGTACTGAATCAACGATTCTCACTTGATACATTTCAGATTCGAGACAAAACCAATTTAATGGAGTTGTTGATTGAGGATTTGAAACTGTTTCATCGAGAATCAACAGGATACACACAAGATGACTTTATCTTAGAAGTCGGGCGACTTTATTCAAGATATAATGCGAAATCAAAAGGGGAAGATATTATATATGCATTGGATTTGATTCCAAAGGTCGACCCCATAACAGCACAGTTTCTACACACAGATTCGTTAATAGAAGAATTATTATGGGCAATGCAGGCTGGTGATATTGATGATACTGAGTTCACAAATAAACGGGTGAGATGTTTTGAATACATGATCTTTGCAAAACTATCAAAGATTGTGTTTGATTTATGTTTTTCAAATCGAACTGCCAGACATCCAAAGTTTAATATCAGTTCTACTCAAATATTATCAGAGTGTAATGTTTCTGATATTGTTCAATTCGATTTTTCAATCAATCCGATTGAAGAGCTGACAAAACTTTCAAGAATCAGTTTGCTGGGACCGGGCGGATTCAAGAGAGAAAATATTCCAAGACATTTAAGGGATATTACTCCATCAATGTACGGTCGAATTTGTCCAGTTGATACACCCGACCGTGATAACTGTGGTGTATTACAAAATTTAATCCCAAATGTCATACTTGATGAAAACTTAAGATTTGAGCCTGAATATTTAGAGAAACAGCCAATATCAATACCTGTTTCGATGGTTCCGTTTTTGGAGCATGACGACCAGACACGTCTACAAATGTCATCTTCACAAATGAGACAATCAATTCTATTAAGAGAGTTTGACCATCCAATGATCAAATCGGGGTGTGAGCATCTATATACAGATTACACCCAATTTGTTAAACGAGCAAAAAAGGATGGTGAGGTTGTCCATATTGACTCAAAATATTTAATCGTTACTTATACAGATGGCGACGTTGACATATTCAATGTTGCTTACAGAAAGATATATGTTGAGCACATGGACTTTATGAATGTCTATGTTAAACCAGGAGATAAATTCAAAGCAGGAGACATTTTAGCAGAGAGTAATTTCTGTAAAGATGGAAGCATTCGTTTTGGACGAAATCTTTTAACAGGTGTTATGGTATACTATGGAAACAACTACGAAGATGGAATTGTTATATCAGATCGACTTGTCAATGAAGACGTTTTAACCTCGGTACATTTCAAAGATTTGTCTTTTGAAATTCCACCATATAAAGTCTTGTTGTCATTACAAGAAGGATTGTATAAACCGCTTCCTAAAGAATTTGAAATTATAAATGCTGGAAGTCCTTACGCAATTCTGAAAAGTTTAACCATGGATGATATGTATTCGGTATTCCCAGAACGTATTCCATTAGAGGCTGAAAAAACATATATTATTCCAGAAATAAACATTTATGCAAATTCTTGGAATGAGGACATTCCTGAGTTTCGAGATTGGGTAGCAGAAACGGTTGAGAGACAGAAAGAAAAAGAACTTATACTTAAAAAAATATTACAAGATAAGTTAGAAAAAGATCAAGCCAATAGATTTATCAGAGAAAACGGTTTAGATCTATTTTCATTTGTTGGTAAATATAAAATAAAGAAAGAAAAAATCAATGGAATACTCGTTGAGATGTATGGGGTACATTTCAGAAAAGTAAAAGTCGGAGACAAAATTGCAAACCGGCATGGAAACAAAGGAGTTATTTCCAGAATTGTTCCTCATGAAAAAATGCCACAGGCAGAAAACGGACAGCATTTAGATATTTGTATTAACCCATTGGGTATCATTTCACGAATGAACATTGGTCAATTATTTGAGTTACAATTATCAATGTCGCTCTATGATTTAAAAGCTAACATGCTTCAGTTGCTTAAAGATGAAGTCGATCAAAACGAAATCAAAAAGTATTTGTTAGCATATATTGACATTATTGATAAAACAACTGAAAAGTGGTATCTCACACAATTTGCCACACAGTTGCCAAAAGTGATAACAGAAAAATTTATAAATGAACTTACATTGATTCAACCACCATTTGAGTCATGTAAGTTGGAAGATATTAAAAAAGCATTGTCTTATACACACACGAGTTTCAAACAAAGAATATATGACCCATTAGCCAAAATACATTTGAAAAATCCCATTGCGGTTGGGTACATTTACTTTTTGCGAATGGTTCATATAGCAGAAGAAAAATTGGCTGCTCGTGGTATTGGTGCATATGCAAAACGAACACTCCAGCCATTGGGTGGTCGTAAAAACAAAGGTGGCCAGAGATGTGGTGAAATGGAAACTGCATGTCTCATTGGTCATGATGCACCAATAAACTTGTTTGAGTTCTTAACAACCAAGTCTGATTGTATTGAGCGAAAAAATGCTTATATTAGAGGATTCATTGATGAAAAATCAGAGCAACCCAAAGATCTAGATTCAACTCCCGAATCCGTCAAGTTATTAAATTCTTATTTGACAGTGATTGGTATTGATCAGTAATGACCTATTGGTATAATAAATACGACTTTTACAATAACTCACTTGCCACAACATCTAATTCAGGAACAACGTACCGGGGTAAACATTATAATTATATTCAGGAATATCCAGATGCTAAAAGAATCAGAGAAGAGGCAGAAAATATTAAGTTTCAAGAACTTGTTAGTAGATTTAAAAATTCTGAGATGCCAGAACAGTACATGAGATCGGTAATGGGCGACTTTGAGAGTCAAATTAATCACGAAGATGCAAAAGAAGAACCGCAATTATTTTACTTTGACCCAAAAGGGATAGTTGATAAATGGCCATAAAAAAGAGAGATTTAACAATAAGCGAAATGCTTGAACTTCAATGGAACGATGGTCTTTATACTGATAATGATGAAGTATATTTAAAACGAGGCTTTGAGGAAGGGTGGCGTCGAATGACTATCGATCTAAAGAGAGTCGGGCATGATAAATTAATATTTGATCTAGTGGGGTTAGTTATATGAATCTAACAAAGAAATATTGTCCTATATGTGGTGGAGAGGTCTTGTTTACATATGAAAGACCTTCCACCACATTCATTATCAATAAAAACGGTGGTTTATCACTTTATGATAATAATTTTTTAGATGGGGCAACACTTATACCACATTGTGAAAATGATAGAGAACATGAAATATCCCCACATGTTGGTACAAAGCTATATAGATTGTGGGAACAATGGATGGATAAAGTGGATGAACATTTCTATGATAATAAAATGGGAGGGATCTGTTAATGACAGATAAACAATGTTTACCCGATGTTCAATGTTCAGCTCCAAATATTGAAATACCAATTATGCAAGTTGGAGTAGAGAATATTGAACTTCCTTTTAAACTAGAATTTAAAAACGGAGGATTTTACCAACTTAATGCAAATGTTTCAATGAGAACAAATCTTGATGAAAAAACAAAAGGCATTTCAATGTCTAGATTGGGGTTGACATTAAAACGATATCTTGACTTACCATTGAAACATGTATTGATAAGACAAATACTCGACGATGTAAGAACCAATGTTGAAAGTTCTGCAAGTTTTATGAAGTTTGATTTTAGAATGCCATTGATACGAAAATCTATTTTATCAGATAATTGGTTTCCCTTATATTATAAATGTAAATTTGAAGGACAGTTATATCAAGAAAAAGATGGAGATATATTCAGATTCTTTCAAGGGGTAACAATTCAATATGCATCATATTGTCCATGCTCAGCAGAACTATGTGGACATTTATCTGATAATCAAAGTAAAGGTTATCCACATAACCAAAGATCGTTTGCTTACATATTAATTGAGTGTGATCCAAATAATTACATATGGTTAGAGGATATTATTGAAGCAGTCGAATCTAAAATTAAAACTCTCCCGTATCCAGTCATTAAGAGAATTGATGAGCAGGAAATTGCAAGAGTCGCAGCAGAAAATCCAATGTTTGTTGAAGATGCTATTCGTATAATCTCACAATCATTGAACCAACTGCCTATTAGAGATTGGATTGTAAAATGTATTCATGAAGAATCAATTCACACGCATGAAGCGATTGCAGTTAACTGGAAAGGAGTACCGGGAGGCTTCAACGGAAGAAGGTACTTGTGATTAAAGGAGAAGTGTATGAATATTAGAGAATTATTTGAAGTGTATCAAAAAGAGAGAGAATATCAGCGGTGTTGCTTTGGCGAATACTCTGATTTAAAATCTCTCAATTTTGCAAGTTTTCTTTTATTTATCGAAGAATACTTGTCAAAAGCGAAAAAGGGATATTGTGGAAAATGGGACGCCGAACTTCCTTCGTGGTTATTCAACTCAGACGAAATGAAAGAGGGATCAGCGCCTGTTAGGGCATATGAAGAGTTGGTTAAAGTCTTTGTATTAGCTGGAGCCGCGTTAGAAACATTTGCTGATATTAACCCTATGGAATGGAGAAAAGATCTCGAAGAAGAAAGCAATAAGTGGAAAAAATAAATTTTCAAAGGAGTACAAAACTTAATGAGTAACAACTTATCTCAAATGGTTAAAGACGGAGTACCAGAAGAAGTGGTTATATTTTCTGAAGCTGATTTAGATATTCCCGAGATATCAGCAGCAGAGAGTCAAGAAGCTACTACAGATCCAAATGTCATTGAAATGACAAATTTGGCAGCATGGTTCGATGGGAATGTCCAGAATTTTCCGAGTATTAGAAAACCAACCGTATCAATCACAGGCGTTGATCCAACAGAACAATTGCTTGTGACTATTGGAGCTGAAGAAGGAACAGAAAAAAGACGCATCTTTATATTTGATATCGCACATCTTATCCCAGTTCTTGATAGACCTGCAATGGATATGCAGATCTACAATAATGGGTTCGGGATTATTTAC
>Ga0307379_10003029_pt1 | contig 24509 bp, 14 predicted proteins | sample UN2MG_FD_202237 | JGI IMG/M metagenome (GOLD analysis project Ga0307379, IMG submission 202237) | Soil microbial communities from Risofladan, Vaasa, Finland - UN-2 | ecosystem: Environmental > Terrestrial > Soil > Coastal area > Acid sulfate soil | place: Finland: Risofladan, Vaasa | collected...
GAATTTTCTTCTTTTCCGAAGAGCTTTAGCACGTCTCTTTCGGAGAGTATTCCGACGAGGGTATTATCTTTTTCGACGACGGGGATACTGCTGATGTTGTTATCGAGGATAAGCTTAAGTGCCTGTGAGATAGGAGTTTTTTTTTCGAGGCTGATTACGTTTTTGGTCATTATGTCTTTTGCTTTTAGCATGGCAGTCTCGTGTAAAAAAGTTTAGCAAGTTGACCTATTTTTTTGGTTTTTTGAAGAACAAATTTTGGAGTTGGGTTCACAGCCACTTCCGGAATAATATGTCGGCAAATTGTCGTGATTTCAATTACAAAAAGTTTGTTTGTAATTAGTAGCAGCTACTATCAAGCGGACAGCAGCTATCTGATTTTTAGAGTAGCGAGAGCGAGTGCGGCGAAAGCGGCGGCGAGGAGCCAGAACCTTACTACGACCTGTGGTTCGGACCATCCGATGAGATGGAAATGGTGGTGAATGGGGGCACATCTGAAGAGTCTTTTTCCTCCGGTGTATTTGAAGTAAGTGACCTGTAGTATGACACTGATTAGTTCGAGGACGAAGACGCCACCGATTATCAGCAGCAGTAGTTCGTTTCTTGTTACGAGTGCGCCGTAGCCCATAGCTGCTCCGAGCGGCTGGGAGCCGACATCTCCCATGAATGTTTGTGCTGGGTGGCAGTTGTACCAGAGGAAGCCGAGCACGGCTCCGAGTATAGCGGAGTAGAAGATGCTTAGTTCGCCGGCCTGTGGTATTGCGGGCAGCAGCAGGTAGCTTGCCCATGTTACGGGCGAGGCTCTTCCCATCGTTTCTGAGGCGACGTAGCAAAGTATGATGAGTACGAGGCTGACCATACCGGCGCATCCGGCGGCGAGGCCGTCCATACCGTCGGTGAGGTTGACGGCGTTGCTTGTTGCGGAGATGTATAGGATGGCTATGATAACGAAGACCGAGCTTGCGAGCGGGAGTCCGTATTTGTAGAATGGCAGCCAGAATAATTTTCCGTCGGGTATGTTTGCGAAGTCACGGTAGAGGAACCAAGCGATAAGTATTGCACCGCCGAACTGGAAGGTGAGTTTTTCCCATGGTTTTAGTCCGTGTCTGGTTCTGTGTCTTTTTGTTGCGGTGAGTTTGAGCCAGTCGTCGAGTCCACCGAAGATTGCGTACCAGATTACGAGGAAGATTGCTTTTTGTACGAAGGGGTTGTTTAGTTTTGCCCAGAGCATGGTTGTGGCGATGACGGCGAGGATGATTATAAGTCCTCCCATAGTCGGGGTGTTTGTTTTTTCCTTTGTGAGTTCGTTGAGTGCGGCGTGGTGGAATTCTGGTCTATCGCCGATTTTTTTAGTCATGAGCCATCGTATGATTTTCGGACCGAGCAGAATAGCGATGAGGAAGCTGGTGAGTATTGCTGCGACGGAGCGGAACATTACGTCCTGGTAGGCGTAGAAGCCAAGCTTGTGGGTGAAGACGTTTCTGAGATTCCAGAGCAGGTGGTAAATCATGATTTAACCAGCTTTATTTTTTGCCAAAAAGTTCTTTTAGTTTTTCAACGGCGTTTTCGAGTTTCATAGTTCTCGATGCTTTGACTAATACTATATCGTAATCTTTGATGAATTTATGCAGATTATTACAGGCGGAAATGGTGTCATCGAAGGATTTTGTGTTTAGTTTATAGTGAGCGTTGATTTTTGCGGACTGTTGAGTAATTTTAGCGAGTTTTCCGACGGTTATGAGGAGGTCTATTTTTGCATCTGCGATGTCGGAACCGAGTTGTTCGTGGAGTGGTTCGGTGTTTTTACCGAGTTCGGCCATATCGCCGCAAATAAAGACGAGCCTTTGTTTTTTTGTTTTGAGATTTGCGAGGATTTTCAGTGTGTTTTTCATGGAGGCGGGGTTAGCGTTGTAGCAGTCGTTTATGACGGTTATTTTACCGAGCTTTATTATTTCGGTTCGCATGTTTAGCGGCGGGAGGGAGTTTAAGGCGAGGGCGAAGTCTTCGATTTTTATTCGGAGGAGTTTACAGACGGCCCAGGCTGCGACGGCGTTTTCGACGTTGCCGGGGCCCGGGAGCGGGAGGTTGATTTTTTCGGAGTCTATGGTGAATAAGCTTTGCGAGGGTTGGCAAGAGATGTTTTTGGCCTGTATGTCGCAGTGGTCGGATTTTCCGAAGGTCATGAAGTTAAGATTTTTTTGTTTTGCGGTATCGAGGAGGATTTCGCAGTCAGCGTTTATTATGAGGGTGCCATCGGTTGTGAGGCCGTCAGCGATGGAGATTTTTTCGTTTGCGATGGCGTTTAAGTCGGCGAAGCCTTCGAGGTGGGCAGGTTGGACGTTTGTTACAAGTGCGATTTCGGGCGAGGCGATTTTGGAGAGGTAATTTATTTCGCCGGGATGGTTTGTAGCGAGTTCTGCGACGACGATTTGGTGCTGAGGGTCGGCATTTAAGAGTGTGAGCGGCAGGCCGATGGTGTTGTTGAAGTTTTTCGGGGCCTGTGCAGTTTTGTATTTTTTGCTCAGGACGTGGTGGACGATATGTCTTGTTGTAGTTTTTCCGACGGAGCCTGTTATGGCGATGACTTTGAAGTCCTGTGTTTTTCGATAGTGAGCGGCGAAGTCGCCGAGAGCTTTTAGAGTATCTTTTACTATGAGGGTGTTTTTTGTGTTTACGTCTTTGCTGACGACGGCACAGGCGGCGCTGTTTTGGAAGGCCTGTTGTACGTAGTCGTGGCCGTCGAAGTTCGGGCCTTTTATGGCGAAGAAGCAATCGCCTTTTTTTGTGGCTCTGGAGTCGGTAGAGACGCTGGAGAAGGAGGAATCAGGCGGCATGTCTGAAGTTGTGTTCGCATTTATAATTTTTGCCAGGTCTTTGATGTAAAACTGTTTCATTTTTTTTCTGCGAGGTAATCAAGGGCTATTTGTTTGTCGCTGAAGTCGAATTTTTGCTTTCCTATTATCTGATAGGTTTCGTGTCCTTTTCCTGCGATGAGGAGGATATCGTCTTTTTTTGCGGTATTAAGTGCGAGATGTAAAGCTTTTTTTCTATCGGGTTCGACGGTAATTTTGGCATCGTTTTTATTATCGAAACCTTTTATTATGTCATTTATGATTTCGAGAGGGTCTTCAGTTCTGGGGTTGTCGGAGGTGACGAAGATAAGGTCGGCGAGATTTTGTGCGACTTTTGCCATTCGCGGGCGTTTTGTTTTGTCTCGGTCACCGCCACAGCCGAAGACGACGATAAGTCTGTTTTTGCAGAGCGGTTTTAGTGTTTCGAGGACGTTTTTTAGAGCGTCGTCGGTGTGTGCGTAATCAACTATTACGGTGAAGTCAGCGGAGGAGTTTATTTTTTCGAGTCTTCCGGGGATATTTTTCAGGTTCGAGAGTCCGTTTGCGATGGTTTTGAGGTCTAATCCTGCGGCGAGGCATAGTCCTGCGGCGGCGGCATGGTTTGCGATGTTGTATTTTCCGATTAGTGGTGTTTTTACGATTTGTTTTTGCCCCTGGTATTGTAGCGAGAAGGTGGTTCCGGTTATGTCCATTGATTCGATATGTGCCTGTATGTCGGCGGGCTGGTCGACGGCGTACCAGAGGATTTTAGCGTTTGTTTTTTTTGCGATTTCCTCAGCCTGGGGTGATTGTTTGTTGAGTATGGCGGCGGCGTTTTTGTCGAGGTTTTGGAAGAGGAGAGTTTTGGCGGCAAGGTATTGATTTTGAGTTTTGTGGTAGTCGAGGTGGTCGCCAGCGAGGTTGGTGAAAGCGGCGGCTTTGAAGTTTATGGCGGCGGTGCGGTTTTGTGAGAGAGCGTGGCTGCTTGCCTCTATGACCATGTATTTAGCGTGGGCTTTTAGCATTTCGCTTGTCATTTTAGCTATTGCGGGCGCGTCGGGAGTGGTGAGGTTGGCGTCGGAGCGGTTGAGTCCCGTGTCGTAGAAGACGGTACCAATGAGACCGCAGGTTTGGCCGGCGTTTTTTATAGCAGAGCGGACGAGGAAGGCGACGGTGGTTTTTCCGTTAGTTCCGGTTACTGCGAGGTTGGTTAGTTTCTGTGCGGGGTTTTTGAAGCTTGCCTGAGCGAGCAATCCTGCGGCGTTTGCGGAGTCTTCGACGAAGATTATTGCGGTGTTGTTTTGTTTGTATTTTTGCGCGACGATGTATTTTGCGCCGTTTTTGAGGGCGTGGTCGATGAAGTCATGTCCGTCGAGCTGGGTTCCTTTTACGGCGACGAAGATATCACCGGGTTGGACGGCCCTGGAGTCGCAGTGGACTTTAATTTCAGGGCTCGAGTCGTAAACCAGATTTAAGAGTTCGTCGAACAGCATAGAGCATATCGTACCAGAAACTTTAAGCAGGTGTAAGCTGGTGGTTATTTTAGCTGAATATTCAGATAATGCAACGGGCAGTCATTTTTGTTTGATATTTATTGTCGAGAAGTTTTTTGACGTGATTTTGTGGGGGTTGTATAATGCCGGCTGCGTTTTTTGTGGGAAGTTAACCTGTCATATATTTTTTAGGGAGTGTGGAATCATGCGTTTATTTTTGAGTTTATTTTTCGCGGTGGTATTGTTTTTGTCATCTGGGGTTGTTCTGGGTGATGAGCATGAGGAGGAATATTACGCTATTTTTGTGGACGGCAAGAAGATTGGTCATTCGGTTCTGAATCGCTCTGTAACAGGGGAAGAGGTGACGACCACACAAGATATGAATATGTCAATTGTACGTGCGGGGGTATCGCTGCCTATAGTTATGTCTGAGAAATACATAGAGACGGCGAAGGGCGAGCCGTTGGGTTTTGAAGCGGTGCAGGACATGAGCGGGATGGGGATGAAGGTGTCGGGCAGGATTATGCCTTCAGGGAAGGTCAAGGTGGCAGTTGAAACCATGGGTACGAGTCAAGAAATGACAACTGATTATCCTGAGGGAGCTTTGATGTTAGAGGGACTTGATTTACTTATAAAGAAAAAGGGTCTGGCGGAGGGGACGAGTTATGAGGTCAGCGTGTTTAGTCCGATGATGCTTTCAGCGATAAAGGCCAAGGTAAGAGTAGGGCCATTGGCGGAGGTAGATTTGTTGGGCAGGGTCGTATCTCTTAGGGAAGTGAAGACGACTTTAGAGACTCCGATGGGGGTGCTGGAGTGCGTTGATTATTATGACGAGGAGTTTAACTCACTGAAGTCGGTGGTTCCGATGATGGGGATGGAGCTTGAGATGGTGGCGTGCGATAAGAGTTTTGCGCTTAGCGAGAATGAGGTTGTGGATTTTCTTGAGAAGCTGATTTTGGAAAGCCCTGTTGCATTGAAGGACGTTGGTTCGAAGAAGTCGGTGTCTTATTATCTTTTGCCGAAAGGTGGGAAGGAGCTTGAGATAATAAGCGATGATAATCAGAGGGTGGAGAAAGGCGAAGGCGGCCGAGTGATTTTGACAGTGGAGCCTGTTAAGGCGGCGCGGGGTGTTGAGTTTCCTTATAAAGGTGACGATGCGGCAGCGGTTGAGGCGTTGAAGCCGAGTCGATATGTGCAGAGTGACGATGCGAGGATAACATTGCTTGCGAAGGAGGCGGTTGGTGACAGTAAAGACGCTGGGGAGGCGGTGAAGCGGATAGAGAGTTTTGTTAATAAATATATCGATGAGAAGAATTTATCGGTCGGTTATGCGACGGCGGCTGAGGTTGCGGCAAGCAAGGAAGGAGACTGTTCTGAGCACGCGGTGTTGAGTGTGGCTTTTTGCCGGGCTGTCGGTATCCCTGCACGTGTTGCTACGGGAGTTGTTTATATTGATGCTTTTGGCGGGTTTAGCGGGGGGATATTCGCAGGTCATGCGTGGTCTCAGGCTTATATCGGGGACAAATGGATAGGGCTGGATGCGACGGGAGCACCTCGCGGGTTCGGGCCAGGTCATATAACACTTTCTGTGGGTAACGGGGACCCGGAGAGCTTTTTCGGGCTGCTGTCAAGTCTCGGATATTTTACGATAGAGAAGGTTGTGGTGGAGGATTAGTTTGCGAGGGTATTATTCGAACTGGATGTCTTCGAGTACAAGCTGGACGTTTCGGTTTCCATTGTAGGTGTTGATGTTCGGCTGGTATGCGACGTTGAAGAATTCGTTATCGAGCAGTTTCTTTTCGAGTTTTCCCATACCGAAACCGATGCATCGGATGGAGTTTGTGTTGTCGGTTACAGCGAGTTGCAGGTGTTCGCCTTTAGTTCCGACTTTTCTTGGCGGCGCGGAGAGCCTGACTCCTTTTGTGGCGAAGAGCGGTTTGGGGTTTCCCTGGCCGAAGGGTTCGAGCATCTGTAATTCTTCGACGGTTTGCGTGCTGAGCTGGGCGAGCTTTGCGGGTGCATCGATTCGGAGCTTGTGCACGATGTCGTCGTGATTGAGGTTTTTGTTTGCGTATTTTTCGAAGTCTTTGGCGAAGTTTTCGATATTTTCGGGATGGATGGTAATGCCAGCGGCCATTTTGTGTCCACCGAAGGAGTTAAGATGTTTTGCACAGGCTTTAATTGCGCTTAGCAGGCAGAAGCCCTGTATTGAGCGTGCGGAGCCCTGGGCGAATTGGTTTTCGTTTTGCTCTTTTGCCGTGTTAATCAAGACTGTTGGTCGGTGGAACTTGTCGATGATTTTCGAAGCGACGATGCCGATTACTCCGGTGTGCCAGTTGTCTGAGGCGAGAACGATGGTTTTTTGGTCGGGGTGGTTGAGGTTTTTTTGGAGGATGATTTCGCAGGCCTGTTTGAAGATTTTTCTTTCACACTGTCTTCGGAGGGAGTTTTGCTCTTTGAGATACTGTGCGATTTGAGCAGCTCTTATGGTGCTGCTGGAGGTGAGCAGTTCGACGGCGAGTCTTGCGTGTCCCATTCTGCCGGCAGCGTTTAGCATTGGTGCGATACGGAATCCGATGTGGTAGCTGTCGAGTCCTGTTGCGGAGAGTCCGGCCGAATCGATGAGTGCCTGTATGCCGGGCAGTTTGCATTCGGGGAGAGATTTCAGGCCGTAGCTTGTGAGGACTCGGTTTTCGCCTCTTAAGTCCATGATGTCGGCGATAGTTCCGATGGCGGTAAGCGTTGTTGCGTTAATCATGAACTGTCGGAGTTCGGGCTGAAGTTTCGGTCCTTTTGAGAAGTGGTTTGCTATTGCCCATGCGAGTTTGTAAGCAACCATCGCACCGGAGGAGTCCTGGTTCTGGTAGGCGTCGTCGAGTGCCGGGTGTACGATGGCGAGGGCTTCGGGCAGTTTTTTGTCGGGCTGATGGTGGTCGGTTATTATAAGTTCGAGACCGAGCTTCGCGGCGAGTTGAGCGGAGAGGAAGGCGGTGATACCGCAGTCGACGGTTATGAGGAGGTCGCAATCTTTTTTCGCAAGTGTTTTTACGGCATCTTCGTTTAGGCCGTACCCTTCGTCTATACGGTGCGGGATGTAATAGTCGACGTTTGCGTTGAGCATGGTGAGTATTTGCCAGAGAGTGGCGACGCCTGTGATACCGTCGACGTCGTAGTCGCCGTAGAGAGTGATTTTTTGTTTGTTTTTTACGGCATCGGCGACGCGTTTTACGGCATTTTGAATGCCGGGCATTTGTTCGGGGGGTATGAGTGTGGTGAGTTTTGGTCTGAGGAAGGTGGAGCCTGAGTTTGTGTCAGTTATTCCGCGGTTTATAAGTACCTGAGCGAGCAGCTGGGAGATTTTAAGAGATTTTGCGAGCTGCGCGGAGCGGCTGTGCGTGTCTTGTATAATCCATTGTTTTTTTTGCATCCCTGCAGAAGGCCACATTTAGAAGCATCCAGTTCTTTTTAAGTTGGTTTTTGCAGTTGCGGGTGGGTTTGCCGCACAGCAGGGGCTTATATACAGCAAATTGGTTCAAATTGCAAGGATTGTTTTGAGGAATTGTCGTACGCCAAGCAAAAGGGGGAGCACCTTAGTAATAAGGTACTCCCCTGCTTTGTTTTTTTACCGTGTTGTTATTATGGGTTCGGGAGATTTTGTCTGGTGATTTTTTCGATATTTCCCATTTCGGGGCTGTATGGTCTGAGGCGGAAGGAATAGGAGTATGTTTTCAGCGGCAGTCTATATTCGGGGTGTGGTCTTGCCCTTTCTGTCCAGCCATCGTCACCTCCGACGCCCATTTGTTTGTAGTCGAGGTTTACTGTTATGGTGTCTCTTTTTGGCAGTTCGTTTATATGCCTTGCATCTTCGAGGTCCTGCTGAGTGTATGGCCAGGCGCTTGCGTAAATCAGGGGTTGTCCGACAGCGAGCAATCCGGTGCCTTGCTGGTTTGTGAAGGCAACCCATCGGACGTCGGTACGGTTTGCATTTTCCTGCGGCCTGACGTAGTTGTGGGTTAATTCGTCGACGGTGCCTGAATAGAGACCGACGGCGGCGCCGGTGTTTCTATCGGAATAAGATTCGTGCGGGCCTCGGCCGAACCATGTCATTTTGCTGAACTGGGCGGGGATTTGCATCTGCATGCCGACGCGAGGCATTTCGGGGATTTTGAGGTTTTCAGGTATTATGTCGGATTTGACAATGATGTCACCGGAGCCGTAGATGCAGTAGGTGTTGTAGTAGTCTGTGTCGCCTGGTTCGAGAACTGCGTGGGAGTAGATGTGGACTACCTGTGGTATGAACTGTTTTGCGGAGACGGATTTGATTTTTCGGTCCTGTCCGGCCCGCTGCCAAACAGCGAGTCTTACGGGCATTCCGCCTGTTGGACTTTCTGTGAGGTGGTCCCATTTTTCCTCGATGTCGTTGTCTGTTGGTACTCGCCAGAAGTTTGGAATAAGCGGCGAGGCGATTAGTTCGGTGCCTTCGAAGAGAAAAGATTCGATGGCGCCGGTTGTTTTTCCGACGGTGACGGAGAAGTTATTACCTGTGACGGTGAAGGCGTTTTCTGATTCGGTTAGTTGGAGTTTTGGCATTTGGCTTGTGTTTTCTTCGACCCTAGCCGGCGTATCGAAGGGGATTTCGAACTGGTCCCAGGCGACGACGTGGCCTTTGTCAGCCCAGAGTGTGTCCTGAGGGAGGGAGAAGATAACTTTAAGGTGGTATTCGGCATCTGGTTTAAGTGTCGGGGTCTGGAAAGGCACGGTGACGGTTTTTTGTTGTTTTGGTTCGAGGGATAGTTTTGGCAGGGCGCCGTTTTGTATTACTTTTCCGTCTTCTGTAAGTTCCCATGAAATGTCGACGAAGTCGAGGTTAAGGAAGTTGTACTTGTTGAGGATGCTGATAGTACCGTTTTCCAGGTTGCCGGGGGAAGCTTTTATGTACTGGTAGACTTTTTTTGCCTCGTAGTATTCGGGGTCAGGGTCTCTGTCAGAACCCACGACGCCGTCGCAGACCATGGTTCCATCGGAGGGAATGCCAGGCGGGCCGTAATCGCCGCCGTAAGCCCAGAACATTCTTCCTGCGGAGTCGAATTCTCTTAATCCTTTATCAGCCCAGTCCCAGATGAGCGCGCCGACGAGTTGTTTGTGTGATTCGATTGCATCCTGATATTGTTGCAGATTTCCGAGGGCGTTTCCGCGGGCGTATGCGTATTCTTCCATGAGGTATGGTCTGTCGGGGTGTTCTTTTGCCCAGTTAATAATCCATTCGACGGTTTGGTACGAGAGGTTGTCTGTGTCGACGACGCTGTTCATCTGCCGGTACTGCAGCAGGCGTGTCGGGTCGGCCTGGCGCGCGTAGTCGGCCATGGCTTTTATGTTATCGCCGAAGCCCGCCTCGTTTCCGAGGGACCAGAAGATGACGGAGGGGTGGTTTTTGTCTCTTTGAACAACGCTTTCCATTCTGTCGACGGAGGCGGCTTTCCATTTCGGGTCGCTTCCAGGGAGTCGGTCGAGGCCGTATGAGATGGCGTGTGATTCCATGTTGGCTTCGTCCATAAGGTAGATGCCGAATTTGTCGCAGAGTTCGTACCATTTTGGGTGGTTGGGGTAGTGCGAGGTGCGTACCATGTTCATGTTTGCTTGTTTGATGAGCTTTATGTCCTGAATCATTCTGCTTATGGGTACGGTGAAGCCGTAGTCGGGGTCGTGTTCGTGTCGGTTGACGCCCTTGAAGATGATTGGTTTTCCGTTGATGAAGATTTGCGCATCTTTTGATTCTATTTTACGGAAGCCGAATTTGGATGTTTCGACTTCGATAATTTTTCCGTCGGGGTCCTTTAGTACAAGTACGACGGTGTAGAGATTTGGAGTTTCGGCTGTCCATTTTTCGGGGTTGGAGACAAAGGCCTGCATTTCAAGTTCAGTTTCGGAGTTGGGGGGGATGTTTTCAGCAGTGCCCGTGATGAGCGGTTCGGCAGCGACGGGTTTGCCGTCGGTATCGAGCAGGGAGACTTCCAGGGAGTGTTTGCCGAAGTTTTGGTCGGAGTAGTTTCGCAATTTTGCGGTCACCTGAAGGTGAGCATCTTTGTACTGTTCATCGAGGTCGCAGCGGACGAAGAAGTCGCGGAGGTGCAGTTTTGGAGTTGAGAACAGATACACGTCACGGTAGATACCGCTTAATCGCCAAGTGTCCTGGTCTTCGATGTAGCTTGCGTCGCACCATCGGTAGACTTGTGCGGCGAGGGTGTTTCTGCCCTGCTTTATGTATTTTGTGATGTTGAATTCGGCGGGTGTCATGGAGCCCTGTGAGTAACCGACCTTCCGGCCGTTAATCCAGAGGTAGAAGGCGCTTTTGACTCCGTCGAAGTGGAGGAGGACCTGGCGGTCTTTCCAGTAGTGGGGTCTGACGAATTCGGTTCGGTATGAGCCGACGGGGTTGTAGTCGTGTGGGATGTACGGAGGCTGAGGTTTTACAGGGCTGAACGGGTGCATTACATTGGTGTAGATGGGAATGCCGTAGCCCTGGAGTTCCCAGTTTGAAGGCACAGGGATATCGTTCCAATCGGCGACGTTGTATTCGAGGCGGTAGAAATCCCTGGGGCGGTCGTCAGGTTTTCTGACCCAGTTGAATTTCCAGTTGCCATTGAGCGACTTATAGAGCGGCGAGGCTTTGGGTGTGCCTTTTAAAGCGGTTTGGAGGTTGGGGTAAGGCATTAGTGTGCAGTGGGCGGGCTCTTTGTTTTGGCCGAACATTTCGGGGTTTTCCCAGTCGGGTGAGGGGTCGGCGAAGAGGTCGCTATTTGTGTTGTAAACTTCGAATTCCCAGATGGCCATGGGTTTGTAATAGGTTGAAGTCGAAGTAATGTAGATTCTGACCTTCGAGGAGGTGACGGTTGGGAAGGTGTGAGTTCTTGCGAGTGTTCCGAGGTCGTCTGCGGAGGCTATATCGAGCCAGTCGGAGCCGTTGTGGTATTGCAGTTTGTATCCGGTGAGCAGGTCGAGGTACGAGTATTGGCGGATGATGATTTTGTCGAACTTTGTTTTTTCCCCGAAGTCGATTTGTAGCCACTGGTCTTTGCCGGAGTCCTGCTTTAGGTAGTTTGCAAATGTGACGGGTGTGTTTGCGGTCCATTTAGTGTTTATTTCATCGCCGTCGACAGCCATCATGGCAGACTCGGAGCTGTTTAGTTCGCTTGAGGCGGTAGCTTTCTTGCCGAGAGCGAGGTTTACGGTGTCGGGGTCTTCTTTGGGAACGGGGCCGGCGTATGGCTGGACGATGAAGTTGTCGAACCTTGCGTTGTTCCAGCCGCTACCGAGACCAACCATGCCACGGTGGTAGGTGACGTCGGAGACCTGGGCGACTTTTATGTCGTCTATGATTGCCATTATGTGTGAGCCGATGAATTTCAGTTTGAGGCTGTGCCATGAGTCGGGAGCGAATTTTACTTTTCCGGATGCGAGGATGTTTTCGGCGGCGGTGAGGTGCCAGTGGCCCTGGTGGTCGACTTTAAGCCAGTATGCGTTTGGAATTGTATTGAATCGCGGTATTTCGCCTACTCGTCCGAAGAGGGAGACGAAGCCGGACTTTTCTATGTATACGTCGGATGAGACTTCGTAATCGGTCCAGAGCCGGCTGCCTAAGATTGTTTCCGGGTATGGGTTTGAGTGGTATCTCCATTCGATAGGTTTTTGCGTGATTAGCTGTCTGAGGTATTTTTGTCCGTTGTGGGATTGTTCGATTTCGAAGGTTCCGCTTTGGTCGGAGAAGTATTTTGGCATTTTGCCCGGTTGACAGCCTTGGAAATCGTCGCGGTATGGGAAGCGGAAGTCATGGTTTGGCGGACTTTTTGCGGAGCCTTTATTTTGTCCGGTTGTTGTTGTGAGCGAGTATATGGATTTTGGTTCGAGGGTTATTGTGAACGAGCTATCTGTGGGTGTTATGTTGTTCTGGCGGATGAAGTGGTGTTGCTGGTTTGTTTTCCAGACGGAGAGTGTTTTGTCTGATAGTTCGTTGAGATTGAAATTGAGGATCTGTTGTTTAGTGGCATCGATTGTTTCGATGATGATGCTGTAGTTATTAGAGTCTGGTTCTTTAAGTGTTACGAGAGAGCCGCCCTGCTCGAGAAGCCCGCAGGCCGAATCGATGTAGGAAAAGCCGGGTTGTGCGAATTGTGTGGTGTGGGCGGTGGCCCAGAGAGCGGGTTGAAGCTGGTATGCCCCGGACCAGGGTGAGTTTGCCTTCATAGTGCCGGAATTTGGAATCATGAGGTTTTCGTAGTATGAGGTGACGGGACTCCAGATGACGGTTTTTGTCATTTTTCCTTCGATGTAGTTGCGATTATACATTTTTGCGAGTGTTTGTGCTCCGATCCAGTCACCTCGCCACGGGCCATCTTCGCTTGAGTAGAGAGGTTTGCCGGTTTTTTGCGCATCTTTGTTGCTTTTGTGATTGGGGTAGTGAACGCCGAGGGCGTAAATTGCGTCGGCGAGTTTTTTGTCTGCGTTGATGTCACGAGCGATGGCCCATATGTCGGTATTCATATCGGCGGCGATGATTTTGACTCTGGAGAGGTCGTTGTCGTCGAGGGTTTTTCGAAGCAGCTTTATGTATTCGGTCTCGTAAGGAGTTTCGTTCCATATGCCGCAGAAGTCGATGTTGAGGTCGTGATATTTTTTTGCACCTTTTATGAAGGCGACGATGAAATCGGCGTTGTCCTGGGAGTAGAAGTTTCCGTTTCCAATCCAGGCGGGTGCCGACCACTGGAGGCAGTCGAGGTAGATGTCGGGGTTTCTTTTTTTTGCCTCTTTCATGAGGAACCATTCGTAGCCTCGGTTATAATACCGGGGCTTTGGGTTTTCAAATTCTTCGCGAGTGTGAGCGTGGGAGGGTTCGGTTCCGTCGGTGGAGTTTGCGTTTCCGCCGATTTCGACTTTGAGGTGTTGGAAGGCTGCGCCGTAGTTTGGTTTGAAGAGGTAATCAAGTATTTGGCTTTGGTATTTTGGCGGGTAGTCGACAAGCAGTCTCGAGGAGGCACCGGCGCTGCAGGCGCCGATACCTTCGAAGGTTTTTCCGAGGCTGGAGGCGTCGATATTTATAGTCTGTGTCGGGGTTTGGAGCATTTGGGCGTCCTGTGGAGTTTCGATTTGCGGTGGTTCGTCACAGGCGGTTAGTGAGAAAAAGAAGGGGATAGAAATTGCACAGACAAAGGCTAACTTTTTCATTTTGCTGCTCCTTTGTAGATTTTTTAACTTTTTGGGTGGTTGTATTGAGTCTGTGGAGTGCAACGGCTCAGACCCGTTTTTTTAATAACGTTTCGTCCTCCGGTATTTATTTAGCTGTTCATCACAGTAAGTCGAAAAGGCTATTTTATCGGGAGGTGGTGTTTTGTCAAACAGAATCGCCGCCTGTTGGGAGGGCATGTTGTTTTCAAGAAGTCTCTTCGGTTTAGAGGTCAGGTGATGACAATTGTTCCTTTTGGTTTTCGTCCTGGCCGGCCTGTATGAGTGTAAGGTGTGAGCCGAATTTGCTTAGTCTGTGGTCTCCCTCGTCATACTGGGACTGGGCGTTTCGCAGGTGTTTTCCGAGTACTTCCCAGCTGTAGCCGAATTCCGCGAAGGAGGCGTTTAAGTTTTTGAGATTTTGCCTTATTTCGGCGGCTTGTTTTTCGATTTGCAGGCCGTGCAGTCCCATGACAACTGTCATGAGGTAGGCGTATAAGAGGTTGGGTGAAACGGGGACGACTTTTTTATCGAGCGAGTACTGGACGAGGTCTTTTGTATCGGATTCGTGTTTTACGATGGTTTCGTAATATATGTTTTCGGCAGGGATATACATCAGCGCGAAGTCAAGTGTGCCTTCGTTGGGTTTTATGTACGAGGAGGCGATTTTGTCGATGTGTGAGATTACATCGTTGATAAATTGTTTTCTTTTTTTAAGTTTTTCGTCATCGGATTGAGCGTTTACCATTTCTTCAAAAGCCGGCAGCGGGAATTTTGCGTCGACCGACACATTGAAGTCGGCGAGTATGACAAGTGCATCAACTTTTTTTCCGTCTTTGAAGGAGTACTGGAGCTTGTAGGTATTTGGCGGGAGGATTTGGGCCAATAGGTTTTTGAGGGAGTGTTCGCCCATTTGGCCTCTCATTTTTGGGCTGCTTAAGATGTCCTGCAGTCTTCTGACTTCAGTTCCGACCTGGAGCATCTGTTTGTTTGTGCCCTGCAGCTCGCCGATTTGCGAATTTAGCTGGGAGAGGACTTTCTGGCTTGACTGCAGATTCTGTGAGAGGTTGTTTTGTCCTGACTGCAGTGATTTCTGGAGGGATTCAGTTGTTTTGTCCTGCGCGGCTTTTAGTGCTTCGAGCTGCTGCTGGAGCAAACCGATGGCGGCGGACTGTGCGGCGAAATCCTTTCTTGATGCGAAGATGGAAGTTATGAGCCAGACGAGCAGGGCCAAAGCGACAACGATGAGAACGACAAGTATTGTGATGAGGATAGACTGCATATTTTATTCCTTATTTGAACCGGACTGATTATAGGAATTCTTTTGTGGTGAGTCAAAGCTGTTGATATATATAGTAGAGAATTTAATTTAAAAGGTATTTTTATGGCGAATTATCACCTTGTGATATTGAAGAAGCCTTATTTGGAGGAGATACTGAGCGGCAGGAAGATTGTTGAATCGCGTTTTACGCATACGAGACGAGGAGCTTTTGAGGGTGTTTGCAAAGGTGATAAACTGTTTTTGAAGGAGAGCAGCGGGCCTGTATGCGGGACGGCGGTGGTTTCGGATGTAAGGCGATTTGAGGGGCTTACTCCGGCGCGGATGATTGAGCTTGAGAAGCGGTATAACGATTTGGTATGCGGGCTTCGAGAGTACTGGGCGAGTAAGGCAAAGAGCAGGTTTGGCGTTCTGGTGTGGCTTAGTGAAGTGAGGAGGATAGAGCCGATTCGAATTGCGAAAAAGGACTGGCGAGCGTGGGTGGTACTGAGGGAGGGTGCGGACTATGGATTGTTGCAAAGGGATTTTTAATCTCTGAGGGGATTGTTTTAGAGGTTTTTGGGGAATTTTGGCAAGGTTGCAATAATTGTGGTTTTGTTTTCGTCTATATATACGAAAATATGGTTAAGACTGAATGTTGTGCGGTCTGAAATTTTTAAAGGAGCAAGAAAATGTTAAAGAAAGTTTTGCTTACAGTTTCGGCAGTTGTTTTGTTGGCTTGTGTTAGTGATTTATTCGCACAAGAAGAACCTTTGGGGCCTGGATCCGGGAGAAAGGGTTTGCAGCGTAGAGGGAGGGCGGCCAAAGAGCTTCGTAAGTATGAGGGGGAGGTGCGTGCAGAGAAGAAGGGATTTAAAGGGGGGAAAGCAGAGCGATTTGAAGGTTGGGGCAAAGGTGGTCCCTGGCGGGATGAATATGGCAAAAAGAACTGGCGTGGTAGTTGGCAGGAGAGCAAATTTGGTCAAGGCTGGGACAGGCGAGGCGGCGGCCGAGGTTTTGGCGGTCGTGGCATGGAAGGCTGGTGTCCCTGGGGTCAACGTGGAGGCCAAGGTTGGCAGGAAGGTCGCGGCGGTGGTCGAGGTATGAGGCGTTCACGTGGCTGGGAAGGCGGAAGCTACGGGCCAGATATGGGGATGAGGGGAGACGGTCGGAGATTTGGTCCGAGAGGTATGTACGGACGAGGTCCTGGTGCGGGTTTCCTGCAGCGTGGTTTTGACGAGGACATTGCATCGTGGCATCGGCGTGGTGAGGGCATGCGAGGTCCTGGAATGCGAGGTCAAGGTATGCGAGGTGAAGGTATGCGAGGCCAAGGTATGCGAGGCCGAGGCGGCGGTTTCGGATATGGTCAGCGTGGACCGGCGAAGCGGCAGAGAAGAGTTCCTTCTGAGAATGATTTTGACTGGGACTGGTAGTGTTGCAGTTCGGATAAGTATCAGCGGTTTTGGTCGATGACTAATAAAGGGGACCGGGAGTTGTTTTTGTCTCTCGGTCCTTTACTTTTTTTGGGGTTCGGCAATTTGTTTCTGGATTTGATTTTGATGCATCCAATATTTGCTGATTAATTTGATTGTGTCTGTGGCGATGAATGAGCGGCCGTCAGTAAGATGGCCTTTGACAGTGATCTCGAGGAATTGGTCATCATTTTCCCCAAGAGCCTGGCAGAAATCCTGACGGTCGAAGAGCAGCATAACGTCAAAGGCAGCGTTTGGATTTTTGAGAAATCTTATATGTTCGGGTTCTATATCCGGTGGTGTTGCGATTATGGGCTGGGAGAGGTCGATGTCTTCGGGGCCGAATTCTTCGGGACAGGTCAGATGCGCCTTTATCCAGAGTCCATGGCTGTCGCAGTTAAGCATTTGTGGTGTGATTTTCATTTCGACGGGTATTGGTGGTACGAATTCGTATGGGCCCATGTCGATACGGCCGTCGAGTATTCGAGGATTAGCATCGAGATCGGTTTCATTTGGTTCTGTTATGTGGTTTGGGTCGCCCGTGTTGATGCAGGGTGAGTTTTCGAGCAGTCGATAGTCGCCGTCTATCCATTGGTCGGAGGTGTTCCAGTATCCGGGTAGTACGAAGCAAGGGTCGGAGTCGATGTTGCCGGGGCCGGGGTATCCGCCCTGGACGTTACTGTAAGTGATGGTTATTTCAGAATTGTCGCTGTTCCAAATGAAGTCGACGCCGTCGGAGAAGATGCAGTTTTTGATATCGAGTTGACTTGGGTCGGTAGAGCCCCAGGAATATGAGCCGAGGGAGTTTCCGTTTGGGGCAAGGTTTCCCTGGAAGGTGCAGTTGTAGATATTTGGTTTGCATCTGTAGAAGTTGAAAATTGCGCCACCGTCGTCGGCGGTGTTTGCATTGAAGAGGCAGTTTTTGATAGTCGGTCTGCACTTTACGACGTTTCTTACAGCTCCACCCCAGTCGAAAGCGGCATTTTGAATGAAGATGCAGTTGGTGATGGTGGGGCTGCTTTCGTCATTGTTTATAGCGCCGCCGTCGTTACCGACGGCGGAATTTTGTATAAAGAGGCAGTTTTTGATAATTGGACTGCTGAGGTAGTTGTTAATAGCTCCTCCGTCCCATTCGGCGTAGTTTTTGTAGAAGACACAATTATCGATAATTGGGCTGCTGCTTTCGCAGAGGATGGCGCCACCGCTGTCTTTTGAGCCTGCGGCGTATCCGTTTATTATTGTAAAGCCTGCCAGGATTGAGTTTGCATCTTCGCGTGAATGGAATCGGAAGGCGCGGTGAGGTTGGTTTTGTGTGGCGTCGCAGTCGATTGTGCAGGATTGCGGGCCGTTTTCGGAGCGGACGATGATAGCCTTTCCCTTGAAGTCAAGGTCATAGTTTCCCTGTCCAGTGTATGTTCCGTCTTCGACCCAGACGGTACCACCGCCGTCCCAGGCGTTGTCGATAGCTTGCTGGATGGTGTCGTACTGGCTGGGGACATAGACGTCGCCAAGTCCAATGGTGGAGAAGGGGTAGCAGTAGCCGTCGTTGTTGTCGATGGTTTGATTTTGGGCGATGTCGGTTGCTGAGATTGTGAAGAAGTATTCGTGTTCAGGCAGGGCGCCGATTAGCCTGACATCGTGAACAGTGCTGAAGTTGAAACTGTTCCCCTCGACGGTGTACGGGCTGTCGCAATCATCGCCGCCTGTAACGTGGGCTGTTGTAGGTTCATCCGTTTCGAAGTGGGCGATGAGTTCGTGGTTTATGATATCGATATAGACATTTGAGATTTCAGGTGGTACGCAGTCGGCGATAGCGGTATCGGTATCGGTTGCGGGGTTTCCGGAGCCGTCGTCGGCGTCGTTGTATGTGGCGGTGATAATCCGGTCGTGTTCGAGCTGGAGGGTGCCGTCTTCCGGGACAGGGCTGTTTGAGCCTGTGGGGATATTTCCTATGAATATACCTATGGCGGAATCTTTTTCGTCAAGGTTTAGAGTTTCGGTATCGCCGCCGTTTGTTGTAAGTGTTATCTGGTGCGAGGCTGTTTGTCTGAGGTCATAGTCGGCGAGTGATATTTCGATAAGGCTGTCACAGGAGTAGTAGTCATCCTGGAATCGGACCTGACCGGTTGAAGAGACGACGGCAAGGATTGCGTTGTATATATTTAGTCTTGCATTTGAAATGCATGTTCCGGGTTCGATGGGGTCGCCGGTTTGCATAAGTATTTCGTATATTTGTTCTGAAGTCAGTAATGGGTTTGCGGCGAGCAGCATCGCGCAGGCCCCGGAGACATGCGGGCAGGCCATCGAGGTGCCGGAAGCTATTGCGGTGTATTCGTCATAAGAGACGCCGAGGTCAGTGCCGTATGCCCTTAGGGATAGTATGTCAAGGCCGGGCGCGGCTATGTCGACCCAGTCGCCATAGTTTGAGAATCGGGCCCTGTCGTCGTTTGAATCTGTTGCGGCGACTGCGAAGGTGTGTTCGTATGCGGCTGGGTAAGCGGGTTCGTCGGTGTGGCCGTTTCCGGCGGAGAAGATGATAATTTTGCCCTGGCTGTGGGCGTAGTCAATAACTTCTTCGAGAGGCAGAGAGTATCTGATGATTCCCCAACTGTTTGAGATTATGTCGGCGTCATTTTGTACGGCGTAGTAGATTGCCTGCATGGCGTCGGAGATATAGCCGTTTCCATCCTCATTGAAGGCTTTTATTGCCATTATTTTTGCTGTCCAACAGATACCTGCGATATCGAATGAGTTGTCTGTTTCGGCGGCGATGATACCGGAGCAGTGAGTGCCGTGGCCGTGGTCATCGTTTGGGTCCGGGTCGTTGTTGAAGAAGTCATAGCCGTAAACGTCGTCGGTGTATCCGTTATCGTCGTCGTCGATTCCTTCGGTTCCGTTTAGTTCAGGGAGGTTAATCCAGAGGTTGTCGTCAATGTCTCTGTGGTTATAGTCGATACCGGTGTCGACTACGGCAACGATGACGTTTGGCGCGTTAGTGATGATGTCCCATGCTTCGGGCGCGTCTATGTCGCTGTCGGGTATGCCGGGTGGCAGTTTGTATCTTCCGGCGGTGGGATAGTCCTGTCCCGTATTGTTCAGCGGCCACTGCAGGGGATAATAGGGGTCATCGGGCGTCAGGTGTATGGAGGTGATTTGGTCTATTTCGGCGTATTCGACATCAGGATTGATTTGGTAGGCGTTTAGGATTTCGTCGATTGACTGGCCAGGTTTTAAGTCGAACTGTATTTTGTATATTCTATCGAGCAGGTGCTGTTGTTTTTTGTGTGGTGGCTTTTTTAGCAGTGGTGTTATTTTTTTCATTCGATATATGGCGTTTATATGGTCGAGTTGGAGCGAGAGCTTTATTTGGCCTGGTGGTGTGGCGAGTGATGCTTGTTTTTGTGCTGATTGGGCGAGGTTTTGACGGAATTTGACGATTATCCGGTTGTTTGTGGGCTGGCGGTGAATTTTAGCGGCGTAGGAGGTTGTCAAAGAGGCTGTCAGGATTACAATAAGGCTTAAGAAAAATGTTTTTTTCATCACCCCATTCCTTTTTAGATTTTTTAAGTTTTTCGGAACAACGCTGAGTAGATATTACGAAAAACGGCAGGAAAAATCAAATTTTTTGTGTTTTTGGCGCGTTTTTGGCGTGAAAAGGCGCATTTTCAGCGTTTTTTTGGGTTTTTGAGGGTTATTTGAGGTGTTTTACTGCCAGTCGCCTGGGTAGTAGATATTTTCGTTTTTGATGTCGAAATTTCTGGCGAGTTTTTCGACCAAGACTTCGACCCTTCTTATCTGAGAATCGGTGGGTCTGGAGTCTTTGGGGTCAGCGATGATGCAGATTCTGATTGTCTGGCCAGTTCCGTACCAGGATTTTCCTGGAATTATGGACCATTGTCTCTGCCATTTTTCTGTGGTTTGAATTTGTCCATTTTTTTCTCCGAGGCCGTTACAAATCACAAAATGGCAGTTAAGATCTTCGGGACTTGTAAGTCCGCTTATAGAGGCGAGCTGTTCGATGTTACCGGCCTTTGTGTTGCTGTAGTAAGTTTCGATGGAGTTCCATCTACCTTTTGTTTGTATTGTCCTTGAGAGGATGGTCTTTTCGACTGGGTCAAGGTGGTAGTAGCTTGATAGGCAGAAAGGGCCTGCAGAGGGCGGATTATTGCCAAGAGCCATCAGCACGATTGCCCCGGTGGTCATAGAAATGAGCAATGCAGCTAAAACTTTAACCATCCTTGACTGATTCGACATAACTATTCCCTTAAGAATATAAAATAGCCGCAGAGAGTATCAAGGTAAAACGACCTTCTACTATAGAAAGTATACATTAGGCATCGGCGATTTCCAACGAAGTACTTCAAGATTTTGTTAAAAAATACGATTTGGTTTTGAATTATTATGTTAGTTTTGTGTTTTTGGTTCGGGTCAAAAAAAGCTTGACTAAATTATTGTATTCTGCGATAAGGCGGTCGTTGTTAGCGGATTTATCGGTCAGATGGATTATGGATAAGTTTGGTACAATCAAGGAACTAGCGAAGGAAGTTCTGATAATACCGACGTTGAACGGCGGTCTTGACCGGTCGCTTTGGGACAGGAGCCAACGTATGGTTCGTAATGTTGATTATATATGCGGACTTCCTGAAGTTGTGGATTCGGGTCTTCCGATAGACCGATTTTGTCTGTTATCGGCGGCGTATTTCAGCGATTCGGGTCTTGCCCGAAGATTTGGTTCGGCAAAAGAGATGGCTGGCCTGGCGATTTTGAGCGTTGGGGAGGAGGAATTGCTGGAAGTTTCGACGGAAGTGGTGACGGAGAGGCTTTGCGGGGTGGTAGAGGAAGCGAGAATTGAGAAGATAAACCGTATTATCACCGAGAGCGGGGACCGTTCGAGTCGTATGCAGGAGGCAATGATACTTTCGGATTCCCGGAACCTCGAGGATATGGGGGCGGTAGGTATTTTTAACGAGTTACGGGAGTCTATTGCGGGCGGTAAAGGTGTTTCGGATGTAGTTTTGAGTTGGCAGAGCAAGATAGATTATCGGTACTGGCAGGCTCGTCTGGAAAAGAGCTTTCGCTTCGCGTCGGTACGGGAACTTGCGGGGCAGCGTCTTTTGGCAGCGGAGTCGTTTATGGAGCAGTTGAAGAAGGAGGCGGAGGGCTGTGACCTTGTGGGATTTAAGTGTTAGGAGTCAGTCCGGCTGAGAAGGGACGAGAGAGACGATATGGTGTCTGGAACTGATATTAATAAATCGGGGTTTCGAGGTTTAAGTTCGGAGGAGATTTCGAAGCTGACGGAACAGGGATGTGTTTGTTCGGAGTGGTCGAAAGTTACGGTGGCGGAGGGTTTTGAGGTTGGTCGAGTCAGGCGGGCGCGTTTTCTTGGAGAAGTACGGCTGGGAGTATTTGAGAAGGAGGTGAGTTTTGGGGGCGGGGTGAAGAAGGCTTGCGGCATCAGCGATGCGACGCTTGTTAACTGCACGGTCGGCGATAATGTTTATATCAGCCAGGTCAGAAGTCATATTGCCAATTATGTGATTGAAGATGATGTGATAATCGAGAATGTGGATTTGCTTGCGGTTGAGGGCGAGAGTACTTTTGGTAACGGGACGGAGGTTGCGGTTGTTAACGAGGCAGGTGGGAGGGAGATACCGATTTATGATAATCTTTCGGCACAGATAGGGTATGTGATAGCGTTTTATCGTCACAGGCCGAAGGTTATAGAAAAACTGAGGGAGATGATAACGGCCTATACTATGAGTGTTACGTCATCTGTAGGAGTCGTGGGTGTTGGTGCGAAGGTTTTGAACTGCCGGATAATCAGGAATGTTAAGATTGGGCCGAGCAGCATTATCGAGGGGGTTAATCTGCTTGAGAACGGTTCGGTGAACAGTTGCGTGGAGGACCCGGTTTATATTGGTCCGGCGGTGACGGCTGAGAATTTTATTGCGTGTTCGGGTTCAAGGATTACGGACGGGGTGATAATATCACACTGTTTTGTGGGTCAGGGGACGGAATTAGCGAAGCAGTATTCAGCGGAGCACTCGGTATTTTTTGCGAATTGCGGAGGTTTTCACGGGGAGGCTTGCGCGGTATTTGCGGGTCCTTATACGGTTACACATCATAAGTCGACTCTGTTGATAGCGGGTTTGTTTTCATTTTTGAACGCGGGCAGCGGCACTAACCAGAGCAATCACATGTACAAGCTTGGTCCCTGCCATCAGGGAGTTGTCGAGCGAGGATCGAAGACGGCGAGTGATTCTTATATGCTTTGGCCTGCGAGGGTTGGCGCGTTCAGTGTTGTGATGGGCAGGCACTATCGGAACTCGGACACATCGGATTTGCCATTTTCTTATTTGATTGAGCACGAGGACGAGAGCGTTTTGGTTCCGGGCGTGAATTTGCGCAGCGTCGGCACGGTTCGAGACGCTCGTAAGTGGCCGAAACGGGACAGGCGCAAGAGCCCGCGGAAGCTGGACCATGTCAATTTCAAACTTTTGAGTCCATACACGGTCCAGAAGATGCTAAGCGGCTCGCAGATACTGAGAAATCTGAAGGCGGCGTCGGGTGAGACGAGCGATTACTTTACATACCACAATGTGAAGATAAGGGACAGTTCTTTGGAGCGAGGTATCAGGTTTTATGAGATTGGAATAGATAAGTTTCTGGGCAATTGTCTGATAAAGCGATTAGAGGGCAAGGAGTTTGGTAAGGTTGAAGAGCTTCGTTCTGCCTTGTTGCCGGAGAGCGGTGCAGGCGGCGGTAAGTGGCTTGATTTAGCGGGATTACTTGCGCCGGAGGAATGTGTTGAGAAGGTGTTGGAGAAAATTGAGGTCAGCAAGTTAGGGACGCTGGAGGAATTGTTGGCGGCATTTGAGTCGATGCACAAGGGATATCCGGAGTATGAGTGGTCGTGGGCGGCTAACGTGTTGCAGCAGCGTTTGGGCAAGGCGATTGATAAAATGACGGTGGATGATATTATCGACCAGGTGATGAGATGGAAAAGTTGTGTTTTGGAACTTGACGAGCTTCTTTATTCGGACGCGAAGAAAGAGTTTGCGGCAACGGCTCAGATTGGTTTTGGCATTGACGGCGACGAGGAGACGGTGCGTGGAGATTTTGAGCATGTTAGAGGGACGTTTGAGGAGAACAGTTTTGTCTGTGAGATTGAGAAGCATATAAAAGTAAAGAGCGAGCTAGGGGACGAGCTTATCAGTCGTATAAAGAATTTGGGTTAGTTTTGTTTTTATTTGATACAGGAGCGGTTTTATGAGAGTTATTATTGAGCCAGATTATGAGGCGGCGTCGAAGTGGGCGGCGAATTATGTTGCGAAGCGAATAAAAGGTTTTGGGCCGAGCGGCAGCAAGCCGTTTGTGTTGGGTTTACCGACGGGTTCATCGCCGCTGGGCATGTACCGTGAGTTGATAGAGCTTAACAAGTCCGGGTCAGTGTCTTTCAAGGACGTAGTAACGTTTAATATGGATGAATATGTGAATTTGCCTGTGGACCATGCGGAGAGTTATCATTCGTTTATGTGGGACAATTTTTTCAGCCATATAGATATAAAGAAAGAGAATGTGAACATTCTTGACGGGAACGCGGGTGACCTTGAGGCTGAATGTGCGAGTTATGAAGAGAAGATGAAAAAAGTCGGTGGAGTTGAGCTGTTTGTGGGTGGGATAGGGCCCGACGGTCATATTGCGTTTAATGAGCCGGGTTCTTCTTTGTCTTCGAGGACGCGAGTAAAGACGCTGACGTACGATACGATAGTGGCGAATTCACGGTTTTTTGGCGGCGATGTGAATAAGGTTCCGAAAACGGCGTTGACCGTTGGGGTTGGTACGGTTATGGATGCCAAGGAAGTTATGATAATAGTGAACGGTCACAACAAGTCGCGGGCGTTGAGGTACGCTATCGAAGGGAGCGTGAACCACATGTGGACGATTAGCGCTCTTCAGATGCATCCGAAGGGTATAATAGTGTGTGATGATGAGGCGACGATTGAGCTTAAGCTTGGGACGGTTAAATATTTTAAGGACATCGAGTCGGCGAATCTTGACCCAGCGACATTGTTGAAGTAAGTTGCCGACATATTTTTTGATACAGTTGTAAAGTAAGCGGGAGGTTCACAAGGGTTTGTGAACCTCCCGATTTTTATTGTAATGGTTCTATAAATTTTAGCTGCTTAAGGTGTCGCAGTTGGTGGGGTGGGGGGCTTCTGTGGTTCTTTTCCGGGGGGAT
>Ga0307379_10003031_pt1 | contig 24497 bp, 32 predicted proteins | sample UN2MG_FD_202237 | JGI IMG/M metagenome (GOLD analysis project Ga0307379, IMG submission 202237) | Soil microbial communities from Risofladan, Vaasa, Finland - UN-2 | ecosystem: Environmental > Terrestrial > Soil > Coastal area > Acid sulfate soil | place: Finland: Risofladan, Vaasa | collected...
AATAATATTTATCATTTTCTTTTAAATGATCCAAAGCTATCTCAGTACTTTTTTTATCAGAAGAAGTATGTTCTTTTTCAACAGCTTTTCCTATTTCTAATTGTTTAGAACACACATCATCTGCTGTTAATTTATCCCCTTTACCTCCTTTAATTTGATCCTTTTCTAAAAGGAATTCATCTAAAGATTCTTTAATTAATTTCATATTAAGTTTTTATTTATATATTCCACAAAAAAACTCTGTCTAAGTCATCAAACCACTTCTTAATTAAAGCACGCTTACCTATACCCATAGCAGATTTAGGATCTTTTCCTCGTTCAAATCTCATATTTTCATATACGAATTTAGCTCTCATCTTAAAAATCCTTATATATTTCTCCCCCAACTGATAAGTTATCTGGAAGAGAAGTTATTTTAGTGTTTGCTAAATCTAAATATCCTCCAACTGATAAGTTATCTGGAAGAGAAGTTATTTGAGAGTTTTCTAAATCTAAAGATCTTTCAACTGATAAGTTATCTGGAAGAGAAGTTATTTTAGTATTTGATAAATATAAAGATCCCCCAAGAAAGATATTTAATTTATCATCTATAGTATATTCATCTGGACTTATGTCTAAGTCATCAAACCACTTCTTAATTAAAGCACGTTTTCCTATACCCATAGAAGATTTGGGATCTTGTCCTCTCTCAAACCTCATATTTTCAAAAACATATTGAGCCTTCATATTTTATATATTCCACAAAAAAAGCTCTAAAAATATTTAAATTTAACATCGAGAATACAAGCAAAGCGAGTTTACGCATTTCGTACACCCATCCTGCATTATAAGTTTATCCCCACAATCAGGACATGCCTCAGCATCATATTCTTCTGGAATATACCTTGATAAATATCTTCTTACTACAGATGAAAATGAGGTAATATTCTCATCTATTTTTTTGATAACTTTAATTACATATTTAATTGGAGCCCCATGTCTTAAAAGCATTGAAGCACTTAAAGTTAACATTCTCTCTTCTATTCTCTCTGCAGCTAAATGAAGATCCTCAATTTCAAATCCCCCATTTACAAATTTATATTGTCCTTTTCTAACTTTAATAATTTCCCCTTTTACATTTTTATTTATTGGGGGATTTTCAAAAGCAAAAATCTCATATGGTTTGCCTTCTAAAAGCCCTATAATAACTGCAAATTCAGACCCATGAGCTTTTGCTACATAATAATCAGCTTCTAATACCTTAGGACGTTTTGGAGCATTCGTTTCCTTAAATTCTACATTATCTTTTTTTGATAAAAGAATACCTGCTCTGGATCCTTCCCTATAAATTGTTAGTCCCTTACATCCTACCTTCCATCCCTGAAAATAAATATCATTTACTTCAGAAATAGAAATTTTTTCAGGTAAATTATGGGTAACAGAAATTGAATGATCGACCCATTTTTGAATAGCCCCCTGCATACGAACTTTCTCTATATAATCAATATCATGAGATTCAGATCCAGCCCAAGGAGATTTATCAACTAATTCATCAAATTCTTTTTCTGATAAATTTTTAAGAAATTCATGAGCTTCACTAAAAGAAAATTGATCTTCTCTCATTTTAAACCATTGAATAAAAGGATAGTGAATAACATTATATTCTTCAAAGGAATCTCCATTATCATCAACAAAAGAAACTTTAACATTATCTTCCCCGGGATTTATTTTTCTTCTCCTCCTATAAAAAACTTTAAATACTGGCTCAATACCTGAAGTTGTTTGAGCTTCTAAAGCAATAGTACCAGTCGGAGCATTAGCTAAAAGTGCAATATTTCTACGTCCATAAGTAACAAAATCATTATATTCTTCATTATCAAAATTATCGCTAATTATTCTTCGAATAAAAGAACTTGAAGTCTCTCTATCTGCATCCCATATTGGAAAAGATCCCCTTTCTTTAGCAAGATTAACAGTTTCTCTATAAGCATTTATCGCAATACATTTTTGAACATCTTCAGAAAATTTAGTAGTTTCAGGAGTTCCAAATTTCATATCAAGAGCAGCTATAGCATCGCCAAGACCTAACATTCCTACCCCCGTTCTTCTGCCATTTCTTAAAGACCCAAGTATTTTTTTCCACATATTTAATTCTGTTCTTTTTATATCTGGATGTTCAGGATCTTTTTCTATTTTCTTTATAATTTTTTCAATTTTTTCTTCTTCTAAATCTACAATATCATCCATGAATCTTTGAGCTAATCTAGCATTTTTTGACAACTTAATCCAATTAAATTGGGCATCATTAGTAAAAGGATCATCAACATGAGAAAATATATTAATAGAGCCAAGCCGGCACGAATCTCCCGAACTAAGCCCAATTTCTCCGCAAGGATTTGTTCCTAAAGTCTTAAAACCTAAATCACTATACATATCTGCTGGAGATTCCTTAATCATAGTATCCCAAAAAAGTATGCCCGGTTCACCATTTTTATGAGCTTGTTTTATAATTGTATTCCAAAGTTCTCTTGCCTTAATTCTTCTAATATGAGTACCATCTTCTAAAATATGAAGAGAATTATAAGGGGTTTGTTCCCTTATTTCGGGTTGTTTTTCTTGAATTGGCCACGCAAGATAATAATCGTCATTTAGCTCTACGGCCTTCATAAATTCATCTGTAACTTTAACAGAAACATTAGCTCCTGTTACTTTAGTAAGGTCCTCCTTTTTCATAATAAAGTCTAAGATATCCGGATGAGAAATTATCATAGAAATCATCAAGGCCCCTCTTCTCCCATCTTGAGCTACTTCACGAGTTCCACGAGAAAAACGTTCCATAAAAGAAACTGCACCAGTAGAAGTTTGTGCAGCATTATTAACTAAAGAAGTTTCTGGTCGAAGATGTTCAATAGTAATACCGACACCTCCACGTCTCTTCATAAGTTGAACCATGGACTCCTCCATATTAAAAATTCCGCCGTAGGAATCAGAACCATTATCAATAAAAAAACAATTTCCAAGGGAAGTGATTTGTTCATTATTTCCAAGTCCAAAAAGGATAGAGCCCCCAAAAATAAAATTTTTAAAGTTTTTTAGAGCTTCATATATTTTTCTATGGGATAAAGGATTGGGATATTTATTTTCAATTCTTTCAATTTCTTTTACTAATCTTCTTATTGTATCATCCGGGGTAAGTTCTTTATAATCTCCTCTTTTAGTTTTTAGTGCGTATTTATTGATCCAAACATTACAAGCTAAAATATCTTCATTGAAATAAATAAGGCCCTTTTCTCTCAATTGGGCCTCAGAATAAATCTCATTCATACTTATTTTTATTATTTAAATTATGGCTTTACTGATATATTTATCATCCTTTAATTTTCTTTAACAATGAATTTTTTAATGAATTTTAAATTCCCTGAATCAAAAACTCTAATAAATCCTTCATCGTGCATAATTTGAATTCCAGATCTAACATCATTAGCATTTTTTAAAATATTATTTTTTCTATATGAAAATCTATGTTTTCTAACTCCATCAATAATCCAATAAAACCCGGGATCACATATTTTATCTAATCTAAATCCAAGTTTTTCATATAAATTCCCATCCGAATAATCTCTTTTACTATAACTTATAATAACATCTGGCATAAAAGTTTTTTCAAAATATGATAATAGCTTAGAAGCCCCTCCTATAATATTATTATTAATTTTTGAAGCAAATCTATGTAATTCAAAATTTCCTTCTTTTGCACAGGATCCAAGACATTTTCTTAATTTACCAAACCCCATAACACAAACTAATTCATCTTTATAAAATAATCCTAGTTTAACCGATGAATTAATTTTCCCCTGCAAATGATTTAATTCTAAAAAATTTCTATATATAATCGAAGATATTTCCTTTATTACACACTTTCTTGCATATATCTTATTGTCTGATTTTTGAGTAAAATTTTTTACCATCGATACTACAATATCTTTTTTATTATAAAAATCATCTTCCCAAATCTGAATTAACTTTATTCCCTTTTCCAAACATAATTCTTTTTTATTTTTATGATAATTTTTATTTTTAAAAATTTCAGAATGCCAATATATGCCATTAAGTTCAAAAGCTATCTTATAATCTGGCAAATAAAAATCTAATTCTTGAGGGAAAATTAATTTTCTATTATTTTTTTCATAATTTATATTTAGAGATATCAAAATTTCCTCAAAATTAGATTCTAAAGAAGAAAAAGTATTTAATGGATTACAAATAGGACATATAATTCCCTGACGACCTCTAGCAGCTCTATTGTAAAAATTAATAATATCTATATTAAACTCTTTATGTATTTTACAAGCATTATAAATTGTAAGTTGTCTATCCGCTCTATATTTGATATCAAAACCTTTTATTTTCCATTGATCTATAGATTTTTGTTTTATTGCTTTTCCTCCTCCTCTATATTTTTCTAATCTAAAAATATTATCTACCCCATATTTTTCCTTAATAATAAACTTTATTTTATCTTTTATAACAGATATGCCAAAAGGAGAATCTGAATATTCCCCATAATTTTTATATAAAGTTTTCTTTCTTTTTATTCTTATATTATTTCCATTTTCATTATAAGCTTTTATTAAGGCTTTTGAAACAGAATTTTTGTTTATTTTAAGAACCATAGGATCGTTTGATGAACATTTTCGAGAACAAAAAGAAGCATATCCATTACCATTATGAAATTTTACAAATTTTCCACAATTACATTTAGGCCGTTCTTTTATATCATGAGTAATACAATAAATCTTTTCTGATTTGGAAAAATTATCAGAAAAAGAAGATTCAATAAAATCCCAGATTTTATTTTTTTTAAGAAAATTTACATTAGTTCGAGCAGGTATAATTTTACCGGAATTATCTAATAAAAGGCCTTTAATTTTATTTATCATATATGAGCATTTACTCTATATATCCATTTGTAATGAGGTGTTTTTCTCTCTTTTTTGTAATATCATTTTTAATTTATTAGCCTCTATTTCTGCTTTTTTTGCAGTATTTTGAGCCTCTTTCCTCTGAGCATAAAAATCTGTCAAAAGCTCTGGTAAAAGAGGCTCTTCTGAAGAATCAAACACTGCTCCGCTTGAACATTTAATCTGATTTTTATTAGGTATATAATTTTTATCTTTTGTTATAAAATTTTCCATTGAAATCTTAAATTGTCTCATAATAGAAGGATATAGAGAAGCATAATCAAATGCAGCTACCCATTCATACATATCTGGAATTGGCTTATATACAAAAGCCCCCTCATAATCTTCACGAGTTCTATCATATTTTATCTTTGGAAAAACCATTCCTCTTTTATAAGCATATCTTGTTACTGTTGATTCAAGCATGGAAATAGGAGAAAAAGCATTCATTGCTTCAACTCTATTAATATTTCCAAGACCAAGAAAAATTCCCATAGTTTTAAGCTTATTATGAATCTCTTCTACAAGAACTGCATCAATTGCATTATAAAAAACATATTTAGAAAAATCATTATATAAATCTCGATATGTTCCGGAATATTTTACCTTTTTAATTCCAAGTGCTGCTTCTGCTGCAAAATCAAGAGAGTTATTTTCTTTCGTATCTATAACTCTATCCCATTTTTTATAAATCCCCATATAATCAACAATCAACTTATGCTGAGGTAAAAAACAATCAACCCGTTTATTTCTATCCATTATACGATGTTTATACCATTGTTTTGTTGGAGATATCCATGAAATATCTAAATTAATTCTTTTACACCTATTATAAATATAACACCAATCATAATTCCAAAAATTCCAACCAGTAATAAGAGAAGCATGCCGAGCATAATTATATAAGAAATCATATAACATATCAGACTCATTATTATACTGTTTATAAATAAATTTATATTCTCTATTAATAGATTTTAAATGTTCATTAATATTTTTTTCTATTTCTGCACATTCATCTCCGGAAAGAGGTTTTAATCCAAAAACAATAATTTCAGGAAAATGAGACCAAGCAACAGTATTAATTTTATTTAATGCATCTGCAGCCTCAGCGAATCCATCATCAGATACATCAACCTCAATATCACATGAAAAAAGCTTAGGAAAATTCATTTCAAAAAGAGGGGCAACTAATTCTTCTCCTGCATCTATAAAAAATTCTTGAATTCGATGTTTTGTAAGAAAACCGGAAGGAACTCTTCTAACTGGTTTCCCATCCCATGAAACTATATCAGAAAGAGCACCGACTTTACTTTTTGCATAAACATATGAATACTGATGTCCTGGCGGTACATTCAATTGCATATAAGCTACTTCCCCTTTTTTATCTATATAAGAAACTATAAGTTTTCCTAAATGTTGTTCTATTGAAACGATCATAATTTTCTTCTTCCTCTTTTTATTAGATTTTAAAATAATTTTCTAATTCCTCAAGAGAATTAAAAGAAATAAATTCCAATCCTAATCTCTTAGCTTCTTCCTCTTCTTTATCTGCTCCAGAAGAGGGTCTTTCTACCCCATCAAAATGAGGCCTAATTCTAACTACCATATCACAAAGGCCAAGTATAGAAAAATCATAATCTAACCAATCCTCATAATCTCTACTTCTTACTTCTTCAAAATAATGAGAAACAAGAGGTGCAATAGGAACAAATCCAGCATCTCTTAAAATGTGCCAAGCGTCAATTTGAAGTCTAACATTTTCAAGCTTATCTCCAACTGTATATGGAGAAGCTATATAAACTATTTTTTTCATATATTGGATATTTTTTCTTCTAAAAGGGATTTTAACTTAGTATAAGAAACTTTATTAAAATTCTTCTCATAGAATACTTCAACAGAAGAATCCCCTTCGTGAATTGGAAGAATCAAAACATAATATTCATCAGCTATCTTAGATTTTTCAAAAATTTTTTGCATCTCCTGAATATTTTCAGACTGCCGCCTTATAGAAAAATTTGCAATTCTCAAATAGACTACTAAAATGGGTTTAATCATTTTTTATGAGTTTAATTGTTGCACTTGACCCTTAGATTCAATATCTTTAACTACGATTACACCTAAATCTCTTAAAGTATCTAATACTAAAGATGAATTCATTGTTTCTCGTTCATGAGTTGTTACTAACATAATCATATTATTCAAAGCATTTAAAGAAATCCTATCATTTTGATATTTTTTCTCTAATTCCTTAATTTTTTTTAAATCTAATACTACCATAATTTTTAATTGTTTAATTGTTTAATTGTTTAATTTTTTTATTTATTGGTGCTACCAAATCCCCCAGCCGCACGAGAAGTAGCACCCTTTGGATAAAGATTTTCTAAAGTATCTACTTCTACTATATCAGAATTAAAAACAGGGGTTTCTATAAATTGAAGCAACTTTTGGCCTTCATAAATATAAGCTGTTTCGGAAGATGTGTTAATCACGCCCAAGTGAATTTCTCCTTGATATTCAAAATCTACAACTTGAGCACTAAAAACAAGACCTTGCTTCGTAGCAATCCCAGATTTGTTAGCTGCTATAAGAGCTCTTCCAGGTTCCTTCATCTGACAATAAATTCCTGATGGTATATTTACACGAGCTGAAGGGGGTAATAAAAAATAATGTTTACCGTCTGTTTCATAAAAAGTAAAAGAAATATCATTTTTCTTTTTTAAATCTTCAATAAAATTTACATCAAACTCTGGAACAAAGAAATCTATTCCTGCATCATACTCATGACCACGAGTAGGAAGTTGGACATCTCTTATTTTTTTAAATTTAATGACTGATTTTTTCATTTCTATATAATTAAGTTTTTTATTTATATAGAAATAGGATTAAAGGGTTTTAAGAAATTTTATTTATTTTCGTATTTAGCTGCAAACTTTTCTATAATCTTCCAAGGAATATGAATACGATTTAAGCCTAAAATACCTTCTTCCCCTACAAAAACATTTCCCCCGGGGATCCTTATATTATAATAAATTATACCTCCCATCTTAAGGCCTTCAGAAATTTCAACTTTTTTATCTAAATTTTCTTTCACAATTTTCATAATTATACTTTCTTTCTTCTAAATAGTTTTAGATACGGTATTATAAAATTTTTGGACCCAAGGTAATGCCCAATTATCTTTTTGAATTTGACCCCTTGGATAAGCTACTGAATTTTTATCTTCTATATTATAAAAATATACATTATCCTCTATGGGATTATAGAAAACATGTTCTGTTGGATATCTTTTATCATTGGTTCTTATATAAACTAATTCTCCAGTAGGATCTTCCCAATTTTCTAATTCTGGAGCTCTAAAAGAAAAATCCTCTTGCCCATTAGAAATATTTTCATTTACAAATTTCTTAGCCCAATCTTCAAATTTAACTAATTTTGTATCTAAATCTCTTTCTTCTTCAATATTTACTTGTTCTACATCCTTATCCCCTTTTCCTTTTTTAAAAGCAAGAGGAATTCCCATTTTTTGAGCCATCGCAACACCTAATTTATCATAAGGAGAAATATTATTCTCATTAATCCCTTTTTTCTTTTTCCTATAAACTTTCTTCTTACTTTTCTTCTTTTTTGTTTTTCCATCCTGAGTATATGTTCCTAAGTTATTACCCCAGTTATCTCCACTTCCAATAGCCGAAGAAGATCCTTGTTGAACACCAGTCATTGCTGCTGAAGAAGCAGGAACTGAAGATCCCATTCCTGGAGTATTAGTCAAAGTTGCCATAGGAGCAGAAACCCCGCCCATTGCATCCTCTTCAATTGACTGAGGAGATTCTCCTAAATCTAAATAATTATCTAAATCATAATCCCCAGCATCTGGTTCTACTATATTCTCATCATCCATTTCTTCTAATTCAGGACGAATTTCTCTATCTAAAAAACTATCGATGGATTTTTTTACCTTCTCAAAATAAACTATGAATTTTTCTAAATTCATACAATCAGTATCTGCATCATACGAAGCCCACCTCATATATTTACTTTCAAGAATTTCTTCTACCTCTATTTGAGAATATCCTTCTCCCAAAAGAAATGATGCAATATCTCTCCAAACTTCTTCATCATAAAAAAAACCCCTAGAATAAGCATCCTCTGTATTCTTCATAACAGATTCAATAACTCCAATATTTAAATTTCTATAAGGATTTTCCCCTCTTGTAAATTCATCTTCATTAATAGCTTCTTGAAATTTTTCTTTATCTTTAACAGGATCCATATACATAAGAAGACCATCCCATTTACTTTCTGCCATTTCTCTACTTCCAGATTCAGGACCTACAGAATGACAGATCTTACATTGAACAACATAACGAATATCATCAGATCTATTTTCAACATTTAATGGAGATTCTCTAACCCAGCCTTCATCAAAACTACAAAATGGACATTCTCTCATAATACCATTTTATTTTATTTATTCCAATCTATTAATCGAGTTCCTATCCCTCCAACTTCACTGGCCAATTTAATATTTTCAGGACTATCATCATAAAACATAGCAGATGAATATTTATCACGAATTTTTTCTAATTCCCTCTTTTTTTCTTCAGCAATATCTATATTTCCCTCGTCATCTCCTATAGCTATAATATTTTCTATGGGAATATTTATTCCATTTCTTATTAAAAAATTATGAATAGAATCTATTACATGCCAAGATCTAGCTGTAAGAATATAAATATCTGAATTACTCCTACCTTGTTCTTTTGCACTATAGATATTTTGCAAAGCAGGCCACATTTTATATTTTTTAGCTTTTAATATAAGTCTGGGATCTTTAAAATCTTCCATATCTAAAATTTCATCTGAAGCTTTTTCATATGTATTATATTCCTCTGGGGTCATAGATTTAATTCTCTTTCCATCTTTATAAACATGTACTTTTGCATCTGTTTTAACTAAAGTATTGTCAAAATCAAAAATATGGGCCTTTATGGGAACTCTTTTAGCTCTCATTACTCTATAAAAATCTTTTTATTATTAAAGGGAAGAATAAATCTATCATTTTCTTTAGTATCTATAAAAATTCCAGGACTATTTATGTCTTCCATGTCCCATTCATCAATAGTTACAGTATAATTTCCCCATGTGTTTTCTATTTCCACTCCTTTATCCCGGATCTTATTCATTTGACCCGAAATAGTTTTTCCATCCAATATAGTCATAAGAAGAAAATTCCAATCTTGCTGGAGTTTCTTCTTCATGTCATACCTTTCTTGAGATAAATTAATCCCTCCTAAGCCCAAAGCTTGTTTTGGATGTAATCCTCTTTCAAAATTTTGTTCTTCGTTTATAAATTTAGCTCTCATTCTTCTATATAAACTTTTTGATTTAAAGATATCTCATACATATTATTCTCCATATCAGCTACAATTAAATTCCCTGAATAAAACTGCGGTCTATCTACTGCATTACTTAATTCATCCCCTGGTTTTATATCTTGGACTACTATTGTATAATCTTCTTTTTCGGATTTCCATGGCTTCGTTTTTCCGGTTTTAGTATCAATAGATATCAACTTTCTCATATAAGAAGTAATCTTCTTTCCAACAAAAGTTTTTCTAAGAAATTCTTCCCAGTCTTCATCCGCATTCGCCTTATTCCCAGAGATTTGCTGTTGTAAATCATTTAATTTCTCTTCAAATTCTTTTTTTAAATCTACCCCACCAATTCCCATAGCTGATCTCGGAGATTTTCCTCTCTCAAAATTCTGAACTTCATTAACAAATTTAGCTCGCATGTAGAAACATTTTATTTATATATTCATAAAAAAAGGAAGCCATTATGACTTCCTTTTATATCTTTATTATTTAAAGGTTTTTATTTATATGTAATATGAATTTCTTTTGCACCTTTAACTAAATTAGGAGTATTTTCTTTTTCTTCTCTCTCCATTCCAGTAACAGATTCTTCAACATCTTCTCCTGGTTCTAAATCAAGTTCAAGTTCTTCAGATCCTTCTTCTCCATCTAAATCTAAATCCAAATCTAAATCTAAATCACCTTCTCCTTCAAGTTCTTCACCTTCTACATCTACTTCAAGATCTTCTTCACCTTCATCTTCAACATCTTCAACTTCTATTTCTCCGTCAAACATCTCTTCAACATCAAGTCCTTTGTCTTCAAGCCATCCTTTAAGAACATCCCAGTCTTCTGCAGATACTGAAATTTTATTTTCTTCAGATTCTTCCTCCCCTTCTTCTTCTTCTTCTGACTCATCTTCAGATCCTTCAGCTTCTTCTATTACTTCTTCTTCAGGTTCCTCTTCTAATTCTTCATCTGTATCAAGAACTTTTTTTGCTTCAATACCTAATTCCTTAAGTTCAGAAATAGCAGCATCTACATCATCTACAGTTAGAATAAATTCCGTAATTTCAACTTTTTCCACTTCTTCATCTTCTCCTTCTTCTCCTTCTTCTCCTTCTTCCCCTTCTTCTCCTTCCTCATCTTCATCTTTTTCTTCTCCCTCCTCATCTTTTTCACCTTTTTCTTCTCCTTCTTCTCCAGAGAGATCTAAATCATCAAAAGAAAGCTCATCAGCAGAGGCCTCATCATCTTCCACTTCTTCCTCTTCTTCCTCATTATCAGCTTCATTTAAAATTTCAGTTAAAGTTTCCTCTTTTTTATTACGAATATTTTCAATAATTTTTTCAATTCGAGCTCTTCGAGATTCAGATAGACCCTCATTTTCATTAGTAGATTTACAGCCTTCTTTTACATCTTCATCTTCTTCATCATAAATCCCAGGTTCATCCGTTTTAGGATCCTTAAAATCATACTTTTTCTTTTCATCAATTTTCTCCTTAACCTCTTCCCCCTCCGAAATTCCAAAAGAAGCAAAACGATTAACTAATCTTTGTCCCAAATTAGAGAGTTTATAAAAAGTTTGTCCTCCCTTACTTTCAGTAATAAAAAATTTTCCATTTCTTCTAAGCCACATATTTGCAGCTGCATTTGGATTTTCATTAGCTTCATTCAAGCCAGCAATAAATCTTTTAAGATCAGTAACACCAACTTTAACACTTTCGGCAACATAAGAAAGAATTTGATTTCTAATAGGAGCAATAGTGCCTACTACAACTGGGGTTCTTTCACCGTATCCTCTCTTAAGTGTAATTGATTTCGATTCATTGATATACAGATCTAATGTCTCAGGAACATATTTCTTTTTCATAATATAACATTAATTTTTAATTTATAAGATATATATCTTCATAAAAGATAACACTTTTTGACTTTCTCTATAACATCATTTTATTGAATTGTATCCTGAGAATTTACAGCTACAGAAGGAGGGATTACAGGTTGAATAGGAATATTAGCATTTGTTTTAACCGGATTATCTCTATTTTGTCTATCTAAAATAAGTCTGATTTCTCCTCTCATTGCTTCCTGTGCAACTTTTATATCAGAAATATTTTCGTATAAAGTTGTTTCAACACCTTTTAAAAATTCTTGTTTCTCTGATTGAAGTATCGTACTTGCTTCTTTTATATCTTTTCTCTGATCAAAATATAAATACCCCATTGCTATATAAAGAATGCCAAAAAACCAAAAAACTGTTTTTACATTTAATTTAATAATAGAACTAAATCCTATAGTTTTTTCTCCTACCTTAATATCCTTATCCTTAATTTCTTCTGGCATTTTAATATACGGTCATTTGAGTTACTTCAAACTTAACTATGCAATTTGGATCTTCGGATCTCATCCAAGCTCCATACACAGAAACCCCTATGTTTAGTAATAAATAATCTATTTTCTTATAAAAAACTTGATTAGCATAAAAATCAATGCCTTGTAAATATGTAGATGCAGGAGATCCATTTGAATAATAAGAATTACTAAAAAAATAGAAATAGAAATAATAATAATCTACTCCATCTTCAGCAATATATGTTTTAACCGTTCTCTGTATTCTATAAAAAAATGAAGGACATCCTGAACATGCTTTTCCATATTTTGTCCATCCATTTACATTAGGATCTTGATCCAAAATAATATTTATCTTCAATGTTGTATCTACATCTGGTACAAACCTTGGAATATCAGTAAAATTATTTATCTTTTGTTGAACTTGAGCAGCCCCTATAAGAGTTACTAATAATAATCCTAAAATAATTATTAATCTTTTCATAATTACTACTCTTCAATTATATCATCGTAAAATATTTCGTCACTCTTTTCCTTATCATCCAATAAGTCTTCATATTCTTCTACGTCCATTTGTTCCACCTCATCAAACATAGTAGCTAAATGTTCTATAATTTCTAACATTTCCATTTCTGGATCAAATTGCATTGTTTCCAAAGGCTCTTCAGATCCTTGAACCACTCGAACTTTCCAAAAATCATCATCTTCATCTTTAAAAAATTTAGCAATAATATCTTCCTCCTCATCTCTATCTATTATTCTCAAAGTAAAAACATAATCTCCTTCTAAAGATTCCCCTTCAGGTTCTTCTAAGGGCTCATCAATAAGAATTTCCCCCTCTACATCATCTTCAACATCATCTGCTATAAGATCTAAATCTGGTTCATCTTCATAAAGAGATTCTCCTATATAAGATTTCCACCAATCATCAATATCAAAAGATTCTTTTACCTTTCCTTCAACTTCTACTGTAGTTCCTTCTTCTTCTTTTGAGACCTTTTCAGCTTGTTGAATCTCTTGTCCTTGCATTTGAGCTGCTTTCGTTTCAATAGCTAAAAGATTTCTATTAAAAATATCTATTTCATTTTGAACTTGATTAACAGCTTTTATAAGTTGATTCTTTCTTGATACTTTAGTAGCAATTTGATTCTTTACAGAAAGATATTGAGTAGATAATTCATAAGGAATAGTTATACCTTCCTCATTTAAAGATTCTTTAACAACTTTTATAGACATATCCTTATTTTATTTTATTTATCTAATGTTAATAATTTACGGTTCTTACTTTCATTATTTCTCTAATTCTTCAGCTGCTGGTAATGGAATAGAGGTCCATACTACATCCCAACCATCTGCGTCAGGATATGCATTATAAGCATATTTCATACCTTTTGGCGGATATTCTAAATATTCTTCCAGAGCTTCTTCTTCATGATGATCAAAAAATTCTCCCCATTGTATTTTATCTCCGAGAACTAAAGCAATTTGATATAGCCTCTTATAAGTTTCTTCAGCTTCTTCATCATTTTCATAATCTTGTCCATGATCTTCATACCACTCTTCATAAGGGATTAATCCTTCTTCAGCATATAAATCAGAAAGTATTTCTAAGTCATCGCTGGTTATAGTGGGTATAATTCCTATTCCCATAGAAGCTTTTGGATCTACCCCTCTTTCAAAATTAATTGTTTTCGCTCTCATCTTCTAACTCAAATTTATTTAACTCAAATTGAGGGAGAACACTCCCATTCCATTCTTTATATTCAGAGGCCATCGAATTAAAAAGATTCCAAATTGGCGCAGGGGTGAGCTCTTTGAAATTAACAAAATTATCATCTTCAATAGTTCTATAAGCTAATAATTCTTCCTTATTCTCCATTTCTCCAATATTAAAATCCCTTTCTACTCCGATTCTTCCTCCCATGACTTCATCTTCAAAATATAGTTGAAGAACAAATTCTGATTTTTTATCGCTATCTGTTATAATTGCAATAGGCTCATATTTTGGACGACAATATTCAAATACTTCTACAAGATCCCAAGATTCAAGAGAAAAGAAAGCACAAACCATCCTTTGATTATTATCCGCAAAAGTTTCTAATTGAGATCTCTTAAGCTGATCTGATAAATGAAATAATTTTCCTTCTTCTCTTTTTTCTCCTTTCACAAAAGCTAAAATAACAGGAGCTTTCCACATTCTAACTAAATTTTCAACATTTTCTTTTTGATTATTAGTAAAGGGCTGAGGATCTGTAACATAAACTACACATTTTTCTTTTCCTTTTGGCAATTCGGGAGCTTGTGGTTTAAATGCTTTCTGAACTGAAGCAATAACTCTCATATTATCTACATCAGTTTTTATTTTCTTTTCAACTTCTCTAACTACAATATTTTCTGATCCAGCTTCTGTTATTAACTCTACAGTAGGTATTTTACCAAGATTCGTTCCCTTAGTCTTCTCATTAATGAAATAAATATAGGTATTAAATTTCTGAACATCAGATTCTCTTAATAACCCATAGGGTTTTTTATACTTTCTAAAAGAAGAAAGCATTATTTTAAATACAGATTCATGGATTTTATTACCTTTTTCTAAAATTTTAATAGTATCTTTATTTTTAATAAGGAGAAGATTTAGATTACCCGCATATCCATAGCTAGGAGGGGAAAGATAAACAGGGTCTAAATCTTCTGAAATATTTCCCCCATTACAATAATTATTAAAAATATCACAAACAAGTTCTAAATAAAGATCGTCTGAATTATTTCCTTCTAATATAGGGAAATTATACTTATCCATAAAAGAATTCATTCTTAAGAGGGTAAGATCATAAAAATCTCGGGAGCTTTCTATTTTTTGATAGGTTTCATTTAAAAGAGCAAATTCATATGATTCTATTTGAACCAGCTGATTTTCTCCCTTTATGATAATTCCTTCGATTATTTCTGCATCTGAATAAGAATTTTCAATTATTTTCTCTAATTTAATTTCTTTTCCATAATTTGAAGAAGCATATTTAATAAGTTCATTTTTCTGATCTTCAGAAAGAACCCCTTGAAAAATAATAGGAGGTCTAGCAAGATTTAATTTTTTAGACCATTCTGTTACTTCATTATAGTCAAAAATTTCTTTAACCTTATTAATCCCATGACGTTTAGTTACATCTGTAAGAACATATTTTGGAAGATTTTCATAGAGTAATCGAATCGGTTTATTAACAGGGGTATAAGCTACTCCAAAATGAATATTTTCTGGAAGATTAACTTTGTCAAGAATTATAGATAGCTCAATAATGGCATCTTCCCAAATATTCGTTAAAATTCTTTCAATAAGATTTAATTCAGTATTATCTTTTTTAAAGAATTTTAATTCTCCATCTACATTTTCAAAAAGGATTCGGTAAGTATCTAATTTTTCTGTAATGGTAATTTCTTCACTTAAAAATTCCTCTACAGCTTCCAATCCTCTTTTTTTTAAGATTTGCTCTAAAGTATTTAACATAATATTTAATATTTAAATTAGTATAATCTATATATCATAAAAAAGGAGGCCTAAACCCCCTCTATTTTTTAATTTTTTAAATTATTACTCCTTAGTTTCTCCTTCATTTAGTTCTTCTTCATCAGAAATTTCATAAACAATTTCAGTCATTAAATCTTGAAGAGATATTCCAAATGATTCTAAAATAGTTCCTGATATAGAATCTGTAGATAAAACTTCTGAAATATCAGTAGCCTTAGTACTTTTAAACATTTCATCAAGAACGTCATAAAGCCTATTTTTTAATCCAGATTGCCTAAGAGCCTCAGATATAATAATAGTTGCTTTATTTTTTAAATAATGTTTTTTCTGTAATGAGGTAGAATCCTCAGTAAGGAGAGATGATTTAGTTTTCAAGAAATTTATTCCTTTTTTTGATAATCCCTCTTCTTCAGTCCAATATTCATTTAATTCGCGAAGAAAAGCTACCTGGGTATTCTCATCTAAATAATTAAATTCCAATATCTGATATTGTTCTAAAAGATTTGAATAAACATCCTTAAATTCACTAAGCAATTTTTCCTCTAAAATTTGTTCTGATATATTTTGCTTTTCTTTAAAAACCTGATGAAACTTTCTCATATTCAAGAAATTTTATTTTATATTCTATATATACATTAATTTTTTTTAAAGGTTACGACTTTTATTAAAAAAATTTGGCATAATATTCTCTGTATATATTATATACCCAATTAACACTTATAACTATGAAAAAACTAATTTTTATTATTACCTTTATCTTCTTTAACTATATATCTTTTGCACAAGATGAAAAAATAGAATTATCTGATTATGAAAAATATAAGGCACAAAAAGAAATAGAGGATCATCCATCTCTTTATAATCAAACTGATACTGTTTATCTAACTGATACTGTTTACGTAGAAATAAAACCGGAAGATCCTATAATTGTTAATTATTATGTAAATGATTATCTATATAATGGATATAATGGATATAATTCATATTATAGATATTATTCTTATTGGGATCCATGGTATTATAATTCCTATTATGGACACTATTCATATTGGAATCCCTACTATCATAATCCTTGGTATTATAGTTCCTATTATCCTTATTCCGGGATAAATTATTATAGCTGGAATTCAAATAATTATTATAATGATTACAGAAATAGGAGATATATCCAAAATTACAGAAATAGAGAATATAGATACGGACCTCGAGAATCTCGATCTGGATATACTACTTATAATACAAGGAATATAAATCCTAAATCAGATAGAAATAACTCAATGGAAAACGCAGGAAGTAGAAGTAGAACTTCTGTTATTACTACTACAAATGGAAAAAATAATATAGCTACAACAACAAAAAGGCCAGTAAGAAGAGCAAATGCTAATTACACAAATCAGGCTACTTCAAGATCTTCAAGCAAATATAGAGATGCAAATAGAAGAAGCTATACAACACCTAGCTACAACAAATCCAGAACTCCCTATACACGATCTGGTAGTTCAAATTATAGGTCTACAACAAATCCATCAAAGAATACCTATAGCTCTTCTCCAAATAGGGGTTCTTCAAGATCTGTGGCCCCAACAAGAAGTAGTTCTACCTATCGTTCTTCTCCAAATAGGGGTTCTTCAAGATCTGTAGCCCCAACAAGAAGTAGTTCTACCTATCGTTCTTCCCCCTCTATATCAAGAAGTTCATCACCAGCAAGATCCTCTCCAGCAAGATCCTCTTCATCTGGAGGTAGAAGAAGATAACAAAAAAAGGAGCTTAAAGCTCCTTTTTTATTATTCCCTTAATAAAGGCATAGTATATTCAGATCTTTTCAATTTAGATTCTCTCAAAAAATAAGGATTCAAAATTACAGAAACATGAGCTCTCCCCTTATCTAATTGTTCAATAATAGATATTGCTTCAATAAGTCTCATTCCAGATGCTTGAGCTAATTGTTGAGAAATATTTTCTCTTTCTCCCCTTAAAATCAGTTCATTAGCTCCATTAAAAATTCCATATTCCCCATCTTGTAAAGATTTTACATAAAATACTTGTTTTTCTGCTTCATTTAATGATTCATTCATATCTTCATCTTTATTTTCTTTATAGGTATCTCTTATAATTTCAGCTTCTTCTAAAACTTTAGTCATATTTCCAACCCCCCAATTTTGTCCTGCATCAATTAAAATAAAGCCCCCGATTCTTTGACCGTGTCTCAAACCAACTTTATCTTCGCCTAAAAGAGTTGATAAAAACCAAGAACCTGGAGTCCCCCTCCAACCTTCATCAGAAGTATTTTCATTATAAAAATATTGTTCAATTCTTAAAACCCATTGATCCTTATATTGAGGATCCTGATAAAGAACTGCTCTATAAGGAAAATTTCCTCTAGGATCTTCAGGCCTATTTCTTAAATAGGTTACATTTTTCTTATTATCATAAAAATTCTCCCCATATAAATACTTTCCCATTCCTATATCCATTCTCCTAAGAGGATCACCTCCTCTTTCAAAATGAGTAGGAGCTTGTTCATTAATCATCTTTTCCTTTAAGAATACCATAAAGATAGTTTATTTTATTTATTCACAAAAAAAAGTGAAGTCTTTATAACTTCACAATTTAATTCTGAATAACTTATAGGGAAATCTTTTTTCCTTGTAGATTTTTCTCCTTTCATCAGCATGTCGTAAAAGATAATTCTTTTTCTGCCATTTATGGGTTCCATATTGAAAATTATCGGAAAAATCAAATACTGTAATTTTTTCCTTGCCAGGCATTAATCTCATTCCTCTACCTAACATTTGTCTGACCAGAATTTCTGATTTGGAACTTTCTACAATATAAAGATTATGAATATTACTGATATCAATACCTTCAGAAAAAACACCAATAGAAGCAACCAAAATAACATCTTCTTCATCCTCCATTTTCTTTTTGAAAAATTCTCTCTTATCAGCTTCTGTAGATCCATCAATATAATAAACATTTTTCTCTGTATTTTCTCTTAGCCAATTGTATATAGTTCTTCCATAAGAGTTCTTAATATCCGCAAATAAAACTAAAGAATTTTTTTTTGCTTTAGAAATAGTTTCACAAATATAGACCAATCTTTTTCTTTCTTCTCTTGCTATTTGTTTTTCTAAATTTAATAATTTTACTCCATCTTTTTCATCGGCAGAAACATTCCGTAAATCATAAAGATCTTTCTTAACTTTATCTGTTAAATAATCTAATTCAATACCTATAACATGAACTGGAGTAGCATTCCCCTCATCAATTAATTGGTGTGAAGAAAAAGTATAAACATTAGGGCCTAAATAAGCTTGAATAGTAAATGAATCACAAGATCCCTCTTTAGGGAGGGATCCAGTTAAACCAAATTTCCATTTTGCATTATGACATTTAACTAAAATTTTTTTTATAGAAATAGATTTCGCATGGTGAACTTCATCTATACATACTACATCAAACTCTTTAAAATAATCTAAATCCTTCTTAGCTAAAGATTGAAAAGTTCCAAATACTATATTAGCTTCTTCTTCATTTCTTCTTTTTGATCCTCCGAAAATGCAAACAGACACCCATGAGGGTTTTTCATAACCACACTTCTCATCATATTCATAAAACTTATCTTCTGATTGTTCAACAAGGCCTATATTAGGAACAACGTAAAGCATTTTTTTAAGTTTTTTCTTATCCAATAAATATCTAAAAATCATATAAGCAATAAGAGTTTTTCCTCCGGAAGTAGAAACCTCTTCAGTACAATTCATGAATTTTAAAACTCTTTTAGCTGCTTCAATCTGAAAATATTTCGGAGTAATTGAACATTCCTCGAAATGATCTATCATCCAAGCCTCAAAATCTTCTTCGGAAAATTCAGGATCAATAATAGCATCATTTCCCTCAATAGTTAAAGGAAAATTAAACTTTTCAGCCATCTTTTTAACTTCTCCCCATAAGCCAAGAGGAATTCTCTGCGTTCTTTCTTGAAAAAATTTTACATCTCCATCCCAGTGGGGAAACTTTTTCCGAAGCACAAACCAAGCATCTATTTTTTTTGTAAATGAGGATACAAGTTGATCAAATTCCAATAAAGTAGAATCTGATAATACTAAGAATTTCTTATCTTCAGATATTTTAAATTTCATCTATAAATTATTCAGATAATTCTACTGAATCTGCTGAATCTAATGTTGTTACATACCACTGCTGAATCTTCGGATTTTTAATAACCTCCCCGCATATAACACAAACTTCTGTATCTGACATTATATGTCCAGAAGCCCATAGATAATTTACTGATTCTGTTTCAGGATGTTCACATTCAGTTTCCCTAATTTTTTTGAGTTCTTCATCAGCATCTTTTATTGCCTTATAACAATTTTCAACTCGTCTTTTTAATGCTTCGTGTCTTGAATCCATTTTATTTTACTTTTTAATTTTTCCAGATTTTATTTTATCTTTGATTTCATCCCAATCTACGTTATTCTTCTCTTCGAAATACAAGCTCTCTTTTATACTTGTTAATGATTCCCCTCGTTGTTTATGAAAAAATAAAATGGCATCTTCTAAATTATCAAACACTTCTACATAATCCATGTCCCAATATTCGAGAGAGTACATTTGGTTCTCTGAGTAACGAATTTTTCCTGCTCTTCCACTTTGTTCAACCAATTGTCCAATAAAAGATGGAGATTTTTTACCCCAACTACCATATGTACACCATTTTTCCATTAATGCCCCCTCGATATTTGTTCGATCTCAATCCGAGATTTAATTCCATATATCATATTATCGATTGATTTAATAACCCCCTCTATAAATCTCGAATGATTATCAAATTTTTCCCTTTTTTCAAGAAGATCTTCAAGTTCTGATTGTATTTGATTCTTTAAGGTAGTTTCATTTGGATATCTCTTCTGAGATTGATAAGTATAAAAATTATACTTATCAGCATAAGCCTTTTTATAATTTTTATCAAGTTTTATAAGTAAAGATATTAAATAATGATAATATTCTAAAGCTCTTTGTCTTTCAGTATAAATCTCTGTTTGTAATTCTACTATATCAAAAACCTTCTTGAATTTTCCAGACATTTCCTTTACCTTAGTTGACCACTCAAGTCTATCTTTTGAAAATCTTTCATCAATGGATTCCTTTTCTTCTTCCTCATCCTTTGAAATTTCTGGCTGAGGATTCATAAATTCATCAAAAGAGCTGGGAATTAGATCTTCTTGATCCATATCTTTTCTTTTTATTTTTTTTTAATATTTTAATCTTTTCAACTTTTTCCTCAAGATCCTCAATTAAAAAATCTAATTCAGGAGCTTCCATATCCTCAGTATCAAAATGAAAATTTAATTTTGTTTTTAATTTTGGCTCTTTTTCCATATTATATTTATATTAAATATCTATAGCATCAAGTGGATCATTTGAAAAATATGATTCAAATGAACTAAATTTAACATTATTTTCTCTCCCCCATAAGAGAATATCATTAAGATCCCATTTTTTCCTATATGGAACACTAAAATCTCTTAAAAATTTATCCCATAAAAATACCTCTTCTTCGTTTTCTATTTTTTCAATAGATTTTTTTATTCCTGTTTGATCTTTATCAAAAAAATATCTTAAAGGCATATCAAAAGGAAATCCTTTTCCAGCTCCTGTATTAGCTACTGAATTAGGAAAAAGAAAAGCATCAAATGCACCCTCAAACAAAGTTACAGGTCTATTAAAATTAACCTCTGTAATCTTATAAAGTAAAGAAAGAATATCAACTTCTTCAGGAATCTCTTCTTCATTATTCATAAGTTGATAGATTTTTCGAAGATTATAAGTCATATATTTTTCCGTCCTTTTTTCGAAATTTCTTCTCTGAAATCCTAATACTTTACCTTCCGTTGTTAAATTAAGAATAGCTAAATAATTCTCACCAATATTATATAAAAATCTATTTTCATCATATTGAAGTCTTCTTTTTAGCCAGGATAAAACAGGGGTTTCAGCTACTTCAACAAAATTAAATTTTTTCTTAATCTCTTGTCTATCTATAGCATACTTTTCTATAGTTTGAACATCCATCAATATAGATATATCATAACCTCCATAAGAGGATCTTTTGAAATCACTTTTTGATTCGGAGAGATAATTTATAAGATCTAATTCAGGGTCTATTCTATAATCTTTTAAAAAAGAATTGACATCTTTAAAAATGAAACAATTATGACATTTATAATAGCCTGCAAATTTTCCTTTTAAAATAATATTACCTCTTTTTTTGTGATCACTTTGCATAGAATCTCCACAATAGGGACATGAAATTGTGATGCGATCAATATGAGTTCTTATCTTTTGTTTTCCAGGATTATTAGGAAATCGTTGACGAAGTAAAGGTTCCAGATAACTTATTATACGCCCCTTATATTCATCTGGAGAAAGGCTTTTATCAAGAGAATCGGAAAGGGATGAATCAAGCATCAACCCTTCCGTAATTCCCCCAAATAAATCTTTATTCATTTCTAAGTTTTTCCGATAATATCTTCTAAGTCTCCTTCAATTCCTTGAACATCGGGAAGCTCCGGGATATTAAGTTCTGGAAGATTTATTCCAGATTCTTCTGATCCATAAAGATCAAGATTTTCTACTGAAATTTCTGTTGATGTAATTCCTGATGATGAAGCTACAGCTGGGGAGGATTCTCTATTAACAATACTATCATATTTTTGAGTTACAGCTCCTTGACCTGTTACAGCAGTTATAACATGATTGACATATTCGAAAGTTTCCTGATCCCAATCCTGATATGTATATTTGCTCAGCTCTGGAGAATTTTCCTTAACCCAGTTAAATACTTGTTCCTTATTAGAATTTTCATTAATCGGTATAAGAACAGTCTTTCCCCCTTTATCTTCAGGAATACAAAGAGGAATTCTCTTATCTACAAATTTAGATTGATCGTAATTATTAAATCCTGAAACCTTTGTAATAACAAGGGCAAAAACTTTACCCTGAAGAATATCAAAAGGATCATGTTTTTCACCAATAACGGGTTTTAACTCTGCATTGATTTTTTCCCAAATTTTTATACCATATCTCCATACAAGGATTTTTCCTACTTGAGTCTCCTCATTCTCATCGCGGATAACTTGAATAAGAGAAGCATAAGAATGACGTCTTGAAAAAGTATCGGCAAGTTTCTGTTCTTGAACACTCTCACTCTTCTTAAGTTTAAAATAAATATCTTGAAGAGGGGAGGGTTTCCCTACTGAAGATGGGCAATCTATATAACGACCCCGATTCGTTACAGGATCCTGAAGATAGCATACCCATTTATCTTGAATTGAACCATGTTTTGGATCTTTCCACCAGGGAATAAATCGGATAATTGATTGGTAAACGTTATTTTTACCTTTTTCAGCTTTAGGAGTATATTCATCCGTCTGCTTTGAAATAATTTCATTAGCCTCTACATCAGGGCTAAAAAATGCATTGTAATTTTCACTTTCGCTCATAACTTTTTAGTTAATTTAGTTAATTTAGTTAATTTAGTTAATTTAAATTATTAGTATTTATTAAATATCTATTAGCTTATTAGTCTTTATATATATTATCAAAAGAGTAAAAAGTTTTTTAATTTTTCGTTAAAATTTTTAGTAGATTATTTCAGAAATTCTTATATAAAAAAATCTCCTTAGAAATTTTCTAAGGAGATTTTAAAACTTATAATATTTTAAAAAATTGTATTTATATTATTGAACTATATGTGCTGATGGTTCTGCTGCAGCATTTATAGATATCCAAAATAAAGATGTATCATTAAAGCCTCTTAGAATTAAACTACCATCCAAGGTCACGTCCCCACTTATTGTACCTCCTGTTTTTAGCAAAAATGTAGGATCCAGGCTTCTAATCGAAGCATCTATATTAGTTGATGTTTCAAAATCATTAGACCAATATTGATTTGTATATTCCATAATGAAAATAATTATTTATATATTTTTACGTAACTACATAAGCTCTTAAAGTACCCGTTAAATCTGAGGTAAGATAAAAAGTAGAGCCATCTTGAAATCCACTTATAATTAAACTAGCATCAGCAGTACTTACATCTAAATCTCCAGACATTGTACCTCCGTTTACTAAATAAATATTCATTGAAGCATCAAAATGTTGTTTTTGTAACAAGGTATCAGTCAACCACTTGTTTGTATATTGTACCATAATAAAAGATTATTTTATTTTATATATTTATTTATTTATTTATTTATTTTTTTAAAAAATTATATTTATATTATTGAACTATATGTGCTGATGGTTCTGCTGCAGCAT
>Ga0307379_10003032_pt1 | contig 24497 bp, 10 predicted proteins | sample UN2MG_FD_202237 | JGI IMG/M metagenome (GOLD analysis project Ga0307379, IMG submission 202237) | Soil microbial communities from Risofladan, Vaasa, Finland - UN-2 | ecosystem: Environmental > Terrestrial > Soil > Coastal area > Acid sulfate soil | place: Finland: Risofladan, Vaasa | collected...
GCCCCGCAGGCTCAGCAAAAAGGCCATTTCTCGTACGACTCGAAGGAAAATCGGTCGCACCCGGCGGACACGGCGGTCAACCGAGCCTCACAAGGTTGCTGGGACCGGGCAACGCGCTTGATTTAGGACTAGTAGTCGACGGCGAGCTTGATATGAAGCTCGTGGAGCGGCTGCTGATAGAGATGCAGGCGGCGACGAAGCCGGTGAAGGCGGCCTTGCTGGGGATCATCGGACGCGATCACCTTTATCGCCAGTTCGAGGCTGCCGGCTGCGAGATGAGCACCTTCGAGTATCGCAAGGTGGAGGGCGGCGAGGGGGTGTCGTGGATTGTGGAGGCCGCCTTCGCCGCGCACAGCAGCGCCTTCGCCGGCGAGCCGGTCGCCCGCCGTCTCATAACCGGCGTGAACTGGTCGCCTGCGATCATCAATCCATTCCGCAGCCTGGGATACCAGAGCCTCGACGCCCTGCTTACACAGCAGCGAGCCGGAAACGACGAGCCGGTCGTCGTGGCCCTGCATCTGGCCTGTCCGCGCGTGGAATACACCGACCGGGGCAAATCGGCTGTCAATCTGCTGCCCGCTGTGGCCAAGGCCATTATCGACGTGATCACCGGCATAACGGCGAGGGGGCAACCGTGGTAGCCGCCGTGGTGGCCTCGAGCGTGTGCTCGGCCTCGGCCGGTGCGGCGGGCTCGGTGGCGGCCGGTGCGGTGTGCTCGGTGGCTGCCAGGTCAGCAGCCTCCGGCGTGGCAAGGTCAGCAGCCTCCGGCGTGGCAAGGTCGGCGGCCTGCTCGTGCGGCAGGAGGCCGAGCCGGCCGCGGCGGACGATACCACGCCGCCCGCCGGCGCCGACACGGGCGAACCGGGTGCGGCCACGCCGAAGCGCCTGGGCCTGGTATCCGCCGCGATCCGCGTGCTCCAGGACGCTGGCGAGGGGCCGTGCTCTACGGCCACCGCGAGTTCGTCTGCCTTATCGGTGCGTCCGAGGTGCACGCCCTCGAAATGCTGGATAGCATCAAGATGGAACTCGTCGCCAATGATCTGCTTGAAGATGACTTCCCGGAGGCGGTCTATCCGATTGTGCTTCTCGACGGTATTGCCAACCGCTGTTCGGGCCAGCTCTACAAGGGGCAGCGGACGCATATCGGCTGGACATCCAACGAGATCGTTCTGCCAACGATCCCAGGCAGCAAATCATCCGCTGCGATCGTCAAGGTTGCCGGCATCACGGGCCGCGTCCGCGGCATGAAGTACAAGCGGGCCGACGGCCAGTCAGTCCGTCCTTCGCTCGTGGTTCTGGACGACCCGCAAACGGATGAATCGGCGCGATCGCTCTCGCAGTGCGTCACGCGGATGCGCATCCTGGCCGGCGCGGTGCTCGGGCTTGCCGCGCCGGGGCGCAAGATATCCGGGATCATGCCGTGCACGGTGATCCGGCCCGGCGATATGGCCGACAACATCCTCGACCGCGACAAGCATCCTGAATGGCAAGGTGAACGCACGAAGATGGTCTATGCCTTCCCATCGAACGAGAAGCTCTGGGCGAAGTACAGCGAGCTGAGGTCGGACTCGCTTCGCAATGACGGTGATGGTTCCGAGGCCACCGAATTCTATCGTCAGCATAAGGACGAGATGGATGCCGGCGCTCGCGTTGCGTGGACGGAGAGATTCAACGAAGACGAGATCAGCGCCATCCAGCACGCTATGAATCTGCGGCTGCGCGACGAGGCGGCATTCATGGCTGAGTATCAGAACGAACCTATTGTCGAGGAAGTCGGCGACGAGATGCTGACAACGGATGAAATCGCGGCCAAGCTCAACGGCTACGAACGCGGTATGATCCCCATCAACTGCAATTACCTGACAATGTTCATCGACGTCCAGCAGAAGGCACTTTTCTGGATGCTGTGCGCCTGGGAGGAGAACTTCACGGGCTATATCGTCGGCTATGGCACGTGGCCGGAACAACGCCGCGCATATTTCACGTTGCGTGATCTGACCGCCACACTGGGCAGGATAACGCCGAAGGCAGGCCTCGAGGGTCAGATTTACGCGGGACTTGAGAAGCTGACGAACGAGAAGCTGTCGTTAGCTTACAAGCGCGAGGATGGCATCGAGATGCTAATCGAACGCTGCCTGATCGACGCCAACTGGGGCGAGTCAACCGACGTGGTCTACCAGTTCTGCCGGCAGAGCGCCCATTCGGGCGTCGTCATGCCCAGCCACGGGCGCTACGCCGGCGCGTCGAGCATCCCGTTCAGCGAATACAAGCGCAAGCAGGGCGAGCGCGTCGGACATCACTGGCGCATCCCCAACGTGCAGGGGCGCCGCCAGGTGCGCTACGTCCTGATCGACACAAATTATTGGAAAAGTTTCGTGTATGCCCGGCTTGCAGTGGCCATGGGCGATCCCGGATGCCTGTCGATCTATGGCCGCGACGAGAAAACACATCGACTCCTCGCGGATCATCTCACGGCAGAATACCGGGTGCGGACGCAAGCTCACGGGCGAGTCGTCGACGAGTGGAAACTGAAGCCGACGCGGCCCGACAACCACTGGCTCGATTGCCTGGTCGGCTGTGCGGTGGCCGCGAACCTGGCGGGCGCGACCGTGCCCGGCGTGATCGCGGTGCGGCGGCGGAAGCGCGAACGGGTATCGTTTGTAGAGATGCAGCGGCGAGCGAGAGAAGCGCGGTGACGCGAGTATGGAAACAGCGGTTGCGCGATCTGTTTCCTCAGCAACACCACCTTCCGCTGGCGGCACGACACCATCGGCACCGCGGAAGATCTGGGGGTCTTCTTCGGAAGCCTGCGGGTGCTGTGCTTAGCCGAATCTGCAAACGTCGTCCTTTCGCCGACAGGTCCTGTAGCTTGGTCTTTCCGCGATCGTACCGCATGCGGCCATCGACAGTCTCGCCCACAGAAGCTTCCCCGGAGCCCAGGTTACGGCAGCATGATACGGAGAAATGTGGCCAAAAGCGGAGAAAATCTGCTTGCAGGAGACTGCTCAAAGGGCTATAATGCAACTCCGTCCGAAATTCCCAGTTCAAGAACGTTCCCGGGCTAACGGTTTGGCACGAAGAATGCCGCAATCACTTGCAGAAATCCAAGCAGAGACGGACGCAGGACATGGAGACAAGCCCGTTGTGCTGCCGTTGAGCGATCCCGCGTACAGTGCTCGGTACTCATCGAAGGGAGCACTGCTTCAGGAATTGAGAAAGGCCTTTGCACATCTCGCCCAGGAACGCTCTGTCGCAATGACTCGCGATGCCGCCGTAAAGGGGATCATCTGGGCCCACAAGACACAGCAGACCCGTGATACGTGCTGGGATCACCTTCACTACAGGTATTTCGGCGGCCCCCATGCGCCCGCGACCGCCATCGCAAATCTCTTCTTAGCCGAGGTGCCGGAAGGACTTCGATCCAGCGTCCTGTACTTCCATTACGCACTTCGGGATGCTTTGGTTTTTGACTTCGTGACCCAGCATCTATGGAGTGCGTTTCTCTCGGGGCGTTCTTCGGTGAGCGTAGCCGACATGGAACTCTTCCTCCGTGACCGCTCCAAGGATCACCCTGAGGTGGACGGCTGGGCGACATCCACCCGGAAGAAGCTGGCACACAGTATTCTGGCCGCGCTACGGGATTTCGGCGCGCTGGCTGGTGCCTCCAAGAAGTGGCTCGGAAAGCCTTATGTTTCGCAGGCCCTTGCTTTGTACATCGCTACCTACGGCAAGCAAGTAGGCATGACGACGCGCGAGATTCTGGATGGCCCGCTGCCCCATCTGTTTTTCCTTGATGGCGTCGGAATGCGGGGGTTGCTCCTGTCAGCCGCACGGACGAGGAATATCGAGTTCACGGAGTCAGGATCGGTTGTGTCGCTGCAACTCCCGTGGAGGACGGTCGATGAATACACAGCTCAACTTGGACGAGAAGATCAAGAGCCTTGAGGAGTTTCTTCTCACCGGCGCTCACTTGCAGACACGACGGAACATCGGCCCGTTCATCGATCTGCTGTACTCGCCTGATGAGGAGCCTCGATGTCCTGATGCGGTGCGGTCGTTCGGCGAAAGGCTCGCGGCACGGGGCTGGAAGGTCGATGTCTTCCAGCCGGAACCCATCCTTTACGCCTTTCTCCGCGAGCGAGGCAAACTCCAGGACGTTTTCCAGGCCGAGCAGAAAGGCGAGCAGAATGAAAGAGCACAGCTTGCCGCTCGCCAACTCCAGCAAGCCATTGTGTCGCTTGGCGCCGACGAATCCCCCCAGTCCATCCTTCTCATCTGCCGGGCCGGGGGCTTCTTCCCACACGTCGGCATCCACCAGCTTCACGAGCGTCTCGTGAACGTTGTGAAGCGGACGACCGTCTTCTTCATCCCTGCAACCGAGATTACACCGACATCATTTCTCTTCCTCGGTTGCGAGCAAACATTGAAGTATCGAGCGCACTACATCTAAGGCCGGAGGCCGGACTCATGCGGATTGCAGATGCCTTTGTCGATGACTTCACGCAAGCGATCAACCCGGTCATCAAGATCGACGATCAGGCCGATCAAGCCCAGCTTGCCGGAGAAATCTCGTCCTACATCATTACTCCCGTGCTTGAGGAGTACCTCGATCATTTCCTCACCCACTATGTCGACACCCGTCAGAGGGACACCGACCTCATAGGGGCTTGGCTCTACGGCTTCGTGGGATCGGGCAAATCGCATTTCGCCAAGGTCGTGGGCCTGCTCCTCGCTAACCGTATACTTCAGGGCCAGACCGCTATAGAGTGGTTCCGACCGCGCATACAACTGTGCCGCCGTCGACAGCATATCGAAGAGGCCCTGCTTCAGATCAAGAATTTCTTCACGACCGAGGTGATCCCCTTCCACATCAATGCAGAGGCCAACCAGCGGGTTCCCGACGAGAACATCTGCCAGATCTTTCACAGGATGTTCCTGCGGCACCTTGGCCTGAGCGAAGACACCCGAATCGCGGCAGTCGAACAGACACTGATTCGTGCAGAGAAGTACGACGCTTTCAGGAAAGATGTTCAGGACAAGACCGGGTGTTCGTGGGAGGATGTCAGGCGGCCGGGCGAATGGGATCTCTACCGGCAGGACATATTCGCGGCCTTGGCCAAGGTGCTGCCGAGCGCCTACAGCTCCCCCAGCGACGCGCAGCAGGCATTCGAAAGCAGGCTCGACGTGTTGACCTTCGGGGAGCTCGCAAAGCGGCTCGCGGAGCATGTCGACCGCCGGAGCAAAGCCGAGCCAGGCCGAACTCATCGGCTGATATTCATGGTTGACGAGCTTGGGGCATTCATCGCGGACAGCGGCCGAAAGCTGCATGATGTGGGCACGTTGGCAGAGGAACTCGCCCGTTATGGCAAAGGCAGGGTCTGGCTTTTCGCCACCGGGCACGACAACCTGCAAGCCCTCTGCGAGAATGCCAGGCAACGCCGGGTGGACCTGCTCTGGCTTGAGGGCCGCTTCCATCGAGAGTGCCAGTTCAAGCTCACCGCTGAGAACATCGGTCAGGTTCTTGAGGAACGCCTGCTCAAGAAGAAACAGCAAGGCAAAGATGAACTGTCACGTGTGTTCGATTCAAGAACCGGCACAATCACCGACCTTGCCGGTTTCCAGAATTGCACGCGAGCTTTCCCGCCATTCGACCGGGACCAGTTTGTCGCATCTTACCCGTTCCGCCATTACCAGATGATCCTTGTCCCCGACATCGTGAAGATACTCCGAACAGCAGGTGGCCGACCGGAGGTTCTCACCGGGGGAACACGTTCCCTTCTCGGTATCGTGCAGGGCGTTCTTACCAGAGAGGAGAACGGATACGTCGGCGGCGACATCGGGCGAGTCGTTCCGCTCGATCATATCTACTTCGAGCTGGAGCACATGGAGGTGCCGCAGGAGGTCCGCACAGAAATCAGCCAGATCGTCGAGATGCCGGACCAACTTATTCCGCGGCGCCGCGTCCTTCGTGCTCTCTACCTCCTCCAACAGGCCGAATACATCCCGACAACGCCACGCAACGTTTCCTTGTCCATGGCAGAAGATGTCTCTGACAACCTCACCGCCTTGGAGGGTGCTGTGGCAAAAGCGCTTGACAGTCTGGTCACCGAAGGCTTTGTCGTAGAGACTGGAGGCACCTACAGATATGTTTCAGGGGACGATCGGGATGATGCACGCCGCATCGCCGACGAGAAAGCCTCTGTGCGCACACCTGATCGTGTAGATTACCTCAAGCAGTACTTCCTGAACAGCACGTATCTGCCGTCTGGGCAACTGAAATACGAGAATGCCTTTGACTTCGACATCCGCGTCACTTGCGATGGGCAAACGATCCATTCGCGTGGAGACCTTGAGCTGCGCATGTCCTCCGCACTCCAGGCTGAACTGGGCCACGCTCGGGTTGAGGACGCTGAAATCGAAAGCGCCAAGACCGAGAACCAGAACATCATCTTCTGGATTTCCGCAAAGTCCAGCAAGATCGAAAGAGGATTGACCGACTTCATCGGCACGCTCAAAGCCATGGGGCCAGTCGTAGCTGATCCGGCTCAGTCTCCGGAGCGTAAGAACAAGGCACAACGGTACCTTGATGAGATCGAGCGATACAGCAAGCCCAGCATAGGGAGCGAACTCAGCAAGGGCCTGCTGGATGGGCACATCGTCTTCCGTGGAAGCAGCCATCCTGTCTCCTCACCTGGCCAGAAGATGGAAGACGTTTTCGTGCGCGAAGTCTCAGCTCTGGTCCCTAAGGTTTACACGCAGTTCTCCCGAGGGAAGTACAGGGTCACAAACGAGCAGAGAACCATAGAGTCCATCTGCAGGGCCCAGGCCAACAGGCTCGCGCAAGTGGAGCCCGGGCTCAGGCTGTTTGATGCGAACGGTGATCTGCAGCGCACCACGCCCATTGTGGCGGATATCCTCGGCGAAGTATCGCAGCGAACGGCAAAGGGGGAAAGGCCCACCGGCAAAGAGGTCTGCGCCAAGTTCTCCTCGATCCCGTTTGGCTGGGATGTTAACTTGGTCCGAGTCGTCATGGCCGCAGCCTTCCGCACCAGTACCATCGCCCTCAAGCTCGAAAACCGCGAGTACCGGGACTACCGCATTGCGGAGGCCCAGAATCTCTTGCGAGACTCCCGCAAGTTCAACAACTGCGAGATCGTCTGGGAAGCCGACACACCTCCTACGCCAGCGGAAGTCCAGAAAGCCCGCGAGCTTGTTCATCTGGTTTTCGGCGAGCAGCCGGCCGAGACACCGGCCGCGGTCACCGAGGTGCTTCAGAAGAAGATTGGAGAGCGTTTGGGTGAGCACGAGAAGGTGCTGATCTGGGTTCAGACTTCATCTTTCCCGGCCAGCCAGGACTTCCTTGCCTCGCCCGAGGTGCTCAAGAACCTGCTCCTGAATCCGCGCCCCAATGCTGTGGTCAAGAAGCTCCTTGAGAAGGCTGAGGACGTGAAGAAGAAGGTGGCCGCGACCAAGTCGCTCAGAGACTTCTTCGAGTCCGACCGCAAACAGCAATTCGGCGAGCTGAAGGAATTCCTCACCGTTGGGCGCTTCGTCAAGGACAGGGAACCTGTAGGACACCCCAAGACCGTCGATGCACTTGATTCTGTTGAAAGCCACATCAACAACTGCACCCTTGCCGAGAACTTCCCTCCCCTCTGGGGTAAGGTACTGGATGCACGCTCTGAATTGAGCGTCACGTTCGACAAGAGGAAGCAGGAATTCCTTGCGGCTCTCGACAAGGCCAAGGATCGCCTCGTCGGGATGGCAAGAGATAGGCAGATTCCAGAGGACAAGACAGCCACGCTGCTCGCCCCCCTGGATGGGAAACGCAACGTCATCGCGAATCTGGCGTTCCAGACCCCGGGCGGTTACTCGCTGCGGGACGTGTGGAACTACCGCCAGGATGCGGACGATCTGGAGGACAAGCTCGCGGCGGTTGTCAACCAGTTCGTTGTGGCACCACCCCAGCCGCCGGGGCCTCCCCAGCCTCCCGAGCCACCGAAGCCGCCAAAGCCCCCGGCGCGGCAGATCAGGATTCGGGACATCCCGGAGGTGCCGCGGATAATCCGATCGACGGAGGAACTGGGCAACGCGGTTGAGTCCATACGCAAAGCTGCCCAGCAGGCACTTGATAATGGTGAAGAAGTGACGATCGGGTAGATTCATGCTGCCAACACCTTGATTAACGATCCGCAAGCACGAAGGAGAGTGCCATGATCAAGCGGTTTGATGTCGCCAATGACCAACTCGTAGGTCGCGAGCTTGCCGATGAGCTGAAGAATAGGCTTCTATCGTGGCTGCAGGTACTCCAGAGTCCATAGTGTCCATAGCTGAATTGAACGCACCATGCGTGACGACCTCAAAAAACTCCTCCGCCCCGCCATCAAGAAGCTCCGCCAGCGGCTGGAAGGCTACTGGCTGAAGCGGCCGGATGGGCATGCCGAGTGGCGGGACGGCGATATATACACCGTTCTCAAGCAGCACGGCATCTTCCCCGATCGTGAATGGATCAGCCCGGACACGCTCGGCCTTGAGCCGGCCGCCCGGCAACGTCGCGAGAAGCTTGAGGAAGCGATGACTCGCGAGATCGAGCGGGCACGCGAGAAGATTCCAGCCACGGCCAGGGATCGCGAGAATCGCGCCCGCCGAGAAGCCACGCGCGTCTACGCCCGTGAGGTCGCCTTCACGTGGCTCAACCGCCTCTTCGGCCTCAAGTGCCTCGAAGCTCGCGGGATGTTCGACGACGTCATCACCGTGCGCGAAGCCTATGCCGGCCGCTCGTATCGGCATTACCGATTCCTGCAGGAGCATGCAGGTCGAGATTTCGGCCCCGACGATCACGATGGCTTCAAGGCGCTCCTCCGCGAGGTGTTTGCCGAGTTGCGGCCCGCGGCCGGCATAGTGTTCGATCCCGACGACGAGCTCTCGATCATCGCCCCGTCGAACGATGCCATCCAGAACTGCGTGCGCATCCTCAACAACTGCGATCCCGCCACGCCGCTGCCGCCGGAAGTGTACGCGGAACCGGACGTACTAGGCTGGGCCTACCAGTACTTCAACGAGGACGAGAAGAACCGCGTCTTCGAGGGTGTCCGCAACAAGAAAAAAATCGAGGGTGAGGATATCATCCCCGCCACCTGCATCTACACCGAGGAATACATGGTTCGCTTCCTCGTGCAGAACTCCCTCGGCGCAATCTGGATGGAAATGTATCCTCAGTCCACGCTGAGCCAGGGCTGGGAGTACTTCGCGAAGGACCCGAACAACCGCACGCGGCCGCCCAAGCCCGTGTCGGAGATCACCTTCCTCGATCCAGCCTGCGGCAGCGGTCACTTCCTCATCGTCGCGTTCGACCTCTTCGCCCAGATGTATGACGAGGAGCGGCAGCTCAACCCGCAATGGGCGGTGCCGCCTGAAAAGGTGGCCGTCACGATCCTTGAGAAGAACCTATACGGCATCGACATCGACCTCCGTGCCTGCCAGATTGCCTACCTGAATCTCTACATGAAGATGCGTGAGCATCAGCGGCAGGCAGGACTATGGCGGCGTGCCGAAGGCGACAGTGGCACATCGCCGGTCGTGCGGCTCGATCTGCCCCGCCCTGCTCATGTCAACATCGTCCCTGCCGACGCCTCGCTGCTCCAGGGGCCGCAATGGGATGAATTCGTTGCGGGATTCAGCCGCGAGCCGAGCGTGGGCCGCGTGCTGAAGGCCCTTGCCGGCAAGCTCGGGAATCTCAAGGAGGTAGGTTCGCTGGCCCGCCCCGAGGTCGACCTCCGGACAATCATCCACGATGAGAAGCTGCGGTGGGCGGAAGCCATCTGCACGAAGAAAGAGAAGAACTACCTGTTCCCGGAGATGAAGCCGCCGGAGCAACTTGAGCTATCTTTCGAGTCTGCCATCTCCGATGAGGAATTCTGGGATGAACTTAGCCGCAAAGTCCAGGCCGCTCTTCACGGTTTCTTCGAGGTATCCCGGGCGCAGGGCCGGGTTCGCGCTGCCGTGTTCGCTACTGATGCTGAGCGCGGTTTTGAGTTCATGGACTTGTGCCTTCGGCGGTACGATGTGGTCGCCACGAATCCGCCGTACATGGGCTCAAAGAACATGAACGGCGGCCTGAAGGAGTTTGTTCAGGCCTTCTATCCCGAGGGAAAACGCGACCTGTACGCAGCCTTCATTCTTCGTTGCATACAACTTGCAACGCGTGATGGCTATGTTGCGATGGTCACTCAGCACTCGTGGATGTTCCTACGATCATTCGCTCGATTGCGAGCCTTGACCAAAGATGAACTCGCTGCGGCCCCGGAGGGCCGGTTTAAGGGGTTGCTGCGAGAAGCACGCATCAGGGCGCTCGCTCATTTGGGTCCTTGCGCATTCACCGAGGTGTCTGGAGAGGTAGTCAACTCCGTACTTTTCACCATATCCAAAACGCCACCTGACGAAAGCCATTGTTTCACAGCATTGCGACTGGTAGGCCTAAGGAGTCCGGCAGAGAAGCAAGCTGCCCTTCTTCAATGTTCAGGATTCTCACAGAACAACATTGTCTCGGTCAGGCTGCAGCACGCTTACACTAACATTCCAGAGTCGCCTCTGGCCTATTGGCTAAGCACCGAGTTGATCGGCTTACTGTGCGGGAAGTGCAAGCTGATGGACATAGCCGAAGTGAAGGCTGGTCTGTCAACTGCTCATAATGACAGATTCCTCAGGTTTCATTGGGAGATAGATGCGAAACCACAGACATGGTTCCCATATTTGAAAGGCGGTAGGTATCAGAAGTGGGCGGGGCTGCAATGGCTTGTCATAGACTGGGAGAAGGCAGGCGCTCGACCTAGGCTGTACCCCAAAGCTGTTGTGCGAAATCCGGACTGTTATGGCCGTAGGGGGCTAACCTACAGTCTATTTGCCCAAGGAAGCATGAGCGTCAGGTTCAGTGACGGCTGCATATTCGACGATGCCAGTCTGTCCATATTCCCTCGCTTCGGCGTGCCCCGCGAGGCCATAGCCGGACTCATGAACACCAGGTTGATCTCGTTCATTCTGCGAAGTCTCACTCAAGACCTCAAGTTCCGCGTCGGCTATGTTGTTCTAACGCCGCTGCCGTGTCCTTGGCCAGAACTGGAGTGCCGTCTCGGGAGCGTACAACTGCTCGCCGCTCAAGCTATAAGGATCAAGAGGAATCTGATCTCGCGGGACATAGTTGAGGCGTCATTAGACCTTTCCGGGCCAGAAAATGAGGGTTCCCTGCTGGATTCGATCCGGAAGTCTCAGGATTCGCAGTTGCGTCTGGCGGCGGTGCTCCATACGATCGAGGGCTCCCTTGAACACGCGGTGCTCTCAATATACAAGGTCAATGAAGATGATGTGCAGGCCATTCTGTCCGAGACGGGCGTTCCGGCGGGATGGAACCGAAGAGTCGTTGGCTTGGATGACTTGCCAGAGTTGCGCGAATTGGGGATTCCCGCTAGCGTGCCGAGGATGACCGACGGTCCGATCAACGGCTCGGACCTAATCGTGCAAAGACTGAGACAGGCTTACGAGAACACTGCTGAGCCATCCGACGCGCAAGACGATCCTGACGTGGTTGAACAGGCCGACCAAGATGAGGATGGCCAAACAGAGGAAAAGGTCCTTGGTGCGAGCATACCTATTCCCTGTGAAACGCTGCTTGAGAAGTTGTCCACTGACCTTGAGCTGCATCCCGTCTCGGCTTACCTCTTGATAAAGGAAGGTATTGAGAAACGAGGCTGGCGGTGTCACACTGAAGAGAGACGCTACTCTGAGGACTACGTGTCCGTTCTGACGTTGAGGCTCCTCGGCCACCGCTGGCCCAAGCAGATCGAAGCAGGCGAGCCGGTGCCGGACTGGGCAGATGACGACGGCATCATCCCGATCGTGCGTGAGGCTGGGGAGGCAACGCTTCTTGACCGCGTCCGTGGCCGGCTCGGCGCGGAGTTCAAGCAAACTGGCGAGCGAGCAGAGGATGCCGCCCACCGAATCGAGGGTGAGTTTCAGGAGATCATGGGCAAGAGCCTGGAGTCATGGCTGGAGAAAGACTTCTTCCGGCGGCACGTATCGCAATTCAAGAGGCGTCCCATTGCCTGGCACCTCGTTTCGGCCAACGGAACCTTCCAGGTGATGATCTATTGCCACAAGCTAGGCCCCGAACTGCTCCGAACGCTCCTCAACACCTATCTCCGCCCCGTGATCAACCACTACGTCAACGAGCTGCGCAAGGCACGCTCCGGCCAAGCCACGGCACTCAGCGCGGGCCAACTGGCCGACATCGTTGGGATCGACACTGCTGGCCGCCTGGTGAGCGGCGAGCTGTTCGACTTCCAGCAGAAGATCGAGTCGCTGCTCGGGCTGTCATTTGCGCCCGACATCAATGACGGCGTGCGGGTGAACATCGCGCCGTTCCAGCGCCTTGGGCTTCTGGCGTGCGACGTGCTGAATGGAGCCGACGTGGCCAAGGCAATCGCCGATGGAATCCAGTGGCACTTCGACGACTTCTGCTCAGCGCCGATCGAGGAAGAACTCGCCCGCAACGGCGGCATTGCGGCCGTGCTTCTGCCCGGCGACACCCGCTGTGTCGCCGATGCCATCCGCGAACGATGCGCACAGCGGCAGGGGAAACTGCAAACGGTCTTTGCCACAGGCGGGCCACTGCCAGCAGAGCTGAGGACGGCCTGGGACCCCGACGATCTGGCCAAGCGAGAGTTCTACGAGGATGATCTGCGCACCGGCCTGGCGAATCACTTCTACGATCGCGTCCGCGCCTTGCGGGAGCCGCTGCCCTACTGGCTGCTTACCGATCCCGGCCATACTCTTGCCTGCGCCATAGCCCCGCAAGCTGCTCGAACCGGCGGCCTCGACCGCCTCCATGAGATACTGGTGAGCCTGCACACAGCCGAGGCAACCGAGTTGGCCCGCGTGCTGAGCCTGCTCCCTGCATTCTGGAGTGCCCTCGGCATCTCCGCAGCGGAAGCCGACGACCGTACCTGGGCCAAGGCATTCCTCGCAGCCAATGTTCTCGCCGGCAAGCGGACGGTGCTCGACGGCGAGGCAATCGGGCACACGAAGGAAACCGAACGCGCGCGGTTCTGGGCAGTGGGCCGCCTGCTGCGCCCGTATCTGGAATCGATGAAGGAGAAGCCAGCCGAACTCAACGGCACCTGCATCAAGAACGCCGACGGCCTCCTGTTCCGCATCGACTGGAAGCGAGTAGGCGACTTCAACGCCCGCTTCTGGAAGCACGTCCGCGAGCGCTTCGGCGATGCCTTCGAACTCGTGGCCCCAATCGAGCCGCCCACCACGGGAAAAGCTCGGCAGAACTGGCTGCGGGACGTGTGCGGGCAAACGGCAGCACCCGCGAGACTCCATTTCACCTGCGACGAGCAAGATGCGGCAATCTTCATTCACGAGGCCGAGCAAGTGGAGCAGGACGTGACACAGGGCCTTCTGATTCCCGAGGCAAAACCAGGAAAGCTTGGGAGGCGCAAGTAATGCTTGTTCAGGAGCTTCGTGCTGAATTCAATCCCTACTTCGCCAGTCTGCCGGCCTGGCTGATCCTCTGGCTTGACGAAAAGGGCGAGTGGGACGGGGTGGTGGATCGCCTTGCCGGCGAGTTCGAGGTCGTGCGGTACCAGGGAAGCCTGATGGAGCTCAAGGCGCGCGTGGAGTTTGCCTGGCAGGAAGGACGGAGACCACGCTTCATCCTGTACGTCCCCAAAGTCGGTCGCGAGAACCTCGGCGTCCTGAAGGAGTACGAATTCATGGGCCGCGTCTTTGACTCATCCATCGCCGCCAAGCTGCGCGAGTGGGGGATGGAGTTTGACCGGCAGACGGAGCAGGAGATCGCGCCGATGTTGCCGCTGCTTGCTCGAGAGCATGCAACCGCTGGGCGGCAGGTGTGGGGGGACATCCTTAAAAGCCCGATGCACTACCTCGTTGAGCAGATGGATGTGCTTGATCTGCTGGCCGATCCCGTCGGCAAGTGTAGTGCTCTCCGCTCGCGAGGTAAGTGGGAAATCATGCTCTCATACATGGCCAGGGAGTACGGCGGGCCGTCCCCAGCGGCAGACAAGCTGGCCGTGTGGCCGGAGGAATTCACCGCATACCTGATCCTGACGGAAGCATTCTACAAGAACGGTGGGCCTGGCAGCTTTCCCACGTTCAGGATTCGTCCGGCCGAGGAGATCCGTCACCGCGCCTGCCTTGATCTTCTGAGGCAGTGGCTTAACCATACGACGTTCAAGGATGACTTCAAGAGGCTATCGCGGCGAGTGGAGGAAATGTACGATCTTACGACTTGGGCTGAAGGCCTGCCGCAAGCGCCTCATTCCGAGGCATCGCTGAAGGTGGCCGAGGCCTGGGCGCGCAGGATTCTTGCCACAGTGCAGAAAGCAGGCACCGTGGCGGCTCTCCGGCAGCTTCTGGGCGAGCAGCGGACAGCAGTTGACACGATGGCCGAACAGTTCTGGAGTCGAGAGGGTGATGTTCCGATCTGGAGGGCGTTGCAGGCGGCAAGTAGAGTAACTGATCTCGCTCAGACGGTGGACAGCGAGCTTTCGGGATGCGCCAAGCCGGCTGATTATGCCAAGCGGTACACAGAGAGCTGGTGGGAACTGGATCGCACTTACCGGAAGTTCAGGGCGCAATTCGATGCGCAACCTGAGCTGCACAACCTCGTGCTGAAAGTACGGCAAGCCTACAACGAGGCCGTTCGGAAGATGAATGAAGCGTTCATCAAGTCTGTTCAGCAGGCAGCGGGCCTCGAACTTGGAATGGATACGCAAGCGAGCTTTTGGGCTGAGAACGTGGCTCCCGGCAAGGGGATCAAGGCCGTGCTCTTCATCGATGCCTTGAGGTACGAAATGGGCCGGGAACTTGCCGGTCGTGTGGAAGGGGCAAGCGTTTCGCCGATGGTGGCAGCACTGCCTACCATAACGCCGGTTGGCATGAGCGCCTTGTGTCCCGGTGCCATCACGCTGAGCGCTGATGGTGCGGGGTTGAGGGTCGCCTCGGATGTGGTGAGCAACAAGAACCTGGTCAACCGAGAGGCACGTGAGTCGGTGATCAAGAGGAAACACCCGAAGGCCAGGTTCTTTGAGCTCGACGCTCTCGTTCACGTGCAGCAGAACGATCTGGCGGATACGAATCTGGTTGTAGGTTTCAGCACAGCCTGGGACGCCGAAGCACATTCCAGCGGTGCTCTCACGTTGTCCCTGGGCGCCGCCGACAGCTATCTTGATCTTGTGGCGAAGGTGATCCGCAAGCTCGGCGGCCTGGGCGTGGAGAAGATATGGCTCGTGGCCGATCATGGCTTCATTGTGATCGATGACCTCAGTGCCTGCGACGAGGTACCTTTGCCGACGCAGCCGGCTCCTGTCCTCAGCGGATACCGGTATCTACTATCGGAGCAACCGGTGGCCATGAGCGGCGTGGTTTTCCTTGACCTGCCGCTGGCTCCAGGCCTGAAGCTGGGAGTCCCCGCGGGCCTGGGCGTTTTTGGCGCTCGCGGCGGCAAGGAATACTTCCACGGCGGCCTGTCGTTGCAGGAGGTGATCGTACCTGTGGTCGCAATCCAGGTTCCCAAGGCAGAGGGCAGATACGAGGCCGTGCTGCAGGTGGACGACCGGATAACCAACGCGATCTTCCCTGTTCGCGTGCTGAGGAAAGACCCTCTTGGGAGGCTGGTTGGAGCGTCGCGCTTCGTCTTCATCTCCGGCATTCTGGTGCACAAGGAAGGCGAGAAGGAAACTGAAACAGAGATCATCAGAACCGAGCACTCGCCCATCGAGATCACCAGTAACGCGACCTCGTACGAGGCCCGGCTGAAAATCGGCACGGCCGTGATCTTTTCGCGCGGAGACCGGCTTCGACTGAACCTGCTTGACGCGCAGACCGAACACCGGCTTGACCATCGGGAGCTTACCATAGATGTCGAATCAGGATTCTGAACCCGAACCCAAACAAGAGCTTCAAGCTGCACCAGAGGATGTCCAGTTGGATGCTCTGGACGAGAAGGTGGCGAGCGTCTTCGCCGGGAAGGTCGTCCGCAAGGACTTGGTGAAGCTGATGAAGAGCAGCGTAAACGCCCCTGTTTACGTTCTGGAGTACTTGCTCGCCAAATACTGCTGCTCCACCGATCCGAAGATCGTCTGCGAAGGCTGGACGATGGTGAAGGACATCTTGTCCGAAAGATTCTGCAGGGCCGACGAGAGCGAGCTGATCAAGGCACGGATTCATAGGGACGGCTCGCTTCGCCTTATAGACCGTGTGACGGTGACGTTTACGGAAACCCAAGAGAAATATTGGGCGTTCCTGTCGAACTCCGGCTTGAGCTACGTGAACATTGGCGAGAACCTTGTGCGGACGTATGAGAGGCTTCTGGCAGGTGGCATCTGGGCGAACTTGGAGATCAGGTATGATAACTCGATCCAGCATGCCGGTCAGATGCGGCCGTTCGTTATCGAGAAACTCCAGCCGATCCAGATCGCTACGGTCAAGTTCGACGAATTCCGGGATGCCCGCAGCAAGTTTACCAGAGAAGAATGGATCAACCTGCTCATCCGCACGATGGGGTATGAGCCAACGAGCCAATGGCTCACGCCGCGGCTGAAGATGCTGTACTTGCTGCGCCTTGTTCCGATGGTGCAGAACAACTTCAACCTCATTGAGCTTGGACCACGGAGCACCGGCAAATCGTTCATCTACCGCGAGTTGAGTCCCTACGTGATCCTCGTCTCCGGTGGGCAAGTCACGGTCCCAAAGCTGTTCGTGTCGAACAGCCCGCCGTACCGGGTGGGCCTGGTGGGGCTTTGGGATGCCGTCGCGTTCGACGAAGTGGCCGGCTCACAGTTCAAGAACGTTCAGGACAGGCAGATCTACAAGGACTACATGGAGCTCGGGTCGTTCTCGCGGGGGTCCGAGAAGGGGACCATTCGGGCGTACGCCGGCATCGTGTTCAACGGCAACATCGACGGCGACGTGGAAACGATAGCGAAGACATCTCATCTCTTCTCGCCGTTGCCTGAGCCGATCCGCAACGACATGGCCTTCCATGATCGCTGGCACGCCTACCTTCCCGGCTGGGAGCTTCCGAAGATGCAGCCGGGACTGTTCACGGGACACGTGGGATTCGTTTCCGACTACATCTCCGAGTGCTTCAGGCAATTGCGTGACCGCGACTTCGGCGATGCCTTCAAGGGGCACTTCAGGTGCGGCAACCACGTGGAGGAGCGCGACCTCAAAGCCATCGTCCGCACGGTTTCGGGTTTCATCAAGCTTCTGCACCCGGACGGCAACTTCAAGAAAGACGAAGTGGAGGAGTACTTGGCCCTCGGCACTGAAATGCGACGGCGAGTGAAAGAGCAGCTCAAGCGGATGGGCGGCATCGAGTTCTCCAAAACTAATCTATCCTACGTGGACATCCAGACAGGCTCTGAAACCGTAGTGCCCTGCCCTGAGTTGGGCGCCATTCAACTGATACCCGAGGGTCAACTGAACCCTGGTGACCTTTTCACGATTGGCTTCGACCGAGAGGAGACTCGCTACGGCCTGTTCAGAATGCAGGTGACGTGCTCGCCGGGATCGGGGCATTGCAGAACGACGGGGGTCGCGACGCGTACTATGCGGGACGCGATCCAGACAGCTTACGATTACCTGAAAGGGCACCTCAAGGATCTGGGCATTGAGAAGTCGCTGAAGGAGTACGATTTTCACGTGCAGTTCGTGAGCGTGACGCAAGCGAAGGATGGAGCCGAGATGGGCGTGGCGGTTTTCATCTCCCTGCTTTCGGCTCTTCTCAGCCGGCGTGTGACCGGCCAGTTGGTGATCCTTGGGGATATGAGCCTGCACGGCGTGCTCATGCGTGTGAATGCCCTCGCCGACCGACTGAAGATCTCGATGGACGCCGGTGCCCAGAAGGTGATGATCCCGGTGGAGAACAAGCGCGACTTCGCCGACCTCCCCGGCGACATCATCGACAAGTTGCAGATCATCTTCTACAGCGACCCGATCAATGCGGCGCTGAAGGCGATGGCCACGGAGTAGATGTTGCTTCTGAAAGAACCGGAACAGCAACTGATTGGGGACGCTTGACCCAGAATGAGCCAATTCATCGTTCCCTCCAATAGGGATGCATGTGCAACAATCCGAGGCTACGTTTACCAGGTCGATCTGACGATAGACCGCTGGTTGCGGCTGCAGCCTGGGCAGACCCTTGAACTGGAGCGAGGCGAGGACATAGACATTGTCCAGGCGCTCACGTCCCCAGAGGAAGAACAAACAAGGGTCTTGGAGCAGGTCAAGAACAGTCCTCGATCATTGACACTTCGCTCTCAGGATGCAGTCGAGGCAATCGCGAATTCCATCCAGCACCGCGCTGATAATCCCGGCCTTGATCTCTTCTTCCAGTTCACTACTATAGCACCCCCTGGAAAAGAGAGACTATCCCCCTTCCCCCGGACTCCAGGCATCGAAGTGTGGGAGAGCATCAGCTCCGGTGCGATGGAGCCTGACCAACTGAAGCAGGCATTAGTGGACATCCGCGAGGTTCTGAAGGGTGCAAGTCGCCCCTCCAGGATTGGTAATTCGACATGGCAAACCTACTGTACATTCCTCCGCGAAGCGTCCGAGGAGGACCTCCGGGAGTTGATATGCCGTTTCCAGTGGTCGACAAACGCTGAGCCGAGCGACGAGATCGCGAGACAGACTCGATCGCACCTGATTGAGACGCGGCAAGCCGCGGACCTTCGTGAGGCCCAACAGAAGTACGAACGGCTCTTCCTTTACGTCTTCAAGCTTCTTTCCCTTCCTGGTCTGAAGAGGCTGTGTTTGGAGGACCGTGACCGAGAACTGGCCCTGCCAGTCCTCGGGGAGTCGGACAGCAAACTGCTTGAGGTCGTTGCACAGGTTCGAGCACTATCGGAGCGGATGAGTGCGACTGAGCAGGATGTTTCCCGCTTGAAGGAGGACATCCAGCAACTTGCAAGGAAGAGCGGTATAGATGTCACCGTCACCTATGCATTAGAGACACCCGTGCTCTCAATGCCGCCGGCAGTCGCGACGGCTGCCCCGAGGGTGTCTGCAGTCAAGGAGATTCGGGAAGGGCTTGTTGGATCCGCCTGGCTGAATCTTCATGGCGGCACAGGCACAGGCAAGACTCAATTGGCTATTCTGGCAGTCCAGGAGATCGGGACCTGTAGAGCGTGGATTGGTTTCAGGGGCCTAGCGATTTCACAGGCTTGCTTGCGTCTAGACAGTGCACTGAGCATATTGGCTGGTAAGGCAGTGGCCGGTTCGCCTGACGAATTGTGCCACATGGTTTCTGCGGAACTACCGAATGGATCGCTGGTCGTGCTGGACGACCTTCCCCGCATTTCAGGGGAGGATGAGCTGTCACAAAGGCTTATTCGCTTGGCACAAGACTTCGCCCGCAGGGGGCTCAAACTGTTGTCTAACAGTGCCTATCCGATCCCGAGTAAGGTGACGGAGCAACTGGAAGGTACGATTAGGCAAGCTGAAGTACCACCCTTTACCGATGATGATGTAATGGAGGTGTTGCGATCGTACGGAGCACCGGCAGGACTGCTTACCCCCCGCTTTGTCAAGTTCCTGAATGCATTGGGCCAAGGCCACCCGACACTGCTAACCGCAATGGCCCGATACATGAGGCAACAGTCTTGGCAGTTCACTGACGAGTCCCTCCGGGCCATTCTGGTTGGAAGTTACTCCAGAGAGCTCTCTGATGATGTTGTGGCGCGGCTCTTGGAGACCGTCGAAGACAGGGACTCCAGGGAGCTCCTGTACCGTCTCAATCTGGTGTTGGCCAGTTTCAGCGTAGACGACGCTGATGCGCTCGCCGCTGTAGCGCCCCAGATCGTGCACCCAAGAGAAAGGCTGCATACCCTCATGGGTCTGTGGGTGCAGGAGGACCCTGGAGATCGTTTTTCCCTCTCGCCATTGGTGAAAAGGCTTGGAATTGCCGATCTCTCCTCCGAGACCAAGAAGGATTGCCACGCTCTCTTGGCTCAGCGGATAATTCAAAAGGGGCGGCTAAACCAGCTTGATGCCGTGGACACCTGGCTGCACCTGTTCCAGGCAGAAGACTATGACAGGGCTGCACTGATGCTCGGAATGGCTCTTCTTGCTCTGGCTGAATCGGGTGCCAAGGCGGATGATTGTGGTCTTCTGCTGATCTGGACGCAGACCCAGCCTCTGCCCCGGAACATGAACGTCGGCTTAAGGCTCTTCCTGCGAACCGCCCAAGTCACGGCCCTGAGGAAATACGGAAGAGATTACTCATTCGCCCTCGATGACATCAACGCTATATTGCCTTATATAGACGAAACCCATGTCTTGGGGCTTATCACAGCATCAGTTCATCTGACTATCGCGATCGGCGATAGTGATCCGTCTAGAGTACATTCCTACCTCAAGGCTACCCTGCCCCTGCTTGGCAGATGTCCTATGGATCTGGGAAAGCTTTTTCCAGAACCCATGCGTCCTGAGGTACTTATCTGGTCGGCGGTACACGCGATCAGAACTCGAGCACAGCTCAAGGAATGGATCGAACTAGTCTCAAGCCTATCTCCAGCGCAGCGATCCATAGCGTTTGCATCCGACGTTGCCGAGGATGCCAGTATGATGATAGCGAACCATCTGTGGCTGTCGGAGATTCCCAAGCCCGAGCACGAGCGCGACTGGCCCAGCGTGCTCGTGGCCACTGATGAGCTCTCGCGAAAGGCAGATGCTTGGAGGCAGGAATTACTTTGGTGCTGTGCCGTACGTGCTCGCATGATCATTGTTGCGGAATACGAGCACAATCTCGAAGATGCGCGGAACATCGCTGCGGCATCTTTGGAGCGTGCTTCACCCGATCCTCGGGTCAGGTTCCTATTGGCTGATTACATAGGTCGGCAGCTTTTCTGGGCTAAAGACTCTGTAGCCCTCAAATGGCTGCTTGACGCAGCATCACAAGAGACCACCTGTTTTCCTCTCATTAGGGTGAACTGTCTCCTGTATGTAGCCGCCGCGATTTCCTCACAGTCCCCCAACGAAGCCATCGTGTATGCCACCAAAGCAGTGGCGTTGGCCAAGAACAATGTGAGCGTCCCGGAGTGCGAGCTGGCCAAAGCATTGTCGGAATTGGCTGTAGCTCACTGGGTAAAAGCCGGGCCAGCGGCCGCCTTTGAGCCTTGGGATGCGGCGGGCCAGCACGTGTTTGCGTGCAAAGAAAACACGGTCCAATGGAAGGCTCGCTTTGTTCTTTACGGTCACATCACGGGTTACTTCTCAGCATTGGCCGAGACAGGGAAGCCGCCTACCTTCCAGGATGGCAGCAGCTTTAGTCCTCCATATCCGGGCGTTTTTCTTACAGAGGATGATAGGCGAGCGGCACGTTATGATGATGTATATGGTACGTCAGGAGACGAGATCGTCATCGAGCAGCTTGTTCGGTTCGCGGAGGCCGTTCAGAATACCGAGCGAGCCACGTTCTGGGCGCTCCGCGGGTCGGAGATGGCAGAGAAAGGCGGCAACGCGCAAGTCGGGGCAATTCTCAGCCCTTACGCTATCTACGGCATGCTTCAATGTGACAAGCTAGAGGATGCCGTTCGCGTGGCGCTGAGCGCGTCCGTTGTCCTGAATGTCAGCAGAAAAGAGCACGAGGAGGGACGAAAGCTTCCCCAAACAGTAGCTACCGCAGAGGCAATACTGGCGCCGAAACCCAGTGCCCAATGGAACGTGATAGAGAATAACGCTGTCACCTATGGCCTTCTCCCAGTGATGATCCATCTATCATCTATCAGTATAGAGGACCAGGCGCGCGCAGCACATCTGGGAGGCAAGATGGCCTCATTCTGCAGGAGAACCATGGAAACAGCTTCCGACAGAGCTCTCTGGCAAAATGCGGCTGAGCTCTTTGAGCTTATATTCGCCTACGCTTCTCCAGCTAAGGACATCGTTCAACGAGGCAACGCTTGTGCTCCCAACGAGTCTCTCCGAGCAATAGCATACATCGGCGCCTCAATCCAACAGGACGTGCCCCTCGATCGCGCCTTCAGGCTTCACGTGGCCGCCATTGGATACCTGCTGGACAATTGTTTTCAGTCGGCATTTCAGGTGTTCCGCCCCCTTCTGCTTACACCGTTCGTATGCTCCTATTGGAGCAACGTGTTTGCTCGGACGCGCTTTCGGTTCAGTACGCCTCAGATGGTGGAAAAGGAGCTAAACGCGGCTATCCAGGAGCCGGAGCCGCGACGAATACGTCGAGTTCTGGAAGTGGTGGCCCTGGGCCTGACCGCCACACTGAAGCCAGGGGAGGCAGACTGGTTGCAGACGAAACCCTAATAAAAGGTGGTCGCTTTCGATCCCGATTTCCTGGTTCAACGTTATCTCCACTCCGGCTTCTTCGCCCCCTCCACCATCGGCCCCAGTTGCTCCGTCGACACCTGTGTATAACTGAGCTCGGCCTACCTTCTCGGGCGCGAGGCGCTTGATTTCGGCCCAGAACTGGGAGCGGCGGGTCTAGCCGGAGCCAGGCGCCTCCTTCTTTGGGCACTCAGGTCTTGGGGTCTCCCGGAAGCAATCGAGCCGGAGCCGCTGTCCACAGGCCCCCCGTGCAACGCCAGCAACTGCGCGGCAGCCCAAGACGAAGTGTGCACCAGCTTCTTGAACGCCGCCGGCCGCATCAACGAAGACTCCTTTTTCAACGACAATTACTTTTCCCTGTCAGCGACAGTTAGAATTCCCTTCGGTCGCGGTGCGGGAAGCACGGTGCTTTCCGGCGTATTTGTGAGTCGTGTGGGACGAGTTGTCCCCCCGCCGGGCCTCGGCTGTGAACGTAGTCGGGGCGAGACCGCGATCCGTCTCGCCCCGCTGCGCGGGTGGCGCGGGATCCTGGACACTGGACTTTGGACTTCTACGGACAGGCCGCGTTCAGCCTGTTTCTCACGTGGATGAGGTCGAGGATGTTGATCTTGCCGTCTTGGTTCACATCGGCCCTCCAATTGCCGTCTGTGCCGACGCCCGCGTTCAGCCGGTTGCGGATGAAGATAAGGTCGAGGATGCCCACACGGCAATCAACATCCACATCCCCGAACAGCTCATAGACGGCCTCGACGGCGGTGTCGGCCTCGACGTGCACCTCGATGTCCGTTTGGCGGGGCGGCTGCGGTACGCCGTTGATCTTCCAGAAGGCGAAGCTGTAGGCTACGAAGCCGTTGAACACGAGCGGCTGCGCTGAAAAGCCAACCGTGGCAGGCGCATAGCAGACGCGCTCGTAGGGGGTAAGCTCTGCGTGGTGTGGGGAGACGTGCAGGCCGGAGAAGGGGGAGGAGCGAACGGACAGGGTCGGAGGTTCCGCATACCATAACTTGGCGGTGTTGTCATTACTTCCCGTGAGCACCATTGCTCCGTCGGGCGAGAAGGCAACGCACCAGACCCGGGCCGTGTGCCCGGCAAAGGTGCGGATGTGCGCGCCCGTGGCGGCATCCCACAGTCGCGCGGTATTATCTGCGCTTCCCGTGAGAACCTTAGTGCCGTCGGGCGAGAACACCGCGGTTTGGACAATGCCTGTGTGCCCGGTGAACGTGCAAATGTGCCCGCCCGTTATATTCCACAGCCGTGGAGTGTAGTCATCGCTTGCCGTGAGCACTTTCGTGCCGTCGGGCGAGAAGGCGACGGAATTGACGAAGCTAGTGTGCACGAACGTGGCGATACACTCGCCGGTGGCGGCGTCCCAAAGGCGGGCAGTCTTGTCCCAGCTTCCGGTAAGGACCTTCGTGCCGTCGGGCGAGAAGGCGACGGACTGGACAACGCTCGTGTGCCCGGTGAACGTGCGGATGAGCGCACCCGTGGCGCCATTCCACAGCCGCGCGGTGGTGTCCCCACCCGTCAACACCTTGGTACCATCTGGCGAGAAGGCGACGGAATTGACGGAGGTTGTGTGCCCGGTGAACGTGAGGATCGGCTCCGTAACGATGTCCTCCGCATTCGATGCGGGGGCGGCGGCGAGAAGACATGAAAACAGAAATGCGAGAACGATGGGTGTGCGGCTCATGGGTTTCCTCCTGAAATAGCCGTTCTTCCCGATGGGATGTGAAGTGCCTCCCGGTAACAATGGTGTCTCTATGGAGATTATACACCGGATTTATAGGGTTGCAAGCAAAAATTGGGCAAGAGGGGGCACAGGTGCAGGGGCTTTGGGCTATGGGCTACAGGCTTTGGGCCGGAAACGGCGTGAGCATCGAGCATCGAACACTGATGGGAAGAGGGGAAGGCAGAAGGGAGGAAAGAACGGTGAGAACAGCAAGGGGAGACGATAGCTGAGGCGGCATGATACACTGAAGCGTCCCGAATCTTCTTGGACACTGCACAAGAGCGGGTATAATGACCATACCCAGCAGTCCAAGGAGAGATACGATGGCCAAGAAGCGAATGTCAGCTGTGAAAAAGGAATCCCTGGTGCTGCGCCTGCTGCGCGGCGAAGAGTT
>Ga0307379_10003034_pt1 | contig 24492 bp, 3 predicted proteins | sample UN2MG_FD_202237 | JGI IMG/M metagenome (GOLD analysis project Ga0307379, IMG submission 202237) | Soil microbial communities from Risofladan, Vaasa, Finland - UN-2 | ecosystem: Environmental > Terrestrial > Soil > Coastal area > Acid sulfate soil | place: Finland: Risofladan, Vaasa | collected...
TTTTATATGCTGGTACCAAGTACTTTCTATACATGAAAGCAAGTTTACCCAAACTGTATCTTTGAGCTGTAGCTTTGTCAAAATCATTATAGATACCATGCATTCTCTTATTGAGGGCATGTAATCTATTCATTACATTCTGTCTCTTTTTATCTGTAAAGTCTGTTTTATTGTAAATTTCCTCTACACCATACTTTTGATATGCATCAAGTAAAGATATTTCTTCACTAGTTTCATTATCAGTAACCATAGTAGCATCAAGTAGACCAAATAAATTTGATACTTGAATTTCATGTTCACCAAAGTGCTGATTAAAGAATAATGTGTCTACTCTAAATAGTTTATTAGCTACAGAAGCAGTTACTAATCTACCAAAATTGTCCATGTACTCACCCTGCATTGGATCATACAGATCAAATAATTTACCACCTAGACTCTGAGAAGTAAAATTACCAAAGTCACCTATAAAACCTGGAATAGATTTAGCATAGAATGCTTTACCCCTTATTAAATTTTTTATACTGAAGAACTCTGATGAGGCAGCTTCAATCATGACTTGGATATTACCTTGTAAATTGTTGGCAACACCTTTAATTAAATCTGCAGCAATACTTGTTATAGCTGAAAAGCCAATTAAATTTCCAGTAAGTTTATTAGCAGATAAACCAAGTATAGTATCTCTGCTATCCATCTCACCATAGATAATCATATCTATGAAATCATTTACCCTTCTTGCAGAATAGCTCGTACCTTCTTTTGTAATATATCTTTCCATACCTAGCCTTTTAGCTAGAGGATTTAAAAGAGATTCACCCTTTGCATTTACTTCAGCAACTTCACGTTCACCTACAATTTTCTTATATAAGGTAACTTCTGAATGAATGTCACTTAATGCTTTAAAATTGTTTGCCATACCAGAGAACATTAATACAGATCTCATTAGATTTAAGCTAACATCTTTTGGTTCAATGGCCCAAGTATAATGTACAGGTATAAACTTTTCTTTTGTCCCAGCAATAGTAGCTGGACCAAATTGAGTATCTCCCTCCATAAAGTTAAACTTCTCTTGTATACCTGTTTTTATTGCTCGTCTTGGGTCATCAAGCATTCTTTCACCATTTGTCTTATAGATAGCTGGTAGTAATAATCCAGGTTTCTGTGCTTCAGGAAGACCTTCCTGCTCAGATAAATAAGTATCAGTTAACCATTTATGGTATTTACCTTTAGCATTCTTAACAGTACCATCCTCATTATATAGATCTAACCAAGATTCATTTAAAAATTTATTACTTGGTTCAGTTAATTCACCCATATATACTGGTTTACCAGTAAGTTGATCTGTATATATTACAGTAGAATACCATTGATCATACTCATCTTGAGTAATGATTCTAGCATTTAATTCCCTTTGTTTATCATTTAAAATTTGTTGTATCTGACTAGCTGATTTTGCTTGTGTATTTTCTCTAAACCACTCTCTTCTAGCATCCTGTCTTTTTCTATATTCATTAAGTTCAGGTCTTGTAGGATTTTCAGATAACTTAAATGATTCAGGTAAGTTGCGTCTTTCAGCAAAAAATTTAGACATGTTATATTTCTGTACAAAGGATACTCTATCCTCATACTGAATTTCACCATTAATTCTTATTACTCTTCCTATTGAATCTCTTTTTGGTATTCTAATAGTTTCATAAAGACCTCTATTAAATTCAGCTGGATTATCTCTATTACCCCCAACAGTTGCAGCATATTCTTCAAATACTTTAGCTGCTTCCTGTTCAAGTTGTATGTTTTTAATTCTTGCATTATCCATTTCAGTCTTTACAGCTTTTGCAAAGATTGATAACACTGGATCTGCAGCACTAATCATTGCACCAGTAAGATATTCAAAAGCTGACATATCTTCAGATATTTCACGTAGATATCTTACTAAGCTTTCTTTAGTTAAATTAAAACTTTTAACCTTAGCTAATCTATCTTTAAGTCTTTTGAGTTCTTTTTCTTTTGTCTCATCCTTTATCTTAGTATTAGCTTCTACTCTAGCAATATCTTTTTCAATGTTCTGTATTTCTTCAGTTAATCCCTCACGGGCTTCAGACTTGTACGTCATAAGCCAGTCAGCAATTAATGGTATCCCATATTGTGATACCTGTTGTTTGATTTGATTTCTTACACTAATAGCATATGTAAGCTTATCTTGCGGAGATTTAATTCCTTGTGCTTCTTGTTCTTCAGGAGAAAGGTCACTAGTAAAATGTTCAAAGACATCTTGTTTAGAAATTTCATCTAGTAATTCATATCTATTAGCAAAGTCATAGAAATCAATAAGTTCATCTATTGCTGCTTTACCTGATTGTTGATTAATGGACTTTACAAATTTCTTAAATTGTTTTTCTGCAACTTCAGCTTTTGCATAAACATCATCCACAAAAAGTACTATTGATTTTACACCTTTAGTATCATTGATTTGTTCAACTAGCCTCTTGATTTCATTTTTGGTACGCTCATAGTTTTTAACTTTTTTTCTTTGCAGTACGGCAAGTTTAGCCTCTAAGTTTAGAATTACATCATCTACTAGATCTTCAATAGGTGTTGTAGCCTTATCAGCTTTAGTAACCTTATCCTCTTCTTCTGCCTCTGGGTAGTAGTTAAGATCATCACGGTCACCGAAACCTTCTCTATACCATTCTTGTTCAGCAAGTACTTCATTACCATTATGCTTAGCTACAAGGTCTTTCCATTCCTGGCTGTTTTTGTTTATGCATTTCTTGATTGACATCTTAACAAGTATATTTTCTAATTATTTCTTCAATTTTTTCAACCTCAGATAGAGTAGTAGCATTATTGATATCTTCCATCATCTGATAAATGTTATAACCATCTTCTGCCATTATTAAGTCAAGGTCCATAATCTTCATTATCTCATTGATATCTTTGATAGCTTGATTTTTTCTTTCATCAGATACTGGTATAGTAGGCTCTAATATATTTTCAACTTTACCTGTCTTTAGATTCATGTTTCTAAGATACATAGTTTTTCCATCAGGACTAACAAGATCATATAGATTGTTATCATTTAGTAAATATCTTCTACCATTAGATGCATTGAACTCTTTAGGGAAAACATTATTGTTCTCTTCTAAGTAGGTATTGAACTCGGTTATTTCTGGATTTGTCTCAGGTGAGAGTTGTCCTGTTACAGGTGCATTTGGAGCAGCTTCTCTTGTAGCAGTAACATTACTCACTGGTTCTACTTGGTAGATAAACCTAGATCTTTTACCACTGATAAGTGATGCAGATAGAATAGATCTCTTTTTGAAATCAGCAGCATCTTTATAGCCCTCAGCCTTAGCAAACTGATCTAGAGTTCTAGTAACCACCATACCAGTTTCACTATTGGTAATTGTTACTATACCAGTTTTAGGTTCTACTGTTGCTTCACCAAGGTATGTTACTTTTACTACACCACCATTTGGCATAATATAGTTACCGTTCTCAAGTTTAGCAGTGCGACCTGTAATAACTTTTGTTCCATTCATGATTCCATCAATACTTTCTTGCATCATTGGAATAGATGGTAATTCTTTTGCTACAGGTTCTGTAGTAGATGGTTGAGCTTTAAATGTATTTAAAAGATCATTATAAATAATTGAATAAAAGGTATCATATATTTCTTTATCATTTTTGTCTTCTAGGATATCCCAATTATATTTTTTAGATAACTCACTAAAAATATCTGTAAATTCATTTAGTGATTCAACATTATTAAATCTATCATATGCCCTAGCAAATTCACCAGAACTACCTTCAAACAATCTATTAATAATTTCTAATCTTTGATCTAAAGTAAATAAAATAGTACCTGGCAGGGCACTAAATTTACCTTTAGCACTATCCTGTTGTTGAGTACTTACAGGAAGTTGAGTAGCAACAATAGTTTCTTCAGGATCTACTGTATCTCTAGTAGTAGACGTTTGAACTAAATCAGGATTACCAAATATGGTAGGTGATAACAAGAAGTTCTTGAACAAACTATTTTTATTCTCATCACTTACTAGTTTATCATATATTACATCTAAGTATGTTTTATTCCAGTAGTTTACTTTGAATAGGTTACCCGCATTTTCAGTAGCAATTCTGATCTTATCTTGTGGTAAAACTTGCTCTAAACCAAATGGTGTAATACCGTGACCGTGTTGATATACTGCAATAAGCGGTAGCATATTGAATATTCTACTGATCTTTAGGTTACCTTCTCCTTTTACTTTTTCAAGTCTTGGATTACCAAGAGCTCTGATATTTGAGGCATATTGGTCTTTACTAGCGCCATCTAGTACATCTCTATCATTTAGGGTAAGCAGATAAGTATCATTTTTAGAATTTCTTCCTGATAGTTGTTCTAGTACAGGGAACTCATTTTTTAATCCAGGATATTCATCAACAATATCTAGTACCATTTTAGTAAATGAATACTCAGTATTTTTAGTAAGGGCTGCTGGATTGAATACATTCATTAGAGCAATTTGATTTAACTCCAAATCTTTAAACCCTTGTTCTTGTAAATAAGCTCTTTCTAATACATATTTGATGTATTGTTCTTCTGTAGTAAATGGATTTTCATTGTTGTTAAATGGTTTTAGACCCTCTCTATTTTTATAAGATACCTGAGATTCAGATGATACCAGATATGCTTTATCTGCAAAGTCTCTTTTGATATTCTCTAGATTAATTGTAATACCTTCTAGAGTATATACAGCATCATTATTTAATGACTTAGAGTTAATTACTTTTACTCCGCGGTATGTTTTTGCATCCGTGATAATATTACCATTAGGATCTACTGAGTTAGTAAGATAGTTTTGGAAGATAAATGTAACAATTGCATCTTTATAGTCATCTACAAATTTTACAACACCATCTGTTCCAGGACCAAATGCCTCGGCAATATTTCTATTAGCAATAATATCTTTAATAGCTTGATTAGTTATTGGGTTATTAACTAAGTCCATCATTGGAGCAGCTATATCTGTAATGATACTTTTATCAAAAAGTGAGCTTACAATACTTTCAGTAAGAACTCTATCTTTAAAGTCCTTGTCCAGTTTACTATTTTCATCTAGTGCATCAATATCTACATCTCTAAGATAAATTTCTTGGAAGTTTCTAAAAGTAGTAGTATCCGGCTTAGCTCTTCTCTTAAGTGCAGACAGACCCATCAATTGTTTTTGGATCTCATAAAAGTGCATGAACATTGCCATTTCAGCAATTATTTCTTGATTACTAAGAGAGTTTACATCTTTCTTGCTTATGATATTTTTCATCATTTTAGCATCAAAAGAACCATTTACTTTTTCTGCTTTATTTGATGCAAACGTTGCAGAGTTAATAAAGCTTTTATTTTTTAAATCTGGAGCAAAGTAGATATCATTTTGTTTTGGTCCTTTTACCTGATAGATACGCATGATTTCAAGAGGATTAATATTACCCTTTTGAATTTCAAGTGCAAGTTGTCTTTTATTATAATTAGTTGCAATAGATTTTGCTTTTTCTGGATACTTAATAGATCTAAACTCAACATTAAATTCTGTATCTGGTCTTACTGAATCCATAATAGCTGCAAGATACTTTGGCGTATAATTTTCAACTACATTTTTAGCAGATTGAAATTTGGTAAATACAGCTTTTTCAGGTGCTACACCTAGAATAGAACCATAATCACTACCAAGTAGTCTCTGTTGTTCAGCATACTCACGTATCATTGGTTGTGATACAAAATATACAGCATCTTTTACAGGTACACCAGCTTTAATTAAATATAAAAATGTTGGAGCAATCTCATAATTACCCTGGATATAGAATATCCACTCATCCTTTTCAACATCTACCCAACCATTCATACCTTGTGAGTAGACATCAGAAATTCTATCTACACCATCTACACTGTATACATCAGAAAGAGAAATATTATCTCCAATCTTATTATGACGGAGTAATAGTCTCATTGCATATGTTTCTGGGTTTCTTGTATCTTTTACATATCTACCATTTTGATATATAGTTGCATCATAAGTTAATGGTAGTTTACCACCAGCTGCATCAAATAATGGACTTAATGCATTTTCACTAGCTGCAATACCAAGTACCGCTTTACCAATTAGATTCTCCTCATGCTTAGATAAGTTATATAATGGTTCTAAAGTAGTAGTAGGGCTGATCATCTTTTTGTCACCCTTCATGTTTACTTCACCATTTTGTTTGGTAAACTTATCATAAATACTTACATCATCCTGTAGTTCATCAGCAAGATCTTTTAAGATATAAGTATCATTTGGTCTGATTAAGTTAGCATAGTTCTCGGGCATTTCAAGAATAGACCTGATACTATCAATAAACTCATTTTGTACTGCTTTCTTTTGTAACTTAATAGCATCTTCTTTAGATCCTTTGATTTTAGAAACAGTTTCAAAGAATTTATCATTAGCAACCTCACTTGTTACATAATTACCCTCTTTATCAATATTAGGGAAGAATGTAGTAAGTTTATCAACGTCATAGTCACCACCAGATTTTGCAACAATTTCTGTTGGTAGCATAATCAAGTTACCTGCGGCTGGGTCTAAGAACTCATAAACCTCCATGAACTCCATAGAGTTGTGACCTTGTACAGGAATACGTACAGCAGCTAGAGTAATTTTCTTTCTGTTGTCTTTAGTACTCAACCACTCCTCATTTTTGATCATTTCATTCAGTCTATCTCTAGTCTGAATAGGCTTGCCATCTGTGTGTTCTAAGTTTAATAAATACCTAAAGTCACCTTGTAGAGCAATACCAACTTTCATTGCAGATGTTGGTCTCTCAAAACTTGTTACTGCAGGTTTTTTACCACTTATTTTAGCTTCCAAGTAGTCACGTTCAGCAATGAATGCATACTTGTTTGTTGGAGTAAAGTATTGAGTTTCTACTCTATTCATAGCCTCAAGTCTAGACTTGAGTTCATCTTTGCTTAGATTTCTATACTTAGAATCAAAGTCAATAGTTTCAGTACTATAGAACGGATAGTTATTAGTACCCATAAATTGTTTTCTCTGAGCATCAGTTGGATTCTCAAACTTTTGCCCTCCTGTAAGAAGACCATCACTGAGTGATCCAGCAACCTGCACTAGAGGTTCACCTTTTACATACTGTCTAACAAATCTTTTTTCTACAATAGATAAGATTGTTTTCTCAATAGTCTTTCTATCAATAAAGTATGATAGGTCACCGTTGAGTGTTCCATCTTTATTAGTCTTAAGTTGTCTAAGGAGATGTGTTGGATAATCTTTGAGTTCAAGATTGTCCTGAATTAACTTTAAGAACTTATCCGGTTTTCCAATTAAGTTCTTACCGTCTTTGTTATAACCAATCTCCTCTAGAAGTTCATACTTAAGTAGTTCAGTATAGAAGTCTACTGTGCTTTCATACTTATTTACAATAGGAGCATTATTTGGATTGATAAGTTTACCATGTTGATATAATCCGCTAAGAATAAGTTTTCTTAACTGAGTAGAGAATACAACTTCACCCTTGTACTTGCTGTTTACAGAAGCAGCTTCTTTTAAGAATCCAGCATGAATTGAGTTTATAGTAAAGTTGATATCCTTCTTCAGAGTTCTTTGATCTTTATCCTCAAAGATTTGATCTGCTTTACCATCAGAAGTTACGGCACCAACCTTAGAACCGGATTCAAATGTAGCATAGTATACATTCTTCTCCATCATCTGTCTGTGCAAGTTCTCAAGTTGACTTCCTTTAATCATACTTGGGATTAATGGCATAAGTGCAAACTTGTGCATTGCAGTTACAGGAAGTACTGTACCTTGAACAAAACCAAAGTTTTGTAGTTTCTTTACTGGAAACATCTCAATGATATCTGTTGTTGCAACAGTTTCACCTTTTACAATCTTTTGAAATAGATTTTCTTGAGTTTCAGACCATTTATTCTGAAGTTTATTTAATAGTCTATATGCATCAAAGGTGATATAACCCTGACCATCTGCTTCTTTGATTTCTTTCTTGGTATACTTTTCTACTTCCTTATCAACTCTCTCTTTTATAAGTTGTTCTTTATTAGGAATATTACGGTTCTTGTATCTTCTTTCATAGTCAGCTGTGAGTCCTTTACGTATTTGATCTATATAAATACTCTCTCTTGTAATCTCCTGCATGATAGCAGTATTTACATAACCGTTATATGAAATAGTGTCAATATTCTCACTCTTTGCATAAGAAGTTTCAGCAAGAATTTTAGCAAAGTTTTGAGCTGCAATATCAGTTCTGATTCTTGGACCATTTGAAATTAATCCAGAGATTCTCTTGTGTAGCTCTTGCTTAGCATGGTTATACTGTGCAATATCACCTAAGAACAATATACTAGTCTCAACATTGTGGATCCAGTAGTTGTAGAAATATGCTTTAGTAAGAATCTGTTCTTTTTGTACTGTGGTTAAGTTTTCTAAGTTTAATCTATCCATTAGAGCACTGTCAATAAACTTACCACTATTTAACTTACTATAGAGTTCATTTGTTTTATTAGTAAAGTAACCCTTTATCTGAGCTTTAATTCTCTTTGCTAGATCCTGATCTGTTTTTAAGTACTCTAATAATTTAGTACCTGGATCAGTAACTTTTTCTAAGATCTCATTTTGAAGATCTTTAGTTAATACCCCATCAAAGAAATTGAATGATTCTCCTGCAGCTTTTCCATCTGCAGTTGGAGTATTATAACCAATATACTTTTTAGCTTCTGGATTTGTTTTGTATATATTAATTCTCTTTACTTCAGCACCTAGATAAGGGAGTATTATATTTTGTATAATATCATTTTCTTCAGATGTGTTTGGTAAAAAAGAATCAATATCAACATATAAATGTAAATCTTTCTTGCCAACAGCTCCTGAAACTATACCACCATCAATTCTCCATCCAAATGATGAAGACTTAGAACCAGGGCGCATAAGTTCAACTCTACCAGATTTCAAGAATGTGTGAAACTCTTGTAGTAATTTACCCCTATAATCCAGTGATGTTGTATTTGATCCAGTAGTTAATGCATTTTCAGATACAGTTTGTGTACCTGCAACAATCTCAACAGAGATTGATCGCCCTTGTCTTTGTTGTCCTTCAGGAAGGAACATAGATTTTAGTGCAAGAGATACCTCAGCAAATGGATTCATTTTAGGATCCAAGTGTTGTGTAGTCTTACCAAATCTATACATATCAGTTCTCATTGCAGAAGTATTTATACCATCTGCAATAACTGTTAGTGTGCTATCATTGACATGTTCATTTACTCTATTCTTCTCTGGATTTTGAACTGAAAAAGTTGAAGATGTTGTACCAAATTTATTTTGTAGTTCAATAATCTTATCAATTTGAGTTTGCTTTGAACCTCTTGTGAGTAAGAAACTATTTCTTAGACCTACTACTCCTGGCTCAACACCTCTCTTTAATGTGGTAATTGGTTTAGAAACAAAGTCATTTAGATATCTTCTTGCTTCATTGGTCATAGATCCCGCAGCTTCTGCTTCATAGAGATCTTTTACTGTTTTGAAGATATAATCAATTCCAAATCTTTGTTTGTTTGCAGGATTAGATAGAGCAGTTTTAATTTTACTGATATCATCTAGACTGAATCCAATAGCATTTAAGAATTCAAATTCTTTACCTGATATAAAGTTACCAGCTTTATCACTAAATGCATCTACAACAGCACCAAGTTTCAGTACTGTTTTGTTGTTCTCATCTCTACGCGTAAAATAACTATCTAGTCTTGATGCAAAGTTGTTTTCAAACTTTCTGATTGTGTTACCAATATCTGTTGCAGCATTAGTTACTTCAACCCCAGTAATATTATTACCATCTTTAAATACAGTTAACTGCATATAAGGGACTCTAGGTAAACTGAATACTGACCAGAAAGATGTTGTAATATCAAATGCTCTACTTACATTTCCTGTATATCCTTGAGCACCAACAAGTTGTGGATTAGGTAATCTACTTTCTACAAGTTGTTGTAACTCAGGATAAGTAGCTACAGCATTCATAATGCTCTTGTACATTTCCTGTGGATCTTTTGTACTATTAGTAGCTCGTACTACAGCATTCCAAACCTTCTTATAGTTTGCAAGTTTTTTATATCCAAGTTTATTATACTGATAAATTGGTCTACCACTATTATCTCTTGTTACTGCAAACAAACTCTTAAGAATATATACTACTTCTTTATCTGCAATGTCTAGTAGATTTACATCATAAGTCTTATCAAATGTCTGTGCTTTAGTTGGATCTGTCTGAGCTTCATCAGTAGGATCTTCTTCTTGCATTTTAACAGTGACTTTTTTAGTCATAATGTTAAATGCAGAATTCTTGGTAAAATACTTAATTGTATTCTCCCAGTTGTTAACCATTGACTGAAGGATTCTTAAATTGTCTAAGAGTTGTCCTTGGTCATAATTAACTTCAAATGCATTTACAGTTCTATCTGGGAATAGTTCAATATTTGTATATGATCTTGATTCCTCATCTAATTTTTCTTGTGCTTTTACATAAGCATCAAATTGAGCTTGAGCTTCTTCAATAGTATTTACTATGATTATTCCTGCTCCTGCTTCATTCTTACCCTTAATCTTATTGTGATTAAAGTAGTCACCTATGATTTCAACAACACCACCAAATAATTCACCTTTGATTCTCTCACCACCTTTAGTGTTTAGGTCTAGATTATTAAAGTCTTCAACTTGACCTCTAAGAAAAACATACTTATCATCACCCTTAGTAGTTCTAAGGATAGCAACTGCATTGTCTTCAAGATTCTTAAGAGTCTCAAAAGAATTAAAAGATTTAGCTGGCTTTACTTCCAACTTATCTTGGATATCTTTAATCTGTTTTTCAAATCTCTGTTTAGCAAAGTTGAAAAACTTAGCTTTATTCTCTTCATTTGTAATAATAGATACACTAGCATCTAGAGCACCTTTACTTTTAAAAGTAGCATCTGTTACTTCAGCTAAGAGAGAGTCAATTGACTCAATAGCAATTGCAGAATCATAATCTGTTAATGCATCTTCATACTTATTATTTACTAATGGAATACCCCGGTTGAGTTCATCAAATAGAGCATTATCTATTAATGGTGTATAGTTGTTAAGTAGTTTAGGATTCTTAGATGCAAAATATAAATTTTGAAACAACTCACCAGCAACACCTTCTGTTGCAAGTTCTTCACTTCTAATTAAATCTGTTGTAGATGGTTGAATTTTAAATAACTTCTTAAGGAAGTTAAGTATTTTTCTAAAAAGAGTATTTCTTTTAGATCTACCTTTAATTACTTTAGGGTTAAGTGCGTAAGATCTAAAATCTTCTGCAAGCATTTCTTCAATTTCTCTTGAAGATAAGGTAGCATACTCAGGTTTTAATTTTCTTACTTCATCATATAGTGCTCTTTTCTCTTCTTTTGTTAGGAACAACTGAGAAAAAACATGCCATGCTTCATGGTATCCATCTACCATTGTACCACCTGTAGTTGGATTAATTATAATAGCACCTAGTTTACCATCAAGGTCAAGGTTTTTATCTGTAATTAATCTTGCGCCAGATGCTACAAACTTAGCATAAACATCAGAATTTACAATATTGGCAGCCTGTATAAGTTTAATATATTGAGAAAGTGGAGAATTATTCCACCACTCAATAGCTCTTCCTACTTGAGCTGCAGTAACATTATTTGGTAAACTAGCTGATCTATCTAATTCAAAGCTGTCTATCAAATCACTTATATCAGAAGAATCTTCAGGCTGGACTGTATTTTGTGGATTTGTAAGATTTACATCACCAATTACAGCTTGATCTTCAGTTACAGTAGTTGGAAAAGGCTCAACTTCTTCTAAGTTTTCTTTTTGATTTTCTTTTGCTGCGGTTACTGTTTCAACTGGAATTGGTTCTCTGACAGGTTCATTAGCTTTAAAATCTCTTTCTGCAAGAGATCCCATATCAAAAATTCTACCTTCTACTTCAGTAAATGCTTTTACAACATCCTTATATAAGAAACCATTATCAACTATGTCTTTAACTTCAAGATATACTTGATCTCCTATTTGTGCTTTGCTACTATTGTAAAATTTATGTATACCTTCTTTACCATCTATTCTTACATCTAATGTATAGATTGGTATGCCGCTATTAGTTTGAGTTTCTCTAACTTCTACTACTTCTGCAGTAATACTTTTTTCTGGAGCAAATAGAATGTCTTCAACCATTTGATCCTTAAACTTACGTATGTCAGATCTATTATCTATAACTTCTTCATTAGCATCAGCAACTTCAGCAACTATACTATCAGGGGCAGCAAACTTAACATAAGAGTTAAATAGTGGTAGGCCACCTTTTTTACCCAAGAATATTTCTGCACCCTGTTGTTTTAAGAAGTCATGATAACTCTTTTCTACAATCTCACCATTTACATAATCAGAATATGTACCTTGTTTAATTAAGTCTCTATTATAGTCAAACTTTGCAGGATATCTATCACCTTTTGCAGATGATTTACCAGACATTAGTACTTCACTAATTTTTTTACTTGCTCCTTCAATAGGAGTTTCAAGATCTAAACGTATAGATGGATTCTGTTCTAGAGTAAGTCGATTCTTATCCATCTCTTGTTTGGTAAACTTATAGTATTCAAATACTAAAGTTCCACTATCTTTATCAAAGTATACTAGATGTCTTCTTGTTTTATTAGGTACATCAACTATTTCTTCAGCATAAAACTGTGAGTAGAGTTTGAACTTTTCATTTGTTGAAAGCTCATTTGAAGTTAATATCTGACCAATCTTATCAGCAAGTTCTTGTTGAACATCGGCTCTATCCAAAGCATATATTTGATCAATACCTTCTCCAATCAAAATATATGCTTCTCCTTCTCCAAGACCATATGCTGGAGTATCTAGTATTCTAATACTATTTAGAATTTCAGTTGCAAGCTCAGAATAAAGAGCATCTATTTGATTTAATTTAATATTCTGTTTTATAGACTTGTTAGCAACACCTCTACTTGCACCTGTAATAGTGAGTTTAAATTTCTCACCTTTAATTAGTTTTTGTCTTAACTTAAAAAGTTGTTTAGCTTCTTCTTGCTGCTGTATCCTTACTTCTTCAACTAAGTCTTTAAATGATCTCCCAGTTTGTTTTTCATAGTCAACCTTTGAAGTATAACCCATCTCTTTATAACGGAGATTAGCTTCTTCAGCTGGAGTGATTATCTTTTCATAACCATACATATTAGTTACACTATAACCATCCTCAGTTTCTCTTACATCTCTTAATGTTTGATAAACTAGCTTACCATTCTTCTTATCAGTTATGTCTCCTACTTCATTAAAGTAAATTGGATTACCATCTACATCAGAAACCACTAATAAGAATACTTCACTTGGAAGCGATACCTTTCCTGTACCTGTACCTGCTTTGTTAATAGAATTCATTCTAACTAATAGAGCACTAAGCTCATCAGTCATTTGATCTGCAGGTAATTTATTTAAAGCAACTGGAACTAAAGTTATCTCTTGATTCTGATATACTGGATTACCTAATGTGCTATCAAAGTTATATGTAGCATTATAGATGCTAGAAATTGTATTGTAAATTCTAAGCTTATCTTTATCAATTATTTCTACAGTATCTGCAGTTTTTGTTTTAGGATCAAGAGTTAAAAACTCAATACCTGTTGATGAAAATATTGTTCTACTTTTTAATGCAATGTCCCCTATCTCAGTTGCTCTATCTTCTGGTGTTCTTTCAGTATCTGTTCCAGTTGGGGTGTTTGCTGTATAATTTGCTTTCGCTTTTAACTGTTCAGGTGTCATAGGTGCAAGACCTAAATAATTTTCAATAGCAGCTAAACCTGTATCAGCATTTCTAAAAGCTCTTGTAATCTCTCTAAGTTTTTCAATTGGCATATTCAGCCTAAGATCTCCCCCTAATTGTGCTTCAACACTACCTATTACATAGGGTACTTGTTGAATATATTGAAGAGCAGTATCTCTATCCTGTGACTTTTCAAAACCATTATACAAATAGTTTATATACTCATCAACATTAAATGTTTCTCCAGCAGGAGTAGTTAGCATCTTTTTGTAGACAGCATCTAAAAGTTTGATAATATTATCACGGCCAAGTGTACAAGTAATTGCCATTGATTAACAGATTTTTGTATTAAATAAACTATCTTCTAAATCTTCAAGCTTAGCATCTTTGATTCTATCTTCAACACTATTTATTTCTTTTTTAATAACCTCTTGTGCTAGATCAGAACTTTCTTTTAAAACTGCTTTAGTATCTTCAGTTTGTTCTGTAACTGGTGCTTGTGGATTGATTGCTGTGCTCATTTCTGTTTGAGAAGTTAATTGTTTGAAAGTAATAAAGATACTGCTTTTCCCATTAATTTTACTAACATTAATACCCTTATCTGAGATAGAACTAATAGTAATTGGGTCACCCTTAAGTGCCCAGAACATACCATCATTATCTGTCATAGTCTGTGTTACAATTCTATTAGCATATTGCTCTTTTGGAATTCCATTCTTTATAATATACTCAATTTCAGTCTTAGGTAAAAGATTGATTGTAGAATTTGTATATCCCATTAAGTTTAATTGCTTTCTTAATTCATCCTGTATATCAGTAGCAACCTTAATTCCGGTAACAGCTTGTGGACTATCTTGTACTTGTTGAGTACTTGATTTTTGTTCAACAAGAACTGCAGTAGCTCCAACAGCATCTAGTGGAGTAATTTCTACACCAGACAATACATCAATTGTTCTTGTTGTATTTCCACCAGCATCATAGTCTAAGGCAATTGGTAATACAGCTAGAGTTTTAGCCTTTAAACCATGAGTATTGTTTAATAAGATTCTATATAGTGACAACTGTTCTGTATGTTGCTGGCGTTTAGATTTACCAAATCTTTTAGATTCATATTTAACAATTGTATCATCTTGATATGTTTCTGCAAAATTATTACCAAGCATTGTTTTAATATCATAGATTCTTACGTCACCATTTATATCAAAAGTTAATAAGTCTACAGTACCTGCAATAGCTAAGTCGTCATTATATAATGTTATATTATTTGCTAGTACAATCTCACCTCTTTGATCAAGATTTTTCTTGATCTCTTCAAGTTTATTTTTGAGTTTTTCTATTTCCTCTACGGGTGCAAAAGTATATTTACTTGACTCTTTAATCTTACCAGAAAAGAAATCTCTTATGTATTCATCAATAGCATTCCCAAGAACTGTAGAGCTTGCTAATCTAAGTTTGTTATTTATTTCAGCATCACTATAACCAAGAACATTAAGTCTTTGTCTATAATCCTCTAAAGATTCAGTTGATAACATTGGATCTTTAATGGTATCTTCTTTAGTATAGTTAGTAACCCGCATGTACTCTTTACCAGTTTTGGTATTTACATACTTAGTACCATCTTCAGTAAGTTTAATAAAAGAAGCATTTCTTAGAACTTCTCTAATAGTACTTCTTACTCCATCTAGTTTTTGTTCTTGAACTGTAAGAGGTCTTGCAACCTTTTCACTTAGCGCTGTCTCTAGATCAGCAATATCAGCAAGGGAGAATGTAGAAAGAATAGTTGTTTTTTCTTCTTGTTCAAAGACTTCTTCAACAGTTTGTGCTCGTACTTCTGTAGGTGCAGGACTTTTTATGTCACCACTAACTAATGGTTCTTCAATAATATCTTCAGCAACAGGATCAAGTAGATCATTAAGATATCTTATTTGATCTTGATACTTTAGGATAGAATCCTCAAGTTGTGTAAGTCTATTTTGTTCTTGTTCTCTTACATCATCAATGAACTCTACATTATCCATAGTTTCATTAATGTCTCTTTCTAACTGGTTCATCCTTCTTTTAACTTCAAAGTGACTTTCCAATTTTTCTTTACTGAGATCATCTACAGCTTTTGCAAGTGCATCAAATTCTTCTCTACTAAGTTCTTTAAATCCAGAGTTCTTAATTTTAGATAGTTCTGTATTCTGACCTCTCCAGATTTTTAAATACTCTTTTAGGTATTGAATAGATTTAGAAATAGCATTTCTTAGGATATCAATTAACTTTTGGATAGTCTTAACCTTCTTCTCAATCTTTTGAATCTTATTACGGATATCAGTTTTAGTGAACAAGTCAAAGTTAGGACTAGCAAGTAGATTTCTATAGTAGTCAGCTTGTTTAGTTAGATCTTTCTTAATTGGTATTAAGATCTTATTTATTTCAGCTCTGTATATATTTATCTGAGTAAGTATATCATTTGCCACAGCAAACTCTCTTCTTACTTGACCTTTATATGCTTTAGCTCTTTCTTGAATTTTACCAGCTAGTTTTTTCTGACTGTTAGTCTTAAGAATCTGAGAACTTGTTTTTTCTAATTGCTTAATTTTATTTAGTAAATCTTCTACCTGAACACCACTTAATTCTAAAGAGTTCTGTAGTAAGTTTTCTAAGTATGCAAGAGTATCTAGAATTTCTGATTCTTCCTGTTCAATGAGTTTTTTTCTCTCTTCAATTAAGTCTATTCTTCTCTGAAGAGCTTGTTCTGCTAGTTGTCTACGTTTAGCAGTTTCAGCAGCAAGTTGTTCTACATCAGTAGAAACTGTTTTTTCACCATCCTTTACTTCTTTACCAAAAGTTTCAACATCATTAATGTATCTTTTTAAGTAAGCAATATTATATTCATCTAAGAGTAAATCTTCTTTCTCTTCATTTGTAAGATCAGGTTTTGTTTTAGCAGCAAGTTGAGATTCTAAATCAGCAAGAATTCTCTTAGCCTCATCTAAACTAACCATACCCATATCAACCTCTTTATCATTATAGATAATGATTGGTGGTACAATATTTACAGCTTTTTCTTCAAGTTTTCTACCTTGCATTTCTGCATTGTAATCTTCAATTGTTTCTTTAGCTCTAGGATTCTCTCTTATAAACTCTACAAACTTTTCATTAAGTTCTTCATCAGATAGTAAAGCATATTCTTCTTCAAGATTATTGTCAGCAACATAATCATTAAACACAACTTGTAAATCACTGTATAGTGTTCTATCAAATTGATCTAATGGAGTATTTACTGTGAATGGTATGAAGTCTTCTGTTTTAACTTGTGGAGTAGTTTCTACATCAGAAATAGCTTTACGAATAATGTCTTCTCTTTTCTGAGCATATATATTCTTGATCTTCTGTGCTTCAATAGCATCTGCAGGAACTTTTTCAATAGTAAAAATCTTACCATCTATAATATCATATGATAGCTGAGTTAAATCAATTACTTCACCATCTTTATTATTAAGTTTAAATTGCTCTCCTTCTCTATATACTATAATCTCATTAGGTTGTCCTTCTACTAAATAGAAAGCGGAAAGGGTGTCCCCATTCTGCATTTGATTAATAACCTCTGATAGTTTTACTGTTTCTTTACCTAATCTATCAAGGTCTCCTCGTTCTTTTCTTTTTTCTACTTGAGGTAGTGCATCAAGTTCTTGTTGTTCTTGTGCAGATAACTGAGATAGTTCTAACAGGACTCTTTCATTTATATTTTTTTTAGACTGAGGATTAAATTCTTTCAGTCTAACAGCCTGCATAAATAAAGATACATATTGATCATATTCAGGACTTCCTCTTCTGATAACTATTTTTCTGCTATCATCATAGAACTCATCTGGGATTCTATTATTTCTACGGAACTCATAGATATCATCTGCACTAACAAAAATATTTTTATTAGCCAACTCATTAAGTAAAGCATTTAGTTCAATGTCACTCAGTTCTTGCTTTACAAGTGCGTCATAATAGTCTTTTCTATTTTCATAAGCTTTAGACATCCACTCATAGTTTCTTTCTACATGATCCATAAATTCTTTTGGATTATATAGCAGGTTAACATATTTGTTTAGAGTAGATGCTTCTCTACCTAGTCTATAGTTATCAAGAATATATTCAAATGCATCATCAGCATTTCTCTCTAGGTACTCATCTTTTCTAACATCTGAAATTGCTTTCAGATATTCTTTATAAGAAAGTTCTAGATCTGACTCAGCTCTTGTAGTATTCTGATCAGTTTTCTCTTTTACATTAAGTCTCTTACGAATTAAATCTCTAACTCTGTCTTCTGCTTCTTGCTCATCTAGAGCAACACCATCCTCCATTACATTCTTAAAGGATCCTTGTTCACGCATACTAGAAATTTTAGATTCTAGTTCAGCATTATCATATCTATAATAGTAATCAACTTTATTTTGTAGGTCTTGCATAGCTGCTAAGACTCTTTCTCTTTTCTTAAGTTCAGCCGTAGATACTAAACCTTTACTAGATTCAATTTCTGTTTTAAGCATTCCTATTTCAGAGGTTAATCTATCTGTATCAAGTAGAACCATGAGTTCTGTATCAGACATTTTAGATAAAGGCTTTCTAGATTTTAATAGAGTTGCCATTTGATCCATTCTCTTTTTTGCATTCTTATGAGTTTGTCCTAAGAATATAGCATTATTCTTAGCTGTTCTCCATGCAGATAGATAAACTGCTGCTTTATTATATGCATCAGTGCCTTTTTTATACCCAGAAATATCTATTGGATCTGGATACCTTTCATTTATTTCATTAAAGTCTGATTGTATTTCATCCATTCTTTGTAAAACAGAATCAATCTTACCAAGATACTTTTCACCCTGGCCTTTCTCAAGCTTCATTGCATCTTCAAATTCTGTAGCACTTAAATTTTTATATGAACCAATTTGTTCTTTAAATGCATCAAATGAATTTGTTGTCATTGCTGTTATTACAGCTGAAGTAAATGCATCATCATTTGCATCAATAGTAAGTTTTCTTGAACCTGTTGCTTTAACTTTACCAGCTTGTTCTTGAATAGCTAAGTTTAATAATCTTTGATCAAATACTTTTAAAGGATCCTTAAATAACTGAGTATTTAATGTAGCTGCTAGTCGTTCCCCATACTTATGCTTTGCGTCAAAGTATTTTTGATATTCTTCAGTCTTAAAGATTTTATTATATCCTTTAGATACAAATCTAGGTACCATATTTAGACCACCACCAAATATACCCATAACAAAACCAGTAGCAAAGGTTTCAAAACCTTTTTCTGTAAAAGGGTTTTGTTCAGCCCAAGCATCTGAATAATAAGAAAATTTACTTCTCATTCCATCTGTTTGTGCAGCTCTAGCAAATAAATGACTTCTTACTGCTTCACTTTTATATGAATCAATATAAAAGTTTTCTGTTGCTTGTGCGATGGTTTCCTGGGCATTTTCTTGAAGACCTTCTACCACATTTGCTTTAGAGTATGTACCAAGAGCACCTAATGTTTTACGTACTGGAGCTTCTTTAAATGCTTTCCAACTTTCTTTGAAACTATTTTTTATATACTTTGCTTCTGCTTGAATAGCTTTACCTCCAGCAATTTGTGTTGCTTCAGCTACTATTCTTCCTTCAGCTGTTTGCATTAATTCTGCTGTCTTGCCTTGAAGCAATCTACGCATACCACCAGTTGGCTTTAATATATTACCAAAGGTTAAATTATTTGATAAAAATACTAACCCCGTATTCCATGCAATGGTTTCAGTTGATGCCTCTCTTGCCATCTTGCGCATGTCATAGTCTTCCTTATCAGAAGGAGCTTTACCATTTTTATCCCAGTATTCATTGTAGACTCTATCATAAATATTATTTTCTACAAGACCACCTTCAAGTCTACCTTCAGAAAAAGCAGCATTAAGATTTCTTACATCTGCATAGAATCCACCAGCTGTTTTAGAAAGTTTAGCTAGACCTGTTAGGTTATCAAACTTATTTAACTTAGAAACATTACTTACTGCTTCAAAAGTATTGGATAATGGATTAAAGAATTTACCTGCTGGGGTATTAGCTGCTTTCCAGAATGATCTAGCAGCTTGAGTATTCTTCAAACTATTCAATGCTTTACCAGCAACATTAGCTACTCTATCCATATAGAAAGCTTGTGAAAAACCTTTGCCTATTCTTGCTAGGTTAGCTGCTGTTCTTGATGCAGCTACTCCACTAGTAAATCCACCAGATAATGCAGTTATAGCACCTAGAGCAGCTTCTTCAGCTAACACTTCAGTAATTATACCTGCAGTATAACCAAAGTTCATTAGGGCGTTGTTAAAGAAAGAACCCACGCCACCTTTTGATGAGTAACCTATTGCTGTTGCATCTTCATAAGCTCTAGCCTCTTGAAGATCTGCCCCAAAATCTCCGCCTACTGCTTTAATCAAACTCTTAGGTCCTGACACAAAACCCATTCCTACAAGAGGTAAGAAGGAATAATTGATCATTCTTTTAAAGTCATCCCAACCTGTTGTATTAGCATTAAAGTTAGATTCATTATCTCTTAAAGGAGTAAAGCCAATTTTATCAAATTTTTCTTGTCCGTATGCAGCATATCTATTATAGAAAGCACTCCCTTTAGAACCTGAATCATATTGATAAATCCTTGCATATTGATTTTTATCTTGATTAGCTTTGATACCACTATGGATATAATCACCAATACCTGACAATAAATCTTTTGATGGTACAGTTGAAGATAGACCTGGTTTAGAAGGAGGAGTACCTACAACATTTTTTTTAATATTAAGTTGTTCCTGGTTAAGTTTGTCAAATTGTGGCATTACAGATCTAAAAGAATCTGGTGCAGGAAAATTAATTTCAGGCATCTGAATTCTATCCCCCTCAAATGGGACCATAGCTTGGGGTGTATTTGGAAGATTTAATCCCCCATAACTTGATCCTAATGCATCTAGAGGACTAAAGCCTTCATTGTTATTTTCAGTAGCCATTTACGCGTTGATTATTTGCAGAGTAAGTCTCATTAAATCCATTAATAACTAAGTCTCTAAGATCACTTAAGTTTTGTTTTGCATTATCAGCAATAGTTGTAAATTCACCAATGTCCCAGGCATTTTTAGTTAGATCAAATACAGGTAGAGAATAGTTTATCTCATAGCTACCATCCCCACCAATTTTAGAACTCTTAATATTCATAGAGTATCTACTATCTAATGGACTGTTCCAATTATATGTATTATCTCTATCAACATAAGCAGCAAGCGGATCAACAAACATGCTATTATACATATCACTTTGGAATGCTTTTCTATCCATGATAAATGAAATACCATTCTCCATAACTTGTGTTGCCTGTCTTGGGGATAATAAACCGCCTTCTACAACATCATCATCATTAAGTTTACCTGTAAGTTTTTTAATTAGTTCAGGTGGCAATTGAAATATATATGCTGATTTATTTGCACTATTCATTGCAATAGGTGCAACCCCCATTTTAAAATTAAATCCTTTAGGTGCTTCATCCATTGTTCTCTGAAGCTCAGTTAGAATTGCTCTTGTAGTCTCATCACTTAACTTATCTTTAGCACCTATTTGGCTTATACCACCAATACTGATTCTTACATTATCTGCACCAAGATCCTGTGATCTAATATTATTTAAAACTTGACCGTAGTGATAATTTCCCCAAGAGCTTTTTGGATTTACAACAGTAAACTGAGCTTTACCAAAAGTACCAGTACCATCTGATATTTTTTCTAATCCTGGAATACTTGTTCTTCCAGTTATATTTGAAACTTTTACAGGATCTGTTACAACTTGTCTTGCTGCAGTTATTAGCTTTTCATAATCATCATCTTCTTTATAATATGGATTATAGACCACTGGTCTAAAGTCTGTAACCTTTTGTCCTTGCTTTAAATACTTAATTGGTCTTCCCAAACTTTTAGCTTTTTCTAGACTTATTTGAACAGCTTGCCCAGTACTTTCATAGTAAATACCATCTTTACCTCCTGGAGCAAAATAAACCTCACCCCCTTTTGTACCCGCTAATTTATTAAAGGCATCTCTACCTCTTATATTACCGTTTTCATCATAAAGAAATTCTGCATTTTTAAAACCTTGTTTCTTTAATTCTTTTTCTACTCCTGTAGCTAACTGATTTCCAAATTTCTTACTTTCTCCAAGGAACAATAAGTAGTCATCAAATTTAGTAGATGTAGTAGCTAATTCACTTTGTACATTTTTAATACTTGATAGTTCAGAATTTTGTGAAACAAAGTTTTTGAATCTATAATTAATAGCACTCATCCACTTTTCTCCTACTTTATCTGTTAAGAAGCTATTAGCATTATTTTGAATTTGTGTTGCCCACTTATTTAAATCAACAGGCTTATCTTCATTTCCATTAATGATATAGTTGATTTGTTTTTGAGTTAATTTTTTACCGGTTTTAGGGTCACTTGCTTCAGTAAGAACCCTCATCATAGTATTGAAATAAGGCACTGCAAAGTTTTGAGTATATCTTTGTTGAACTACTTCATTTTCTTGTCTCAAGTTTGTCTTAGAAGTTGCTGTTCCAGCATCAAGTACTTCTGTAAAAAAATGAGCTTGATCAAACTTTTCTACTAACTCACCTTTTTCATTTAAAACATGTGTACCTGCATCTAGTTTATATTTCCTATCATCAAGTTTTGCTTTGAGCCCAGCTTTATACTCCGCAAGTTTTCTATCATTTTGATATTTTTGACTAGCAAGAGCCATGTTCTGTTGAAACTTCTCTTTGTTAACTTGATATGGATTAGCGTCAACATCTTGAAAATAATTTCTAAATGCATATACATGTGCAGCCTCACCAAGTGTTTTTTGCATTAATGAAGAAGCAACTCCTGAATCTACTTTATATCTAAATGATTTTAAATCACCGTAAGGATTGTTTGCATTAGAACCTTGATTTGTTTCCATAAGAGAATTTTCTTTTTCAATTCTCTCAAGTACTTGTTGATTGATTTCTTTGTTCATTTGATATTGGTCAAGAGCCTTTTGTAATCTAGGGTCTTTATTTCCAGCATCAATTTGAGCCTTGATATCTTTCATTTTGTTATCATAGACTACACTTTGCTCTTGCATTTGTTTATATGCAGCTTGATTCTGTGTCTTCATTATGCTAAACTTATCCTGAAGATATTTCATTTCAGCAGCTTCTTTATCACCACCAAATTGTGCAGCATTATATTCAGCATAATCTTTTCTTTCTACATAAGCTTTAGATCTAAAGTATGCTTGTATTGTTGGATCATTACCAAGTCTAGCTTCAAATAACTTTTGTAAAGGTTCTTCTAATTGTTCTCCATTTTTAGTTTTTATAACCCATCTTTTATCATCACTAAAGTCAACAGATTGTACATCACCAAAATCTTTTGCAATCTCATTGGCTTTACCCATGACATCAACATTTGGTGTATATCTTACATTACCAAAAGACATTGCTTCTTCATCAGAAGCATCTTTAAATTCTTGTGTTTTATAAAGAATTTCTTGTACACCTGTATCCCAATACTGTTTATTTACATCAGGATCCAAAGAGTTTCTTAAACTTTCAGCACCAGCAAGTTCAGCATTTTTATTCTTAGTAAATGCCATATCTTTCATGAGATCTTTATTCTCATAAAAAGGTCTAAATACTTGAGTAGCTTGTCTTACATTTTGCTCAAGAGAAAGGTCTAGTTGTGATATTCTTTTCAGATTAAACTGAGCATCTTTAATAAATGCATCTCGTGAAGCAACATTTTTATCTCTAGTAAGATCTGCATAATAGTACTTACTGTACATATTATTAAGAGCCTTCCAGTTATTATCATACTGAGTCTGCTTTGTTTGTAAAACATTAGCGTAGAAGTTTAAGTCAGGCTGAAAAGGCTGAAACTGCGGTATGTAATCTGTAACTCCCTGTAAGTAGGTTGCCATATTAAATTCTTTATATTATAAAAATATCAAAATTTTTTAAGTTTAATAAACTTAAAAAGTTTAGAGCTAGAAGTTTATTGTTGGGAATACTGTATAAACAAAGCCCCCATCACGGAATGTTGTAGCCCCACCATACCCCTTACCATATTTTATTTGTAACATTCGGTCAAGTACTTTTGGATCCATCCCTTTATTAGCTGCAGCAAATTCTTCCATTGTCATTTCTGGTTGAGTTGCCGTAGGATCTTTAGCTGTTGGATCTGCATACGATCTTCCACCAGGACCTGCAGATACTTGAAAGTCTGGATACATTTGGTTAAGAGCATCAGTCTTCCACTTATTAGTAACTGCAGTATTGTAGGCTTGAGCCATATTTGCTCTTCCCTGACGTTTTGCATTTTGGAACTGCTGATCTGCAATTACATTTTTATCATAGACTCTATTAGCCATCTGTTGATTCAACATTTGCTCTTGGTTTCTAATACCAACTTGTTGTCCTTCAAACTGATTAGCAATACCAACGTTCTGATTGTTAATTCTAGATAGGGTATCTGCAGCTGCTGCAGCTCCCTTACCTTGAATGGCAGATAGTCTAGCTCCAAGAGCTTGTGG